>MAAB01001198.1_pt1 | contig 113926 bp, 87 predicted proteins | sample 1115991 | NCBI WGS metagenome assembly MAAB01 (sample SAMN04961124, study PRJNA320927) | seawater metagenome | isolation source: sample BD02T18 sea water enriched with oil for 18 days | place: USA:Gulf of Mexico | collected 2013-07-27
TTGTCGTATTGATTTTCTTGTTGATTAGCTTCAAGTTTTATTAAACTTCCAAAAGCTTTTTCCGCCATTGACCACTGTTCACTCATCACAGCTAAATGCCCCAGACAACTTAACCATTGTGCATTTTTATTGTCACTGTGAAGGTGCTTTTGCACTATAGCGATAAGCGGTTCACTTTGTTTGATTGGTAGAGTTCGTAACCGTTGGAGAAAACGAATATTAGGCTGCTTTTTTAGTAGCGGAGTAATCAATTTTGTTAACGGCTCAGTGATATTTTGTTCGGCTAATACCCGACAATAAGCAAATAAAACGGCTTCTCGCTGCTTTATTTTACGGCTAAGTGTTTTCCAGTATGTTTGCAAACTTGTGTGATCTTGCTGGATAATAATATCGTTAAATGTACCGTAATAGGCTTTGTCTTCCCAAGCTTGAACTGTTTCATCATTAATGTTTTTTTCTTTACGGGCAGAAGCTAGCCAACCTACAGCAATTTCAAAGCGTTTTTCAACTAAACATAAATCAATTTCTAAAGCTAACAAACGTGCATCATGACCAATTTGTTTATGGTTTTCATCAATTAATGCGCGTGCTTTTTCATAAGCTTCACTTCGCTCTTGGTTCATTAATAATTTAATTTTTACAATGACACTGGCAAGGTCTGAACTATCAAGTTTAGTTGACTCTTGTTCTAACAAGGTTAAATAGTGATTGGTGTTAGCATCTAACTGTTGTTTTGCCGAGGCAGCGGCAGCCAGTAAGTAGGCACTTTGCTGGCGTTTAGCCGGCTCAGCGCTTTTTGCAAATAATTGCTCTGCTCCTTGGTAATCTTCAAGCATGTACGCCGCTAAGCCTTTATTGAAATTGACAATACCGCGTCTTCTACTGGCGAAAGCTACGGTATGCCAAGCTTTAAAGCTGATTTTAAAACCGCCACGTAACATTTTGAAAATGATGAAGGTGCCAAGAGCAAAAAGCATGAACAATATAGCAGCTGAAAGTACTGTTAATTCAATGATGGTTTCGCCCATTGCAATGAGAATGTAACCCTTTTCATCAATTAGTAGCGGGCTCAGTGCTAACATCGCAAAGAACAAGGAAATTATGACAATAAAGCGGATCATATGCTGCCCTCATTTTTCGATTTGTCATTTTGTTGCTCGGGTAGTTGAACGGGCTTTTTAAGCTCTGTTTTTACTTCCTCTTTAGGTTTTTGTAGTGGCTTATTTTTAACTTCATTCGCCTCCACTTTAGAAGATAGTGGCGATCTAGTTTGCTGATTTCTTAGAGTAGATCTGATGGCATTCAATGAGCCTAATTCACTTGGGTAATCAAAGTTCACTTGTTTTTGTTGTAGGTTGGTTAGTGCTTTAGAAAAAAGTTGATTAATGTTACTTTCCATATCGAAAAATTCATTAAGCCATTGCTGAATATCAACTAATGTTTTTTGATAAATTTCACCTTTACGTTCACTGGCTGCCCATAGCGCGAGTTGAATTTTTAAATTTAAATTTTGTTTTAAATTTTCTTGCTGCTCAGGCGAAATTAATGGCTCTATTGTTCCTTTTCTTTGGCGAACCCTGATAAAGTCATTTAAAAATTTCCGCCAAGTTTTCGCTAAATTCGTTTGCCAATCGTTAATATTATCAGATAATGCTAGATCGGCTTCATCAACCTTTTCTTCACCCAAGCCATCTATGGCTAATGGAAGCTGCGACACTTGTTTACTCAGTGCCATTAATGCTAATACAACGTCATCAGTTTCCAACGTTGGCATTAGTTCTAAAGATTTTATGTCTTGATGAATAGTTTTGCGAACAGGTAAAAAGGCAGGGTCATTTAATTCAGTTAAGCGAGCATCAGCATCTTTTAATAAGCCAATCGCTGCACTTGTATCATGTTCTAACCATAGAGTACGCGCAGCAATGCGAATTAAATACTCTGTCTCATGCAACAACCAATCACTTGGCTTACGTTGTTTTATATGCTGTTCAAGTTGTTTGACCGTTGTATCTAATTCAGTAATTTTGGTTTGGCTGGTATTGTTAATTTGTGCTGCCATTTGATCTAATTGTTTGGCGAAGGCCTGCTGCTGACTCGTTAATGCTTGTTGCATTTGAACTTGATATTGGCTTAAAGCTGCACTATTTTCTGCGCTCATTTTACTGGTAAGTGTTTGCGTTAATTGTTGGTTTTGTAGCTGTTGCCAATAATAATGGCCAGCGGGAGCAGCTACAGCAATAAGCACAGCGAATATTGCTAATTTAGATATTTTATTTGGCGAAGTACTTGACGATAACTTGTTTGCATCGTTTTTCTTCGTAGCATCTTTGCTTGAACTGACTTTAGTGGTTGGTTCGCTCATCTTTTTTGAGGCTAATGGCGTTTTCGATTCAGTCATGGTTCATTCCGTTCTTTAATATGAGTCTACTATTAATTATATATCGTTGATTATTACTGCGTAACTTACTTATTTTCGAGTTGTTGCAATGTAGTGGTTATCGCAGTTTCACTAGCACCATCACTTACCATAACGCGGGTAAAACCAAGCTGTTTTGCGGCAGTGGCAATACGTTGGCTTGCAACTATCAATAAACACTGGTTATGCCAGTAGTCTGCCAACTGTTGAGCATCTTTCTTCTCTTGTTGTTCAACGATTAGCTGTACAAGTTTTTCTAATATAGCGTTACTGGTAACGACAATACAATTTATTTTCAGGTTAAACCATTGCTTACCTATGTCTTCGGTAAATGTTCGCCATACACGTTGGTAACTTTCTAAATAATTAACTTTCGCGCCAAACTTTTCTAAGTATTTGGCTAAATGTTCTCTACCGCCATTGCCACGTACGATAGTTATAGGGTCATCACAAAAAACATTATTTAGCACGGGTAAGGTTAACAAACCTTCACTATTTTCTTGTTGCGGACAAAGCACGTTGTTTATCCCTAACCGTTGTAAAGCCGCTTTAGTTGCTTTGCCCACAGCGATAATATGTTGATATCGCCAATTTTGTGCAGCAAAAATTTTATTAGCAAACTCGACGGCAGCAACACTAACAAAAATAATAATATTCTCATTAGTTAATAAGTTTTCACTCGTTTGGTGATCAGCTAACGGTTGATAATCAAATAAGGGCTGATTTACACAAGCTATGTTTCTTGCTGCAAGTGCTGCAGCAAGTGCATGTGCTTTTTTTGATGGCCGTGTTATTAAAACGTTAAGCTTTAAACTCGCCCTGAAACAGACATTTTGAAGTATCATGAGTATATATCATTACTGGTTATCAGCATTGTTTGTGGCGTAAACCTCTTCTAATATTTTATCCGCGCCACGGCTTAGTAACTCTTGCGCTAACGTATAACCCAAAACTTCACCTTGCTCTACTTGACCAGTGATTTCACTTTCGATCAATTCACTGCCATCTACTGCGCCAACCAAGCCACGTAGGTGAACTTCTTTACCATCAGCTGAAATAACGCTGTAACTAGCAATCGGCACCTGACAACCACCTTCTAGTGCTTTGTTCATGGCACGTTCTGTTAATACTCGTATTCGGGTAGTACTACATTCAAGTGGCTTAAGTAATGCTTTAATCGTGTCATCATTAGTGCGACATTCAATACCAACAGCACCCTGACCGTTTGCGGGTAGCATTTCTTCAGGTTCAATATATTGAGCAATGCGTTCACTCATCTCTAAGCGTATTAAACCCGCAGCAGCTAAAATAATTGCATCGTATTGGCCTTCATCAAGTTTCCTAAGGCGTGTATTAACATTGCCGCGTAAGTCACGAATATCAAGATCAGGGCGTTTGGCTTTTAATTGACACTGACGGCGTAAACTAGAAGTACCCACAATTGCACCTTGGGGTAAATCACTAAGTGCCGAAAAGGCATTCGAGACAAAAGCATCTCGGGGATCTTCGCGTGGGCATATAACCTCTAAGCCTAGTCCTTCTGGGAAATCCACAGGAACATCCTTCATTGAATGCACTGCGATATCTGCTCTACCTTCTAGCATGGCGACTTCTAACTCTTTAACGAAAAGTCCTTTACCACCAACTTTTGCCAGTGGCGTATCTAGAATAATATCACCCTTGGTTGTCATCGGAACAAGTTCAACGGTAATATTTTGATGAAAGTGTTCTAATTGTGCTTTTACGTATTCTGCCTGCCACATGGCGAGGGCACTTTTTCGAGTCGCTATTCTTACTGTAGTCATTTGTCTTGTTCCATTGATTATTCTGCGGATAGGACTATTTTTGTCTCGGCTTGTGTACTTATTGCGCTTGATAAAAATTGCCAAAATTCACCACCACCTCGTTTATCTGTCCATACTTGTTCGCTGTCAGAATAGGTAAAGTGATGGCCATTAAATTTTGTTGCCACCCAAATTTCATGCAAAGGAGATTGCTTATTAATGATGATTTTTGTCGTGTTTTTAAACGTGAGAGTTAATAAACCGCCAACGCCTTCATAGTCTATATCAACACCACAATCTTCTATTGCTTCTTCAACAGCAAGTAACAGATCTTCTGCTATTAAATTATATTGGCTATCGTTCATTGGCTTTCTTTAGTTGTTTGGGGAATCAGCATGTGAGTATAATACCAATCAACAGAGATAAATATAGACTCATAACAACTAAGTTAAGTTAAAAAACTTGATTTAAACGACTTTCACGGCAAAAACTGGTAATCATGCACCCAATTAAACATTTTTCTTTTTTGTTACTATGCTTTTTAATGAGCATACTCATCTCTGCTTGTGGTTCAAGGGGTGACTTATATCAAGTACAAGAGCCAGAAACAGCGCAAATAGCCACAACCGAGGAATCTCGAAATACCGCTGAAGAACCTAAGAAGAAGCAGCCATAATGTTAGTTAATTTTTCAAAAATGCATGGCTTAGGAAACGACTTTTTAGTGTTGGATAATGTCACACAAAATGTTTATTTATCTAATGAGCAAATAGCAAAATTGGCCGATCGAAATTTTGGTGTAGGCTTTGATCAATTGCTAATAGTAGAGCCGCCATATGACCCTGATTTAGACTTTCATTACCGAATTTTTAATGCTGATGGTAGTGAAGTTAGCCAGTGTGGTAATGGCGCGCGTTGTTTTGCTCGGTTTGTGCGCATGAAAGGTTTATGTAATAAAAATAAAATTCGTGTTTCAACCGCCTCAGGTAAAATGACCTTATTTATTGAGCGAGATGGTAATATCTCAGTTACCATGCCAGTGCCACAATTTGAGCCAGCTAAAATCCCATTTACCGCAAAAAAAGCGGAAGGTACCTATATATTACGTAGTGAATCAGAAACGATTCTTTGTGGTGCAGTTTCGTTAGGCAATCCTCATTGCGTAGTAACCGTTGATGATGTACTTGAAGCCCCCGTTGACCGTTTAGGTAAAGAGCTATCATTACATGAACGTTTCCCTGAGCATGCTAATGTTGGATTTATGGAAGTGGTTGCTGCAAATCAAATAAAGTTGCGTGTTTATGAACGAGGCGCTGCTGAAACTCTCGCGTGTGGCAGCGGCGCTTGTGCAGCGGTTGTAATTGGTCAAATGCAAAATAAGTTAAGTAGACAAGTTACCGTTGAATTACCAGGCGGAAAATTAAGAATATATTGGAAAGGCCCAGGGCACCCAGTGAAAATGTCTGGTCCTGCAGAACATGTGTTTGATGGGCAACTGTCTATATAATTACAATAATATTTGAAGAAGATTTTTATGAAAAGTGAACAAATAATCATGAATACTGACGATTTACCACTAACCGATGAGTTAGTTAGTGCTTACCTACAAGATAATCCTGAGTTTTTCAATCGTAATAATGAATTGATGACGGGGTTAAGGCTAGCTGACTCACAACGAGGTACTGTTTCTCTAGTGGAAAGGCAGCAGCAACAACTAAGACAAAAAGTACATAATTTAGAAGATGAAATTACTCAGTTAATGTCGGTAGCTAGTCATAATGAAGGCTTATTTATGCTTTATAGTGACTTGTATCTACGTTTACTTGATTGCCAATCTGCAAATGAATTATTAGATTGTTTAGCACAAACAACCACTGAGTTGCTGTCGTTATCAGCTTTTAAATTATATTTACTCGATTCTGCCACTATTGAACATGAATGTTTGTCAAAAAATGACTGTCGGGGTGTAATGCAAAATCGTTTGGACAATAGTGACTATTATTTTGGTCGCTTGCAACAAAGTGAGCAGCAGTTAATTTTCTCTCATAACTGTACCGGCTCAGTAGTTTTAGTTAAGCTTGTTCATGAAGAAAAAGAGCTCGGATTTTTAGCCATAAGTAGTGCTGATGCTCACCATTTTGATCCGCGCATGGACACCTTGTTGTTAAGCCAGTTTAAGCGTTTAGTGGCTAAGTTATTAAAACATCATTTAGCGATTTAATTAACCCTTCGACCCTTCGACAGGCTCAGGGCAAACGGTATCAGCCCGTTCATCCTGAGCTCGTCGAAGGAAGGGCAAACGGTATCAGCCCGTTCATCCTGAGCTCGTCGAAGGAAGGGCAAACGGTATCAGCCCGTTCATCCTGAGCTCGTCGAAGGAAGGGCGAACGGTATCAGCCCGTTCATCCTGAGCTCGTCGAAGGAAGGGCGAACGGAGAAGCTCAGGATGAACGTATTTGCGAAGAATGAACAGTCGAAGTACAGGAAAATATGAAATTTTACCGACGTTTATCGAATATTAAAGCCATAAGCTTTGATTTGGATGATACCCTCTATGGCAATAAGCCTGTGATGAAAGCAATCGAAAAAAAAATGATTGTTTACTTTGCTAGTTTAGCTGCTATTAAAGGTAAAACATCTGATCCTCAAAAAGTGTTAGATCATCGTTTTTGGTACTATTTTCGCCATCAAGCCATTTTAAAACAACCTGATTTGGCTCATGATGTGGTACGAGTGCGCTTAGTTACTTATCGTCTTGGATTCATGTCATTAGGTTTAAGCCAACATATTGCCGAGCAGCAGGCACAAGCAGCATTAGACTATTTTATTACACTGCGAAGTGATTTTCTTGTGCCAAAGCAAAGCAAAAAGCTATTGGCTAATTTAAGTCGGAAATACCCTCTTATTGCTATTAGTAACGGCAATGTAGACACAAAGGTGTTAGGTATTTCACATTTTTTTCAGCATATTTATCATGCTGGTTGGCAAGCAGATGACAGCCTATTAAAGCAAAAACCCGCAGGAGACATGTTTAATTTAGCTTGTCAGCAACTCGCGATTAAACCATCGCAATTGCTTCATGTTGGCGATTGTGGCCGCGCCGATATTCAAGGTGCATTGCGAGCAGGTTGTCAGACTGCTTGGTTTTCTTGTTATGATGTTGGCAGACCAATTTCAGTGTTACCGCATATTGAACTTAACAAACTTAATCAACTTGAGCAGTTATAAAGTTACCCTGTAGTTATAATATTTAACTGACTGTATATAAAGCCAGTGTTATACTGTTCTCGTATTAATTATTTGCTCTTCTAAAAGGCTTTCCACAATGGATGTTTCAGAATTACTCGACTCTTTAAATGACAAACAACGTGAAGTTGTTGCTGCACCAAAACAAAATATGTTGGTTTTAGCTGGCGCAGGTTCAGGTAAAACTCGAGTTTTAGTACAACGTATTGCGTGGTTGATGCAAGTTGAGAAAGCCGCGTCACATTCTATTTTAGCGGTAACTTTTACCAATAAAGCGGCAGCTGAAATGAGAGCCAAAGTTGAACAAGTCACGGGTGGTAATACTCATGGTATGTGGATAGGGACTTTCCATGGCTTAGCACACCGCTTATTGCGTATGCACTTTCAAGAGGCTAAATTGCCGCAAAGCTTTCAAGTGCTTGATAGTGATGATCAATTGCGTTTGATCAAGCGTATTATTCGCTCATTAGAATTAGATGAAAAAAAATGGCCAGCTAAACAATTTGTTTGGTACATCAATGGAAAAAAAGATGAAGGATTAAGACCACAACATATTGATGCCCAGTTTGATCCGAGTGAAGAATTATTTGTCAAAGTATATAAAACTTATCAAGAAACCTGCGATCGTGCCGGTCTTGTTGATTTTGCCGAACTATTATTACGCGCTCATGAGCTTTGGTTACATAATCCAGAATTGTTAGCTCATTACCAACAACGTTTTGGACATATTTTAGTAGACGAATTTCAAGATACTAATGCAATTCAATATGCATGGTTAACACTGTTAGGACGGGCTCAATCTAAAGTCATGATTGTTGGTGATGATGATCAGTCAATTTATGGTTGGCGAGGCGCACGTATTGAAAATATTGAGCGCTTTACCGATGAATTTGATGATACAAAAACCATACGTTTAGAGCAAAATTATCGATCAACAGCTAATATACTAAACGCCGCTAACCAATTGATCAGTAATAATAATAACCGTCTAGGTAAAGAATTGTGGACTGATGATAAAGCAGGTGAGAAAATCTCTGTTTATACCGCTTTTAATGAAATAGATGAAGCGCGTTTTATTGTTGGTTGTATCAAAAAATGGCGTGACGAAGGTGGTAAGCTTGATGAAGTTGCGATTTTATATCGTAGTAATGCACAATCACGCTTGATGGAAGAAGCGTTATTGCAAAAGCAGTTACCGTATCGTATCTATGGCGGACAACGTTTTTTCGAACGCCAAGAAATAAAAGATGCTTTAGCTTACCTGAGACTTCTTAATAATAGAGATGATGATGCCGCTTTTGAGCGCATTATTAACACGCCAACTCGTGGTATTGGAAATCAAACCGTTGCGCTGATACGTGATTCCGCGAGAAGTTTACAAGTGACATTGTGGCAAGCATGTCAGAAAATGTTACAGACAGAACAACTCAAGGGGCGCAGTGCTAAAACTATCACTAACTTTATTAATCTTATTGATCAATTAGAAGATGACTCAACCGATTTAGACTTAGATCAGCAAGCCAACTTTGTAGTTCAACATTCTGGCTTAAAAGCCATGTATCAAGCGGAAAAAGGTGAACGGGCAGAGCAGCGTATAGAAAACTTAAATGAGTTAGTAACCGCTTGTCAAACTTTTGAGAGAGAGCCCTTGTCGGATCAAGGCTCAATTGAAGAACTTACGCCATTAACTGCTTTTTTAACTCATGCCGCACTAGAGTCTGGCGAATCGCAAGCAGATGAATTTGAAACCGCAGTTCAGTTAATGACGATGCATTCAGCCAAAGGGTTAGAATTCCCCTTGGTGTTTATTGCTGGCCTTGAAGAAGGGATGTTTCCATCGCAACAATCGGTAGAAGAAATAGGGCGTTTAGAGGAAGAAAGACGATTATGTTATGTCGGCATGACAAGAGCCATGGATAAGCTATACTTGTGTCATGCAGAAAGTCGCCGTATTTATGGACAAGAAAAATTTCATAAAGCGAGTCGTTTTCTACGTGAATTACCTGAAGAGTGCATAGAAGAAATTCGCATGCAAAGCCAAGTGACTAAACCAAAAGCGGTTGGCAAATTTTCTAATACCTTTACCTTAGAAACCTTTGCTAACACCGGATTTAAGCTAGGACAGCAAGTTAAGCATACTAAGTTTGGTGAAGGTGTTGTGCTAAATTACGAGGGTAGCGGTGCACAATCTAGAATTCAGGTCAATTTTGCCGATGTTGGTAGTAAGTGGTTAGTGGTTGAATATGCCAATTTGCAAGCAGTTTAAAATATACATGGTTATGCAGATGGCTCAGGATTCATTGTTTAAATACCCCTACAAAAGATCTGCAATCTTTCTAATTTAAATATATAAGGCTGAAAAATGTCACAAAGATTATTAGTAGTTGAAGACAGTAAACCTATTGCAACCGTTATTAAACAAATTGCACAATCGTTGCACTATGAGGTTGTTCTTGCCACCACACTAGCCCAAGTTGAAGAAATTCTTTCTGGTGATACAGATTTCTTTGCCGCTACAGTTGACTACGCCTTACCCGATGCCTTGGATGGTGAAGCAATTGCATGTGTGTTATCTCACAAAATTCCTAGTATTGTCATGACAGGTAAAATGGATGATGCGACTCGACAAAAAATCCTAGCTCAACCTGTAATTGATTACATTCCTAAAGAAAATAGCCAAGCCTTTCTGTATTTGAAGCGAATACTGCATTGGCAACAAACTAACAGTAAAAATGCAATATTAGTGGTAGATGATTCTTCCTCTGCTCGTAATCATATTGTTGAATTATTAAAACGCCGTAACTTTAGTGTTCATACGGCAAATAATGGAGTACAAGCGTTAGATAAGCTAAAACATCATAAAGACATTAAAATGGTGATTACCGATCTAGAAATGCCAGAAATGGACGGGATTACATTAACGAATGAAATTCGTAAAAAACACTCTAGAGAGCAACTGGCTATTATAGGAATTTCAGGCGCAGAAAATGGTATTCATTCTGCACGATTTATTAAAAATGGCGCTGATGATTTCTTGCGTAAACCATTTTGTCCGGAAGAGTTTTATTGTCGTATAACTCAAAATATTGAAAGTTTGAATAATATAGCGCAAATTCAATATGCCGCGAATACTGATTACTTAACTGAGTTATCTAACCGTAGGGCATTCTTCAGTAATGCTAAACAGCGTATTGCAGAATATACTAAAAGGAATGTTCCTTACTGTTTAGCAATGCTTGATATAGATTATTTTAAAAAGGTAAATGATAATTATGGTCATGATGCTGGCGATCAAGTACTGAAAGTCTTGGCGCTGTATATGCGTAAACACTTTGGTGCAGGATTAACTGCCCGTTTGGGCGGAGAAGAATTCGCAGTATTATTGCACGGTGTAGATTCAGATCAACTTTACAATAAATTAGATGATTTTCGTCGTGAAATCTCGGTATCAACATTGCCTGCGGGTGATAATCAAATAACAATTACTATTAGTATTGGCGTTGTTTTCGATAGTACAGATGAGCTTTCGAAGCAAATGAATGAAGCAGATAATGCACTTTACCTAGCTAAAGATCATGGTCGTAATCAGATTGTTATATCTGGGAGTGAAGAACACGAGTAGTCAGTTATTTAACTGGATAACTTTTGAAAATCGTATTATATTTTTTCAAGTAAATCGTCGAGTTTAATGTCAAAATAATCACATAGTTGATCAATCACTTCTAGATCAACCCTTGATGCTGTTTCGTAATACAAACGCGAAATAGTGCCTCGGTTGATCCCCGTATCTTTGGCAACATCTGAAATCTTCAACCGTTTTTCGCCCATTATTATCGATAAATAACACTTTATCATATGAACCCCTAAATAAACAAAATATACTGTAGCAGAACAAAATACTCTACTGTTGATAATAAAACAACTCTTACTAAGCACTTATATCTTCAAAAAAGTTATCTTTATGTGGGAATTGTTGGCAATGTTTTCAATTTTTAGCCAGTCTAGTTTATGATTATCAATAGATGACATTGAATCTTTTGAATCAAAAAATAAAATTATCGCCCTTCTATAGATTGGTGTGGTTCCCTACAGGTCACTGTGATGTTTTCTCTCCTATTTTACTTTGTAAAAGGTTATATGTTCATGGTAAGCGTGATTCTATTTTCTTAAATAAGGGGAGGAGTGGCGTTCTCGGCAGGAACCGTCAACGTACTGTAAGCGAATGATACTGAGCCGTTTGTTATGATGCGGCTTTCTTTGGGTAGCAAGCAGGGTAATAAAAAAGAATATTACGAACAGAAATGCCATCATAATCTTTGACTGCATTAACTATTTTGACCTATATTTTCTAATGAATCATTCGGATTATATTAAAGGATAGTTAATCATTAATTAAAAAATAATGCGTCGAAGTATTTTACAGTTTTCGTGAGCTCAGAAAACTATAGGTTGTAACTAGTTGAATTGGTTTGTGTTATGTTTTTGGTGTAGATTTTGCAAGGGCAATCAAACACTAAAAATATTATATTAGCCAGAAGAACCATATGAAATCTTTATTTAATAAATCATTATTTCTTGCCGTCAGTCTCTTGGTGAGTTTACCTGTAATGTCGTATTATGCCCCACCACCAAAAAAGGACCATGTTCCAAAGGACCCTGTTCCTGTAGTGGGAGGTGACCCAGTAGTGGTAGATGCCCCCAATGCAACAGTAACGATTGATGGCATCAAATCTGCTGGTGAATATACGGGCGGCGTTTCAAACGGTTCTAAACAGTTATTGTGGTGGAATGGTCATCATTCTATTTATACCAAGGCAGCTAATAATAAGAACGCATTGGTTTGGGAGATAAACGAAAACGGTAAAAACGATCAAAACGAACAATTGTTTTCATTTAGCATGTTCTTCGAAGTACCAACGTACGCTCGACGGATGATTTGGGCAGACGGATGTGATTATAACGGAACAGGTAACGAAGCTGATTGTGATGAACTTGATGATAATTATCTTGATTCGTATTTGGAAGGTGCAAAGGATGCAAAGGACGGTGAAAAAGACCATCATGATTCAGTGAAGATGGACTACAAAACACAGACAGAAAGTGAGTATTTTCAACTAAATAATGTAAACAGTGATGCAGATGACATTTTTTATACCAAGTGGCAAAATGTAGATAGTGATGGTTTATCTGATGGGCTTACTTGGAAAACCTCACGTGAATACCTCATTGCAAATAATATTTGCTCCACCACTCTGTGTCAAGAATATGATATGACCTCGTCGGTTGAAATAATGTGGTCAGGCCTTGCCTCACAAGCTGCTGCGATGAATATACTAAATAGCATATCTGATATGGAATTACATTTATCTGATGAAGCGAGAGGACTTCCGCCAGTAAATGTACCAGCTCCAGACCCAGAACCGATACCAGAGCCAAGTGCTCTTGTATTATTTGCGATGGGACTCATAGGATTTAGAGTTTTTCGAAAAGTGCGTCGTTAAGTACAAAATCTTTCCTTCAGGCTTAGGCTATCCAAACGAATGTAAAGTGAGCCTCGATATCTTCGAGGTTTTTTATGTCGTTTTAAAAGTTGGTCTTTGGTCTATCTTCCCATATCAACCAGGATATAGCATAAGTGGCGCACCCGGCAGGAATCGAACCTGCAACTTAGACTCCGGAGGTCCACGTGATATCCATTTCACTACGGGTGCATAAAATAAAAATTGAATTCATACATGCCTGCAAGCAACTGCAAGCTTAAGATAAGCGCCGAAATATTATAGTTTATAAGGCTACTTGTCTAGCGATGAGTATGAATATTTACTCATCCATGCACGTTACTGTTTATTTAAACAATGTGAGTCAATAAAATAAATGTACTTTCTCGATGAAAGTACCTAAAGTAGTGACTATACTTTTCAATACCTTATTGAATATTTGACTCTTTTATGAAGATGAAGATGAACATGTACCTATCAAATTTTTCTCCAAGTAAGTTGCTAAAGCTTTGTAATAGTAAACTCATCAGTTTTCTAGTGGTATTGTCTTATATATCAACAGCACAAAGTGAGGTTAATGAAGGTTATCAGTTAACACAAATTGAAGCTGAGCCCTATACCCAAATAATTCAGCGAACAGGTAAAGTTAATTTTGCAAGAGTGGTGAACCTTTCTTTTAAAACAGCCGGTTTTTTAACTCAACTTAACGTTGATGAAGGCGGTTTTTTTGAAGAGAAGGAATTACTAGCCGCATTAGATACCGCAGAGTTAAAAGCCGAAAAAAATGCCGCTTATGCACGCTTGTTACAAGCAAAGCGAAATACAGAGCGCGTTAGAACTTTATTGAAAAAAGATTTAAGTTCACAGCGAGACTTAGATGATGCACTTACCGATATTGAAACCACTCGTGCGGCCTATCGGGTGGCTTTTTATAATTTAGAAAAAGCACAAATATATGCTCCATTTGATGGTGTGGTTGTTCAACGAAATACAGATTTAGGTGAATTACAGTCTCCTGGTGTTGGCGCACTGCAGGTTGCAACATTGTCTAATAACCTTATTGTAAGTGTTTCTTTAACGGGTGAAGAAATCTCTTTAGTACATTTGAATCAAAGGGTGAAAGTTCATTTAGCCTATTCGGGATTGGTGGATGGTAAAATAAGTAAAATTCCCGCAATAGCCGACAGTCGGAATCACTTGTTTACTATTGAAGTTTCATTGGAAGAAGCTAATTTTACTAAGCCATTAATTGTGGGTCAGTTAGCACGAATACTTATTTATGCACAAGGGCAAGATTTCATTTATCGTTTACCAATAGAAGCACTTAATGCCGTTAATGAACATGGACAAGCTTTAGTTACCATAGAAAAAAATAATAAACCAGAACAGCATGCATTTAGCATTCATAAAATGGACAATAACTTTCTATACTTAACTGCCCATGAAAACTCTGTAGCAATCGATGTTATTACCGTAGGGTGGAATAAGTTACCGCTTATTTCTACTAGAAAGTAAGCATAATGAAGTTACCTAGTTTAGCGATTAAAAATGCGCAATTTACATTAACAGTGGTTGTTCTGCTAGTGCTTGTTGGCATAGTGTCATATTTTAACATGCCACGCAGTGAAGACCCGCAGTTTGACTTACCCATAACCATCGTTGAAGTTATTTATCCTGGTGCCTCACCAAATGATATTGAAACCCTTGTAGTTGATATTCTCGAAGAAGAAATTTCAGATATAACTAACATCAAAAAAATCGAATCTGAAGTGCGTAATGGCGCAGCAAGAGTAATGATAACCTTTATTTATGGCACAGATGCAGAGGCTGCGTTTAACAAAGTAAAGCAAGCCATCGCCACAGTTAGGCCCGAGTTACCACTTGGGATTCAACAATTATTAGTTTTAAAAGCAACACCAAGTAGTGTTGCAATTATGCAGCTGGCTTTGTGGAGTGAGGCAAACGATTATAAAGCGTCAGAGTTTTATGCAAAGCAGTTAGAGAAACGTTTAGAGACAATTGCTAGTTTAAGAAAAGCCGATATTTGGGGATATCCTCAACAGATTGTTGCTATTGATTTGAATTTGGATCTATTGCAGCATTATGGAATCTCCGTGACGGATATTAATAAAGTATTGCAGGGACGGGCAATTAATATAGCTCCAGGATTTGTTGATGCAAATACTCGCCGTTTTAATGTTAAAAGCAGTGGTAATTTTAATAATATTGCAGACTTAGAAAACACAGTGGTTTCATCAAGTAATGATTTTGTTTTACTATTAAAAGACATTTCGACTGTAGCCTTTGCTGATAGAGAGCCAAGAAACCTAGCCTATTATGATAAAAAACCCGTTATTTTCATCACGGCAGAACAACGTTCAGGTAGTAATATTTTCACCTTAACAGAACAAATGAACACAATTATTGAAGAGTTTAAGCAAAACCTGCCAGAACAAATGAAGCTGGCGGTAATTTTTCAACAAGCAGACAGTGTGGAAACTAGGGTAAATGGTTTTTTTGAGAACTTAGGTCAGGGTTTAGTCTTGGTTGGATTACTGGCATTGTTGTTTTTGGGTTTCCGTGAATCACTCGTGGTTATTGCTGCTATTCCACTGTCTTTTTTAATTGCTATTGGCTTTTTAGATTTTGCTGGTTTTGGGTTACAGCAAATGTCTATAGTAGGTTTGATAATCGCTTTAGGTCTGCTAGTTGATAATGCTATCGTAGTTACCGAGAGTATCCATAGAGAAAAGCGATTTTGTTCAAATTTAGATGAAGCAGCAAAAGTAGGTACAAGTAGGGTTGGGTGGGCAATAACCAGTGGTACTATTACCACTATGTTAGCTTTTTTGCCTATGTTGATGCTACATAGCAGTACGGGGGATTTCATTCGCTCTATGCCTGTTACTGTGGTATTCGTATTACTTGCTTCATTATTGATTGCCTTAACGTTAACACCTTTGATCGCTAGTAAGTTTTTTACTTTAAAGCCTTCTAAATATAAAACATTACAATACTATGTTAACGCCTTTGCGGAAGGTGTTTATCAGCGGTTTTTACAGAAAATATTAGCGTTTCGATGGTTAGTATTAGTTATTGCAGCTCTGTGTTTATTTGCGATGTTGTCATTATTTAGTGACGTTGGTGTTAGTTTATTTCCTCGCGCAGAAAAACCAATGATTTTAATCGATGTTGAAACACCAGTGAATTCATCGCTTGCTCACACTGATAGCGTGATGAAGTTAGTTGCCGAACATGTTGAAAAACAAGAGTTAGTATCGAAAGTAGCATTAAATGTAGGTAATTCTAATCCACGAATATATTACAATGAAATTGCTAAACGTGGCCGTGTTACTTTTGGACAAATATTAGTGGTGCTAAAAGAGTATGACGCTATTAAGGTAGCTTCATTAGTAGCAACGCTTCGAAGTGAACTTACAAGTTGGCCACTGGCAAGCATTAAGGTTAAAGAGTTTACTCAAGGACCAGTAACCGATCAGCCTATAACGATACGTTTGATGAGTGAATCATTAGAAGATTTAGAAATTGTAGCAAATGATTTGGCAGTAAAAATGTCTGAAGTAACAGGAATCATCAATATTGATAACCCTATAGGTATGGCGAATACAGAGCTTGAATTGAATATTGATTACGACCAAGCAGGCTTGAGTAATGTTGATATAAACACGTTAGATAATACGTTAAAAACAGTTCTTTCAGGTACAAATGTCGGGATTTATAACGACGTTAATGGTGAAGACTATCCGATTGTTGTTCGTCGGAACTCTCCTGAAGTTGATGGCTTGGAAGACATTTATATTAATAACCTCCAAGGAGAGGATATTCCACTTAAACAAATTGTGACTATGGGGCTAAAAAAAGGCCAAACAGACTTTTTCCACTACCAAAAGTTACGAATGGCGAAAGTTTCTGCAGATGCTGCGAAAGGCTATTCAGTTAATGAATTAACCACACAGGTAGTTGAATACTTAAATCAATATTCATTACCACAAGGGATGTATTTTTCATTGGGTGGTGAAGAAGAATCAAGGCAGGAGTCTTTTGCAGGGTTAGCACAAATCATGATAATCACAGCAATCGGTATTTTTGGTGTGTTAGTTTTACAGTTTAAATCCTTTTTACAGCCGATTATTATTTTTAGCTCAATCCCTTTTGCAATGGCGGGTTCGGTAATTGGTTTATATATTACGGGTTTATCATTTTCTATGATGGCATTTATTGGATTGATTAGCTTATTTGGTATAGTTGTTAACAATGCCATTATTTTAATTGACACTACCAATAGAAATATTCGTGGTGGATTTGATATTGTAGACGGTATTCTAAGTGCCAGTGTGACACGTTTCACCCCAATTTTACTCACCACATTAACGACTATTGTCGGATTGTTACCATTAACTATACTCGGTGGTGGCATGTGGCAACCATTGGGGGTAGTGCTTATTTCAGGGCTTTGTGTTTCTGCTATATCAAGCTTTTTATTAGTACCTGTTTTAACTCATTAAGTCATCATCTTGTTTAAAATAGTCTTTTACTCGCATGTATGATTTTCTTATTAAATGCGGAATAAGCAACCTAAGCGGCATTCTAATAAGGTGTCCTCGCCAATATAAGAAAAATTCAGCGACTGTCATTTTCCAATCTCGACAACTACGGTGATTTGGCTTGAATATATTAACAAAACAAAAATCTTGAAAAAGGGTTAAAATTTTGGATTTATCTTTTAAATTATCGAGTTTTATACCATTAATTGGCGTTGAGAAAATAATATGAGCATAACGAGTTGCAAGTCTTGTGTAATCAAATAATCCTATAAACTTGGCACGTGTAATAAGCTCTGCAACAAAGTTGGGTCTTGTTTGTTGAAAGTGACGTATCAACATATCAAAATCTGAAATATCTCTTAAGCCATTATGAAACTCACTCTCAGTAAACAGGTGTACAGCCATATGAATACATAAATCTGTATCATCAAGCGTATTAATTATTCCTGCATTTTCTACATCAACTTGAGTAAATGAAAAACTATCTATGTTTGGAGTATGCTTATTTGTTGAAGGTAAAATATTATGGTGCACATCTAAAACACTACCGCGAGTAACGTGGTATAGGGGAGGGATCTCATGCATCCAAGTTCTATAATATTTTTCATCATAGTCATCAACTTCAGATTTCAACCAGTTTGAAAATTTTAATATATTCTCAATTTTTTTTAAATCTTCTTTTTTTACCAATACGTCAATATCTGAAAAAGTTCTTCCAAAAGAGCAAGGCAATTTTTTAGCGATATAGGCAGCACCTTTTAAGAAAGTTAATTGGCTTGATATAGACTTCAACGCTCTAGGAACCTCTAAAAATTCAACTAAAGCCTGTTTTCGTTGCTTTTCTGCAATTTTATAAGCTGACTCTAAATGCCATTTAGCATAACTTGGTTTTGAATATTCATGTACATCCATCAAATAATTTAAACGCCCAACTAATTGACATACATTTGCTTGAGCTAGCAAAATTTGCCATTGGTTTTGATTTAATGTGGATAAAATATAAGGTTTTGATAATGCTTGGACTAAGATTGACATATTAATCTACTAAACTCGAAAGAATCTCTTTAGCTTCTTCAAAGTCACTGTATTCAAATTGGTAACAAGTAATATTTTTTAATAAATTGGCTATCATATTAAAAGCTTCCCCCCCAAGAATATGATAATTAAAACTATGCTGAATTAATTGTTGAAAAGCTGCAATTTGAGATACAGGTGTTAATTTTGCTTGTGCATTAGCCACATATTTTGGAAAAACGATGCAATGCAAGGGGGCTGCTTCAAGCATACGCTCAACGCTTTCCTTGGGTGGTTTAAGAAGAGCTACTGTTCCTTTATGAGTATCTTTTGCAATGGTGCTAAACACTGCATTATCAACATAATTATTAATAACCTCGATAGAATCATTCTTTAAGTTAATCGGTCTTGTACAGGGATGAACTAACGAGTTAGTTAAAGAAATAAGGGCTAATTCATCTGAAAATAATCGCCAACCACTATAAACCATTGCTGCTGTGAGTGTGCTTTTGCCTGATCCTTGTTCGGCAGGCATAATTACTACTCTGCCATTTTTTTCGATTGTACCAGCATGAAGAATTAAGAACTGATGGGCGCGTGTAGTAATACACCAATTCATACCCCACTCAAGCATGGCAAATGACTGATCTTTAGGTAATGGCTTAAAAGGAGCAAATTCATCAAGGAGAAAATCAATTTGTGGCTTAATAAAGCGTCTTAACATTGAGCGAGTGGTGATCGTAATGGGAAAGTCTATAAAAAGAGAGTTTTCAGAAAAAGCATAGTCAGCATACAAAGCTGATAAATTATCAATAACTGCTTGGTGATCAGTTTTTATTGAAAAAGTAAAAGGGCCAATAGGTAATGTGAATTGAGCAAACATGATCCGTTAAAATATTCTCTTAAAAGTATTCTTAGCGATAAAACTTAGCTAATAAAATCAATTTATTTCACTGATAATACCAGACTTTAGTGCTTCTGTAATAAATTGCTGAAACTCTTCTTTCGTATTATTTATTTCAGAAATATTTTTTTGTGAATCAGACAAAAACAGTGCAAATAAAGTCTCTCTCGAACTTGAAGTCTCAGCTAACGCAGTAATTATAGAATTAAATAAAGAGGGTAAAAAATGGGTATTACCAGTGAAGTTATTAAAGAGGGCTATGCCCTCTTTAAACTGAACAGATTGAACATTTGAGTTTATTATGTACACGTATTTTGGAAGTCATTTTTTGGAAATCCATCTCTATTCGCATTTTCTAAAACTGACTGACTTGCATCCATGATTACGCTTAATGTGGTGACGAAATAAAAATCAGCATGGACATCCCCATATTTTGAAGGACTACAGCCATTGCCTATATCATAGTCCTCAACCATATACTCCCAAAGAAGTAAGTTGAGTGCAGCAACAGCACGTTGTTTCCACAATCCTTTTTCACTCGGATCCTTACCCAATTTATCATAATCATAATAACAATCATCGTCAGGTTTTTTAGGGTCTTCATCGTCAGGTTTTTCAGGTTCGTCATCGTCAGATTTTTTAGGTTTGCCACCGCGGAAACCAAAAGTGCTGGTATCAAAAGTTTGCTCACTACTAGCATCCTCTTCATCTTCTTTTTCTTTGCAATTGCAATTTAATGCATCAGCTATTTTAACATCGTCTGAGAATGAAGTAGAAGTTAACAAAGAAGATAGGGGTGAGTCTTTAGTTAGACCAATTAGAGCCCAAAATCCATTGTTATTGGCATGGCCATTACACCAAGCACCACCACTATAACCCCACATAGAGCATTTGGTCGTATCATCCTGGTTTGATACGTTGTTTGATAAATTCCCCGATAAGGTACATTGTCCTGCCCAAACGGGCCTAGAGGCAATAGTTGTTAATAACGGTGCACCGATAGCTACTTTAGTTAAAAATTTACGCCTAGAATCAGTTGATGAGGAGTTAATTTCAGGTGAAACACCACTCTTTTCCTTTAGGGTATTCTTTTGCTCTGTCATTTCCGTTAGCCCTCTTTACAACTATACTGTCAGTTATTTTTACAAACAGCATCTAATATATCAATATCTGCATACCAATGCACTATTTGTGCCTATTAAGTTAAGTTTATTTAAAACATATGATTAGCATGGAAAATTATGGGGTTTAATACCTGAGTGTAAATAAGTTATACAGTTATCGAATTTTTCTTTGTGAGTGGTACAATGTTTTGCAGGAATAATAAACGAGTTCGGTAGAGGATAAGCTTTAATGGAGTTAATTGGCGTTTCAGGTTATGTATTAGCGGCTCTCGCTTATATTGTGTTTATTTTGTTGTTATTAGCCGCACGAAATAAAACCCTTTCTGGTCGTTTGGTTTTGCTCTCAAGCCTTTTCGTGCTTTCTTCCAGCGTAGCAGGTGCCTTGCAAATTTATCAAGGCTTCTCACTTAAATATGTTTTAGTATTTGAAACCTTCAAATTGGCTTTTTGGTCATTACTGATTATTTGCTCTCAATCTAATATTAATTCATTAAAAGATTTTTTCTCTCAAACAAAAATAACGCAATATCTAACAATTTGGACTATCTTATCTGCTGTTTGTTGGGGCGCAGCCTTATACTTCCCTGAAGGAGGTAAGTATATATTTTCATTGTTTTTACTACTTAACCTTTGGCTCTTAGTATTATTAGAGCAGTTATACCGTAATGCTGTGGTAAAAGTTAAATGGGCCCTGTTGTCACTTATAATTGCCTTAGGTATGTCAACCGTTTTCGATTTTGTACTGTTTGCACAAGCGGCGATGATTAATCAAATTGATTTTAATTATTGGTACGCTCGCGGTTTTGTTGTAGCAGTAGGAATGCCATTAATTTTAGTTAGTACTAAACGCATAAAAGACTGGTCGGTGAATGTCTTTGTGTCTAGAGATGTAGTTTTTTATAGTTCTATGTTATTGATTTCTGGTTTATATTTGTTGTTGTTAGCTTTGGCAGGTTATGTTATTAACTATTTTGGTGGTGCTTGGAGTGATGTTGTTAGTATTACTTTCTTCATTCTAGGGGGAACTGTTTTAGCCGCATTATTAATTACTGAACGGCTACGTCGAGAAGTAAAAGTATTTATAACTAAGCATTTTTTTGCAAATAAATATGATTATCGTGTTGAATGGTTAAAGTCAAATGAGCAACTGGAAGTCGAAAACAGTGATAATTATTACCATAAAGCCATGGAAATTATTTTCGAATTGCTTGATGTGCGCCAAGGAGCTTTAGTCATTAGATCGCCATTGGGAAAGTACCATTGTGCTTTTCAGCAAGATCTACCGTTAGATAAGCAGCGATTACACCATTTAGTAACGGTCGATGATTTTTGCTCCAAGCATGGTTGGATCGTTGATACCAGGGAGTATGCCACTATTGAAAATAGCTACCCTGATTTAGAGTTGAACATTGATTATTGCCGAGATCAGGGTATTGATATCATCATTCCTATGTTTAAAAATAAAGATATTTATGGATTCTTTTTGTTAAAACTACCGTCAGATCGAAGTTTGCTAAATTGGGAAGATAGAGACTTACTTTTCGCTTTATCAAAGCAGTTAAGTAATTACCTTTCGCTAAATGAAGCCAATGAAAGTATTGCCGAATCAAAACAATTTGAAGCATTCCACCGAATGTCTGCATTTTTAGTACACGATTTAAAAAATGTTCAGGCACAACTGTCTCTGATAAATAGTAATGCTCAGCGACATCGTAATAACCCAGAATTTGTTGATGATGTTTTTGACACAATAGAATCTGCAACAATTCGTCTTGAAAAGGTATTAACGCAACTACGGAATAAGCAAGTCGCTGAATCGACATTGACAAAGGTTAATGTGAATTCCGTTATTGATAAAGTTGTTCAACAACGTAATGTGGATTTTCCAAAAGTGAGTACGGAAGTTTCGGGTGAAATTGAAATTGTTATTGAACAAGAAACCTTTTACTCTGTATTAAATCATTTAGTTCAAAACGCTCAAGAGGCGACAAAAAACGACGGCTGGGTTAAGATAAAGATAGAATTATTGGAAGATGTTTTACATATTGCCATAATAGATAATGGCAGAGGTATGTCAGAACATTTTATTAAAAATCGTTTGTTTAAAGCTTTTGATACCACTAAAGAGAATGCAGGTATGGGCATTGGCGTTTATGAAGCCAAACAATTTATTGAAAGTATTGGTGGCACTATACAGGTGACTAGCTTTGAAAATGAAGGCAGTATTTTTCATTTGAATATCCCTCACAGATAATAAAAAAGCAAAAAATAAAAAAGGAAATAGCGTTGCTATGGAAAAATTACTGATTGTAGATGACGATTCTGGTATACAAAAGCAACTAAAATGGAGCTTATCTGATTATGATGTGATTTTTGCTGATACTCGAGAAAGTGCTGTCGCCGCGGTGAGGCGTCATGAGCCAAAAGTGGTCACTTTAGATTTGGGTTTACCACCTGATGAAGCCAACGCAAGTGAAGGCTTAGCTGCGTTAAAAGAAATACTAATTATTGCGCCACATACTAAAATCATTGTTATAACCGGCAACGATGATCGTACTAATGCACTCAAAGCAATAGAAATGGGCGCTTATGATTTTTATCAAAAACCAGTAGATTCTGATGTGATTAATGTGATTGTTTCACGCGCTTTTAGTTTAGCTAATATTGAAACTGAAAATCGCACAATGAAGGCTGTTGTGGGAAGTGATACAGGCATTATTGGTAGTAGTGAGAGTATAGAACGCTTAAGAACTATGGTTCACCGAATTGCACCTACAGAGATTTCTGCTTTATTATTGGGTGAAAGTGGCACAGGTAAAGAAGTTACCGCAAAAGCTGTCCATCAAGTAAGTAATAGAAAAGATAAGCCATTTATTGCTATTAACTGTGCATCAATTCCAGAAACTTTATTAGAAAGTGAACTGTTTGGTTTTGAAAAAGGTGCCTTTACTGGTGCCCATAAAACCACTATGGGTAAAATTGAATGCGCTCAAGGAGGGACATTATTCCTTGATGAAATAGGCGATATGCCCTTTAATTTACAGGCTAAATTACTACGATTTTTACAAGAAAAAGTGATTGAGCGATTAGGGGGAAGGCAAGAGATCCCCGTTGATGTAAGGGTGGTGTGTGCGACTAATCAAAATTTGGAAGAAATGGTCGCCAATAAAGAGTTTCGTGAAGATTTATTTTATCGAATTACCGAAATTACCTTAAATATACCACCGTTACGCGATCGAGATGAAGATGTAATAATCTTAGCTAATTTCTTTTTGCAGCAGTATGCTACCGACTATAAAAGAAATATTAAGTCTTTTTCTGATGATGGCCTTCAAGCATTAAAAGAACATCGCTGGCCTGGTAATATTCGTGAATTGCAGAATAAAGTAAAATCTTCTGTGATCATGACTACGGGCTCACAAGTTACTGCATTTGATTTAGGTTTTTATGACCATAGTAATGCGGAGTATGAACTGTCTTTGAATTTACGCGCAGTACGTGAGCAGGCAGAGACTATTGCGATACAAAAAGCTTATGCGTTATCAGCAGGGAATATGTCTAAAGCATCTGAATTATTAGGTGTCACAAGGCCAACTTTGTATTCATTAATTGAAAAATATGAATTGAATATTAATAGCTAACTAAATATAAATTTTCATGCCTATGTAGATCAATCTGGAACAATTCAAAATTGGACGAAAACGTCATTCCAGTTATGTTTTAGGCTGACGTCACATGGATGTGATTTATTCGAGAATGCAGGACGCACATTCTCCTGAGTCCAAACTAAAAGACAATGGATCTTCGACAAAATACTTCGAAGATGACGTTATCAATGAGTTCCTGAGTTAAGTACATAAGTACATAAATTTTTAAGGAAATGATCTAAATGAGTTTTTCAATTAAATTGGTTTTGTTAATAACTTTAATAGGGTGTGGTTTACAATCTAATAAAATTTTTGCCAAAACAGACTATTATGAAGCCGCTTTACAGGCTTATAATTTGAATGATATTGATACAGCATTTATCCACTTAAAGAGCGCATTACAAGAAAAAAAGGACAACCTACCCGCTAAGTTGTTATTAGCGGAAGTTCTTATTAAGAAAAATTTATATTCATCAGCAGAACAAGAGCTAAATGACGCTGCTATTGAGGGGGCAGATTTTAACCTCATTATAGATCCTTTAGGTAGGAGCTTATTATTACAGGGAAAATTTGATTTAGTTTTAACGTTAGCTGATAAGAAAACCTTAAACAAGCAGGGCGAGCTGGCTTTTAATTTAATTAAAGCTAAAGCTTATCGAGGCTTATCGGATACAGATGCAGCTGAAGATTTATATAAAGTTGTTTTATATCAATATCCTGAAAACATTGAAGCCATTTTGGAGTTAGCTTCAATTTTCAATTTTAAAAATAGCTATGAAAAGTCTCAAGCATTGCTCGATAAAGCAAATTTATTAGCGCCTGAAAGTAGTCGGTTGTGGCAAGTTAAAGGGCAGTTAGCTAGAAGTAAAAGAGAACTTGAAAGTTCGATTATTTATTATAATAAAGCGAACATGTTAGACCCAGATAATATTGTCATTTTAAGAGCTATAGCAAGTAGCTACATAGAATTAGAAAAACCTAAAAATGCGCAAGTATTAATTGAACAAGCTTTAGCTTTATCGCCAAATGATCTTCAAACGCAACTAATACAAAGCAATATATTGAGGATGTTAAACAAAAAAAAATTATCTGATGACGTCTTAGTAAAGATAACAAGTCAGCTATCGTTAATAGACGAAAGTTACATGCTATCTCAACCAGAGTTATTATTGATTGACGCCATGGTTAGTTATGGCTTAGAAAATTGGACTCAAGCTCAAAATAAATTTAAAAGATATATTGATCAGGGAATAAATAATAATGACATGAGTTCAATAGTTTTATTAGCTGATGTTTATGTGAAGTTAGAGAAACCAAAATCAGCACTAGAACTCTTGTCTAATTACGAGACAAATTTGATTAAAAATAAGGACTATGCACTTATTTTAGCTGGGCTATATCTTCAATTCAACCGAAATGTTAAAGCTGATTATTTACTGCAAAAGCTACAAGAATCATATGGTGATGATGAGGCAATTTTAATACTTTCGGCCAAAGTGTTAAGTAATTTCGGGCAAGATAAAGAGGCGCTATTATTATTAGAATCATCCAAGAAAAATGATGGTATTCGCTATAAGCATAGTTTAGCTGTAACCGCATTACGCGCAGGTGAACTTGATAAAGCTTTGGCGCATATTCAGTATATCATTTCAATTTCACCAGAGAATATTGAATATCAATTATTGTATGTACGTATACTACTTCAACTTGAAAAGATTGACGATGCACAAGCGACTGTTTTAGCTTTATATAAAAAACATCCAAACAATACACAAGTACTTTTTAGCTATGCTTCGTTTCAATTTTACCTGAACAACTTAACTATTGCTAAACCGGTGTTTGCTAATTTGGTAGCTGAAAACCCTGAAGATGGTGAAAGTTGGTTTTTCTTGGCTCAAATAGAATATGATTTAGGTAATATAGAAGAAGCCGTCGCTATTTTAGAAAGGCAAACCAAAAATAGTGAATATAGAATTAAAGCACTCAATAAATTAGCTAAGGTCCATTATTCTCAAAAACAGTTTATGCAAAGCTTATTAGTTATTAATGTACTTTTGAAAGAAAATAGACTTGATAGTCAAGTAATATTGATGAAAGCAAAAAATTTGATAGCTTTAGAGCAAACTAAAGAAGCTAAACGTCAGCTTAATATTTTATTAGGTTTGTGGCGTGAAGAACCTCGTAATTTATTACAACTTAGTAGATTACAACTGAGAGTTCATGATGATGTTGGTGCTGAGAAGAGTTTAGAGCTAGCATACTTTATTCAGCCGAGAGCATTACCAATAATCATTGATTTTGTTAAAGTAAAAATTAGACTCAATAAAATAAACGAAGCTTCAACGCTTTTATTAGAAGCAGAGAAAGCAGGCTATAAAGGCAATACTTACCTCACGATTTTAAGGGGTGATATTGAGCTTGCTAAAAACAATGTTAGTGCAGCATTTAATCATTATTTAAGTGTGCTCAATAAAGATGAAGCGAATGTAATTGCCTTAATTAAACTTTCACAGGTAAGCCAAGCAGAAGTATTATCAAATAAATTCATTGAAAAGCTAAATTATCTGGTGGATAAATACCCCGATCTAGCGCTTCAAAGACATACTCTTGCAGATCATCTTTTTGAACATAAAAAATTTGATCAGGCAAAATTTCAGTATCAATTATTGATAATACAAAATATTCCTACAGCTAAAAGGGCTGCAGCATTGAATAATCTAGCGATTATATACCTTCATGAAAATGCTTATCAAGCCGCGATAAAGGTCTCGAAACAGGCGTTTGAAATGCTTCCATCTCCTGCAATTATCGATACATTTGGTTGGTCGTTAGTGTTATCAGGGGAAACAGAACAAGGTCTTTCTTATTTAAGACAAGCTTTCAGTATGTCTTCTTCTCAGCCAGATATTCAGTATCATATTGCTTATGCATTGGTAATGTTGAATCGTAAAGCGGAAGCTAAATCGCTATTAACTCAGCTTATAAAGCTAGAAGATACGTTTGCTGAATATAAATTAGCCAAACAGTTGTTGGGTACCTTATAAAACCTTTAAATGATGACTTCGCTCACTATGTTTTAGTTGTATGGTCGCTCCTAAATAGGACTAACCGTAAAGAAAGTGTTAATTTTGTTCTAAGGTAAGATTGTTTTGATTTACGTATCAAAAATGCCATACAGTTACACTGTGTGGCATTTAATAACTATTATTAAAGTACTTTTACTTATGTTTTTTAAGCTTTTTACGCTGAGTGCCTAAAGCAATTAAAGCAATAGCAAAGATGAATATAGTAGATGGCTCAGGTACTTCTGTTGGTGGTTTTTTAGGTTTTCTTGCTATTGTTAACTTATAATCTTCAACTTCACCTTGGTCTTGAAACCCTGTAGCAATTAAATTCATACCATCGGAATAATGTTCTAATGAATTTTCACATACTATTCTGGCGCGCAACCAGACTTCTGTAAGAGTATCAAAAATTGGAATTTGCATTTCGCTAGTGGTGAACATTGCTGTGGTGTCTTGGCTATTATAAATAGTTCTACCTTTCCAGTCACTTAAGTCCCAATTTTTGGTACCGTCTTTTCTGGAATTATAGTTATCTATAACTTTACTGGGGTCAAGATTTTTTGACTTTTGTACATTACCCTCAGAATCTTTATGTTTCCACCACTTTTCAGCGATGATTCTTTCTCTATTTGGATTTTGATTTCTGTACTGTCTATCATCCCAATCGCCATCTTGGTTCCAGTCGATCCAAGATTCTAATTGATCATATTTATGATTACCTACGATAGAGCGTGTAACTTCAAATTGAAATTGAACATAACCACCAGAGGTTAATTGACCTGTATTATTATAATCAGTCCAATTTACACCGTCAGTAGAAGTTCTCCATGTTACACCATCATTACTTGATGAGTCAGGTGTATTTAGTGCATCATTTCTAGTTTCTTTATTCCAGTTACTACCTAATTTTTGCCATTGATCTGTGCTATGACATGCAGATGATTCTTGACCAGTTGCATTGCCATAGTCATAAGAACCTGATTTTGTAGCACAACTAACCACACTCCCGGCTAATGCTGTATTTAAAAAACCTAGCAATAATATGCTAGCTGCTATTATCTTAATGACCTTCATCTATTATTTCCCTTGTTACAACTTCCTACTTATTGTTCAGTTTAAGCAAATATCGAGCCATCACAGTACATTTTAAATGTTGTTGATTTTAGTCTCTATTAACAATGCGTTACAAGGTTGTTGTTGTCACTGTTAAAATGGATTGAAAATTAATGTAAAAAAAACGGACACTGTAGAGCGGTGTTATTTTGCATCTATCTGTTAATTTGATCTTGTGCATATTGGCGATTTTTCTGCTTGAGTAATTTATCAACATAACGAGCCATCTTTATTTTTTGCTTAATATTACTTTCTAATATTTCTTCAACTTCTCTTAACACGTCTTTAATATTTTCAACATTTTTACTTGAATTAATCACTACTTGTTGGTTAACTGTTTGGCTATTCTGTTGATCATTTTCAGGTACTTGTGTACTTAATGAACCCGTTAATTCAACCGACATTTCTTCTGCTACATCATTAATGTTATCAACATCAATACAAGTTAGCTCTTCTAAAAAACCAAATAATAATAACCGGTCTACAAAAATATTAATTTTACGAGGCACACCTAATGTTTTTTTATGAATTAATTCAAATGCATCATCCGAAAACAAAGATACTTTTTCACAGCCTGCTTGCTGTAATCGATGATTCACATAGTCTTTTACTTCTTCCACACTGAGTGGTTTTAAGTGAGCTGAAGCGATAATCCGTTGTCTGAACTGCTCCATATTCGGCGCTTGAATAATATCTTTAAGTTCTTCTTGTCCAAGTAAAAAACTTTGTATAAGTGGTTTGTCATCAAGTTGAAAGTTTGAAAGCATTCTTAACTCTTCAACCGTTTCAGATGGTAGGTTTTGAGCCTCATCAACAATCAGTAATGCACGCTTTCCTTGTTTATGAAGTTTAATTAAAAAAGCTTCAATACTACGCAATGCTTCAGCTTTGCCATTTCCCTTTAATGGAATTTTAAACTCGGCGGCCACCAGCTCTAGTAGTTCATCAGGCGATAGTTTAGTAGTGACTAACTGTGCGGCAACTATATTTTTATCGCCAATAGACGATAACAAATTTCTTGCAATTGTGGTTTTTCCTGTACCAATAGGGCCAGTGATCACAATAAAACCTTCACCTTGATCTAGGCCGTATTGTAAGTAGGACAATGCCCTTTGATGGTGACTAGTAGCAAAGAAAAATCGTGGGTCTGGGCTTAATTGAAATGGACGCTCATTAAAGCCATAGTAACTTTCATACATGTTAAAATACTTTTCTTATATTAATTGTTGCTCGTATTTCTTTATAGCCAAATTGATCATTGGTAGAACTACGATTTACATGCCTTAAAGTAAAATCAGAGGTTAAAGATGAGGCCATGCTTATATTATAGTTAGCAGAAATAGTCCGATAATAATCTTCTTGACCCCTGACTTCTGTGTTGCTTTTGTCAAAAATATTATGTCTAAAATTCATACCTAAAGAAACATTCGTTCGTGCACCGGTATCACGAGTAATGTTCAGGCCAACGTTAAAGCTATCATCTATGGTAGCAGTTTCTCCTAGCCTTTCTCGTCTAGATGCCGACGTGTCAAATGCAAAAGATGTTCTGGAAAGTTGTAGTATAGTTGACCAGGACAAAATTTTATTTAGAGAAAACTCATTACTGTCCACAGGCGCTAGATTAAATAAAGCAATAAACTGTGAGTCTGGAGGTGTTTCAGATGTGACAAAACATGAAGAAGCATCTTCAATAACGGTGTTACGGGGGCACCAAAACATACCTAAAGGGACTAGTTGATAATTATTTCTATCAAACACACTTAATGTTTCGTTATAAGTAATACTATTGCTTAATCGTCTTATTTTGTGTTGAAAATTAAAACTATAGGCTTTTCCAAAAAAACGTTGACTATAGTCTGCCGTTAAAGAGGTTCGTAATGACGGCTGCCACCGGAGTGATGCAGCAATATAGTCATTATTGTTATTGTTATTGTTATTGTCACTATTATCGGTATCGGTATCGGTATCGGAATTGGCAAAAACGTTATATGAAACATCAAAATTAAATCGGGGTGTCGGAAACCAACTCAGTCCAACTCCCCATGAGGGGTTGAATTGAAAGTCTTCTGATATCCCTGTGCCTTTCACATATTCATCTTGAAACCGAACAAAAGGCCTTAATTTCCATGGAGTTTTCGCACCAATAAGCGCATTTACAGAATAATTTTCTCCATAATTATCTATATTGTTGTCAAGTTCTTGCTCTCTTTTGCTATAATTAATACCCATATTCCAATATATGTAGCGAGTACTGTTTCCATTCACACTACTCAGTTGTGCAGCAATTCCATCACTTTCACCAATGCTATCCTCAGCCCTATTTGTACTATACGTGATCGATGACTGAACTGAATAACTGCTGTTGCCAAAATTATATCGTAGGCCAGTAGAATAATTCTGAGTTTGGACAGTATCACCAGTTATCGGGTCGGATAAGTCATTGTCGGCATTGTTTTTGTTTACGTTTTGGATGTTAGCAGAAGCAATAACATCAGGACCACCTACCCACATAGAATAAAGTCCATCAGCAGCTAGGCTTCGGTAATTCGTATTTAAACTACTGTCATGGCTATACAGTGCATAACTTTGTGTACCTGACCAATTTAAATTGGTCAGGCCTGAACGATAAGTAGCGTTTATAGTCGCCTTAGCTTGAGTAACATAACTTGATGTGGGTTCAGACACGGATAAATTAACATTATCAGAGTAAGTCTCATCTAACGATAAACTTGGGATGAACTTCCAATCGCCAGCCAATGTAATAAAAGATGAACATGCCAATAATAATATAATAGCAAACTTTGTTAAGCAGCTTCTATTGATGTTTCTTACCGTACCCATAGCTGTAATAGCCATATCCATCCTTCTTAGATCTAATCGTTTTGTTCATAACTAAGCCAATGGCCATATCTTCATTTAGCTGTGATACGGCGCGTTTTACATCTTCAAGCTTTGCTTTAGATTCTTCCACAACAACAATCGCTTGACCCACTAAGCTAGAAAGAACAGGTGTTTCAGTAACGCCTAGTATTGGTGGGCAATCAAAAATAACTATTCTGTCAGGATAACGTTCAGCAAGTTCCTTTGCCAAATGTTCCATTCTTGTACTCGCTAATAATTCATTAGTTAAATAGTGGGGCTTGCCAGCAGGCATAATTTTTAAATTATTGATACTAGTTGGGTAAATCACTTCTGAAAGGGAAGATACTTCACCAAGTAAGTATTCTAATAAGCCTTCTTTTTTATCAAATCCTAATTCACGATGCAAGCTAGGCCTAAGAACATCGGCATCTATTAAAAGAACAGTCTTTTCTTGTTCTAAGGCTATGCTCAAAGCAAGGTTGATTGAGATAAATGTTTTACCTTCATTTGGATTTGAGCTACTTACCATAACTAAATTACTGTGATGTAAGGTTTTTGCCGTTGGGCCAAAAGCGTTATTCAATAATTTTCTTTTTATATGACGAAATTCTTCTTGAATATGATGAGCACTATCAGGGCTATAAATAAAGCCACGTTCATTTAATTTAGCTTCATCAAGAAGTATTGTCTCAGGGGTATCAAGGTTCTTTTGCTCATTAATTTCATTTGTTTGACTTAAGGCATCAGATGCTTTATCGAAAACAGCTTTATCAATAGAGGGTGTAACTTTTTTAGTCTTAACTTGCTCAGCAGCTTTCTGTTTAGCTAGCGCTTTTTCAATAGTACTCACAGTTTAAAATATCCTTTTCAGTGGTTCTTGGATAGCATCAGGAAATAAAAAATAACTGACAAATACCATTAAAATACCAAATAACAATAAATTCGAACTGATAAATATTAGTGTTTTCCTCTTATTCCACTTTTGTAAACCTAAATTTTCATTGGCAGACACTATACCAAATACAGGAATTCCAGTCGCTTTTGATAGTTGAGAAGATGAAACAGCAACGGGGTTTAATAAACTAAATAATAATGACAAACCAATACCTACAACAACGCCAAAAAATGCCACAACACCAAAGTACAGAAATCGTGCTGGACCTGATGGTTTCGATGCAACCCTAGGAGCATCAAGAACCCTAAATTGAATTTTATCCGTTGTTTCATTTGCAATTTGGGCGAATTGGGCAGTATCTTTACGAGAGACTAAGGTATTATATTTACCTTTAATCATCCCGTAATCACGATTTAAGGCAACTAGTTCGGCTTCAATCTCAGGTATAGTGTGAATTCTAGCTTCTAATGCAGCGATTTGATTCTGATAGTTGTTAGCTCGAACAGTTAACGAAGCAATTAAACTTTCCAATTGATGGACTTGAATCTGGATATCCTGAATAACGGGGTTTTTGCTGTAAACACTGTTACCTTCACTGTTAGAAGTCAGATATTTTTTAATTTCATTGATACGCTGTTTCTGAAGCACACTCAGCCTCTCTGTAAGTAATTTTACTTCAGGGTGATTTTCAGTAAAGCGTACTTTTAATTTATCCAGGCTTAGCTCTAACCCATTGATACGATTGTCAAAAGTTGTACGTATTGAGCTGTCCGTTTTTATTTTATTATCTCCTTGTGAGCCATCTGACATATTTTGAGTCAATTGTTTCTGTGCAGAGGCCAACTTAGTTTTGTTCTCTAATATTTCTAATTTAATTGCTTTCAGTTTTCCTTTATTATTGCTTAATTTGCCATAATAACCACCTGATTGGGGTAAAATGTCGCTATATCTTTGCTTATAATCCGTTAGCCTAGCCTCTGATGCAAGTAATCTACTTTCATATTCCTTGATTTGTTTATCTAGAAATTTTTGTGCACTATCAGAATCGCTTCGTGTTTCACCTAAAGTGTTTTCAATAAAAATGGTTAAAACAGATTGGACTATATCCTTAGCCATTTCAGGGTTTTTATCATGAATAGAGATAGTGTAAATATTTTCTCGGCCACCACGAGATACTTTAATTCTGCTTTTTAAACTATTAATTATACCTTGGTAAGCTGCATCATTAGTCGCTTGTACGTCTAAGTCGGTCATGCGCGCAATTTTTTCTAAATTTGGACGAGTAAGTAAAGTTCTCAACATTAAGCGAATTTGCGTATTTGGATTAGTTTCAACAGTTAAACCACGCAATAACGGTCGAAGTAATGACTGAGTATCGACATAAACTTTTGCTTGAGATTTATATACATTCGGCATTGCGGAAACATAATACCAGCCCAGGGGACATATTAGCCAAGTAGATATAATAATATACCGTCGCTTTATCCAAATCCCTTTTAGATAATTCAGTATCTCTTCAAGTATTTCCTGCATTCTAAATCTTAATCCTTATCACCTGTAGGGGGGAATTTATTACCCCTTTTGTCGGACTGAAGTCCAACCTACATTGTATGAACAAAGTTACGATAAAATAAGTTAACGAATTTCGAAAACCCATACACTCAATTCCTTGTTTTCGTAACTATTAACTCGCAACTCTTTACTGTCTTTCAATTTAAAACCAAGCTTCAGGAATAATAATAATATCGCCAGGTAACATGTCTACATTAGCACTGATTTCACCATCTTTTATTAAATGATCAATCTTAATACTGTATTCTTGTTGTTTTCCATTCTCAATTCGAACGATCACTGCGCCATTACCATCAGCATATTCAGTAATACCACCCACAGCAATCATGACATCAAGTAGTGTCATATGTTGTTTGTAACTGATTGCTTGTGGGTTGGTCGCTTCACCAATAATGCGTATTTGTTCACTAAAAGGACCAATAAAGCGACCTACAGTTACAGTAACAATGGGATCACGTATATAAGTGGCTAAAATTTTCTCGATAGAGCGAGCTAGTTCTGTAGGCGTTTTCCCTGTAACGGGTATGTCTTCTACTAAAGAGGTAGTAATCATACCGTCAGGGCGAACAGTAAATGACCCTGATACTTCAGGATTACGCCAAACAAATATATGTAGCGAGTCACCTGCACCAACAAGATATCTATATGAATCAATATCGACTGTATTGGAAGGGTGTAACGTTGCTTCAGGTAAAGGTTTGGTCGCGGAACTACAGGCGGAAACTAATTGTGCCATAAGTAACAAAGTAATTAACTTAAGTGCTTGGGTAAAACGTTTATCCATGAGAGATACCTTTTTACTTCAAAAATAAGAGTGATTTTCATTTTTTATTCCATTAATGATTGTATTGTATTTTTTTCTCATATGCACACATTTTAACAACTGTAAATAAAACGTTAACTTTATAGGTATTTTTGCTAGAATTACTTCTTTGTTTTTGTAAAATAGCGCTTTAGTATTAGTTGAGAGATATGTCTTTGTATGGATGTGGTTCATTCTTATAAATATAAACTACTCAGCAAGTTAATCTATTAGCTAGTCATACATATGTTATCAAGGAAACTAGTCTGCTATGTCTAGCCCCAAATTCCGTGATTTATCTTTTGCGAGTAAGTCATTAATATTAATTGAGTTTTTGTTGCTTTTGGGAGCACTTCCATTTGCAGTATATAGCAATAGTTTCATTAACTTTATTGAATTCCCTTCAATTTCCGATGATTACTTACTCGTATATTCATTCGTGTTTGCTCTATTAAATCAGTTAACGTCTTTAGCTTTGGGTTTATATAATTCTAAATTACGTGTTAATTTTAGAGGGGTAATTCGTCGTGTTTTAATGTGTGTTTCCGTCGCATTTTTTATTATCACTATAATAAACCCTTTATATGGTCAATCTGCATTACCAATTGAAATCTTGGCAGTAGCATCAATGCTTAGTTTTGTTTTTATCAGTTCATTTCGTTATTTAACTTTTCAAATTGACTTTTTTGGTTTTAATAAACGCGTTATTTTAGTGCTTGGAGCAGGAGAAAGAGCTTCAATTATAGAAAGAAGAATGCGTAGAGATGTAGACAGGCAAAATTTTTCAGTTCATGGTTATATTATAATGAATGGCGATGATGAAGAAGGTATTAAACAAGAAACTCGAATAGATCTTGGAGGATCACTGGTTAGCTATTCTCTAAAACATGATATTGATGAAATCGTTGTTGCTAGTGATGAACGACGTAATAATGTACCTGTAGATGAACTCTTTGCCTGTAAAATTCGTGGCATTGAAATCACTGAGATTTTAGATTTTATTGAGCGAGAAACCGGACAAATTGCAGTTAACCTTATTTATCCGAGTTGGGTTATTTACTCTAATGGTTTTGCTTCGCTAAACCACCTTCGCAATACTTTAGATTGGATTTTCAATGCGAGCATGGCTTTTGTGTTGTTTACGTTAACTTGGCCAATAATGCTGTTAACAGCCATCTTGATTAAATTTGATGAAGGTATTTCCGCGCCTATCTTTTATACCCAAGAACGGGTTGGATTAGATGGCGAACCGTTCAACATTTTCAAGTTTAGAAGTATGCGTTTGGATGCGGAGAAGTTTGGCGCTCAAATGTCCTCAGAAGACGATCCACGTATTACGAAAATAGGTAATTTTTTACGTAAATACCGCATTGATGAGTTACCTCAAATCTATAATGTAATGCGTGGTGACATGGGATTTGTTGGGCCGAGGCCTGAACGTCCTGAGTTCGTACAAGGTTTAATTAAAAACATCCCTTACTATAATGAACGTCATAATGTTAAACCAGGATTAACCGGTTGGGCACAGTTAAAATACCCATATGGCGCGACTGAAGCTGATTCTCTTGAAAAACTGAAATACGATTTGTATTATATTAAGCACCGAAGTTTCTTATTAGACATTCTAATTTTAATAAGAACCGTTGAAATAGTCTTGTTCGGCAAAGGACGTTAATGAGCCAAATAATTAATGCCATGACAGTTGATGTAGAAGATTATTTTCACGTAGCTGCTTTTGAAGACAATATTGCCCCAAAAAATTGGTCTAATTTAGAGCTCCGAGTTGAGAAAAACACCTACCGTTTATTAGAGCTATTTGAACAATATCAAGTTAAAAGCACCTTTTTTACCTTGGGTTGGGTTGCTGAACGTTGTCCTAATTTGATTAAAGCAATTGTCGAACAAGGCCATGAACTGGCAAGCCATAGCTATGCTCATCAAAGGGCCTTCACCCAAACACGAAAAGAATTTCGTGACGATTTAGTTAAAAGCAAACATTTATTAGAAGATGCTTCTGGACAAGCTATTATTGGTTACCGGGCACCTAGCTTTTCTATTAACGACAGTAATACCTGGGTGTACGATATTTTAATCGAACTAGGTTTTGAATATAGCTCAAGCACGTATCCGGTAGAACATGATTTATATGGTGTACCTCATTGGCCTAGATTTAAATACCAACGAACAGAGTCATTTGAAACTAAAAAAATAATTGAAATTCCAGTGCCTACTTCTCGTAGAAACGGAAAAAACACAGGTATAGGAGGAGGAGGTTACTTTCGTCTATACCCTTACTGGCTTTCAAAAAAACGCATTGATAATTATTTAAAAACTGAGCAGCAACCTTATAGTTTTTATTTTCATCCATGGGAGATAGACCCGCATCAACCTAAAGTGAAAGGCGCGCCGATAAAATCGAAATTCCGCCATTACTTGAACTTATCTCGCATGGAAGGCAAGATCGTGCGTCTTTTGGAAGATTATCAGTGGAGCACAATGAAAAGTGTTTATTTGAAAAAGTAAATAAAGATATGGACCCTCGATCAGAGACTTCGAGGGTGACGAAGTGGAGAGACTTCGAGGGTGACGGAGTGGAGAGACTCCGAGGGTGACGGAGTGGGGAGACTATGAGTATGACAGAGTAGTGATCCTGAGGATTACCTATTGTTAATAAACTCTACCGTAATTCTTGTAGTATTTAATAGATACCATCATTCTTGTAATGTTTAATAGCTGCTGTCATTCTTGTAGTATTTAATAGATACCATCATTATTGTAATGTTTAATAGCTGCTGTCATTCTTGTAGTATTTAATAGCTGCTGTCATTCTTGTAGTATTTAATAGTTACCATCATTCTTGTAATGTTTAATAGCTACTGTCATTCTGTAGTATTGAATGACAAGAGTCACTCCAGTAGTGTTGATATCCGCCACTCAAGTAGTGTTGTTACCCGTCATTCCAGTAGTTTTTTAGGCTGGAATCCAAAAAATTTAATTATAAAATCAAGGAAGATTTTAAATGAAAGCTCCGGCAGTATATATTTTAGCAAGTAAGTACAACGGTACTTTGTATATTGGTGTCACAAGTAATTTAGTCAAAAGGATATGGCAACATAAGAGTAACCTTGTCGAAGGGTTTACACATAAGTATAGCGTTCACTTATTAGTATACTTTGAGCAATATGACAGTATTGTTGATGCTATAAAGCGTGAGAAACAGATGAAAAAGTGGCAGAGAAGCTGGAAAATTAAGTTAATTGAGAAAAGTAACCCGCAATGGCGGGATCTATATTCAGAAATAGTTTAGAAATGGATCCTCGATCAGAGACTTCGAGGATGACAGAATGTTAACGAAAACTATCGTCACTCCCGGGCTATTGAATGACTACCGTCACTCCCAGGCTATTGAATGACCACCGTCAATCTAGAGGTATTGAATGGCCATCGTCATTCTAGAGGTATTGAATGACCATCGTCATTCCAGTAGTATTTTAGGCTGGAATCTATAGACCATATTTTCATGAATCCAAAATGGTTAGATCTAAAATATGAGAGCTTAAACTTATCTCTGAGCAGTGAATAAATGAAATAACGTTAAACACGTAAAAACAATAACAATAAGAGAATGGAAACTTGACGACTAATTGTGAAATAAAACGTTTATCTCCAACACTGTTTACTGAGTGGGATGCCTATGTAAAAGCTCACCAGCAAGGGAGCTTTTTTCACCTGAGTGGCTGGCAAACGGTTATTGAAAAAAGCTTTAATCATGCTAGTTATTTTTTATATGCTGAACAAGAAGGCATGTTTTGTGGCGTTTTACCGTTGGTGGAAGTCAAAAGTAAGCTATTTGGCCATTCATTAGTATCAACCCCTTTTTGCGTCTATGGAGGCGCAATTGCAGACTCTTCTGAAATTTCTCGCCAGCTAGAGGGGGAAGCCTGCCAACTAGCTGAAGAGCTTGGTGTTGACTATCTTGAACTGAGATATAAAAACAAGCAAGACTCTACATTATTGTTGAAACAAGCACACAGTACTTTTGGTTGTGACATTGCAGAAGACAGTGACAAAATTCTTGCCAATATAAAGAAAAAACAACGGGCTGTAATTCGCCATTCATTGAAAAATGAACTTTCTTGTTCTATCAGTTCAACCGCTAAAAATACCGATTTTACCGATTTTTATCAATTACTTTCTACTAGCTACCGTAACTTGGGAACACCTATATTTACTGAACGTTATTTTGAAAGCCTAATGAGCACTTTTGGTGATTGTAGTGATATTGCAGTAGTTAGAGACAAAAACAACCAGCCCTCTTCAGCGGTAATGAACTTTTATTTTAATGAAGAAGTATTACCTTATTACGGTGGTGGTACAGATAGTGCCAGGGGCCTTAAAAGTGCTGATTTTATGTATTATCAAGTCATGTGTCATGCTTTAGATAAAGGTAAAACTTGGTTTGATTTTGGTCGCAGCAAAAATGATAGTGGCCCGTATAAGTATAAGAAAAATTGGGGGATGGAGCCAAAACCGTTATATTATTATTATTACCTAGTGAATGCTGATGAATTGCCCAATCTCAGCCCTAATAACCCAAAATACAAATTCTTTATTTCAATGTGGCAGAAACTGCCGTTAAAGTTGAGCCAGCTTATTGGCCCCTTTTTATCTAAGTATTTGGGGTAACGAAGAATGAACTATTTTAAGCGAATGGATTCCAGCCTAAACCACTGCTGGAATGACGTGGTAGAAAGGCGTAACGACGAAAGTGCTTATATATACTACGTCACCCTCGATGCATCTCCTTCCGCCATTCTCAATGTGTCTCCTTCTGTCGTCCTCGATGATTATCCTTCTATCACCCTTGATATTTCACCTTCTATCACCCTAGAAGTTTCTCCTTCCGTCATCCTCGGTGTTTCACCCTCCGTCATCCTCGAAGTTTCTGATCGAGGATCCAAATAATGACTGATACCAGTAAAAAAGAACCCTTGTTGTTTCTATGCCATCGCATCCCATTTCCGCCGAACAAAGGTGATAAAATTCGATCTTTTAATATTCTAAAAAAATTGAGTGTTACTTACGATATTTATTTAGGATTTTTTATTGATGACCCTTATGACAAGCAATATGTGAAAACATTAAATAAATATTGTCGAGAGGTTTTTCATTTAGATCAGAATAAAACTATTTCAAAAATAAAGGGTTTAACTTCATTTTTAACAAACAAGCCAATTACCTTGCCTTATTATTTTGATAAACGAATGCAACATTGGGTGAATAGAACATTATTAAAAAATGAAATTTCTAAAATTTTTGTTTATTCCTCTTCTATGGCACAGTACTGTGAAAGAGAGTCTTTCAATACATTTAAAAGAGTAATTGATTTTGTTGATGTAGATTCTGATAAGTGGAGACAATATGCAGAAAAATCATCAGCTATAAGTAAATGGATATACCAAAGAGAGTATAAACACTTAGCTAAATATGAAGACTACGTTTGTCGAAATTTTGATTATAGCCTTTTTGTATCACCACAAGAAGCCAAATTATTTGCCGATAGACAGCCGATAGAATATAGAAACAAAATATTGGGGGTTTTAAATGGCGTAGATTTAACCTTTTTTGATACTAACAATGAATTTGAACCTGAGCCATTACCTGAAGATGAAGTATTTATTTCATTCACCGGCGCAATGGATTACTGGGCTAATGTTGAAGCAGTGGAGTGGTTTGTTAACGCTATTTGGCCAGCAATAAAGGCAAACTTTCCTCAGCTTAAATTCTATGTCGTTGGTGGCAATCCAAGCAAAGAGATTAAAGCCTTAAATAATAAAAACGGTGTTGTTGTTACTGGACGAGTGGAAGATATCCGTCCTTATATTGACAAAGCGCAGTGCGTAGTTGCATCCATGCAAATTGCACGAGGTATCCAAAATAAAGTGTTAGAAGCTATGGCAATGTCGAAAACCATTGTTATGACATCATTGGCTGCAGAAGGCATACTACTTCCAAAAAACCAAGAAAAATATATTGTTAATGACCCCGCATTATTTGCAGAGAAAGTTATTGAACTGCTAAAAGAAATTAGTGTGGCTAACCAAATTGGTGATGAAAATAGGACATGGGTTGAAGAGCATTATCGCTGGAATAATGTGTTAAAGGTATTACCTGAGCTATTGAGAAATTAATATTATGCAAAGTGTGAGTAGAGTACATAGCCTTTTTATCGTTTTAATATTAGCGTGGCTCTATATTTATTTTCAAGCACTTGTAAGTATGGTAAATGTTTGGCTTGGCTCTGAAACGTATAGCTATTGTTTTTTCATCCTACCTATTTGTATATATCTAATATATGAAAAACAAGAACAGCTTGTGCGAGTAAAAATTAAACCCGCGCTATTCTTGCTCATACCTCTTTTACTTGGTCAGGCTATTTTTCTCCTTTCAGACCTTGCAAGCATAGACGTACTGACGCATTTATCTGCATACGGCAGCTTAATTTGTCTTATTGGCATTGTGTATGGTGTAGACATACTTAAATTTTTGATGTTCCCATTAGGCTACTTAATATTAAGCATACCCATGGGAGAAGAGTTAATACCAGTACTACAAAATGTTACCGCCGATATTAGTGTTTTTCTAGTTGAATTAATTGGGATACCGATTTATAGAGAAGGCTTATATCTATATATTCCAAATGGTACTTTTGAAGTAGCAGAAGCTTGCTCAGGAATACGATTTTTAATTTCAATGATCGCTATAGGTACACTCTATGCCTATCTATATTATCAGAGCATATGGCGCAGATTGGTTTTTGTGGCGTTAAGTTTAATTATCCCTATTATTGCCAATGGTATTCGCGCTTTTGGCATTATTTATGTCGGACATAAAACTGACATGGAACATGCTGTAGGGGCTGATCATTTAGTGTATGGTTGGGTATTCTTTTCTATTGTATTGCTCTTACTTATGGCTATAGGAAACTTTTGGCGGGAAGATTTACATGACAATACGAACGCTGTGGAATCGACTGAAACACCTAAATCAGTGCCATTAAAGTTAATACAATTGCAGCCAACAATACAGACCACATTAATATTGTTATTGTTAACGCTATCCACACTCGCTTTTAAGCCTTTATATGAAAAACTAGTGGTAGGCCAGTATCAACAAATCACTACAGAAAGTCCTCTGCTAATATTTATAAAGCCGAAAGCTGATACAGAATTTTTGGTGAGTTTTAATCCTAACTTTGATAAAGCAGATAATACATATCAAGCAGAGGTGGTTCATAACAACACCAAGCTAGAAGTTTATGTAGCACATTTTTATGCAGACCATAAAGACAGTGAGCTAATTAACTGGGGTAATCGAATTTATGATATTGATAAATTTTCGATTATCAATAAGCAAAATATTACGTTAGAAAATACAAATGGTGATATAAATGCGACCTTACTTCAGTTAGTGACTTTAAATGGCGTTAAAAGAAATTTAATTTATTGGTATGATGTGGATAATGTTAGAACAAGCGACAAGCTAACAGTTAAAAAAACACAGTTATTAAACAAACTGTCAGGCGGATCAGGCGGTGGCAGTGTCGTTATACTGTCTATCAATGACAGACAAGTTACAATTAAACAAATAAAACAGATTGGTAAATCATTACCATGGTTATGAATGCATCTAGAAGTCTTGTGTGTCACCTAATTTATCGGTTTGATATTGGCGGGTTAGAACGTGTCATGGCTAATTGTATTAATGCAATGCAAGAAAACAATATTGAGCATGTAGTTATTGCTTTAACTGAAATTGGTGACTTCTCAAAACATTTAAACCCTAATGTAAAAACCTATCAACTTAATAAAAAGTCAGGTAAAGATTTAGCCAGCCATTGGCGGCTATTTAAATTATTACGCAAACTAAAGCCTGACATATTACATACCTATAATTTGGCCGCACTGGAGTATCATCCCATTGCAAAATGTGCTGGTGTTAAAGGTCATATACATGCCGAGCATGGTAGAGAGATAAGTGATCCATTAGGATTAAATAAAAAGCATAACTTGTTACGAAAGTTAATATCCCCTTTTATTCATTATTTTGTACCAGTGTCCAGTGATTTACAAACTTGGCTCATTGATGTTGTTAATATTTCGGGTGATAAAGTAAAGCTGATACATAATGGTATTGATATTGAAAAATTTTCATTTAAAAATCAGTTACACTCCGAATGTCAATTCCATGGTGTTCTCGACCGTCATTCCCGTGGTGTTATCGACCGTCATTCCCGTGGTGTTTTAGTCGGGAATCCAGAACTTAAAACTATAGATTCCGGCCTAAGTGACAACCGGAATGACGATGTGTGTGACAACCGGAATGACGATGTGTGTGACAACCGGAATGACGATGTGTGTGACAACCGGAATGACGATGGGTCTGCATGTCATTCCCGTGGTGTTTTAGTCGGGAATCCAGAACTTAAAACTATAGATTCCGGCCTATGTGACAACCGGAATGACGATGTGTGTGACAATCGGAATGACGATGGGTGTGACAATGGGAATGACGATGGGTCTGAATGTCATTCCCGTGGTGTTCTCGACCGCCATTCTCGAAGTGTTCTCGACCGTCATTCCCGTGGTGTTTTAGACGGGAATCCAGAACTTAAAACAGTGGATTCCGGCCTAAGTGACAACCGGAATGACGATGGATGTGATAACCGGAATGACGATGGATGTGACAATCAGAATGACGGTGGGTCTAAATATCATTCCCGAGGTGTTCTCGACCGTCATTCCCGTGGTGTTTTAGACGGGAATCCAGAACTTAAAACAGTGGATTCCGGCCTATGTGACAACCGGAATGACGATGTGTGTGACAATCGGAATGACGATGTGTGTGACAATCGGAATGACGATGTGTGTGACAATCGGAATGACGATGGATGTGACAATCAGAATGAAGATGGGTCTGAATGTCAATCCCAAGATGTTCTCGACCGCCATTCTCGAAGTGTTATCGACCGTCATTCCCGTGGTGTTTTAGACGGAAATCCAGAACTTAAAGCAGTGGATTCCGGCCTAAGTGACAATCGGAATGACGATGTGTGTGACAACCGGAATGACGATGGGTCTGAATGTCATTCCCGAGATGACCTCGACCGACATTCCCAAGATGTTCTCGACCGTCATTCCCGAAGTGTTTTAGTCGGGAATCCAGAGCTTAATGTTAAAGATTCCGGCCTAAATGACAACCGGAATGACGATGTGTGTGACAACCTAAATGACGACGGTTGTGATAATTGGAATGACGAAAGATGCATTAGATTTATTCATATAGCTCGTTTTAATCCGGTTAAAGATCAACAAAACTTAATTAATGCTTTTGCCTTGTTAGTTCAAGAAAATTCTCACTTGCCTGAGCAAGTATGTTTAACCCTTGTTGGTGATGGCGATCTTACTAACGAATTGAAACAGTTAGTAATAGATAAAAAGTTGAATGATTTTGTGATATTTACAGGCGCGAGAGATGATATTCCAGCATTATTAAAAAGTGCAGATATTTTTGTTTTATCGTCGATTGCTGAAGGAATACCCATGACTATATTGGAAGCAATGGCAGCGAGCTTACCAATAATATCTACAGATGTGGGTGGTTTGTCAGAATTAGTTGAAAACGGAGTAAGTGGTTTATTAGTTGAGAAGCAAAATGCAACAGCACTGGCTAACGCGATGCATAATTATGTTAAAAACCCTCAATTAATTAAGCCGCAAGGTGAACAAGCACATCAATTTATTGAGAAAAATTTTTCTGAAGCTGCAATGATAAACGCTTATCAAAACTTATATCTACAATCTCTAGGGCAATAAAATGTGTGGCATTAGCGGTATCTTTAGTTTCAATGAACATCATGTTATTGATGAACAGTTATTAAAAAATATGAACAACGCTCAAGCGCATCGCGGCCCAAATGATCAGGGTTACCATATTGGTAAAGGCATTGGTTTAGGGCATCGCCGTTTATCTATTATTGACTTGGCGGGTGGTCATCAACCCATTTATAATGAAGACGCTACCGTTAGCGTAGTGTTTAACGGGGAAATATTTAACCACCACGAGATTGAAAAAGAACTAAAAGATAAAGGGCATGTCTTTAAAACGAATAGTGATACTGAAACCATTGTTCACGCTTGGGAAGAGTGGGGCGTAGAGTGCGTTCATCAATTTCGTGGCATGTTTTCTTTTATTATTTGGGATGATAATACAAAAGAGCTTTTTGTTGCCCGAGATCGTTTAGGTATTAAACCACTTCACTATAGTTTATTAACCGACGGTTCAGTAATTTTTGGCTCAGAATTAAAAGTATTACGACAGCATCCACTGTGCTCAAATGAAATAAGCTCAACAGCAATTGAAGATTACCTCACTTTTGGATATGTACCTGATCCTAAAACTATATTCACCAATACTTATAAGTTAGAAGCTGGTCATTATTTGCATTTAAAGCAAGGCAAAATACCTGAAAAGTTAATATCCAAACAATATTGGGATTTACCTTGGCAAGCAACAGAACAATTATCAGCCAAAGAAATTGAATGTGAACTTATTGAACGGCTGAAAGATGCTGTAAATGTACGTATGGAGGCTGAAGTTCCACTAGGTTCATTTTTATCTGGCGGTGTTGATTCTGGCGCCATTGTTGCCATGATGTCACAATTACAAGAAACAGCTGTAACAACTTGTTCTATTGGTTTTGATGTGCCTGAATTTAATGAAACTGATTTTGCTCAACTTGTCGCTGAACAATACAAAACGAATCATAACGTAGAAACTATAAATCATGAAGATTTTGACTTAATTGATAAATTAATTGATATATATGACGAGCCCTATTCTGATAGTTCAGCATTACCAACCTACAGAGTATGTGAGCTAGCACGTAAACATGTAACCGTTGCACTATCTGGTGATGGAGGTGATGAATTGTTCGCTGGTTATCGTCGCTATCGTTTTCATATGGCAGAGCAAGCGATAAGAGATAAAATTCCAGCCACGATAAGAAAACCCATTTTTGGCTTGTTAGGTAAAATATATCCTAAGCTTGATTGGGCACCACAATATTTACGGGCAAAAACTACTTTCCAATCACTCGCAATGACTAGTAGTGAAGCTTATTTAAATAGTATGAGCAAGTTAAGGAAAGATGAACGACAAAGGTTATATAGCGCAACATTTAAAGGAAAATTGGACGGTTATAGTGCAAACCAAGTTTTTGATAAAATTTTAGTGGGCAAGAATTTCGATGATCCCTTAAAAGAAATTCAATATTTAGATTATAAAACATGGGTTACGGGCGATATTAACACCAAAGTTGACCGAGCGAGTATGGCGCATGGTTTAGAAGTACGAGTACCAATATTAGATCATCAATTTATAGAATGGGCATTTAAAGTGCCGTCAAACCTTAATTTAAATGGCAATGAAGGTAAGGCTGAATTTAAAAAACAACTAGAGCCGCATGTACCACATGATAACTTGTACCGTAAAAAAATGGGCTTTAGTATTCCCTTAGCGCAATGGCTTCGTGGTCCTTTACAAGAAAAAATGACAAGGTTACTAACCTCTACTGCATTTAAAAAAACCAATATCTTTAATGCGAATAAGATAAGTAAAATGATAAGTGAGCATGTTGTTGGAAAAAGTGATCACTCCGCAGCTTTATGGACATTAATGATGCTTGGGCAATTTATTGAGCGAGAAAGCCAAAGATAATTTCGTGATACGGCATTCCAGCAATGTCTTGGGCTGGAATCCAAACAACAACAACTGGATCCTCGACAAGAAACTTCGAGGATGACGATGAGGTAGGTCTTGAGGCCGGGGACTGATTCGGCTTTCTAGTAATGATTCCACCCCGTCATTCCAGTAATGTCTTGGGCTGGAAACCAAACAACAACAACTGGATCCTCGACAAGAAACTTCGAGGATGACGACGAGATAGGTCTTGAGGCAGGGGGCTGATTCGTCATTCTAGTAATGATTCCACCCCCGTCATTCCAGTATTGTCTCAATCCCCGCCATTCCAGCAATGTCTCCACTCACGTCATTCAAGCAATGTCTCCACTCACGTCATTCCAGTAGTATTTTAGGCTGGAATCCAGACAACAACATCTTCAGGGTAATACTCAAGTAAACACCCTAGCAAATTATAATAAACATGGTTAAAAAGTACTCTTTAGAGTATTATTAATAGCATTCTAATTTTTTTATAGGTAAGCATTATGACAAGCATTTCAGCAAATGAATTAAAAATAAAAGGAGTTTCAGTACTGGAAAATATTCTGCAGAATGAAGATGAAGCGATCATTTCTGTTCGAGGAAAAAACAAGTATGTAATAATCGATTTGAAAAGATATGATAAAATACGAGAGTATGAATTAGATATTGCGTTGCTTGAAGCCAAAGCTGACATTGCAAATGACAGAGTTACAAAAGAAAGCGTTGAAGCACATATGAAGCGTGTAATTGATTAATGTCATATTTACTGATTTATCCCGATAGTTATAATAAAAGAGCTAAAAAGTTCCTTCGAAAGCATCCTGAAATTCATAAACAATATCAAAAATCACTTGAGTTATTAGAGCTTGATCCATACCACACATCTCTTCGCTTGCACAACCTGACAGGAAGGCTAAAGCATTTATCTTCAGTTTCAATAAATATGAGCTATAGGATCACGTTGGAGTTTGAAATTCGAAATAAAGAAATTATTTTGATTAATATCGGAGATCACAATCAAGTTTACTGAGTTGCAATATAGTATTATACCCTATAAAGGTTTTGTTCTTGCTCTAAATCTCTAATCCATATTAATCTGCGCTGATTCACGGGCAAAGTCTTTCTTGTGGTATTTTAATCTGAAATCTAGGTAGTTACCTCCCCGTCATTCCAGTATTGTCTCAATCCCCGTCATTCAAGCAATGTCTCCACTCACGTCATTCAAGCAATGTCCAGTAATCTCTTGGGCTGGAATCCAAACAGCAACAACTGGCTCCTCGACAAGAAAATTCGAGGAAGATGATTTACGCAGCAGTACGCAAATTTTTAAACAATCAGAAACAAGCGTTCCTATTCCTGAGTTGTGCCATTCCTGCCCTTTTAGATTGACATACTCATGTAATGTTGTATTGTGTATATACACGTTGTATATGGTGGTGTATTATGATTCAAACAAGAATATTTAAAAGCAATAAGTCTCAGGCTGTACGCTTCCCTAAAGCTGTGGAAATGCCTGACGATGTTAAAGATGTTGATGTTGTAGCTATTGGCACTACTCGTATTATATCCCCTGCTGGATCTGCTTGGGATGAATGGTTTGATAATTGTAGTGTATCTGATGATTTCATGGTGTCACGCTCACAGCCTGAAACTCAAAAAAGAGAGACATTTTAATGTTGAAGTACATGCTTGATACAGATACTTGTATCTTCACCATTAAACGGAAACCAGTACACTTGAAACGTCTTTTTAATATGCACATAGGTCAATTATGTATATCTTCAGTAACTTGGGGAGAGTTGATTTGTGGTGCTGAAAAATCTGAACAGATAGAAAATAATTTAGCAACCTTGGAAGGTTTTTCTGCTCGATTAGAAATATTATCGTTTGATGAACCGGCATCAAGACAATTTGGCCAAGTTAAAGCTGAATTGGAGTCACAAGGCAGCCAAATAGGCTGTTATGACACTATGATAGCTGGCCATGCAAGAAGCCAAGGTTTAATTATTGTGACTAACAATATCCGTGAATTTAAACGTGTGCAAGGTATTCGCGTTGAAAACTGGATTGAACAAGGTTAGAGTGATCTTTTCATATTAATAAAACGTGAGATAAAATAGTCAATAATATAACCTAGCCACTCAAACAGTTATAGCTTGAAATCAGTATCGCCTTATGCCGAATCTTTCTGGTGTTTTAGGCTGGAATCTAGGTATACAACTCCCCGTCATTCCAGTGGTATTTTAGGCTGGAATCCAGTATTATTTTGTAAATAATACTTAAAAAAATCGCAGACATTGGAAGTTTTAGTGCGCATATTAACAATATCAAGCTTGTACCCAAACAATAAAGATCCCAAACATGGCATTTTTGTTGAAACGCGCTTGCGCCATTTAGTTAAAGACTTTCCTGAAATAAAGCCAACTGTTATAGCCCCTGTACCTTGGTTTCCATTTTCTTCTAAACGCTTTGGTGAATATGCTAAATATGCTGGTGTTGTTAAACAAGAAGTTCGTAATGACATTGAAGTACATCACCCTAAATATCTAGTAATCCCCAAAATAGGTATGTACTTAACACCATTATTTATGAGCTGGGCAATAGCAAAAACAATTAAAAAATTAAGCGCTATTTCAGAAGAGCAAGATCCTCGATCAGACACTTCGAGGATGACGGAAAGTGAAACTTCGAGGATGACGGAAAGTGAAACTTTGAGGATGACGGAAGATGAAACTTCGAGGATGACGGAAAGTGAAACTTTGAGGATGACGGAAGATGAAACTTCGAGGATGACGGAAAGTGAAACTTCGAGGATGACGGAAGGTGAAACTTCTAGGATGACGGAAGGTGAAACTTCTAGGATAACGGAAGATGATCTCCGTCATTCCGATGCCTCCACCCGTCATTCCGGTTATGTCTTAGGCCGGAATCCAGAGCAAGATCCAACTTCATCGTTATTTTTTCTGGGAAAAACCTTGTCGTCATTCAAGCAGTTTCTTGGCCGGAATCCAAAAAAGCTCCCATTCGACTTAATCGACGGTCATTATTTCTACCCTGATGGTGTTGCCATCGCAAAAGCAGCTAAAAAATATAACATCCCTTTTACTTGCACAGCTCGCGGCACAGACATTAACTTAGTACCTCAATACCCTAAAGCGTTAAGAATGATCAAGAAAGTGTTCAAGCAAGCATCACATATGATGACTGTTTGCCAGGCACTTAAAGATGAAATGATAACCCTGGGTGCAGACAAAGATAAAATCTCTACATTAAGAAATGGTGTTGATCTTGATTTATTTTCACCGTCTAATGAAGTTGAACAGCAAATAATAAAGGGTGAGCTTGGTATTAAGAATAAGCTTATTATGTCTGTTGGCTGGTTAATAGAAAGAAAAGGTCACTATTTAGTGATTGATGCTATGCAAAATATTGATAATGCCACCTTAGCTATTGCGGGAAATGGACCAGATTTAAACCAACTTAAAGCTCAAGTTAAAACACTTGGTTTGGAAAATAATGTTAAATTTTTAGGTTCATTATCTCAGCCAGAACTGAATAAATGGTTTAAAGCTGCTGATGTTACTGTGTTAGCATCAAGCAGAGAAGGGTGGGCAAATGTACTTCTAGAGTCTATGGCGTCTGGCACGCCTGTTGTTGCAACTAAAGTATGGGGCACGCCTGAGGTGGTTACAACACAACATGCTGGGGTTTTGGTTGATAGAACGGTTGAATCAATAGGTGTAGGTATAAAAACACTTATGGGAAAAACGATTCAACGAGCTGCCACAAGAAAGTATGCTGAAAAATTTGATTGGCAGTCTACATCTGCAGGGCAATTTAAAATATTTAATACAATTGTAAATAAAGAATGAAAATAATATATCACCACCGTATTGCATCGAAAGATGGGCAATATGTTCATGTAGAAGAAATTATTAATGCACTTCGTCAGCTTGGGCATGAAGTCATTATTGTTGCTCCAAACATTTCTGAACATTCAGACTTTGGAAGCGATGGTGGTTGGGTTGATCTTTTAAAGGCTAAATTACCAAAAGCTTTTTATGAGGTATTAGAGTTTTCTTATAGTTTCTATGCTTTTTTTAAATTATGTAAAGCCATTATTAAGCATAAACCGGATGCTATTTATGAACGTTGTAACTTGTTTTTGCCTGCAGGAATTTGGGCTAAAAAACTTTTTAAATTACCACTACAATTAGAAGTCAATTCACCATTATATCAAGAACGTAAAAAGTACGGGGGTATTGCGCTTGATGGTTTAGCCAAGTGGTCTGAAACATATGTATGGAAAAATGCTGACAAGGTGTTACCCGTTACTCATGTTATGGCTAGTTATATAAAAGCCGTTGGCGTACCCGAAGCAAATATTACTGTAATACCTAATGGTGTTAATACCGCAATATTCACACCAAAAAACACAGCTAATAGAGCACAAAGATTTGAAGGGAAATTAGTGGTAGGTTTTGTTGGTTTTTGTCGAGAATGGCATAAATTAGATGAAGTGCTTGAGCTATTAGCAGGTGAAAAGAGAGACGATGTTTTTTTCCTTTTGGTAGGTGATGGCCCAATTATTCCTGAATTAAAAGCTCAAGCAAAAGGGTTAGGTTTTGAAAAACAATTTGAAACAACAGGTTTAGTAAAACGCGAAGATATGCCTTACTGGCTTGATCAAATGGATATTGCGCTTCAACCAGCGGTTACACCATGGGCTTCACCATTAAAAATGATTGAGTATTTAGCTAAAGGGTTAGCGATAGTTGCCCCAGATTCAGATAATATTAAAGAATTACTGTCTGATGAGAACAGTGTTCTTTTTAATGAAAATGAGCTTGACCAAATGTTAATCAAAATTCACTTATTGATTGAAAACTCACAACTAAGAGAAAAACTTTCTATTAATGCACAGCAAACCATTACACAATTAAATTTGTCATGGGTAGGTAATGCTGGAAAGATAGTTAACGGATTCAATACCAATGAATATTCATAACACCATTAGTTTTACTCGCAACTTACAAGTAGATTACTCATATATAAAATTTAGGAACACAGGTTTATGACAACACTTTTTTATTTAGTAAATATGTGCGCAGCTTTATATTTAGCACGTTATTACTCTGACAAAGAAAAAGAAGCAGAGTAGTTAATGAGAGACCTTTTCTTGGTAATTCTTTTTCCATTTTTTCTTTATTATGGATTTAGAACGCCAGTAGTTGCGTTATACCTGTGGTTTTGGACGTCGATGTACCCTCTGCAAAATTGGCTTTTTGGCTTTGGCTTATCCTTGCGATTTAATATGGTTTTTTCATTAGCAACCATGCTTGGCTATGTGTTTATGAAAAACAAACCCGCTTTTAAAATGAGCGGGTTGCTTGCCTTAATTCTTATTTTTACATTTCATAGTGCATTAGGTGGGGCACTGTATGGAGCATACAGTGGTGTGTGGACCAAATTTGAATATTTTTTTAAAGTGATGTTGTTTTTTATTTTTACTGTGTTGTTATTAAGAAAAAAAGAACACTTTGAAGCGATATTGTTATATTTATGTTTAGCACTTTGTTTTTTTGGCGTAATGGAAGGCATGAAAGTTATACTTAGCGGTGGAGGACACAAAATGGCCGGTATACATGGGCCATTAGGAGATAATAATAAAGTAGCTTTAGGGCTAAATATGACTATTCCTTTGATTTTGTATTTGATTACACATGTAAAAGACAAGTACATTAAATTAGCACTAAAAGGTGCTGCTTTTTTTTGTATTATGGCAATTATTGGTACCGGTTCAAGAGGGGGGTTTATTGGGCTTGTTTTTATGGCGATATATTATTGGTGGAAAAATGGCAAGAAAATGTCTATTGTTTTCAGTGCACTATTAATAGCAGCTCTTGTGGCCGTTTTAATGCCATCATCATGGTTTGAACGTATGGAGACTATTGATAACAATAGTAGTAATAATAAAGAAGAAGTGAGTCCTTTAACCTCTAGAGTTACCTCATGGAAATTAAATTATTTAGCCGCTCTTGATCACCCTTTTGTTGGGTGGGGCTTTAATAGTACTGCAGTAAAAGGAGTATGGATAAATTATGTTTATGATTTAGGTAGTCTTGATTGGGGCGTAGATACACCGATACCAACAAAAGGTTATGTTGCCCATAGTATTTATTTTGAAGTATTAGGTAACCAAGGTTTTCTCGGTTTATTTATGTTCTTATTAATCATATTTCTTACCCTGACTAAAATAAGTTCATTACAAAGGACCTATTATAAAAAAGGGAATTGGCAGAGTGATTTATTAAATGCAATAAAGGTTTCTATAGCAACCTTTTGTATTTGTGGTGCGGCTCTGAGTGCGGCATATTTTGAATTATTATATCTTTTAATTGCTTTGGTGCTTTGTCTTGAAATTGCAGCTAAAACGTCAGAAAAGGTTATGAAATTGGACGAGAATGGTATGAGAATTAAGAGCAATACTGTTGTGTAATATTTATCCCGTATCTTGAATCTAGACATTCAGTCAAACTAGCATTAATTATAGGAAATTAAATGATAAACAGCGCGTTAAATCGTTTTCTTTTTAAACGAAAGATAAGGCAGGTCCTACAAACACAACCGTTGAAATATAGGCTTGACGATTCAATAACGGTTGTTTCAATGGTAGGTTCAAGTACTGTTTCTATGTATTTAGTCGCGATAAAATCGTTTATGGAAAATTTTGGTTACGGAGCCATTGAAGTCATTAATGATGGTACATTAACAATAGAAGATATTTCGATGTTAAAACATCAAATTCCTAATTTAAATATCAGTCTCGCGAGTGAAGTTGATACTCATGGTTGTCCAACGTATATTTCGTGGAAAAGATTGTTTCGTATTCAAAAGCTAGCGGAAACTAGTTATGTGATTCAACTAGATTCCGATACCGTTTCTTTAGGCCCTTTGGTTGAAGTACATGATAGGGTTATCAATAATGTTGGCTATTTAATAGGTAGTGAGCGTTGGGGGAAAGCGGTGAATGTTGAGCTATTAAGAGACATTGTTTCACAGTGGGACAATACGCATGTACAGCCCTTAGCTGAAATAAACTTTCATAAAATGAGTTTTTTTTCTGATGGCACTAAATATATAAGAGCTTGTGCTGGCTTTGCTGGCTACCCCAAAGGTTTTGCTACTATAGAGCAAATAAAAGAGCTGTCAGATGAAATTGAAAGCTATATTGGAAAAACATGGCATGGTTGGGGCAGTGAGCAAACAGCAACAATGTGTTTAATCTCAAAAACAAAAAATGCGAGTGTTTTACCATGGCCGTACTATCAAAATTTTAAATTTCCGCAATCTAACGAATGCATAAAAAGCATGAATTTTATCCACTTTATCGGTAGTAATAGATTTGATAGTGGAATTTATAAGGGGTTGTTGACTTCACTTTTTGAAAAATGGCAAAGGACAGGTAGTTCGAATAAAGGAAGTTTATGATCATTCTCAACAGCCCTATACAGCCTAAATTTATTCTAAAAATACTATTGAGCTGGTGGCAAGATATTATTATGCGAAAGAGTCAACAGTATTCAGAAGCACAATTTAATTTCGTGTATTTTTCGTATAAGCCTGATTTTGAATACTTAAATATTTCACTAAAAAGCTTATTGCAAAACACTAAAATTACAGATATTAGGAATATTTATATTTATGTAGATCAAAAAGATGTATTTACAAGTGTTCAAGTGAAAGCGCTAGCTAATCTTTCTTCCAAAATAATTTTTAGAAAAATAAATAACTTTGAATGGGGTAGCCCAAAATCTACTCTAAGTGAAATTCAATGTTACTTGTCACTTGCTGAAGAAATAAAACAGCCGGATGATTTTATGATTAAAGTTGATTCTGACATTATTTTCATAAAAAGCAATAAGTTACATCGACTGCTTAGATCTAACTACCACGCTGCAGGGGATGCCCACTTCTTAGACTACAATTTTATACAAGGGGGAATGTATATGATTAGAATGGGAGAAATTGCACAAAACCTTTCAAAGATATCATTACATGATATTGAAAATATTTCACAGAAGATCAATTCAGTGGGAGAAGATAAGGTCATTAGCACCATATTTGAAGAGCAACAAAATTCATTTCATTGTACCCGTTTAATGCTATTTCCAGACGAGTATAAAAAAATTACAAATAGATCATCATTTACTCGTTGGGAGTTTTGTTGTATGCATTTTCACCGAGATAAAGAAAATATGCGTAGCTATTTTTCTGAGTAATAAGTGAGTTTAATAATCCAAATATACTTTAGTAAGCTTTAATTTTACACTTAATAACATTGACGTTTTTTAAAAAGAGAAAAATATGAGATTAGAGTTTTATAGATTGGCAGAAGATATTATTCGATTGGCAGGTAATAAGCCTGTAATTTATGTGTCAAATGACGGGAACTGGGGAGATGCGTTAATACATGCAGGTACGTTAGCATTTTTTAGACACTTTAATATTAAATATAAAGAACTGCCGGTAAGTTATTCTGCATTACAAAGAAATTTGATGTTGTTGAAGGCAAAACTAAATGGCCAGCTAATTGTATTGGCTGGAGGTGGTGCTTGGTGTGGACATTATGGCCAGATGGCAAGAGCATCTAAAAATATGGTTGAGAGATATAACTTCAACAACTTCTTAGTGTTACCTTCATCTTACGATAAAACATACAATATAAAGGGCATAATTTTTTATTGCAGAGATCAATTTGAAAGCCAAAAAAATATGCCTACAGCAAAATTTTGTCATGATATGGCTTTTTTTCTCGAACCTCTACAGTGCAATACGGAACCAACGAAAGGTATCGCAAATTCTTTTCGCGTTGACATTGAGTCCGGCGGTGAAATAACACTGCCACATGATAATTATGATTTAAGCAGTAAAGGTCGACATGACGACGACATCTATGGCTTTTTTCAATATATATCGCAATTTTCTGTAATTAATACGGATAGGTTACATGTTTCAATTGGCGCTTCTTTACTTGGTAAAGAGGTCAATTTATATGAAGGTTCTTATTTCAAAAATAATGCTATTTTTAAAACATCTCTAAAAAATTCATATCCTAGTACAAAATTTATATCGGCAGAAGGGAGAAAGTAGATGAATAAAATTTTCATAATACCTTCCTATTTAGAAGAATGTGATGGGTTTTATACAAGGAGTTGTAAAATTGTTGAAAATAATAGTGAAGAAATACTTTGGTTTCGTTTTCCAAGTAGCATAACTCCACCTGCTAACGATGATTGCGATAGTTATTTATTGGCAGTATTGATGGATGGTATGAAAAAAAAATTAGATATCCATGTTAAAGGGGGGGTGTCGAAAAGCTTACTGATTAATTTAGACGAATATCAAGCCATATGGAATAAATGGTGCCCAAAGGAATATTCTATTATTAAAATAACAGTTGATTTTTTTCAAGAAGAAAACGTTTCTGCCCGCGGAAATGTATGTGCTTTTTCTGGGGGGCTTGATTCTACTTTTTCTGTTTGGCGGCATACACAAAAGAAAAGTGCTTATCGAAATTTTAAAATTAATTATTGCTCTCTAATACATGGGTTTGATATACCTTTAAAAGATACATTAGCCTTTGAAAAAGTATTCTCTAATAGTTCCAAAACGCTAGCAGATATTGGTTTAACTCTTGTACCCATTCATACTAATTATCGTGAAATTTCAAAAGCTAAATGGGAGCATTCACATGCATCGGCCTTAGTTGCAGTATTTTCAATTTTAAAAGCAACAGCGTCCGGTTGTTTGATTGGAAGTAGTTACCCTTACAGTTATTTGAATTTCCCATGGGGATCTACACCCATTAATGATTATTTGTTAAGTTCTGAAAGTTTTAATGTAATACATGACGGAGCTTCACATACTCGTACTGAAAAAACAAATGAGATTATTGATTGGCAAACAGGTATTGAAAATTTAAGAGTTTGTTGGCAAGGTAAAGAAAAGAGTGGTAATTGCGGGGTGTGTGAGAAATGCATTAGAACAAAGCTAAACTTTAAAGCTTGTGGTACGGATTTTCCTTCTTGTTTTCCTTATGCTGATAGGCAAGCTTTGGACTTTTCTCATATTAGGTTAAATGCTCCAGGTATAAAAAAAGATTGGCAACAGATTGTTGATTTTGCAAAAAACAATAACATAAATGCTCCTTGGGTTAAAAAAGCGGAACAATTGATTAACCAAAAAAGCTTGTTAGATCACTTATTACCAAAAGGTAGTAAAATGAGAAAGCTTGTGAGTAAATTAAAAAATTAAAAAATTAAAAACTCTAATACTGTATATCTTGAATATTCAGAATTTAATATTTATTTGAACTAAATTATTTGAGGTTATAATTTTGCTTCTGGTTTTAGAACATTGAAAAAAATACTATAAAGGGAAGAACTTGTCACTTTCAAGTAAAATGTTAAGAAGCTCTGTATGGGTGTATTTTGCTCAATGGTTTAGTAAGCTAGCCGGCTTTATTTCAACTATTGTATTAGCGAGAATTCTAACACCAGATGACTTTGGTATTGTAGCGTCTGCGGCTATTGTTACAAGTATATTCTTCACTCTAACCTCTGTTGGCCCTGAAACCTACCTCCTTCGTAAAGAACATATAAGTGAGGATGACCTTAATACCGCATGGAGTGTAGGTATTATATTAAAATTTTTAGTATTTCTCGGAGTGTTTTTTACCGCGCCACTAGTGGGAGATTTTTTTAATGAAGTTAGGCTGATTGAAGTTCTGCAAATAGTTTCTATCTTTCCGTTTGTGCTCAGTTTTAACAATATAGGCATGTTGTTATTTAAAAAAGAGATGGACTATAAGCCGGCATTTAAACTTGGCGTCTTTGCTCAGTTACTATCTTTAGCAACAAAAATAGGTTTAGCTTTATATTGGGGTAATTATTGGGCCTTCATTGTTGCTGAATTGGTTGCAAAAATTTCTTTCGTTGTAGGTAGCTATTATCTGCATAGTTTTAGACCAATATTTAGTTTGGTTAACATACGGGATCAGTGGGCTTTTTCTCAGTGGGTATTGGCAAAGGGAATTTTTTCTAATATTCGCTATAAAATAGACAATATCTTAATTGCTAAAGTTTTCTCCGCTCAAGCTTTGGGATTATATTCAACAGCTAAAGATATTGCAACGATGCCAGCAGGGCAGATAGTAGAGCCGCTTACTCAGCCTTTGTATGTTGGGTTAGCATCATATAAAAACTCTCCCAAAATTTTCGCTGATAAAGTGCATAAATCGATGTTATCTGCTGCAATGATTGCTTTTCCTATTGCCTTTGGAATTTCTGCTGTGGCGAGTCCTCTTGTAATTGTGTTGTTGGGAGAAAAATGGCATGCAGCAATTTCAATAGTCGAAATACTTTCATTTCTATTGCTTTCAGGAGTATTCAATTCATTGACTGGCCAAATTCTTAATGTGCTTGGTAGAGTGAAAGCATCATTTTTTCTTGATGTAATATTAGGTGTTTTTACTATTGTTATATTTGTAACTTTGGCTACTAAATTAAATATTTCTGAATTTGCTTTATTAAGAGTTGCCATCGGTATTGTTAGTGCTGCTGTAATGTTTTTATATTTAGAAAGAGTATCTAAAATTAGTCTTGGTAAGGTTTTAATATTAATACTACCGGTATTTATTATGGCGTTAGGTATGTATTTTTTTGTTAACTTTATTGCAGGGTTCTATTTGATAAAAATCCTGGCTGGTCAGCTTATATTTAGTATTCTATTAGGTGTCCTTTTTTATTCATTATTGAGTTTATTAGTCGTATTTATTTTGAAAAAATACTTAGATGAATATGAGTTTTTATGGAAAACATTTTATTTACCACTATTTTCTAAGTTGAAATTTATTAAAGAGTAAAAACGAAATCACTCATTAACACTAAGGGTTATTAAACAATTGCCTTAGTTAGGTTAAGCAACAAGGGTTGACCTGCTCTAATGGCTCTCACTTTATATTTAATCAACATTACTCTTTATACGCTCAGAAAAATATTGTTGTAAGCCTATTCTTTTTGACAAAATATTAACCGTTTGGAAATTTAAGTTTCTTCGGATGTGATTTCCATCCTTATAAATCAACTCATTATTGATGTATGTTGAACAAACAACGTCATCACATAATGTGTTACTTGGTATAATTGTATTTACATTAGCATAAATATTTTCCATTAGAACTAATACTTCATCACTCGGTTTATGCCACTTTATTGTTTTAGGGGATGGTAAATATTTATAGTCTGAGGGCATACATTGCGCTTTAAATAAGTTCGTCATTTCAGCAGCAGCGCAATCATTTAACATTTTGTTAGGCCTAGGTACATCACCAAGTATTAGTATTTCTTTTTCTGTAAGGTTAGGAAGGAACTGATTAAATGCCTTCGCACTTAAAACAGCGCCTATCTTTGCATTACCAGTTTGATTTTTATTTTCAATCATTTTTTCGGTATATAGTTGTCGTACATGCCCTGACCAAGCGGCCGCCAGAATAACTAAATTTACGTCTTCATTTTCTTTTAACCAATTTAGTGCCAATTTATTCCTAAGGGTGCACTCTTGAGTAAAGTTAGGAAATTTTAAATAATTTTCACTGACATAAAGGCGGTTTAAATAAGGAGGGCATTTTAAAGGTGCGATTATTAGTGATAAGTTGTTAGCTAATGCTTCATGATGGAGTAACTGAGAATAATGCATAGAATGACTATCACCCCATATTATACCTTTTTCAGCAGAGTCTTCCCAAGGTTGACCAATTACACAGAATTTATCAGGTAATTCAGCAAACAATTTTACTTTTTCAGTACAAGACCAATTCCACATTAAATTTGAATCAGTAATAGCTAATTCAGCTTGAGAAATTCTAGATGGGATACCTTTAAGGAAATAAATAGTAAAAGGAAGACTAAGGGATAAAGCTAAAGCGCACGATGTAACCAATGTGATTTTTTTATTGTTTTGTTTTTGATAACGAAATTTTTCTTCTATATATTTCCAAGACAAATATCCAGTTATTAAACTAGCGACTATTAATAACAATATTTCTAATGAGTTGAAATGTCTCTGGTTAATATGTATTCGATAGTAAACAACAATTGGCCAATGCCATAGATATGCAGAATAAGAAATTTTGCCTACAAAAGTGATAAGGGGAAATGTTAATAACGACTTCACGGCACTATTATTATTTGCTAATGAGAAGAGAATAAGTGCGGTACCAAACACAGGAAACAAAGCTAAATATCCAGGATATATATCATTTTCAGTTAGAACAAATAAAGAGAGACCAATAAAAATCAATCCAGAAAAGGAAAGGAATCTGGCTACTAATTTATGATCTGATTTTAGCGCTGGTAACAAAGCAATACCTGCTCCAACACATAGTTCCCATGCTCTGGTATGTAGCATATAAAAAGAAAAATTAGGATATTTATCTGTAAGTACAACACTCAAAACAAATGAAAATACAAAAATAACAAAAATCGATAATTTAACTCCTAACATGCCTTTAATTTTATAGGAAATGAATAAAATAAAGGGGAAAACAAAATAAAACTGTTCTTCAACTGACAAAGACCACATATGAACTAACGGTGATATTTGTGTTGAAAGATCAAAATACCCTGAATTATTACTGAACCATACATTAGCCATAAATAAATTGGCATAAATAGCACTTTTTGATAATTCAATATATTTGTCGGGTGTTAAAAATACAATGCCTAAAGCAACGGTGGTAAACACCATGATCAATGCTGCTGGTAAGAGTCTTTTAATCCGTCTAATATAAAAAGCAGTAAAAGAGAATTCTTGTTTTTGTAATGATGTTGAAATGATCGTAGTAATTAAATACCCTGAAATAACATAAAAGATATCAACCCCAACAAAACCCCCAGACAATGTGTCAACACCCGCATGAAAAATAATAACGGATAATACGGCTAATGCTCTTAGTCCATCAATTTCTGCTCTGTATTTTAAATTATTCATTAGCACCTTTTACAAATATAATAATTAAACTTTTGTTCTTGTTGGTTATAGGTAGCTCATTGGATTTTAACTATCCACTATAATTATAAAATATACTAATGAATACACTATTTATATTAGTATTCTGGTAAAAGCATGAAACAATTCATTCACAATTTGGCTACTACTATTATGGCACCAACTAAACAATTGTCTCTGCTAGGTTAAACAACAAGGGTTTTTATGTATACTGTTAAAAACTACTTTACAACTTCTTCATAATCAACATGGCAGTTACCCCTGAAATCGACGTGTCACCTTATTCAACGCTAACGTCTGACATTCGTCATCAGCAAGAGGCTGTTTTGGACTATAAGCAACGAATAAAAATATCTGTTGTTACTTTTATGGTTGTACTGTTACTTGGTTTGTCATATACCTGGTTACAATCCCCTATCTACCAAAGTAGTGCGTTATTAAGATTTGTTTACCCTGAAGCTACAAATGCTGCTCAAAACGAAACGATTAAGCGTAATTTTTCCGTGAGTGAGTATCGTTTGGCTAGTCAATCGATACTCTTGCTACTTCAAGAGTCACTTAATACACAAGGAGTTATGTTAACTACTGAAGAATTGTCTTCAATGATCGATAATAAAGTTGATGCCAATGAGCGACTTATTTATCTTTATGCTGTTGATAGTTCTGGTGACAACCTTGTTGTTATTATTAATACTTGGCTTTCTCTTTATTTGAGAGAATTCGAAAGTCAGCAGAATGACACTTCTGTAAAAGATAGGGAGTTAACCGAAAAAAAACTTACTGAACTTGAAGCGCTAATTCAACAACAACGTATAGAGCTTCAGCTATTTAGGGAAGTTAATGACATCGTTTTCTTAGAGCAAAGTAAAAATAGAATTTTCAATAAAATGAATACGGTTTCTAAGCAGCTTAGTAAAGCTGAAATAGCACAAACAGAATTAACATCACAATTAGCCGCTATTAATCAGGCAAATCGTGATGGAATAGAAACTAGTAATCCGTATACAGAAGCACAAATAAAAAAAACGCAACGATTGATTCAAGCAAAGCGAAGTGAGTTGGAGGCATTAAGTCGTAAATATACGCAAAAATATATGCAAAAAGATCCTATGATTGTCGAAAAATTAAGGCGACTAACTGAACTTGAAACAACACTACAGATACAAATTGAAGAAGGTAGTATTACATATAAACATGAAACAACTATGCAATTGACGAAAGCAAAATTGAAAATAGTTGAGCTACTAAATCAACGCCAGTCATTAAAAGGTGATATTCAAACATTTTCCACGCAATTGTCTCAATACAAAAGTATGACTTTGGATCTAAAAAATCTAGAACAAAGTGAACAGAAACAAAAGAAAAAATTATTAGAGCTCTCGGTTACACAACCTTTTACGCCAAGAATAGATGTTTTAGAATACCCGATAACGCCTGACTATCCGATTGGTCCTAATTATTGGCTAAATTCAGGAATTGCTTTTATTGTCGCTTTGTTAAGTTCGTTTTTTGCACTTATCATTTTTAAATTAATTGCAATTAAACGAACCCCTGTTTCTACATCCTATACTTTAGTTCAGCCGCAAAGTAATTTAATTGAATCTTCTTCAATGAAAGTTGAAGAGCGGCAGGTGTTGTCGCACAATATGAAACCTAAAGCCTTAGCTGTGCAAGAGGATTTAACACAGAATCAAAACTATCTGGATGAGCAGCAAAGCCACCTTTTATTGACGCATTTATCAGGTGAAGGCGAAATTGCGATAATGTTAATTTATAGCGGCGTAACGCCTGAAGAGTTGTTGAAACTTACCGTGGGTCATCTCGATGTCGTTGCTGGACTGATTCACTTAACAGGACGATTTCAGCGTTCTCTGGTTATGCCAGCAACATTACAACGAATATTACAATCTCTGCAGGTTGATAATAATGAGCAAACGTTACTAGCAGCAATTGCCGGAAAAGAGTTTGCATTTGATGATCTTTCCCAAAGTATTAGAAAAGCAGCTATAGACGCAGTAATTGAAAATGCTGATCAAGTCGATCTGAATTTTATCAGACATAGTTATTTAGTGTATTTGACATTAGAAGGGGTGCGACTGAACGAGCTTGAACAAATAGCTGGTTATATTCCACCTAATCAATTAGGTAAATATAAAGGGTTGAAGACAAAAAACAAGGAGGTTGAACTTTCTGAAATTAATCCAATTCATCCTGCACAGCAATCTATTACTTATGGACTACTTAAAAAATAATACTTGAATGTATTGTTTCCTATTTAACCGAGCTTTTTAAATATTAGTTTTGAACTCTATGTGTTTCACTTTACATATAGTTTAATTCTTATTTGCGTACAGATATAATGTTTTTCTAGTAGTGTGGAGTTCAGTGGTGTTATGCAATTTAGAAAAGATATAAATGGGCTGAGGGCAATTGCAGTAATAGCTGTAGTGTTATTTCATTTTAACCCTTCTTGGTTGTCGGGTGGGTTTGCAGGTGTTGATGTTTTTTTTGTTATTTCGGGCTTCTTAATGACAGGAATAATATTTAGAGGCATTGAACAGAAAAACTTTTCTATTTTAAAATTTTATGTTGATCGTTCAAATAGAATTATTCCTGCTTTAGCGGTACTTTGTTTGGTGTTACTTTTTTTTGGGTGGTTTTTTCTTACGCCATTAGATTACAGAACATTAGGGAAACATACTGTTAGCAGTGTTGGTTTTTTTTCTAACTTTATTTATTGGAGTGAATCAGGCTATTTTAACTCAGCTTCACACGGAAAGTGGCTATTACATACTTGGTCGCTATCCGTTGAATGGCAATTTTACATAATATATCCAATAGTACTTGTTGTGATGCGAAATATTATGTCTTTAAAAGCAATGAAAACGACTGTTCTCCTTGGGTCATTGTTAGTCTTTATCTTTTGTATCATAGCCAGCTACCAATGGCCTAATCCATCATATTATCTACTACCTACTCGAGCTTGGGAAATGATGCTAGGTGGTGTAGCCTATATATATCCTTTAACTTTGCTGGAAAAAAACAAGAAGTTCCTAGAATGGTTAGGTTTACTTTTAATTGCCGGTTCTTATTTCTTTATATCAAAGGATAATCCTTGGCCTGGATATTTAGCTATCTTTCCAGTTTTAGGTTCATTCTTAATTATACAAGCCCAACGTAATGATAGCTTGGTTACGAGCAATATAGTTTTCCAAAAAATTGGTGTTTGGTCTTACTCAATCTACTTATGGCATTGGCCAATAGTTGTTGGTATTTACTATTTCTCATTAAAAGGTATCTTTGTTTATTTAGGCATTTTATTATCTATATTGCTTGGTTTTTTGAGTAATAAATATGTTGAAAAAATCAAGATCAAAAATAATTTTGATCTTGCATTAAGCTACTTAAAGTGTAAGCCAGTATGGGTAGCTATTTTTGTTATTGCGTTAGGAGGTTTTGTTTACCAAAAAAATTATTTTATATATGGCATACCAAAAAAAATTTATGATGGAATGATTATTGATAAAAATACAGATGGTTATGGTAAGTTTACTTGGCGTAAACATCATGAACTAGATAAAAAAGTATCATTTGCCGATAAGAAATATAAAATATTGATAATTGGAGATTCTCAGGCCGGTGATTTTATCAATGCATTATATACTGTCGGGGTTAACAATGAGGTAGATATCGTTTCTAGAGTTATAGAAAGAAAGTGTGGTGCGTTTTATATTGAAAGTAAAAGTTTAATAAATCTGTTCGATAATAATATTAAGAAAATAAATAATTTTGATACTAATAAATGTCATAACTCGATTGCAAAATTGAGGGGGGATAGAGTAGTAGATGATGCTGATGTTATTATTATATCTATGTCTTGGGGCGATACTCATTTTCCATTTATTTTAGAATCTATATCTAACATTCGATCTAAAAATATGAAAGCAGGTATATACCTTGTTGGCAACAAAGGTTTTAGTGAGCAAGTTCCTGAGATGATGTACAAAGCATATCTGAAAAAAGTTGAACTAAATAATTATGCATTTGATGAAATAAGAGCGGATGTTAGTTATCAAAATAAAATTTTCGAAGAAAGCCAGCTTGAGTTTGATTATAAATATATAAATATGACAGATATTCTATGCTATGACAGTAAATGCTCAGTTTTTGATAAAAACAAAGGTTTATTTTATTATGATAGCCAGCATTTAACAAAAGCTGGCGCTAAATATATAGGTGAACAGATAAAGAATAAAGGTAAACTGCCTTCATTTTTATATGCTCATTATATAGTGAAGTGATTACCCTGTAATGGACAACTAATTTTAAAACCTTGCACCAGGTACTGAGTTTTTCTTAATTATTACTCTAATTGATTTTTTGATTTGATAGCTTTTTTATCTTGCATACAGTCCAACGCGAGTTATGAGTTTTGCATAAAAATTGAGATAGAACTCTAGAGTGTACCTCTGATTCAATACTTTCAGTGTTAAAGATATTTATTTGAAATATGAGTATTGATATTTTACGTTGGTGAATTTCAGTATTGATAAACAACGTATCTTTAATTGTCCACACATCCATATTATTAATCAAATACTGTAATCGTTTTCTCTTAGTTGTATCTTCAACTGAAAAATACGGGAGCCTCCAATACAGAGGTCTAGAAGTTATTAATTCAGAATGTCGCTCTAACATAGGCAAAGTTTGAGCTACTAATTTAGATGCTAAAATTACATCGTTTTTATTCTCATGGTTAACAACAAACTGCGCTACTGAATAGGCCTCCTTGTTCACCTTGTGTATGGATACTTTATTTGAATAAGATTTTGCAAGATGACCTGCACTTAACAATAAGAATAGCACTGCTGAAAAAAATACTGAACCATAAGTCATCAAGCGTATTGCCTTTAAAGGGAGAGCATTTCTTAAAAAGGTTGGTAACTTAGATTTAATAAATTCAGTACGTATATTCAAAATAGAGGCAGAAAAAAGGCTAAATATGATACTCATTGGTAACGCCCAATGAAAACGCCAAATTAAGTTCCCAGGCCCCAAAGATTTAGACAAAACATAAGCTAATGGATGGCTGAAAGCTACCAAACCTAATACTAAATATAATCGCCTTAATTCATTACTTCTAACATTAGGTGATAAAGCCGTTAACATAAACGTTGCTAAAAACATAATCATAAAAGCCGCAAGATAACGATTGTCGCCAAATAGCCAATACATTGAATGGGTTGGTCTAACTTTTTCTTTTATGCTTGGGGCCTTTAACTGACCAGTATCAATGTGATTTCTGGATTCAATTTTAAATTCTGCTTTTTTACTTTCAAGTTCGTTCAAGTTTGTTTTGACAACACCCAACATAAATAGGTTGGGGAGAATAATTAATAAAGTTAACAAGCCCGATTGTATGATGTTTCTAACGCTAATAGGTGCGTAAGCAAAGTAACATAAGCCTAAGGCTATAATTGACATATATAAGCCCGTACTGGAGCTGCCACCACAGGCAATCAACAAAAGAGTACAGATCAAGCCTGATTTTAATTCTGGTTCAACGTAAAACTGTCGAGCATTCAAAAATAACATAGGTAATAAAAAAGTCAGTAATATTGCCTTACCTTGGTAAAAACGTGGAATAAAAAAAGAACCGTGTAAATGATTATAACTTGACCACGCGATGAGCATTGTAAACGCGAATACAACGCTAATAAAAGCGTGTTTAGGGAAGTAAATTTTTGTAAAATAAAATAAAGGAATAGGCGAAATAAATAAGAATAAGCAAGGTAAATAAAAATAGTAAATAGTTAAATGGTCAACCTCAAATAATACACTTAGTAAACCTGCTAACGCTTCCCACGATTGACCATAATTTAGTGCAAATATTAAATTATCTTTACCTTGATTAAAAATGGCATCTACACTGAACATCTCGATATTTGGGTGTTGTAATAAACTGACAATATAAGATACAAAATGGGTGTCATCGGCATTATTTTTTACACTAAACAAATAACAAATAACAAGGAAAAGTCCTAAGGTGCATAGTTGAATAATTTCTTTTGGCGATATTATTGCATAGGTAACAGAAAAATCATCTGAATATTCACTAGGCTTTAAGCCAAAATACAAGCATATAATGCCACAGGCAAAGAATAACCATGGAAAGATAAAATATTCGTCTATACCTAAGGCTACTAATGCTAAAGAAATCAGTAATGAGACGATGCCAGTAATAGATATGGGCTTACTAAATGATTGACTTGAAAAAAATGGGTATGTGCTACTCGTTATTACAAATTTAGATGATGAATTTTTAAAGTAGTAAGTAAGAAATAAACCTGCAAAAACAATAGGTATATAACTTGTTGCAACAAAGGTGTTAAAACTCCCCTTTAACAGCATAAGTAGCCAAACATCGGCAGTTATAAAACCAAAAACAATTGCAATTAGTGTTGCAAAATTTAACAGTATATTGGTGTTTCGCATAAGCTTCTTTTTATAATGTATATGACGTAAAGCAGCTAAAAATAAAAACTATTTTAACTTCGTATGCCACTGTAGAATCAACCAGGAAAGGTTCGCAATTGACAGAGAACGTCATTCCAGTTGTGTTTTAGGCTGGAATCCAAGGTAAAAGACAATGGTTCTTCGACAAAACATCTCGAAGATGACGGTATTAATTAACTCTTGAGTAAACTACATAGCCAATAAACTTTATGGGTTAATGCTAACATAACTTATTCATTAATTTCAGTATTAAGATGTTTAATATTCAACGCTTCATCAAAAATATGGTTAAGCACTAAAGATGCGCCTTCTGTTGTAAAATGACTACCATCAAATTGTAAAGGCTCACCGTTTAACGTAGTAAGCGCACATGTTTTTTGTGGGCATACGGTTTTTAAAATTGAAACGTATGGCACTTGAGTAACTAGCGCTACTCTTTCTATAATATTGTCTATAGTACTAATTTTAGCCCACTCTTGTGCCTCTAGTATTGGCATGGTGGTATTTTGGTTTTCAAAATCGCCAAATCGAGCTAATAAGGCAGGTAATGGCTGGTTATATTCAATAACAGGGCCTAACAATATTATGTTTTTATTTTTTTTCTTAAGAAAGCGTAATGTGTCATGCAATGATTTTTCATCGTTCTTTAGCCAGCGACCAGAAATAAGAATTAAGTCAAATTCATATTTATCTATATAGTTGTCAAACAAACGCTTCATTAATTGGTTACAGTATTCCTTGCCTGAATAATTTAAAAGGGGGCGGCAACCTGAAGAAGTTACTTGAGATAGTTGTATTTGTGAGAAGTCGTTTTGCAATGCTTGATAATAATGAGCTGCATGACTATCACCTATGAGTAATACTTTTTTTCCCTTCTGTTGATTAATACATAAGCCTTCATCAAAAAACTTTACGTCATTCGCGCTAGAAGTCAAAAAGCACTTTCCTGTGCGAGCTTGCATTTTATAGGTTAAAAAGTCTTCAAAGAATTGTTTGTCGTTTGAATTAAAAAATTTACTGTTAAACGCTGTTATCCCCAAAATAGATAGAATTATTATTGAAGCACTTGAAAAAATAACTAACTTAGTTCGGGCACTAGTAATGGATATTTTTGCGCTATTCTTTTCAATATAGCGCCAGCTAATATAGCCAGTGAGTATAGATAATAAAAAAATTGCTATTTTATCATAGCGGTCAAAAGTAGGGCTTATTGTGATTTTATAAAAAACAATAATCGGCCAATGCCATAAATAAAGAGAATAAGAAATATTGCCAAAAAATTTGGAAAGTCGTGAAGAGAGTATTTTATAAGAAACGGTTTTTTGGTTAACACCCGCAATAATAAGTAATGCCGTACCTAAGGTTGGGATAGCGGCATACAAACCAGGAAAAGGTGTATGTTCAGAAAAAAGGAACAAAGCGATTGTGATTAAAGAAAAGCCGAATACAGCGATTAGTTCACTTTGATGCTTTGTTAAATTGATTTTATTTATATATATAGCAATAAGAGAGCCGACTAAAAACTGCCAAAACCGAGAAGGTGATAGAAAAAAAGCAGCAGAGCTGTCAATACTAATTAACATTTCACTTAATAGAAATGAAAGTAGTAAAAAGCCAATGAGATAATGGCCCACTCTATTTTTTTGTTTGTAAATAAAATAAAGCGTTAAAGGAAAAATTAAATAAAACTGCTCTTCAACTGATAACGACCATGTATGTAGTAGTGGGTTTAATTCAAGAGAGCTGTCAAAGTAACCACTTTGACTGTAGAAAAAAATATTTGAAGCATAATAAAGAGAAGACAGCATGCTTTTTCCAAACATTTCAATTTCGGTATTTAACCCAAAAAATAAAACGTATAGGAATGAAAGCAAAAGCATAACAAAAAGCGCTGGAAACAACCTTCTTATTCGTTTTAAATAAAAAAGCTGAAATGAAAAAATATTGTTTTCTAAATCTCGCCAAATAATACCGGTAATTAAAAAACCAGAGATAACAAAAAAAATATCAACACCAATGAAGCCCCCGGCAAAGCGAGGGTCGATATGAAAAACTAATATCGCAAGAATAGCGAGGGCCCTTAAACCATCAATGTCAAATCTATAGAGCATTGTTCAATCCTTTGGCGAGGAGGGCATCAAGTGAGCCCGATCAAAAAAATTATAATTAATAACATAACGTGCCTATGCACTTTACTCATTGATATCGTTATCTTCGAAGTCTTTTATCGAAGATCCATTGCTTTCTAGTTTGGATTCAGGAGAATGTGCCTCCTGCATTCTCTAATAGGTATCATCCATATGACGTCAGCCTAAAACACCTGTGGAATGACGTTTTCGAACAATTTTGAATTATTCTTGATTGATCTACATAGGCATGTAACATAATGACTTCAAAACAATATTAATTTTCGCACATAGAATTAAATATATTCATCTATAATCAGTCCAGAACGCAGTGCTAAAGAAATGAATATTACTCTTCATTTTTCTTTGTATCTATTGTTTTGAGTTTTTATTTTCAACATTATTGTTATTGTTCATATAGATGGTAATGGTATAGTGTTGAATAAGTCGTTATCTTTGTAAAGTTATAAAATATGAAAATTTTAATCACGGGCGGCGCTGGCTTTATAGGTTCAGCTTTAATTAGGCATATCATTAAGAATACCAATGATTCTATTATTAATGTAGATAAATTAACCTATGCTGGAAATTTAGAATCATTATCAGAAATAGAAACAGACCCCCGTTACCACTTTGAACAAGTTGATATTTGCAACAAAAGTGATGTAGAACGAATATTGACCGAGCATCAACCTAATGTGATCATGCATTTAGCGGCAGAAAGCCACGTAGATAGATCTATAGATGGGCCGGGTGAATTTATTCAAACGAATATTGTTGGTACATATACCCTACTAGATAACGCAAAAGCCTATTACTTATCATTAACGGAAGATAAAAAAGAGACCTTCCGTTTTCATCATATATCTACGGATGAAGTTTATGGTGATTTACACAATTCAAATGACTTTTTTACTGAAACCACACCCTATGATCCTAGTTCTCCTTATTCGGCCTCTAAAGCAGCAAGTGACCACTTAGTAAGGGCATGGGCTCGTACTTATAAATTACCTACCGTAGTCACTAATTGCTCAAACAATTATGGCCCCTACCATTTTCCTGAAAAACTAATTCCATTAGTGATTTTAAATGCCTTAGAAGGAAAGCCTCTCCCTGTATATGGCGATGGACAACAAATTAGAGATTGGTTATACGTTGAAGACCATGCTAGAGCTTTATATTTAGTTGCTACGTCAGGCAAAACCAATGAAACGTATAACATTGGTGGCCATAATGAAAAAACAAACTTAGACGTTGTAACCACAATATGTGAAATTTTAGAAAAATTAGTGCCGAATAAACCCAAGAATGTTAAATGCTATAAAGATCTAATCACCTTTGTATCTGATAGGCCCGGGCATGATGTAAGATATGCGATAGACGCAACAAAAATAGCCAGAGAATTAGATTGGAAACCTAAAGAATCGTTTGATACGGGAATCGAAAAAACCGTACAATGGTATTTAGCAAATCAAGATTGGTGGAAGCGTGTGTTAGACGGTTCTTATTCTCGAGAGCGCATTGGATTAAATTAAAGGTATATTAAATGACAAAAGGAATTATTCTTGCAGGTGGTAGCGGAACACGGTTATACCCAATTACGAAGGGGGTATCTAAGCAGCTTTTACCTATTTATGACAAACCGATGATTTTTTATCCTATATCTGTACTTATGTTAGCAGGTATTAAAGATATCCTTATTATCACCACCCCTGATGATCAAAGTTGTTTCAAACGCTTAATGGGTGACGGTTCGCAATTCGGCATAAATTTAACTTATAAAATTCAACCTTCCCCCGACGGTTTAGCCCAAGCATTCATAATTGGTGAAGAATTTATAGGTAATGACAATGTATGCTTAGTATTAGGCGATAATATTTTTTATGGTGCGGGATTAACTCCAAAATTAAAACAAGCTGTTGAGAGAGAATCGGGCGCCACAGTATTTGGCTATCAAGTAAAAGACCCTGAGCGCTTTGGTGTGGTTGAAATTGATAAAAAAACGCGTAAAGCAATAAGTATTGAAGAAAAACCTACATACCCAAAATCAAACTATGCGGTAACAGGTTTATACTTTTACGATAACAGCGTTATAGAAATAGCAAAAACCATTAAACCTTCTCATCGTGGTGAGCTAGAAATCACCTGTATAAATAACGAATACCTAAAACAACAAAAATTACATGTAGAGGTATTAGGACGAGGGTTTGCTTGGCTTGATACTGGCACTTATAATAGCTTGCTAGAAGCTGCTCAATACGTTGAGACCATAGAGCGTTTGCAAGGTTTTAAAATTGCATGTTTAGAAGAAATTGCCTTTAATAATGGTTGGTTGTCTCAAAAAGAAATTGAAGACATTGCTAAGCCCTTAATGAAAAACAGCTACGGACAATACCTATTAAGCTTATTGCAGTAACAGGTAAATAGATAATATGATTGCATTAAATTCACCCGTACAACCTGATCTTAAAAAACTGTTGCCTTATTTAGAGCAAATAAATAAAAACGGTTGGTACACCAATTTTGGGCCTATACACGAAGAATTTAGGGATAAACTGGAAGCATACCTAGGGGTCCAAAATTTACTTTTAGTAAATAACGGTACCTCTGCATTACAAGTTGCAGGAAAAACATTAAATACTCAGTCAATAATTACGACACCTTTTAGTTTTGTTGCCACGAGTAGCGCCTTTTTATGGCAAGGTAATAACCTTGCTTTTGCTGATATTGACAGAGACAGCTACAACCTTTCACCTGAAGCCTTATCTGCAGCGTTTGACAATGGTTGTACTGCCGATACTATTGTTGCTACCCATGTTTATGGCAACCCTTGTGATGTAGTCAGCTTTGAAAACATAGCAAAAACAAAAAACAAAAAAGTTATTTATGATGCCGCTCATGCTTTTGGCATAAAAATAAAGAATAATTCAGTACTTAATTACGGTGATGCCAGCATATTAAGTTTTCATGCAACTAAAGTATTCCACACGGTAGAAGGCGGGGCGATAGTATTTAAGCAAGCGGAAGACTATGAGAAAGCTAAAGAACTTATTAACTTTGGTATCAAAGCAGGTAAAGGTATTCAAAGCATTGGTACCAATGCCAAACTGAATGAATATCAAGCAGCAGTAGGGTTGGTAAACTTAGAAAATATAGATAATATTCTTGAGCATAGAGCCCAATTATTTGACGAATACTGTAAAGGTTTAAAAGGTCTAGTAGAAATACCACTATGGCACCCAGAAGCAAATATGAATGGTGCTTATATGCCAATATTGTTAAAAGATGCAACAGAGCGTGAATATATATCACAGAAATTATTAGAAAATAAAATTCAAAGTAGGCATTATTTTTCGCCATCTTTAGATAGTGTTTTTTCTGCTCAAGATAATTTTGGTACTTCAAACAGTCAGCATATTTCCAAACGGGTATTATGCTTGCCACTACATAACAAGCTATCTTTAATAGACATACAGAAAACTATTACCACTTTAAATAAAGCTATATAGGAAACTTATGCACTCGATTGAAAAATCTTCATCCTCAAATCGAATATCAGAATTTCTTAACTTAGTTGAGAAAGAATTCTTACCGCCATTAAAAACTAGACTAAATATCGTCGATTATTCAGTTAAATTAGCGAAATATGCCACTAATTTATTTATTGTGAACCATACCGAAGATATTGCATTTGTAAGTTTTTATGCCAATGAGTTTGATAGCGAAAATTCTTACATAACGATATTAGCCGTTAAATCAAAGTTTAAAGGTTTGGGGTTAGCGAATGATCTTATCGAACAGGTAAAAAGAATATCAACAACAAAAAATAAAAAAAATATCTTTTTGGAAGTTAATAAGAATAATAAGATTGCAACAAGTTGTTATAAAAAGAATGGATTTTTCCTACATGAGGAAAAGGAAGAAAGCAAAGTGTTAATGAAATTTACCTTTGCTATTTGATTAAACTTCTATAAATTTATTTGGATAAACAAATGCAAAAATTTGACTTTCAACCCACTCCAATTCAAAAAGAAGAGAAACTATCCAAACTCCTAGGAATCAATTTATTTATTAAAAGAGATGACCTTTTCCCTATTTCAGGCGGTGGCAATAAAGGTCGAAAGTTACAGTATATTTTAAAAAAAGTGATAAACGAGAAATATACTGCTGTAGTCACTGCTGGTGGTATACAGTCCAATCATACTCGATCGACAGCAATAATGTGCAACAATCTGGGATTAAAGTGTACTGTCATTATCCATGCTAATAAACCAATGCACCCAACTACTGGTAATCTAAAAATATTAGAATTATTGGGCACAAAAATCATTTATTGCTCAATGGAAAATGTTGCATCTACTATGGATGCTGCAGTGGACGACTTTAGTGCCGAAGGAGAAAAACCTTTCTATTTATGGGGAGGGGGCCATTGCCTAGAAGGTACATTTGCATATTACGATGCAGTTAAAGAGTTAACTAAGCAAACAGCAATAAAATTCGATAAAGTCTACCATGCAAGTGGTACAGGAGCGACACAAGCGGGCTTACATGTAGGATTTTGTGAATTGTCCCCTGTAACTAAAGTTATAGGAGTAAGTATCGCTCGCGATAACGCAAAAGGAACGGTAGCGGTAACTAAATCAGCCGAAGAATTATTAGCCTACCTTGGCCCAAATGAATTATTGGAACCTATAAATTTTGATGATAACTTCCTGTGTGGTGGATATGAGAAAAGCACAACCGAACTATTAGAAATGATTTCATATGTAGCTAAAAAGTCAGGAATCATATTAGATCCAACATATTCAGGAAAAGCTTTTTTAGCAATGTTAAATCATGTAAAAACTAAACAAATTACACTAAATCAAAACATACTTTTTTGGCATACTGGCGGCTTGCTTAACTTAATGGCATCATAAATATTATGAATATTTTACTAACATCGGTAGGAAGAAGAACTTACTTAATTAATTACTTTAAATCTGCGTTAAAAAATGAAGGTTTAATCCATGCTGCAAATAGTTCATTAACATATTCGGTTACTCAGGCAGATAAATATACACTAACACCTGAAATATATAGTAATGAATACATTTCATTTTTATTGGAATATTGTCTTTCAAATAAAATTTCAGCCATAATACCGCTGTTTGATATAGATCTACCGATATTATCTAAACATAAACAACAATTCTTAGATGCCGACATTACCCTTGTCGTGTCAGATTCCTCAGTCATCAATATTTGTAATGATAAATGGATATCTTATTTATTTTTTAAAGAAAATAGCCTTTTAACTCCAAAAACCCATCTAACATTGGAAGGCGTTAAACAGTCACTTGATAATACTACTATTTCTTTCCCCTTAATTTTAAAACCTCGATGGGGTATGGGGTCAATAGGTCTCTACATTGCAGAAAATTTAGATGAATTAAATATTTTCTATCAAAAACTGCATAGAGAGATTTTTAAAACATATTTAAAATTTGAATCCGATCAAAATATTGATGAATGTATTTTAATACAAGAATATATAAACGGAGTCGAATTAGGTTTAGAAGTCATCAATGATTTGAATGGAAACTATATAACAACATTATCTAAAGAAAAACTTGCTATGAGAGCGGGAGAAACTGATTCAGCAATAACGATAGAAAATGAAGATGTTAGCAGCCTAGGTGAAAAATTATCGCTTAGTTTAAAACATATAGCAAATTTGGATGTTGATGTATTTATTTCTGACGATAAATATTACGTATTAGAAATGAATGCTCGTTTCGGCGGACAGTACCCTTTTTCTCACCTAGCGGGTGTTGATTTACCCAAACAAATAGTCAAATGGTTAAAAGGTGATGAAACTGATATGCGTTTGTTAATCGCTAAAATTAATTCGTTGGGCTATAAAGATATAGTCCCTGTGCTATGTAATTGAGATTCATTTAAATAAGTTAATAAAAATTGACCCTGTAAATAATTTTGTATAATTGCCAGTTTTATATAAAGTCTTTTAAACGGTTTTCGAATTTAATCAAAAATCGATTCAAGGCTGTTTTAAAGTTTCTAATGGGCATTGCCCATTTCTTGGCTGCATTTCAATTGCTAGATAAATTGTTCTGCGCAACTAAATCAGATCAATAGGGTAGCATTCGTGATGAGGATGCCTGAACCATGTTGATAACAAAAGAAATGCTGATAACACCAATATATTATGATAGATTTTAACAATGAATAGTTTATAAATAAGTATTGGCAGACTAAGTATAGTGGTCAACTCATTTTAGCCACTACAATGAAAGAACAACAGATGCGAGTAACAAAAGATATTAAGGCGATGTTGAAATGAAGGTGGGAATAATGCAGCCTTATTTTTTCCCCTATATCGGCTACTTTAGTCTCATAAAAAATTGCGATGAGTATATTGTTTTTGATACTCCACAATTTATGAGAAAAGGGTGGATTGAACGTAATAGAATTATTAGGAGGAGTGGGGGATCTTCCTATATTAAAGTACCTTTAATAAAAGCACCAGTGAGTACTGCTATCAATGAAATGAAGATTAATAATGACTCTTTATGGAAAGATAAAATTTTAGCTCAACTAAATGTATATAAAAATAAAGCCCCTTATTATCGAATTGTTTTAGATATTGTAAAAGAGTCCCTAGATGGTGACTTTACCCATATAGCTGATTTAAACGTAAATATATTAAAAATCGTATGCTCTTATTTAGGTATTAAAACTAAAATATCTGTTTATTCCTGTATGGATTTACAAATCTCCCCCCCTAAAGTAGCTGATGAATGGGCACTGAATATTTGTCAAGCATTAGGGGCAAGTTCATATATAAATGCAGAAGGAGGAAAAAACTTTTTTGACCGAATGAAATATACCCGGAATAATGTTGATTTATGTTTTATTAAACAAGGTGTTAGTGAATACAAACAATTGGGAGGCAAATTTGAGCCAAATCTATCAATAATTGACGTTATGATGTTTAATTCAACATTAAAAATACAAAAATTGTTAGATGATGTGAGCTTACTTAATGAATAATATCGTTATACATTCAGTACTTTGTTCTGGATCTTCTTGGCTGGGGGAGATAATTAATAGTTCACCAAATGTCCTTTATCAATTTCAACCATTATTCTCACATGAGTTTCAAGTTATTTAAGTGATAATTCCTCAGAGGCTCAGGTCGATTTTTTTTCTAAGTTAAAAGATACAAAAAGCTCATATGTAAAACAAACTAAGCATAGAAATAAAGGAAAAAAAACCAAGGTTTAAAAAATAAACCAGCATCTGACATATAAAGAAGTATGTTGTCACAATATACTTAAAATATGTTTAGCAAAAATAATGCAGTTAACTGTTAAAGGTATTCTTTTAATTAGAAACCCTCTAAGCGTTATAGCATCGTTTAAGATTGCCCCGTGAATTTAGATTTGATTTATGTTGGGTTTTGAAAAAGAATGGCAATAAAGTAGAATAGTTCAATGGTTATGAAAAATGGAAAGATACCGCAAATCTTTTTATTGAAATAAAAGAGCATCATCCTGAAATAGTGTTGTTAGTGTCATACGATGATTTAAATATATAATGCTGTTCAAATCAACTAAAGGTATATTAGCTTTCTACTTTTGGATAAAATCGTTCACCATATCCTGTTGTTTTTTCGTTATTTTTATTTTTATTTTTATAAGGCGATGCGGGAAGAAATCCTTTTTTATCATTCTTATTAAATTCTTTATTAGTCGTTTGACAGAGACCTTTTTTATCCAAATAGGACGTAAATGAGTGATTTTTAGATTATTTTCATCGGCTCTAACATTTTCTTTTTTAGTTATTTTAATCCTACTATTAAAATCAGGATGCCATTCATTTAGCATGACATAATCGTCAATAAATAGTTTTTTCATTTCAATGAAGTAGATATTTTGATTCAGGTGAAGAGATGCAAGTTCCTGAAGTTTCTTATTGTTTAAATTAGAAAACCCTAAGTCCATTCTTACGTTTTTTGAAACACCTGTTGCTATATATTTGTCAAATGTATTGAGTCTGTTTATTAATGATAATTCGTGATACATCTGGCAATAGAAGCTATGTAATATTGCTGAAGATTCTCTGGTCACCGCAAGTAATTGCAAATCAAAATTTAAAGTTTTTTGTAGGATGGATAGTCTTTGAAATAACTTGTTAGGTGATGAAACTCCCACTCCGTTATGGAAATAATTAACGGGCCTTATCAAACCAGTAAGAATGCCTTCTTCAGATATAATTAAAGGTACATCATTGTTAATATTTCCATAAAGTAACTTTTCATGCCGTAATATTTCATCTTTAACTGTGATTAAATTATCAGAAAAGTAATTTTCGTTAGCATAATTCAACAAGTACGAAATGTTAAAGGTTAGATTGTTTTTTTTCGCCTCAAAGGGGGTTTTACCTAAATATCTAAATCCATCCAGTTTATTAAACACCTGCTTTTGTAAGGTAGAAGAGCCTGCTTTTGGCCAACCGATATGGATAAACACTTTTCTATTTTTCATTGTTGATATGCTCCGTTGCGCCATTAATAAATAACTATAGGAAGTAGTGTTATTTTATAAATGGTTTTATTGTAGAAAACAACTATTTATGCTAAAACATTTAATTATTGAAAATAGTCCGCTTTCCAATAATTAAAGGGGTTCAAGTACATTATGAAAGTTATAATTTTTGGGGTTCAACAGCTATCAGAATTGGCATATTATTGTTTAACACATGATAGCCCTGATGAAGTTGTAGCTTTTACAGTAAATCAAGATTTTATCAATAATGATAAATTATACGGGTTACCCGTTGTACCTTTTGAAACATTGGAAGAAATATATCCCCCAGATCAATATAGAATGCTTATTCCTTTAGGAAGTCGAGATGCCAATAAATTCAGGGCGGATCGTTATCATCAGGCTAAAGAAAAAGGCTATCAATTTATTTCATATGTTTCTACAAAGGCTCATATCTGGCCAGATTTATCAATGGGTGAAAACTGTATGATTTATGAGGGGGCTATTGTTCAACCATTTGCCAAAATCGGCGATAATGTCATCATTAGAAGTGGCAGCCATATATCTCATCATTGTAAAATAGGTGACCATTGCTTTATTGCGGCTCGCGCAGCTTTAGCAGGCGCTGTAACTATTGGCGGATATAGCTTTATTGGTGTTAATGCAACCATTCGTGACGATATTAATATTGCCAAAGGAAACTTTATTGGTGCAGGCTCAGTCGTTGTAAAAAATACTGAAGAAGACAGTTTGTACATGGGAGTTCCAGCAAAAAGAATTAAAGAAAACAAATAGCTTTGTTTTTGTTAAAGGCTCGATAAATTCGGCGGACACGTTATTTTCAACAAGTACAGGAAACGAAAGTAAGCTTGATGAGCTTGAACAAATAGTTGGCTATATAACGCCTAATCAACTAGGTAAATATAAAGAGCAGATGGCAATTGAACTTTCAGAAATTTATCCCATTCATTCTGTGATAAGGCAATAAAAGAAGGAGTAAAATATGAAACCACTCATTATTAATATGGCACCAACAGGTATGGTACCAACTAAAAAGCATACGCCCCATGTGCCTATTTCAATCGCTGAAATTGCTCACGACGTAAAAATAGGGATGAACCACGGTGTATCTATGTTTCATCTTCATCCTAGGGGTGAAGATGGCTTACCAACGATAGATGTGGGGATATGGAGTGAATTAATGGCAACAGTAAAGGCTATTAATTCAGACATTATAACTTGCGGAACAACCAGTGGTAGAAATGTAACCGATCCTAATTTACGAGCCACAGTATTAAATTTACCAGAAGAACTGCGGCCTGATATGGCAAGTTTAACTTTAGGATCAATGAACTTTATTAAAGGTGCCAGTGTAAATTCACCTGACACCATTAAGTTTTTAGCAAAAACTATGCTTGAAAATGGTATTAAAGCTGAATTAGAAGTCTTTGACCTTGGCATGGTAAATTTTGCCCATGTGTTAATTAAAGAAGAACTATTACAACCCCCTTATTATTTCAATATTTTACTCGGTAATATCGCTACTGCTCAAGCCTCTATGGCCCATTTGTCACTCATTGTTAATGAGTTACCCGAAGATTCAATTTGGTCTGTTACTGGCTTAGGGCAGAATCAAAATAGAATGACGGCATTGGGTGTAGTAGAAGCTGAAGGTGTAAGGATAGGCTTAGAAGATAATATTTGGTATGACAATGCACGAACCAAGTTGGCAACAAACGAAATGCTTGTAAAGAGGGTAGTGAGCATTGCCAATGCCTATGAACGTGAAATAGCCAGTCCTATTGATGTTAGAAAGTTATTAAAATTAAATTCAATTCACAAGAAAGAGATACTTTAGAAAAGCCTTTTATCCTAGCTTTACTTTTAAAAATCTATCTCAATGACAAGAGTATGATTTAGTTGTTCGAACATTAGGTGATCATGTAGTACCTAAGTTTGCTCAGCAAGAGCTACTAAATAATAAAAAATGGAAAAACATTGAGTAGTTTAAAAAAGCAAGGCCTAACGGCATTAATCTGGGATTTTTTTGGCAAGCTATCTACCCAAGGCATGGGATTTATAGTTACGATTATACTTGCTCGACTATTAGAGCCAAGTGACTTTGGTTTAGTTGCAATGATAATGGTCGTTGTGGGAATGGCTCAAGTTTTTTCTGATGTAGGGTTAGGTAGTGCTCTGATTCAAAAAAAAGAAGTTTTATCTATTCATTATTCTTCTGTCTTTTATTTTAATTTATCTATTGCTTTTATATTGGCGTTAATTACTTATTTGTCGGCTGATTCTGTCGCATCTTTTTATGAAAATAAGCAGTTAGTTCCGTTAATTGAAGTCATTAGTATTTTGTATATTCTCAATGCTTTGAGTAGCATGCAAACAATAAAGTTGAGGAAGCAACTTCTTTACTCGGTAATAACTAAGGGAAGAGTTATTGCGTCAGTGTTAAGTGGAGTTATCGGCGTAGGTTTAGCCTATAAAGGTGCTGGTGTTTGGAGTTTAGTGGGGCAAATGTTGTCTCATAGTATTTTTAATAATGTGTACTTATGGCTTTTTTCTGGATGGCGTCCCAGGACAGACTTTTCATTCAGAGCCTTACGACAATTATGGGCATTTGGTTTTAGAATGTTCATTGTTAGTTTAATGAATGCTATTACTACTCGTTTAGATTTTTTAATAATAGGAAAGCTTTTCCCTGTAGCAACATTAGGGTATTTTCAAAGAGCAAAATCACTAAACTTATTGGTTATTCAATATACATCAGGAAGTTTAATGTCGGTATTGTTTCCTATTTTGAGTGAAGTTCAAACAGACTTAGTAAGGTTTAGAAATATTGTTAATGAATCTTTAAATATACTAGCCGCTTTAGTTTTTTTGTTGGTTGGTTGTCTTTATTTGTCATCTGAAAATATTATCGTATTTTTGTATTCAGATAAGTGGTTACCCTCTGTGCAATATATGGAACTATTGCTATTAAGTGCTTTTTCTTATCCTTTAAATGCTCTTTATGTAAATATATTAAGTAGTAGAGGTAACTCAAAATCTTTTTTGAAGATGGCGATAATTAAAAAATTAATTTTTGTGACAAATTTGGCTTTGGGATTCACTTGGGGGATAAAAGGTTATTTAATTGGTTTAATATTTGTAAGCTTTATCAATATATATATATCTATACATTTTTCAAGCAGAGAAATAGGGGTTAGTAAATGGCTTCTTGGTAAACCACTATTAGTGCAGATGTTCATTTGGTTAGTGTCGTTAAGTTTAACATTAATTTTTCTTGAAAAAGTGGAACTTAGTAAATTTGCAGAATTTTTGGTAAGCAATACTGTTTTTGTAGTGATATTTATTTTCTGTAATTGGTTATTCAAATCAGGTTCATGGTTAAGCATATCTAAACAGGCTTCACCGCTATATATAAAATACTTTAAGAAGAGTTAATATGATTTTCAAACGAAAATTTCAAATACTGTACAGTGAAATAAAATTTAGACTAAAAAAATTAATTGGTAACGATGAAAAAATTTTTATTATTGGAAGAAATAAAACTGGTACAACATCAATTGAGAAATGTTTAAAATCTCTTGGTTATAAAGTAGGGAATCAAGTTAAAGGTGAACTCTTTATCGACGATTATCAAAGTAATAATTTTGACAATATATTAAATTTTTGTGATAGCGCCGAAGTCTTTCAAGATGCGCCGTTTAGTTGGCCGAATACTTATAAGTATTTATATAAAAAATACCCTAAAGCAAAGTATATATTATTAGAGCGCGAGTCTTCTGATATTTGGTATCAGTCGGTGATCAACTTCCAAAGGAAAATAGTTAATCAAGGTGATGTTGTTAGTGCAGATGATTTAAAGGCTTTTTATTATAGAAAAAAAGGGTTTCTATGGCAGAGTCAGCAATTTGTATTTGGAATAGATGAAACGACTTTATATGATAAAGATATATATATTGAAAATTATGAAAAACACAATAAAGATGTAAAGGACTTCTTTTTAAATAAGGGTTACTTTTTATCGATCAAACTAACAGATCAAGATGTAATAGAAAGGTTGGCAAAATTTTTAGATTTTGCACCTGAACAGATTAAAATACCGCATTTAAATAAAAGTAAATAAACCTCTAGACTACAGTTGTTAAGAGCATATTTATTATTAATAAAAATGTGCTTTTACCAAAAAATATTGGCGAGTAGATAATGTTAGATATTAAAAGTGTTGAATTGAGATCTGAAAAAGAGATTATGTCGACTTGGGCAAGTAAAGATAAAATAATTGTTAGTGTACTTTGTGCTACTTATAACCATGAATCATACATTGGAGATGCTATAACAGGATTTTTGATGCAGGTGACTGATTTTGCATTTGAAATTATTATACATGATGATGCTTCTGTAGATGAAACTGCTACAATTATCAAAAAGTATCAAAAAGAGTATCCGAGCATAATCAAACCGATTTTTCAAAGCGATAATCAATATTCTCAAGGAAATAAACCAGGTTTGATTATGCATGGAGTCACCCAAGGAAAATATTATGCGTTATGTGAAGGTGATGATTATTGGTTAGACCCAAACAAACTTCAAATTCAATATGATTACCTTGAAACACATGAAAACATTATTCTTTGTGGCCATAATTCGACAGTTATTAATGAGGTTAATGAACTAATTTACCCTGATCGTTGGTTACATAAAGGGCACAAAGATCTGATGACGCCGTGTCTTATGTATCACAAACCAAACTATACACCAGTCTTTATAAAATACTATTCAAAGATAAAAAACGGGGATATGGCATTGAGGTATTTCCTTAGCCTACATGGTGATATGGATTTTTTGGATTTTATTGGTAGTGCTTACAGAGTTCATGATGGTGGGATTTGGAGTAAAAAAAGCCATGAAGAAAGAGTTTTAATGTCTAATCATTCTTTCCAGTTACTATTCGAGTGGGTAATCGAGGAAAATAGACATAAATTAATACCTGAGATATTGAAACGGAAGATGCAAAAACAGTTTTTGCTTATGTTTATTTATTTAAGAAAATTTCAGGTGGTCTCCGGGCTTAATACATTTAAAATATTAGTTTGTCAGATATTTAATAATAAAGTTAAAATAAATATTCTCACTAAACTCTATTGGATATTAATTGCGTTGAAGCGAGCTCTTTTGTCAAAAGTAACTTACTAATTAACTCATAGGAAAGGGCAGAAATCCATATATTTGGATGCTTTGCTAAGTATGCATTTAAAGCGGTCATACCATATGTCGGTATACCGCATTAAAGGTACTTTTAAAGAGGTTATTTTTCATCAATAATTTCTTTAAACAATCCTTCCCATTCATTAATAATTTCGGGTAAGCTGAATCTATTTATTGATGTATGCCCAGCCTCTGCTAAACGCTCTCTTTCGCTTTTATTCAACATTAATTGTCGCATTTGATTAATCATACTTTCTTCATCATCTGCAGCAATTAATGAGCCATTGACGTTGTTTTCAATTAATTCTGCTGGTCCACTAGGGCAATCAAAACTAATAACAGGAACCTTTTGTGCCATAGCCTCTACTATAACTAAGCAAAAGCCTTCAAAATGAGACGTTATAACAAAAAGTTCAAGATTGGTTAAAGCTTCTTTGGAGTTTTGATGAAAACCGGGTAAAAAAATGCGCTCAGTTAATTTTAAATCGATTATTTGTTGTTTTAATTGGGTGCGTAAATCACCTTCACCATAAATAACTAAATCCCACTCAGGGAACTCTTCGGCAACAACCGAGAAATATTTAATTAAGCGATTATAGCCTTTTTGATAAGTAAGCCGTCCCATGGACCCGAGAATTAAACGTTTAGAGTTACTCTCTTTTTCTACCTTATCTATTTCTACTGGGTTATATATTGTTTGTCGTTTTTTAAGCCATGTGAATTTGTCAGTAACGCCTTCACTTACACCGATAAGTTTTGACGAGAAAGGATAAGCTAATTTCCTAATTAAACGCCAAGTATTATTTAAACTAGATTTGCTCGGGTCACAGTGTTCAGTTACTACAATCGGAATATTAAGCCCAATACATGAAATTAATGTTCTAATATTAACCATATGAACAAAGCTAATAACTACATCTGCATTCGATGATTTAATGTTATTTCTAAGGCTATTTAATAAGGAAATATTCTTGGATACTACATTCCCTTTAAGCCATTTTTCAGAAAGATCGATTCTTTTAACATTTGGATTAAGTATATATACATCCTTTTTTGTAGATTCATACGTGATAAGGGTTACAGAATGTCCTGCTTTTATAAAACCATGTGCTAATAAGGTTAAAACTTTTTCAGCGCCGCCTCCGGCTAAAGACTTAATAACTAATATTATGTTTAATTTATTCATTTTAACTCCAATAATTTTCCCCACTCCAAATCAAATGTTTCCGGAGTAAATTTGCCAAAACCAGAGCTAGGATGAAAAGTAATTTCGCCAAAATATAATTTTCCATCACAGTCATAAAAATCTACACGGACAAAACGAAACATTTTTGCTATTTTTTCAGCACAATATATCATTTCATTTAACGTGGTAGGCTTTGGTATGTCTAGATCTCGAATATAACCCTTCTCTAACTCTAATGGCTTCCAATTACAGTCAAAAAAGGTTCTTTTATGATCAGAAAACCTTCCAGTGTCCACATGAATAAAGTGGGCTTTACCATTGAAACAAAGAATTTTGTAATCATTTGGGATTCCACCATTTTCAGTCGATAGCAATTTTTCTACTGTTATTTTGGGTATAATATTTTTATATTGCCATTCTCTTTTATTTAAATAATAATTTGTCGCCAACTTTTGTTTGAGCTTAGATTTTATCAGTGGAAAATTAGTATCATTTTTATCTTCAACAACAAAAACTGTGCCTGAGTCATGATTGGTTTTTACTACGTATGATTCGTAAGGAATTTTTTGTTCATTGAATTGTTCAGCTGTTTCAAACTCTGCATATAAAGGTACTAAATATTCCTCGCCAAGACATTCAGCAACAACTTCTCTTACACCTATTTTATCAGCACATTTTGTATGAAGGCTCGTTCGATCATGCAGTTTTAGCCATTGAATTTTTTCATTAAAAGTTTGAGGTGAGTTTAAATTACACTTATAACCTAGCCGTTTTTCAAAGTTTTCGATAATGTAACTTTGATCTGATCTAAATGAATAAAGTAACAAATCCTTAAATTTTTTAATTGGAAAAAGCAAGTTGCTAATGGTTGAATTATTATCAAATAAATGTTGAATGCTCTTCTTCATTTCCATATCGTTTAGCCTTTAAGTGTTATGTCAGAAATTAGTTTTGATAACCTTTCCATACATTTAGTAATTGTGAAGTTTTCCAATATATTATCTTGTGATTTTATAGACATTCTTTGGCGTAGTTCGTGATTTTTAATTAATTTTAATAGATATTTAGTTAAAGATTTCACATCGCCAGTATTAACCAGAAAGCCAGTATTATGATCAACAATAACTTCAGCTGTACCAAAAGGACAATCAGTCGCAATAGCTGGTAGGCCCAAAGCTTGCGCTTCTAATAGCGCGTTACTCATTCCTTCATGATCACTCGATAAGCTAAAGATATCAGCTTGTTTCAGCCAGGCATAAGGGTTTTTAACGAAGCCAGGCATTATAATATTGTTAGATATGCCTAACGCGTCTACTAAAGTATCTAAATCATGTCTTAAGCTACCATCTCCAAGTATGATAAGTAGTGCAGAACGCTCTTTTAACACGTTAGCAAAAGCTCTCAGCATAATATCAAAGCGTTTTTGGTTTTCTAATCGTCCAATCGAGATTATTATGGGAATACCTTTATCTTTAGCAAGTTTGATTTTTTCGGGAAAAATGACTTCTTCACTTGCTTTACTTTTTAACACTTCAACATCTACAGCATTATGAATGGTGGAAATTTTACTTTTAGCAAAAGGGTATTTGTATTCAAATGTTTTAGCTAACTCAGAAGCAACACAAATAAAAGCATCCGCTTTTTTGTAGCTTGATTCGGCCCATTTTCCATATAACCCTAACTCTTGTTTAGTAGGGTCATTTGCAATACGTGCTATCCATTTCGGCTTATGTTTGGTCCATCGAAGTGTTTCTGCTGTAAATATATTGGGTACTGACCAAGCGCTAATAATGACGTCAGGCTTGACTTTATCTATCCAACATTTAAAGCGGTAAGCCGCTCTAATATTATCCCAAGGTTTATGCTTCCCTAGAATTGTTACTAATACATCGTCAGGGATATCATAGGTACGATCCGGTCGATAAAAGGCGGCACTTAATTCAAAGTTTTCTCGCGATAATGATGTTAGGGCGTTGGCAACAAAACGTTCTGCCCCGCCGGTGCCTAAGCTGCCGACAATAAACATCACTTTAACTTTATTTTTCTTAATTATTTGGCTCATTGCGGCTTCTTATTAATTGCTCTGTTAATTCGACGTATTTTTGTGCCATTAAATTTAAATCAAGATGGTTTATTGCATACTCTCTTGCCGAATTAGATAATGTTAATAATGCTGATGGTTCATAAATTATCTCAGTTATTCTTTTTACGAATTCATCAACATTATCTTTTTCACAGGTGTAACCTGAAACACCATTTATCACTAGTTCAGGTAATGAAGAAGCGTCACTTGAAATAACAGGAGTACCACAAGCAATAGCCTCCATCGCAGCCCTTGGTAGTCCTTCAAGGCGAGTTGGTAAAATCAATAAATCAGCATTTATATATGCTTTCTTTACACCTTGAAGATCTAATCTACCTATGCAAATTGCATTTAAATGGTCTATTCCATTTAATTGATTTCTGTCTTCTGTATAGCTCAATTGTATTTTTTCGCCTAATGCATCCATAATTTTAGGCAGTAAATCAGTTCCTTTTCTTTTCGATAAATTACCTACGTACAAAACTTTTAACGGTAAAATTGCAGGTCGTTGCTCAGTATTTGAGGCAGGTGAAAAAAAATCGATATCTACAGCATTCAAAATTACAACGGGCTTAGCCCAATTAAATACAGAACGAATGCCGTCAGCGGTGCTCTTGCTTAACGCTATAACTGCATCAGATTTTTTATAACTACTTTTTAGCCAATGCGAAAGAATAAACCGATGAAATAGTGATTGTGGAATTGATTTATAAGGTGTGTATTCTTTATCTAAAACAAACAGTCGTTCAACCGTTATTAAAGGTATACCTTGTTTTTTAAAGGCAAAAGCGTTCCAACTGTTTCCAATAATACAATCTGTTTTGTCAGGTGCGTTATTTTTGGTTAGTAACCATGGTATATATTGATACTTATGTGGAAAACCTTCTGCTATTGCTGTATGCCCAAGTTTTTCTAAGGCTAAGGCAAGTTGTTTAATTGAAACGTCACTACCGCTATTTCCTATAGTATAAGGTAACCAAAACTTCACTACTAACTCCCTATTTTTAATGAACCAATGCCGATTCAAATCGTTGTACAACATTAGTTACTAAAAAGTTATCGTGAGCAAATTGTTTAGCCCTTACTGTTATTTTATCAATAAGGTCTATATCTGAATAAAGTATTGTTGTTAATTGCTCATTTAAACTGTTCACATTATCAGGCTCGCATAACCAACCTGTTTGATTAGGAATAACTGCATCAATTATACCACCGCTATTTGAACCTATCACAGGGCAACCAGCCAACATAGCCTCAACAAAGGTTAAGCCTTGTGCTTCAACTTGGCCATTTTTTGCTTTTTTAGAGGGGCCGACAAAAACGTCGCTTGCTGCAAAGTAACTGTACACTTCTTGGTTCGGTACCCAGCCGATAAAATCAACATTTTTTTCGATGTTAAGGTCTTTAGCTAAATTTTGGAAAATTTCTTTTTCATGTCCTTCACCAATAATAACTAAGCGGACAAGTTTATCTTCTTTAAGTAATAACTGTGTGGCAAGCAGTGCCTCGCGCACCCCTTTTTCTTCTGATAAGCGACCAACAAATAGAATTAATTTTTCATTTGAATTTTTTTGTAACTTACTTCGTAATTCAGTGATTTTTTGCTTATCAAGTTTAGGTAAGGGAAGAATTCCCGTTGGTAACCTTAAGAATAGCGTAGTAGTGTCTGGGGCTAGTTCACGAGTTACTTTTTCAGTAACACTGCTATTAACGGTTACTAGTGCTGAATTATTAATGGCAAATGCTTTAAGCTTTCTCATTAAAGGGGAGTTTAGTGCAAAAACATCTCCACCGTGCACTGTTGCAATATGTTTTGTTTTAAATAATTTGCATGCTAATGCCGATACAAAGCCTTGTGGTAATAACCAATGTGAATTAACTATATCTGGTTTCCATAATGCTAATTCTTTCATTACAGCTAATAGCTCACACATTACTAGAATAGGAAGCTTTAACTTATTGAATGGATTCTTGTCTAAATTACCCAGCGCGCCTCCTTGGTAACATACCGTTTGAGCTTTTAGTGGTAATAAATACCTAAAACGCCTTACTTCAACGCCATCAAAAAGTTCTTTTGTTTTGGCGCCTTTGAAGTGTGGTGCAAGTACTCGCACTTCATGACCTTGATTTACTAACTCTTTGGCAAAGTTATGCACAAACGGGGTTGTCGTGTCGTTTAGCCAACGAGGGTAGTTAGAGGTTACTATTAATATTCTCATTACTTTTCATGCCTGTGTAGATCAATCAGTATTAATTCAAAATTGGTCGAAACGTCATTCCTGTGGTGTTTTAGGTTTGAATCCAAACTAAAAGACAATGGATCTTCGACAAAACACTTCGAAGATGACGTTATCAATGGATCTTCGACAAAACACTTCGAAGATGACGTTATCAATGGATCTTCGACAAAACACTTCGAAGATGACGTTATCATGGATCTTCGACAAAACACTTCGAAGATGACGTTATCAATGGATCTTCGACAAAACACTTCGAAGATGACGTTATCAATTAACTCCTGGGTAAAATTCATAAGCACGTTATTTTTTGTTATCAACTTGTGACGCTTGTTGTAATTCAATGCGTCTAACCTTTTCCAATGTTTGCTCAATTAATTGTCGATTGAAATTCATTAAATCAGCTAACAAGGCAATTAAAAAAGAAATAAAACCTAAAATGGTGAACGTGCCACCTAATATTAAAGATTGTATATGGCCAGAGCCATCACCATTAAAATAAAAATATAAAAATCGAATAATAGGAATCGCGCCAATAATAGATAATGTCAAGCCGATAAAGAAGAATACTCTTAGTGGCTGATACATAGCATACATACGAATAATCGTAGTAAGTTGGCGTTCTATGAATTTTGGAATACTGCTAAAAAGACGAGACTCACGAGTTTTTTCATTAGTCTCCACGGGTACAGAAGCAACAGCCATGTGCTTTTTGCCTGCTTGAATCAATGCTTCAATGGTATAGCTAAAAGGAGAAACAATGTTGAGTTGTAATGCTGCTTCACGGCTATAAGAGCGAAACCCACTTACTGCGTCAGGCACTTGTACACCTGAGAGTGTTTTTACAACATAACTACCTAATCTTTGAAGAAATTTTTTAAAAGGAGAGAAATGAGCAACTTTACTCGTATTTCTATCACCAACCACAACATCAGCTTTGCCATCTAGAATGGGCTGTATTAATTTGGGTATGTCCCAACCAGCATATTGGTTGTCACCGTCGGTATTAACTATTATATCAGCACCTAAATGCAAGCATTCATTAATACCTGTACGGAAGGTTCTTGCTAAACCTCGATTGTTTTTATTAATAACAATATGGTTTACACCAAGTTCTTTAGCTACTTCTATGGTTTTATCAGTAGAGCCATCATCAATAATCATGATTTCAACAATATCTACCCCTTCAATTTCTTTAGGAATATCATTAAATGTTGCGGGTAATGTACCTTCTTCATTATAACAAGGTATTTGAACGATCAATTTCATGTAAACAGTCCATTTATTAGCGGTAAAGCAATAATTAATTTTGAATTGAGCTTATATTCATTAGGCTATACTTTTTAATCGATTGTATCCCTATCTATATAGTTTGCCAAGAATTTACTTAATATTAACATCAAGGTTTAGGGGATGTTTTTTGAAAAATAAAATTAATTAATGGTATTGTGCTAAGTGAGTTTAATTACCTGAATTGAGCGATAAATTTGATAGTTTCTCAATGGCTTCTTGATATAACTCACCTAACTCAACATCTACTTCAGAATAATTTATTGGCGTAATAACTTTAGCCTGAATTTCACCTTTCACCATATTTTCAGAACTATCACCAGTACCTTTTACTCCTGTATTTTTAAACATTTTATATTTTTTAGATAAAGGCGTTTTCAATTCAAGAATTTTAGTTAAGTAATCTAAAATACTATCAGGTGATTGTGTGAGGTCGTCTGCGTTTAAAAAGTAGTATTGGCCTTGTAATTCTTTTGCTAAAGTCACTAATTGTTCTAAACGGCTTATATAGTATGTACGAGCATTTTCAGCATTAGTGTATTCGTGGAAAGGATCCACTTTTAAAAATAACTTTTGAATACTTTTTATTGTTGCTATCGGGTCGCGCACCATAATAATGACAATATCATCACTCGAAAAAACACTTGGGTTAACAGAATGCTCGTTATGTAAAACTTTATCAAACAAGTAAACTGCATCTTTTTTCGGCGAATGTTCCGAGAAATATTTTAACTTTTGCCTAATAAAGCTTTTCCAACTGTAATAGCCAATATGTAATTCATAATACCCTTCAATCTGTGGATTACTCCCAAGTACATGACCTAATAAGCTAGTATTTGCACGCATATGGCTAAGTAAAGTAATACGTTTATATGGGCGTAGTATCGAAGGATGACGCAATATTGTTTTTAAATGCTGGAACAGTTCCATACTAGCCCTTAAGCTTTGATATTAAGGTTAGGTATTTACTATATAACCACCATTTACAGGTATTATTTAATGCGAGCGCTTTATTAGCATAAATTGCAGCGTTTGATGTTTGATTCAGGCGAAGATACTCTTCAGTGATATGTTTAAAAACATCAGACAAGCCTATTTTACTGTGATTTTGAATACAGCTTTTAGCGGATAACAATATAGCTTTTTCATACACGGTTATTTGATATAAACGCTTTTCAAACGTACTAACTAAAGTGGACATATTGTCTGATTTTTTTGGGTCAGGAATATGATGTTTGGAAATAACTGCGGGGTTATACAAAATAGTACCAGCGGCATCTACTGTGCGAATGAAAATGTCACGATCACATTCATAACGGATATTTTCATCCATACCTTTAATTGCTATATAAAGCGCTCGTTTTACAATAGTGCAATTTAAATGGGCGAAACCTCCGCTTGTAAATAAAAATTCTGCGTCAACATTAAAAGCACCAAAATCATCTTTTGTTAAACTATGTGTTTGGTTAGCAAGATCTTCAATCCAAACATTATCCTTTTGTTTGCTACCATCTGAAAAATAAGCATCTTGATTGGTGTAATAGGCATCCACTTCTGTATCCGAATTAGCAATAGAATCGTGGGCACGTTGTAAATGGTTATTATCAATCCAATAATCATCGTCATCAAGAAAACATAAATATTTTCCTCTACCAACATAGGCACCAGTATTCATAGAGTAACTTTGACCGTGGCCATTAGGGCGTCGAATTTGATAACGAAAATGAACATTACTGCCGTATTGTTTTTCTAGTTCTTTATAGGCGGGTAAAAATTCATCGGTAGTGCCGTCGTTTGCTACAACAACTTCAATACTTTTAAAGCTTTGAGCTAATACAGAATCTAACGCTAATTGAAATAATTCAGGTCGATTTCTTGTTGGAATTACTATAGTAAAAAATGGAGTTATATTTTGTGCTGTCATTTTTTTGCCTTTTGCACTTTTTTAATCATTGTAATTAGCCTTCACTTTATTTATATAAGCAGTTTGTACTGTAGTTATTATTCCATGCTGCTTTGTTATAAACCATTGAATATATGCTGCGGTAGTGTTGTAAAACTCTGTTGCTTGTTTTTCACTTGTAACGTAAGGGGTTAAACCCGCTTGCACACTGGGTGAATGAAATGAAAAAATCAAATTATTATGGCCTAACCTTAATTGTGTTTTGGTGATTTTTTTTAAATCATTCAAAGGAAAACCTTCAGGTGATAGTCGCTGTCGCTTAACTCTTAGTAGTTTTAGTAACAAGCGATTGAGCGATTTTTTTTGTTGCTTTTCTAGTTGCTCAGGATGTTTGTCAAACCAGCGCTCAATAAATGGAAATAATGATACCACTGCGGTAGTATGCGGCCAGTGTTGAATGTTGTCTTTTTCGAATTTTTTATTATTAAAGTGGCTGAAATCAGGCCCTTGCTGATGGCTAAAATCACTGAATGGACTAATGCTAACATCAGTTTTATAACCTAATTTTGTTAAACTAAGCACAGTGTGTTCACCAATACCATAACGACCGGCAAGATAGGTTACTGGGGCTTTGCCGCAAACTTCGGTTATTTTATTGGTTAACGTCTTTAATTTTTCAAACTCTATGTCTTTATCTAAATTACCCGGATAGGAATTGAAATTAGAAATTTGATCTTCATTATCTTCGTTTGGCGGGTTAACCCACGGATGTAAATGAGTTGCAAACTCTATATGATTAGAGTTATTGGTTTTAAAGTGCTCTATTACCTTTGTTCCGTTGGCACTATTAACAAAAGCATAGTCTAACGCAAATGTTATTTTTGCTCCCAAAACGATGAGCTTCTCACAAAAATCAATGAGCTTATCACCATGAGTTACGCTATTATTGCTACGAAAAAAACCACTATTCCAATCGAATTCCTCTTCGGTATGAATAACAATAGCTAGCGTTGGTGAGGTAGTTTGTGTCATATAATTATTAATGGGACATGTACATTTTTATAAGTAAAGGTTGATTTCCTTTTCGGCCTTTCACTTTTTGATTTCCTGCAATATAAAAAGCGCCAGCGTTGTCTTTTGTAAGCGTGCCATAAAAGTTAAGGTTACGCCATAACTTTGTCTTTACAGGAAAATGTATCTCTGTTGAAGAATATAGGTCATATATTGCCCATTGCATTCCTTGTTTTTTAACCTTACCTAAACTTAAAATATGGCCTTTACCAGAAAAGGTAAAAAGAGAGGGAGTGTATGATTTTGTGTTCTCATACATAAGGCCTTTATAAAGTAATTTATCTTCATTTCCCTGAGTCAGTTTCAGCTGATAAAGGCCACCTTCGGCAGTGGTAAAGTAGATGTCGCCACTTTCCATGCTAGTATAACCAATAATACCATGATGATTTTTTATTTTATTGTGTTGGTAAGAAGTCATTGGATAGGCAGCTATAAGCCTTAAATTGGTATCGTAATGATTTAAAAAGACTTCAAGTTCGTTATAGTCGTTTTCTTTTAAATATGGCACGAAAACCTGCCCATTTTCATCAACAATAAAGTTTCGAGAAATATGAGTAGATACAGAGCCAACTACTATGCGGGTTGTTTTTTGTGTTTGTGTATCAAACTGGTAAAGTACGTGATTCCAGTAACCAAGCGTGTATACATAGCGCCCGTTTGTGTTTACGGCAATTAAAGCTTCCTCGGTCGACAAGACATGTTCCCATTCGAGTAAATGTGGTTTTTTTCGCCAAAGGTGTCCTCCCCATGTAGGGTTAATGCCTTCGTCTTCACCTGCTTCATCAAAGCTTGAAAAATATAGGTACCCGTCATTAGCTTGATATATCTTACTATGAAGTTTATTTTGTCCTGTACCTTCGCGATAAATCCCTGCTCTTTTTAATTCTGTTATTACATCGCTTTGTAAAACAGATTCCAGTGTTACTGGATTGTATTGGTATAAATATGCTGTTCTGCTATCGTTACCTATGTCTTTGTCAATACCATGGGTAGAAACACCAAAATAAATATTTCCTTCATCGTCTCTCCCTGTTGCTCCCCAAATGGCGTCTGCATTATTAATCTGAGCTGGTAACTTTATAGGGACTTCTTCTAGTGTTGGTGCTTTAAAAATATTGGCGGGGAGGCGGGTAAATTTAGTACCCACCTTTAAATCAAAAGGCCTTAGTACTATGTCTGATTCGGAGCTGTTTTCTGCATTGTTTCCAGAATCGCAAGCGGATAATAAAAGAATATTAACAAAAATTAATATTGTAGCTAATACTTGTTTCACTCACTAATTCCTTTTTAAGCTTGGATTCCAGCCTAAAACACAACTGGAATGACGTATACGAACACAACTGAAAGACGTATATAAACACTACTAGTATGACGTAAACGAATACCGGTTACGTTTCTATTCTTGTCATCCTCAAGTTGTCTTGTTGAGGATCCATGTTTTTGGATTCCAGCCTAATATACCGCTGGAATGACGTACACGAACACAACTGGATTGACGTATATAAACACTACCGGAGTGATGTAAGCGATTACTGGTTACGTTTCTATTCTTGTCATCCTCAAGTTGTCTTGTTGAGGATCCATGTTTTTAGATTCCAGCCTAATATACTACTGGAATGACGTATGTAAATACTTCTAGTATGACGTATACGAACACAACTGGAATGACGTATATAAACACTACTAGTATGACGTAATGTTATTTAACCATACTTTATTCTTTTTTGGTAATAACTCTTATTGGATTGGTATAAAACATATAGTGATGTTTTTCCGGCTGCACGCTTCTTCCGCGCCACCTAAATGTAACCTCAGTTGAATCCATAATATGTTGATAATTGAAAGAGAATTTTTTATCACTGCCTTGTTCATGCATCAACGGCTCAAATAGTTTTGATTTGATTTTAGTTGGGGTAATAATAACGAGTTCTATTTCATCTAAGCTGGAAGTGTAGTTTTGCCAGTCTTTATCGTTTAAATCAATAGTTAAATTTACAGTAACTTTTCCATAAGAAGGGGTTGTTAATACTTGCCCCATTTCTGATTTTTCTACTGAGTTTTGTACAGTAAAGCTTAAGTGTTTTACAAACTTTCCATGTTGAGCCCAAAAATTTCCTGCTCGTAATGCTAATAAAATATCATTTTGTTCATTGCTACGAGAATATAAGTGCGTGCTAGAGAATTGACATGGCCAAAAATCCTCTTTGGAGGAATGAAAGTCAGATGCAGCCCTTGCAGCCCATACTCTCCTTCCCTGCTGTAAAAGCTGATCCCATTCAGTACCTGTTTTGGCTATGGATGGGTCCCAGCCGTGTATAGTTTTGTGTTTATAGTTATAAGCGCCATTGGTTTTACCTCTATTTCGTTGATGTCCAGGTGCACCAGAAAAACCAATGACTAAATCTGAGAAGTTTGACCATTCTTCTATATCATGCTTGTTTTCACTTTGTTGTTTATCTTTTCTGCTAGGGTGGTTGTATATAACAACAGGTTTAATATTGTTAAAAATAGCATTAGTTTTAAGCCAGTCAAAAGCTTGCTTGGTATCAAGCAGTTTTTTACTTCTTCTACCCCAACTATCATATCTGTCTTTAAATGCTTTTAAATCTCGTTGGCTGTTACCATGTTTTGGTAGTAAAACTGTTGCATGCTCTCGTCCCATGAAAGGGGGTATGTTCCATTCTAATCCCGGCAAAATGGTCATGTAAGGGTATTTGTTATTTTCTATGTTAATTACATCAAAATATTTCTGGGTGGCGACCTTATTTAAGTTGTAGTCTCCGTGATCTGTTATTGCGATAGCATCACAACCAAATTCATTAGCTTTAGAGGCTATTTGAGCCACTGTTTTGTTGCCATCAGAATATTTAGTATGAATATGAGTATCTATGGATAACCAAGTACCCTGGGAAATAAAGTTACTAGGTGAGTTGAGGTTTTCTTTAGGCAAAACCTGATGTGGTTGGTATAACGCTAACTGATTTATTCGTTTAGATATACGTGCTACTTGTTTGTTATAAAGTGGGGATTTGATTTCACCAAAAATCTGTTCAAATTCGTTCCCTTTAAAGCCTTCAGCTAAATCATGAATATGAGGAAAAAAACTATCTTCATTGGTGATGTTAGCTAATATTTTTTGTGCTTTTAAGGCTTCTTCATTTGAAGATGTTATTTTTTCCGAAAACAGAGAACCTGCTTTATCTGCGGCTAAATCAGCAAAACTATAGCCACTGCCACCTTTATTGCTATCTAGTAGTTCTTTTAATTCTCCAACATTTAACGCTATTTCTCGCTCTCCTAGCTGTTCTAATATTATTGAATATAAGAAATGCAGGTTCAAATCATTTCTGCCTCTTAAATTTGGCGAGGCAAAGCCATTTAAAGGTACATCCTTTAAATCAATAAATTTAGCAAATCTAGGGTTACTATATACTATTGCCAAAGCCCATAACGCTGCTGTGTTTTCAATTACAGGATCATGTGTAACAGACTCCTTACGAGCAAAAGCAAAGGCTTTTCCTATGTAGAAGGAAAGAGATTTTTCAGGTTGCTCAATTGCTTGAAGTGTTTGAATGTACTTTTGAACCCTATCGTTATTAATTTCATCGCTTTTATTTACTGATCTAATAACTTTTGCCGCTGTTTTCATTGAAGCGTTAACGTTGTCTTTAAAGTTGGCTGTTTTAGTTGTCGAGAAAATGATTTTATTTTTTTCAATGTGACCAGAATCTAATAGTCGTGTGAGAGTTTCTTCTACTTCATTGCCAAAAATAAATTTAGTACCTATTTGTATTACACTTTTTATTAACCAACCTGGTAGAGGTATACTACCAAGATCACAATAGTCTATTTCAAATCGCTCAAAACTAGGTGAAAGTAAACAATGTACATTGATAAAAAGGTTCATAAAACGTGCATTGATTTTTTTAGATGCTGATACCGTCATACCAAAAGGACTCAATGCGGCATTAAACCTTACTTGTGGAATTGTATGTGTTGCAACAGCCATTACAGAGTCTAATTCACGTTGAGATAATGAGAAGTCAATAAAAGTATTGGTGGAAGCAAATTTTCTGCGAAGCTCTTTAACCGTGATTTTTGCTTTTTTTACTTCTGAAGAAGATAATGGCTTACTTTCTTCAATAATAGGAGAAGTTGAAATGATAAAGAAAACTATCAAAAATAATATTGAAATGCTAACTATAAGCTTTATTAAAAATTGTTTTAATCTTTTCATTTTAAGGGCATTACCTTTTTTAAATAGCTATTAACTCATTTTGTTAATCAATACATCTACACTAGCATCTATCAATTGATAACACTTCTTTAAGTAATCCCTTGGCATGTCGTAGGGATCTTTTATTTCGTGATAAAAGCCCATTGATTTAGGTACCAAATCAGCTAACGATATGTAATTTACTTCAGGGTAGAATGATTGTAATAGCCATTCATTTTTTTTATCAAGAATTACTATTAAGGTGTTTGGCACTATGCAATGACTTCTGTTTAGCCATTGTGAACGATGTTCCTCAAGGTTAATACCCCATCTTTTCGCCATTTCAACACATTGAGGTTTAGCTTTTCTGTTTTCTATTTGATGAAAACCAAATGAATTAACCTTGATGTCTGCGAGTGGCGTGTTTTTGATTTTTTGTTGAAACAGTTTACCGGCAAAAGGGCTGCGCATTATATTGCCATAACAAATAAATAAAATGTTGTCTGGTTGCTTGATCAGTTTATTCTGAAACTGGATAATGCGATTTTTTTGTTTTTTATCTTTAATCACCGGTAGTTTATACAGCTTATCTTTAAATAAGTCATAAAACTCAAACCAAAAGGGCTTTTGATCATGCCAAGAATATGAATCAATACTTTCATTTGTTGTTAATAATCGACTAAAGCTTAATATTCTTTTACTTAGTTGAGCTATTGCTTTTACACTGCCTTTTTTTTGTTTTAATAAGGTAAACTCCTTTTGCATATCATAAATGTCAGCGGTAAAATTTCTCGCATAAACAGATTGGTTGTAGGTTAAGCAGTCGGGGGTATATTTTTTTAAAAGTACATGAGCATACATAGCTGGGAAATCTACGCCAGCAAAAACAGCTAGAGGTAAGGAGCCCCAGAAACGTGCATTTATTTCTATTAAAATCCAATCTTTACTATTCGGGTTGTATTTAAATTCGAACATGGCAACACCCGTGTACTTCAGGTGCATACAAAATTTTTGGCAGGCATAAAGCATGGAAGGCTCAATTGGAATGGCCTTTCGATACGAACTACCTCCACCAGTTTCTGGTTCAGAAACACGAGCATGAGCGAAAGCTGCTTTTACATCTCCTCTATTCGATAATACCGAAACGCCGACGCCATACCCAGTAAAATAACCTTCAACGAGGCATTTTTGATTTAAATTTTCTTTTTGAAATTCTAAAAATAGCTGTTCGTTGTCTGCTATTTTTACACTTTGTCGTTTATTTAATTCTTCTTCTGAATAAGATTGAGTAGGTTTTAATACTAAAGGTAACCCAAACTCTTGGCTTAATTGAGCAAAGGATGTATTACTTATATTTAGTTGTTTACCTTTGGCAACTGATATATTACAGAGTTGAGCGGTATTTCTAGTTTCAACTTTATCAAATAAGGGAACTAAAATGTTTCTTTCTGGTAAAGCAAAAATTGAATTGGTTTGAATATTATCTTTTATGTCTATTAATGGAAATAAAGCTCTTTCATCACAAGGGATTACTATATCGTATTCTTTATCGATAATTATTTGGCTTACTTCATTTTTCCATTCATCAATAGTCATTGATTGATGATTAAGTTGATAAGTTTTGTTAATACAATTTGATTGTAAAGCAACAGAAGTATTAGAAAAACAAACCACATCGACTAACATACCCGCTTTACTTAGCGATCTAACAACGGTGAGAAAACTACGAGTGTCTTCACCAAATATGAGGGCTTTTTTATTTTTTAATTGATTCATTTCATCCATCTGTTTTTTATTTTTGTCATCCTCGTGTTGTATTGTCGAGGGTCCATTCTTATGGATTCCAGCCTAAGTTACTACTGGAATGACGTAAACGCGTACTACCGGAGTGACGTAAATGCTTACTACTGGAGTGACGTAAACGCGTACTACCAGCGTGACGATTATGTCTTGCGCTGTCGTCATCCTCGAGTTGTATTGTCGAGGATCCATGTTTATGGATTCCAGCCTAAGTTACTACTGGAATGACGTAAACGCGTACTACCGGAGTGACGTAAACGCGTACTACCGGCGTGACGATTATGTCTTGCGCTGTCGTCATCCTCAAGTTGTCTTGTTGAGGATCCACTTTCTTAGATCCCAGCCTAAACTACGTAAAAAAGCTGACTCGTTATAACCAAAAGCATTGAATTTGCACCCAATAAGTAAGCATATTGTATAGATAAAAAAAGCAGCGACAATGGTTAACATTAAATTGAGTTCTGCGTTGAAATTTATGATAGGTAATAAAAGCACTAATTTATTCATCACTACCGCACAAAACAAAGAGAACAAAGCCGGCTTTAAAAACTGGGGTAATGATATTATTTGTAAGAAGGAAAGCCATAACGCGCCAATGAATATTATGCCGATACCAATAAATACCCTAATGTTTGCCATATCAGTTAAGTTGTTAATTGAACTCGCCAGTAAAAGTAGGCTTAGAAGTGCGAAAACAAGCGTGAGTACATCGTAGTAAAAAAGTTGCTTTACGTGCCCTGTGGCGGTCATTACTTGGCTAATAAAATTCCCCACAGAAAAGGTTACTACTAATAAACCTAAGGCCGAAATTGTAGAAATGAAAGGTACCCATTTATCACCTAAAATAATGTGTACAAAGGGCTCGGCTATTAAAGACCAACCAAAAGCTATTGGAAAACCTATAATGTAAATAATGGTGATTGATTTGCTAATTTGTTGCTTTTGATTGTTAGAATTATTCTCAGTTTTGGCTATTGAGGTAAAAAAAACTTCCGACATAGGCGATAGTAGTTCTCTACTAGGTAATAGCACTAAATCTTTAGCTAAGTTATAACCACCAAGTCCAGAGATACCCTGAATATTAATGGCAAACCATGAGTCAAATTTTGCTCTGATATGGCCAACTAGGCTTTTCAGTATGATCCACTTTGAAAATTGAAATTGTTGTTGCCAGTCTTTTAATGCAAAAGAAGCTCGTTGTTTAATAATGAAGTAAGATAAAAAAACATAAGCCGCAGCACCAACCATGGTGCCAATTATTAAAGCCCAATAATTTTTAAGCATTATGGCCATTACAATGGCAGATACGCTGCCAAAAAACTTTGAAACAGCAGACACCAGTACAAATTTTTTATAATTTAAATCTTTCTTGTATTGATAAATTTGTCCGTTACTTAATGCATTAACAAAGGGTAAGAAAGCAATGGTTAACAGTGCAGGGATTAAATGTTGGTAATTAAATAGTGTGGCAATATATGGGGCGAATAGTGCAAAAGCTAAACTTGTGATGAATTTAATTATTAAATTGCTACTCCATGCACAATTTAAATCACCTTTTGTTGCGTTATTTTTCTGAATGAAATATTGCTCAGAGCCTATGTTGGTAAAAGTTTCTGTTAATTGTAAAGCTAATAAAATGATAGTCATAACACCGAAATCTTCAGGTGTCAGTAATCGAGCTAAAATTATGATTGAAAAAAAACCGAGTAACCTGTTGGTCCAGTTTAAAATCACTAACCAACCTATTCCTTGAATGATTTTAGATTTATCTCCCATCGTCATTCCGGTTGTATTTTAGGCCGGAATCCAAGCCTTAAATAAATGGTTCTTCGACAATAGATATCGAAGATGACGTTTTTAACTTTTAAAAGAGTTAGCAGTATATTCATAATTAATTAGACTTTTTAAGTAAATTTAATGAGGCCGTTTTAGCTTTTCTTAAAAAGTGACTAGTCAAAAAAGGTAACGTTTTTCTTCTAAAGTTGGAAATTATCATCGCGCTCTTTTTATTTGATAAAGAATTTTTATACCTTCCTTCACCACCCATAAAATCATATTTTTTATAACCAAGACTTGCATAATGTGAAATGGCCAAGCTATGAGAAAGTAAACCTGGTTTGTATCGATTATCGTTAGAGTATTCAATGCCTGATAAATAAAAATAAACAGTTTCTTTATAAATTAAATTATACAAATAACAAATAGTTTTTCCGCTAATATGTACTTTAATAATATCAATAGATCCAAGGGTAAAGGTGTCTTCTATTAATTGATGGTGAAAATTAACAAAATGCTTATTTTCAAAACCACTATTTTGATTCGCCCAACGTAGTTTATGAAATTCACCTGCTGCATTAAAAAACTCTTTTGCTTGTTTGCTTGAATTAGCAGAGGAAATAGAGATGTTTTCAGCTCCGCCATATAACTTTGCGGAACGTTTTAATTGATTGCGGGTATTCTTTGATAGCGATTGTAAATATTTATCCCAACTAGCATAGTCAGGCTTTAAATATGTCGCATAACTATTCGTTTTCCATGAAGTGTACTGCATTAAACTATTTGGAGTAGGTGTCTGAGATATGTTTTTATTACTCACACCGATTACAAATTCATCAATATGGGTTAGGTCTTGGTCAAAATAAGACAAAACTGCGGAACGTATTGAATATTCTAATCCTTTTTCACAAAGTATATCGTTATATTCATTCCATATTTGATCAAGGCTAGAATTTCCGGTTCTGTTCAACCATAATTGATTTGAAGAAAGGCCATTTTTAGTTTGGCAACTGGCATTAACAAAAGCTAAGCCAACTAGCTTATTTTCAAATCGCACAGTAAGCAATTTTGCTGAATAATTGATATATTCCAGCCAAATTGATATCCAGTACCAACTAGTAAAAATAGAATTTTTTGCAGAAGACTCCAATGTAACCCATTGTCTTTTTAATTGTTCCAGTTCTTGAGTGTTAATATCAGTAATATTAACTGTTAGTTTTTCACTCATTCGAAATATTCCGTTTCTAAGTTTATTTTTACTTTATTATTATTTTATTTTTACGTTAATTAAAATAGTCTACATTTAACTAATGTATTTAACCAGTGCATTTAACTAATGCTTAAAAGGCTGCTATGTGATTAAATAATAAAAACTACTTACCTGCCATTATCCTTAAAAGTGCTAATTGGGGATGACGTGTTAAATCACAATGGTTTTATTACCCAAAATTAAGAAGCGTGATGGAGTACCAATGAAAATCAATAATAAATTAACTCTTGCGGTATGTTTGGCCCTAAGTATAAGTGCTTGTTCGCCTAAAATGACAGCAGAGCAGTATGTAGCACAAGCAAAAGAATTTTCTGAAAAACGTGACCATAGCAGCGCGATTATTGCCCTGAAAAATGCTGTTAGACTTAATCCTAAAGATGCAATAGTAAGAAATGCATTAGGTGTAGCCTATTTGAACCAAGGAGATTATTTAGGTGCAGAAAAAGAATTAGAAAAGGCTCAAACATTAGGTCTTAATGATGTATTGCTTATCGCTAACTTAGTGCAAACAAAATTTAAACTCAGTAAATTTGACAATGTTTATCAAATTGCGGACCAAAGTGGTTCATACCCAGACGCTGAACAAGTTATTATATTAACTTACGCCGGTATTGCTTCAATTCATCAAGGCAAATCAGAGCAAGCAAAAACATACATAGAGCAAGCGGTAAGTCTTAGCGATGACTCTGTTTATGGTGGAATTGGTAGGGCATACCTTTCTCATTCAGATAATAACTATAAAAACGGTTTAGCGACAGTTGATGAGCTTTTAGCGAGTTCACCTGACTTTGCTGAAGCAGTGTTATTAAAGGGGTATTTATTACAAGCCTCGGAAGCGTTTGATGAAGCAGCTAAAACCTTTGAACAATATGCCAAATTGCGCCCTAAGGATATTCAAGCGCTATTCTTCATCGCCAAAAACTATGTGCTTGCCCAGAACTTTGATGTTGCAGAGCCGCACGTTAATTTATTATTGAAAATTTCAGAGTTTCATCCCCTTGCCAATCAATTAAAGGCTGAAATTGAATACTCAAGAGAAAACTTTAGCAAAGCGAAAGAGCATGCTGTTACTTCTTTTCAACAAAATGAAGATTTCAATCTCTCAAAAATAATTGCGGGTATGAGTGCTTATAAGTTAGGAGACTATGAGCAGTCTTATCAATATTTAATCTCAGTTAAAGATATATTACCGCCGGAACATATAGTAAGAAAACTAATAATAGATTTACAGCTTAAGTTGGGTTACGACACTGAAGCCGTTACTGAGCTACAGTCTTTAGCTGAACTCGATGCTGTAGACCCTTCAATGTTAACGATGGCAAGTAACCAAATGCTAACCTCGGGTAACATAGAAGCGGCGCAAGAGTTACTTCAATCGTCAATAGATTTGAATACATCAAACCCAAGAGAACTGGCGAAACAAGGTGTTACGCAACTTCGTTTGAATCAAGCTGATAAAGGAATAGCCATATTAGAGCAAGCGTTAAAGTTAGACCCTGAATTGGCTTTTGCAGAACAAGGGTTGGCAATTGGTTATATCGGTAATAAGCAGTACGCTAAGGCTTTAGTTATAGCTAAAAAATGGCAACAAGAAGATGATAAAAAGGTGCAAGGTTATTTACTTGAAAGTTTAATATTAGATAAACAAAAGATGATAACCGAAGCTCAAGAAATACTTAATAAGATACTCACACTAGATAGTAATAATGTTGCTGCTTTGTATAAATTAGGTGCCTATGCACATCAAGATAAAAATATAGATTTAGCTTTTCGTTATTATACTCAAGTATTGCAGCAACAGCCTCAACACATGAGAGCAATGATAAACTATACCCGTTTAATTTCATCAACACTTATACAAGATAAAAGCTTTTCTGATAAAGCGGTGAGTTTTTATCAAGCAGAGTTAGCTGCTAAGCCAGAAAACAATCATATAAAAATAGGCTTAGCTTATATGTACAAACTAAATGAAAACTATGAATCTGCAATAAAATTATTGCAGACAATCGCGAGCAGTAGTAAACCGATTGAAGGTATTGATATTGCACTTGGTGATACTTATAAAGCTCAGGGAAATTGGCAGGAAGCAATAAATTCATATCAAAAATTTGTAGATGCTAATGCTAAAGATCTGAGAGCTACTCAAAAATTACTAACAATGTTTGAACAACGTGGTCAAGTAGATAAAGCGTTAACGCAACTTAATAAAGCCATAACATATAATCAAGATAATGATGGCCTATTGTTATTGAAATTATATTATCAATCAATACTGAAAATTGAACCAAATCAAGCTGATCTGGTAAAAATAAAAGCGAGTAAAGTTACCGCTAATCATTCACTCTTAGATAAAACCTTAGCAAATTTTGCGTCTAACTATAAAAACTTTGACGCATCTGCTAAGCACTATGCCAGTGCATACGAGAAAAATACAAGTAATAGCAATGCTGTAGGTTGGTCAAAATCTGTTGCATTAAAAGGTGATAAAAAGAAAGCTGTTAATATATTAGAAGGTCATATTGATAGTTTATCAGAAGATAAAGAGGCCGTTGGCGTAAAAGTAGTATTGGCAGAAGAATATATAAACATTAGCAATACTTCAAAAGCAATAGAGATGTATGAAAATATTTTGGCAACAAATCCTCAAAATGTTATAGCGTTGAATAATTTGTCTTTCTTGTTGCTACAAGAGGGGAAAGATAAAAAGTCGTTAGATTATGCATTACGAGCAGTAGCAATTAAAGGTAATAACGCAGCGGTTATTGATACCTATGCAAAGGCTTTAGTCGCTAATAAACAACTAGATTTGGCGATGAAACAGTATGATAAATCAATATCGATAGACAACTCTGTTATTGAAGTTCATATTAATAAAGCAGAAGCGTTAATTCTTAACCAGCAAGGTGATGAGGCTAAGTTGCTATTAAAAAGTCTTAAAACCGATAATGAGCAAGAGCAAGTACGTATTAAGCAATTATTGAAAGGGTTATAATGGCTATAACCACTTATTTAAATTGTCAGCTTTTTTTACAAAGTTTTTTCGCTGTGGTTAAGAGGATCTTCTAATTAATTGTATTATATCGTGTTTTTATTGTTGGCACACGATGTGCTTTATCTAGATTACATTAAAGAATTCACGAAAACATTAACGGGAAATATTATGATTAAATTAGGGAAAAAATTAGGGCTAGCTGCTTTACTAGCTTTTGGTGTGATTAGTGCTGCAAATGCAAGTTTAGTTACTTTAGATACTTTTGATTATGATACTAATATAGATATCGAACATCCTGGAATTTCAACTGCTGAGCGGTTTGATATCAATCCCGCAAATGGAGATGTGAGATATACTATTACACGTACTTCTGGGGCTCTTGGTTCGGCTGGTGCTGAATCATTTAACGTCTTAGATGGAGATTTAAAATGGAGCAACCCATCTGGTGTAGAATCTGAGTTAGTACTTTACTATTCTGAATTTGGTGGTTTACCTGGAACTGGTTTTTTAGATCTTACTTTCGGTGGATCAATGAGTGCCTTCTATTTTGATGTAATGCAATCAGATTTTGGTTTTGCTATTGAAGTGGTTGTCGGTAGCTTAAGTGGCGTAAGTATTTGGTCAAGCATTTCGGAAGAAATTGATAGCCTTACACGCCAAACGGCATCATTTGATAGCTTTGTTGATGTTGGACCTGGAGCAGACTTTTCTGCAGCAACATTTGTTCAAATTAAACTTTCCTCTAATGGGGTTGATGCAGTGGATTTACACCTTGTTGAGTTTGGTACCATTCCAGAACCAACAACCGTTGCTATCTTTGGTTTAGCGCTTGTTGGTCTAGGTCTTTCAAGAAGAAAAGCAAAATAATATAAATATAACTGCTTGTTAGTTATATTAAATAAACCTCGCAATTGCGGGGTTTTTTATTGTCTTAAATTTGACTTTTTGTCATCCTCGAAGTTTCTTGTCGGGGATCCAGTTATTGCTCTTTGGATTCCAGCCTAAGACATTACTGGAATGACGTAGGGGAAGAGATTACTGGCATGACGTATTAGTCCCCCGTCTTCAAGACCTATCTCGTCGTCATCCTCGAAGTTTCTTGTCGAGGATCCAGTTGTTGCTCTTTGGATTCCAGCCCAAAACAATGCTGGAATGACGGGAGTGGAGACATTACTGGAATGACGTAGGGGAAGAGATTACTGCCATCGTCGTCATCCTCAAGTTGCACTATTCGTCATCCTCGAAGTTTCTTGTCGGGGATCCAGTTGTTGCTCTTTGGATTCCAGCCCAAGACATTACTGGAATGACGTAGAGAAAGAGACCACTAGAATGACGTAGAGGGAGATATTACTAGCATGACGTATCAGTCCCCTCGGCTTCAAGACCTATCTCGTTTCTTGTCGGGGATCCAGTTGTTACTCTTTAGATTCCAGCCCAAGACAATACTGGAATGACGGGAGTGGATACATTACTGGAATGACGTAGGGGAAGAGATTACTGGCATGACGGGAGATATCATCACCCTCCCGGCTTCAAGGCCTATCTCGTCGTCATCCTTGAAGTTTCTTGTCGAGGATCCAGTTGTTGCTCTTTGGATTCCAGCCCAAGTCAATACTGGAATGACGGGAGTGGAGACATTACTGGAATGACGTATTAGTTCCCTGGCTTCAAGACCTATCTCGTCGTCGTCCTCGAAGTTTCTTGTCGAGGATCCAGTTGTTGCTCTTTGGATTCCAGCCCAAGACAATACTGGAATGACGGGAGGGAGACAATACTGGAATGACGTATTAGTTCCCTGTCTTCAAGACCTATCTCGTCGTCGTCCTCGAAGTTTTTTGTCGAGGATCCAGTTATTGCTCTTTGGATTCCAGCCCAAGTCAATACTGGAATGACGGGAGATCTCGTCATCCTCAAGTTGTCTTGTTGAGGATCCATATTAGTGCTACGGTAGTTTTATTCATTTAAACATCATGGAATGGGTTTATGTTTTTAAGACTACAACAATGGGCGACTAAAAAAGTACTCGCAGTTTTTGTTCTTGTCTATTTTATATTCCCTCTGTATTTGCTACCCAAAATATTACCTGAGGGGCGTCCGTTAGACCTTCATTTATATTACAGCCCAGCAGATGCCTATGCATTAATTGAATCGTATGGTGAACTGAATAGAGCCGCATATATTGCAGGTTCAGCAACTATAGATATGCTTTACCCATTAGTTTATGCAACTTTTTTAGGCTTAGTGCTAAGTTTTTTTATTGTTAGGATTTATCCACAAGGAGATAAGCGACAATTTATTCGATTATTTCCCTATAGTATTCTGATTGCAGATGTCTTGGAGAATATAGCCATTATGTCTATGTTAAGTATATTTCCGGAAAGGAATGATCATTTAGCCTTGCTTGCTAGTACGATGACTTCTATTAAATGGTTGTTGTTTTTTATCGTGATGATGATGTTAGTTTATTATCCAGTTAAGTATTATAACAAGGGAAAAACTGGATTCCGGCCTAAGAAATCACCGGAATGACGATGGTTGGAGTAACCGGAATGACGATGGTTGGAGTAACCGGAATGACGATGGTTGAAATCACCGGCTAACGATGGTTGATGGTTTGGATTGGTGAAGGGGCTGCATGAGTGATGTTTTGCTTGTTACCCTCAAGTTGTTTGTTGAGGAGCTAAAACTTTGGATTCCGGCCTAAGAAATCACCGGAATGACGATGGTTGGAGTAACCGGAATGACGATGGTTGGAGTAACCGGAATGACGATGGTTGGAGTAACCGGAATGACGATGGTTGAAATCAACGAAATGACGATGGTTAAAATCACCGGACGATGGTTGAATTTACCGGTATGATGATGGTTGAATTTACCGGTATGACGCCCCCCTTCTTTATAGTCAATATATACATATTAATTCATTAGTCTTTCTTATATCTAAGTTCTTCAAGGCTTAATCTGACCGATCTGCTCGTTGGCATTGTGGTTCGTCCTAGCCTACCCATAAATACTGCTCTTTTTACATTACCATCGCCGATCAGTGATTTAAATGATTTATCTATTTTAACAACATTCTTTTGAGTGAATTCATTACTGCTAAAACTTGTGCCATTGCGTAAATATTCAGAGAATATAACGGGGGTTTGTTCAGGCTGAAAACCAAGTTGCAACTCAGTTGCTTGTAACCAGAATCTTTGTATTGCGGCACCTGCGGCTAAATAATCTTCAAGTGTTTCAGGTTCTTTATCAGCAACAATTATAAAGTGCGCACAGCTTTTGATTGCTGTTGAAAAATCTAATAGTAATTTTGGTGCGATCGTCCCGCCTAGATAGGTGTCTAGAAATTTAAATCGCTTCCAGCTTTTCAATGTCCACTTTGTTAATGCGATAGTGATAGGATCAATGCCTAATGAATTGGCAGGCAATTTGTCTTTACTAAACGTTGAATTGCAGTTTTTTTCAGGGCTAGTATCTTTGCTAATTGGTGTAAATTCCATGATTTTAGAATGAACATCATAACCTTCTTTCATGCTGAGACGGGTAGTGGCATTACCATACATAAATTTAGCAATAGCCCAACGTTCAGCAAAAGTTTCTTTCCAGACTACAGAAAAACCTTCAGGAAGAATATCTTCAAATTTTTGTTTTTCTATATTGGTTAATTTCCTAGTGCCCATTCTTTTACGCTGAACACAGCGCGTTTTGATGTACGGAAATAATGAATGTTGTTTTAAAGCCTCTTTAGTTGGCGTCAGGCTAAGTGCAAAAGTAGGGAACAAGCTATAGTCTTTATGCTCTGGTTCTTGCCCTTCTTTATTTGTAGTTAAGTTAACCTCAAGTTCATAATTGAGTGATTGAGAGGCAATTTTACAGTTTTCAATAAAACAACCTAACGCCAGTTTACTGGCATTACCTTCAAGATCATAAACTACGTGATCTCGTGTATCGTGACCGTGAATTACGCAGGTTAAGTCACCGGTAACCTCAATACGTTGAGGTTGCATGTTATCGCCACTAGGAGCCCATTTAGCGTATTCAAATATTTCTTCTATAGGTTTCAATTGTTCTTCCTTAGATAATGGCACAGAAGGGGCTAAAACAATTTTTCTGGCTATTTTAAACATAATTTTAGGGAATAAACCTGCGTTGCCAAATGGACGCCAAGTTTTCCTGAATTTATTGCGATATGCATCAAAATGCAGGCCGTAAGGAGCCGCTAGCACTTCTCCGCGATTCAATAGAATTTTTAATGCATAGGTTTCAGCTATACCGGCACACAAGTTAACCGCCATTGGCGTAGATGGACCTCTTTTTTCTATGAAACTCACTCTGGTTTCGTCTACTAAGTAAGGGCGTTGAAGCATCGCTGGTGACAAGCCAATCAGAAATTGAATAAGCTGATCGTCTTCAGACTTTTTGTCTTTGAATCTGAAATATTGTTCGTAAGTCATTTTTCCTGGCATAAAACAAAGAAAAGCACAGCCCATGCCTAAAGGAGCGGCGGTTATTACAGGAATGTTTTTTTCATGACATTTTTGAAAAACAACTTTACGTGCAGATAAAGCAAAAAAATCGAGGGCATCAACATATAAATCAACACCCTCTAGAAATTCATCAACGTTGTGTTCAAATATGCCTTCAGGGAAAGATTTAATATTGGCTTCAGGGTTGATGTCCTTAGCCATGCGTGCCATCACATCTACTTTTTGTTCACCAAGTGTTGACATAAACGCCCCAGATTGACGATTGAAGTTATGTACTTCAAAGTCATCAAAATCCGAGATGTAAAAATTTTCGACACCTAAACGTGCTAATGTTAGAAGGTGTACACCACCAACGCCACCTGCTCCAGCTATAGCAACTTTCTTTGTTCTTAAAACTTGTTGTTCAGCTTCAGTAACCCAGCCAATGTTTCTAGAGAAAGCCTTATTATAATCAAACATGTTCTTTCCTTGTACAGTATCAATAGTTATATCCAACTCAACCATAAAACTGCTTCAGATTATTGTTTTCGTTGGTTCATTGATTTTATTACCTTTACTTGCTGATATATTATAGCTTAGAACTTTCGTTTCATGAGATAAGTTACAGGATTCTTATGATTTTACTGATAAAAGTCCTTATACCAACGAACAAATTGATCCACACCGTGATCAACACTTACTGAAGGTTTGTGGTTAGTAATGGCGAATAAATCATCTACATCAGCATAGGTTTGGTAAACATCGCCTGGCTGCATGGGCATTAAATTCTTATTTGCTTTGATGCCTAGTGAGTTTTCTAATGACTGTATAAAGTCGAGTAGTTTTACTGGATTTCCGTTACCAATATTAAAAATTTTGTAAGGAGCTGAACTATCTGCTGCAGAGCCAGACTCTATTTTCCAATCATTACTTTTTTGCGGAATGATATTCTGAATCTTAATTATGCCTTCAACAATGTCATCAATATAAGTGAAATCTCTACGCATATCACCTTGATTATAAACATCAATAGGCTCGTTATTGAGGATAGCTTTAGTAAATTTAAATAGCGCCATGTCTGGGCGACCCCAAGGGCCATAAACTGTAAAAAATCTTAGGCCAGTAGTTGGAATGCCGTACAAGTGTGAATATGTATGAGCCATTAACTCATTCGATTTTTTAGTAGCAGCGTATAAAGAAATAGGGTGATCAACGCTGTCAGAAGTTGCAAAGGGAGTTTTGCTGTTTAAACCGTAAACTGAACTTGATGAAGCATAAACTAAATGTTCAACCTTGTTATGGCGACAACCCTCTAATATGGTTAAATGACCAACTAAGTTAGAGTCAGCATAAGCCATTGGGTTATCTATTGAATATCTTACCCCTGCTTGCGCAGCTAAATGTATAACTCGATTAAATTTCTCAGTTGCAAATAATTGAGCAATACCTTCTCTGTCGGCAAGGTCTAATTTTATAAATTTAAACGCTGTATGAACTTTTAACGCGTCAAGTCGAGCTAGCTTTAAATTAACATCGTAGTAATCGTTAAGGTTGTCAATACCTATAACGTCATGACCTTGTTCGCATAAGCGTTGCACTACATGAAAACCGATAAAACCGGCAGCGCCAGTAACTAAATATTTCACATTTTTTCCTAAATTTTCATGTCATCCTCGAGTTGTCTTGTCGAGGCTCATATTTTATAGATTCCAGTCTAATACACTACTGGAATGACGTATTTGTTTTGTGTTTTCGTAACTCGATACTTTGATTGCTCATGACTTAAAAAACTTTCTGAATGCTTTCACCACGGCCAATACCATAATAAGCAAAGCCACGTTGTTTAAGTAATACTGGATCGTAAAGGTTGCGGCCATCAACAATTACTTTGTGTGATAATGACCTTTCAATTAAATCAAAGTCAGGTGCTCTAAATTGGCTCCACTCGGTACATACCACAAGCGCATCGGCGTTATTTAATGCAGATTCTTTAGTGCCAACTAATGATAAATCATCACGTACACTATAAATACGTTGGCATTCTTCCATTGCTTCTGGATCATAAGCTTGCACTTTTGCGCCGGCTTTCCACAATGATTCCATCAATACCATTGAAGAAGCTTCACGCATATCATCGGTTTGTGGTTTAAATGATAAACCCCACACTGCAACAGTTTTCCCTTTTAACTCACCATTAAAATAGGTGTTTAGGTTATTAAATAATTTCTGTTTTTGTGCGTAGTTAACACTTTCAACCGCTTCTAATAATGCAGGTTTATATTCTATACCATGAGCAGTTCTCACTAGCGCTTGTACATCTTTAGGAAAACATGAACCGCCATAACCACAGCCAGGGTAAATAAACTGATAGCCAATGCGAGAATCTGAGCCAATGCCATGACGAACGGCTTCAATGTCGGCACCTAATAATTCAGCAAGGTTAGACATTTCGTTCATAAAGGAAATTTTAGTGGCTAACATACAATTTGCTGCGTATTTGGTTAATTCAGCAGAGCGTACATCCATAAATATCATGCGATCATGGTTACGGTTAAATGGTGCGTAAAGTTCACGCATTGCCGCTTGTGCTGTTTCGCTATCAGTACCTATTACAATACGATCAGGCTTCATGCAATCATTAACTGCCGCACCTTCTTTTAAAAATTCAGGATTAGAGACAACATCAAAATCAATATCAACATTCCGTGCAGAAAGTACTGAGGCTATTTTAGCTGTTACTTTATCAGCAGTACCAACAGGAACGGTTGATTTGTCGATAATTATTTTAGGTTCAGCCATGAAAGTAGCGATAGTTTCCGCTACAGTGAGTACATATTTTAAATCGGCAGAGCCATCTTCATCGGGTGGTGTGCCAACAGCAATAAATTGTATTTGGCCGTGTTCGACACCTGATTTTGCATCGGTAGTGAAATTTAATTGACCATTTTTATGTGTTTCTTGAACAAGTGGTGTAAGCCCCGGTTCATAAATTGGAATTATTCCTTTTTCAAGGTTATCTACTTTGGTTTGGTCTATATCAACACAAACAACATCGTGACCCACTGAAGCTAAAACGGCAGCTTGAACTAAACCAACATAACCGATACCAAAAACTGTAACTTTCATTATTTCCCTTAAATGACGCGAATCAATTTATAATGCGTTTAAATATAACGTTTTTAACCGTTATTTGCACTGTTAAAAGTAACAATTCATTCGATATTTTTTGATGTCTTTGATTTGTTATTTCAAAAAATACTAGCATGGCATATCATAATGCCATTGAACGCTAATTATTACTTAATGGAATATAAATGAGCCAGATAAACACCTCTAAATTACAAATTTCTCCTGTTATTATGTGTGGTGGTAGCGGCACTCGTCTTTGGCCACTATCTCGCGCGCAATTTCCTAAACAGTTTTTACCCTTAGTTAATGAAACAAGTATGTTGCAGGATACCCTAGCTCGATTGCCAGCAGAGCATCAAGCGCCTGTTTTTATTTGCAATGAAGACCATCGATTCTTAGTCGCTGAACAGGTTAAACAAGCAAACTGTTCACAACCTACTATCTTACTTGAGCCTGAAGGACGTAATACGGCACCGGCAGTTGCGCTGGCTGCTATTGATGCTTTAGCAAGTAATTCAGATGCATTGTTATTAGTGTTAGCGGCAGATCATGTTATTAAAGATACGATAAAATTCCATCAAGCGGTTAGTGTTGCTGCTTTGTCTGCACAGCAAGGAAAGTTAGTAACCTTTGGCATAGTACCTACACATGCGGAAACGGGTTATGGATACATTAAAAAAGGGGCTAAACAAGGGGGCAAACAAGGCAATGAAAAAGGTGATGGCACATATCAAGTTGCTAAATTTGTTGAAAAACCAAATGAAGAAATAGCACAAGAGTATTTAGACTCTGGCGAGTATTTATGGAATAGCGGTATGTTTTTATTTAAAGCAAGTCGCTATGTTGAAGAGTTAGAAAAGTTTAGACCTGATATTTTAGCTTCTTGCCAAGAAGCAATGACAAAAGTAGAAAAAGACTTAGACTTTACCCGGCCAGATCGAGAGGCTTTTTTACGGTGTGCTGATGAATCTATTGATTATGCGGTAATGGAAAAAACCACAGATGCTGTAATGGTACCGCTTGATGCAGGTTGGAGTGATGTTGGCTCTTATTCTGCTTTATGGGAAGTATGCGAACAAGATGATCAAAAAAATGTCATCAAGGGCGATGTGATCGCTCATGATACTAGTAACAGTTATCTTCATAGCCAAAATAAACTTATTGCCACTTTGGGTGTCGATAACCTAGTTGTGATCGATACCCCTGATGCCGTGTTAATTGCCGACAAAGATAAAGTACAAAATGTAAAAGAAATTGTTAATGAGTTGAAAGCGCAGCAACGAACTGAAAGTACCATTCATCGTGAAGTTTATCGCCCTTGGGGCAAATACGACAGTGTTGACCACGGAGAGCGTTTTCAAGTGAAGCGCATTACTGTTAATCCAGGCGCAAAGCTTTCGGTACAAATGCATCATCATAGAGCAGAACACTGGATTATAGTTTCAGGAACGGCAAAAGTTACCCTTGATGATAAAACAATTTTATTGAGTGAAAACCAATCAACTTATATTCCTATAGGTGTTGTACATGCGCTAGAAAATCCTGGCAAATTGCCATTGGAAATGATTGAAGTACAGTCGGGAAGTTATTTGGGTGAAGATGACATTGTTCGTTTTGAAGATAAGTATGGAAGAGCATAATAGAAGTTGCGAAAAGAAGTTAAGTTACGAGTGACAAAAGTTACGAGTTGCGAAAAGAATTCCTTCGAAACTCGAAACTCGAAACTCGAAACT
>MAAB01041448.1_pt1 | contig 112951 bp, 102 predicted proteins | sample 1115991 | NCBI WGS metagenome assembly MAAB01 (sample SAMN04961124, study PRJNA320927) | seawater metagenome | isolation source: sample BD02T18 sea water enriched with oil for 18 days | place: USA:Gulf of Mexico | collected 2013-07-27
ATCGAACCGACCACGGTTTTAGAGCTTGAGACTGAATCACTTGAACTATCAAATGAGCTCGAATCAGCAGAGTCAGATCTTGAAATTGATATCGAACCGACCACTGCTTTAGAGCTTGAGACTGAATCACTTGAACTATCAAATGAGCTCGAATCAGCAGAGTCAGATCTTGAAATTGATATCGAACCGACCACTGCTTTAGAGCTTGATACTGAATCACTTGAACTATCAAATGAGTTCGAATCAGCAGAGTCAGATCTTGAAATTGATATCGAACCGACCACTGATTTAGAGCTTGATCGTGAAGCTGAGTCAGCAATGACTGCTCTCAACTTTGCCGATGGAATTGATCCTGAAATTGCTGAAATTTTCCTCGAAGAAGCGGATGAAGTTTCAACGGAACTAGTCGATTTGATTACACAGTGGCGACAGCATCATGATCAAGATAGTGTCGCCACTATTCGCCGCCACTTCCATACTCTGAAAGGAAGTGGACGTATGGCTGGAGCAGAGGTTATTGGCGAACTGGCATGGGCCGTTGAACATCTGCTCAATGAAATGTTAGAAGGTAGAGTCGCCGCCAACAATGCCATTGAACAAGTTGTTGTTGATGCTTTTGCGATCCTGCCTACATTGCTTACTCGTTTCAGTCAGGGTGATATAACGACTACCGAACAAGTTGATGCCTTAATTTCACAAGCAACGGCCTTTTTCGCAACAGAGGAAGCTGCTGAGGTTGCTGAGGTTGCTGAGGTTGCTGAGGTTGCTGAGGTTGCTGAGGTTGCTGAGGTTGCTGAGGTTGCTGAGGTTGCTGAGGTTGCTGAGGTTGCAAGTATTGAAGCAGAGTCAGATACACTGCAAAGCATTTTCAACGCTGAAGCTACACAACATATTCAAGCCTTACAACTAGCAGCCAACAAGCTTGATGAGCATCAACTAGTTAATAAAGATCTATTACGCTCAATTCATTCACTGAAAGGCTGCGCCAACATCGCGGAAGTTACACCTATCGCACTGTTGGCAACTCAATTTGATCAAGCTATACAAAGTTTATATAAACATAATATTCATTTATCTAGTGAACAAATCAAGCTGATCACTGATCTGATTACCGGGATATCAGATGTCTTAGAGAGTATCAAAACTGTAAGTATCGATGAACCTGACATTCGTGAGTTAGCCGATAAAATTTATTTCCTAACTCGAGAAGCTGATAACTCTAATGTTAAGCAAGTACTTATCGACCCCGAAATATTAGTTGTCTTCCTCGAAGAAACCGATGAACTGTTAGATAAATACACTAAAAAGCTGAATAAACTACAACATCAACCTGATGATATTGAACACCGAGATGCCGTTCATAAAGTATTAGTGAAACTTACTGACAATGCCAATCACAGTAAGTTACCGGAAATTGCCCAGTTATATCAGTTGCTTGATCAGTTAATTCTAACGCCCGATACGCAAGCAGAGACATTATTTAAGTTATTAGATCAAGGTTACGAAGAGCTCAATAATCATATTGAAAACTTAATTCAAAACAAAGCTACACCAGAGCTCACTGAATTTAAGCAAAACGTTGAAGCCTTTATTTCACAAGTTCTAACGGTAGAAGAACATGAGGAACCGTCAACAGCTTCTCACTCATTCTCCATACCTGATATTGATCAAGACTTATTAGAAGCATTTACTGAAGAGGCAGCTGAGCTACTAGAATCGAGTGAAGCAGCCATAAAACTTTGGCAACAAGACCTTAACAATCAAGCTGCCGCCATGCAGTTACAGCGAGATTTACATACCTTAAAAGGTGGCTCTCGTTTAGCTGGAATCGCTCCAATTTCAGATTTAACCCATCAAATAGAATCATTAGTGCTGGCTGTTAGCAATGGCCAACAAGAAGGTCATGATGCGTTTTTTGATTTACTTCAGCGTTGCCAAGATCGGTTAGCTGAAATGCAAGAACAACTGGCAGCACAATCCAATATTGCTTTCGCCGAAGATCTATTAGCAGAAATTGCAGTTCATTCCGATGAAAAATCTGCCGAAATTCAAGAGCCAAAAGAACAGATACAGCCCCCCACTCCTGTAGAAATGGCAACTCTTGCTGCAGAAGTTCAGCAAAAGCCTGTTGAGAGTCCTAAACTTCAAGTACCAGTCGTCCCCGCCGAGCAAATTCGAGTACGAGCTGACTTACTGGATTATTTGACCAACTTTGCCGGCGAAGTCAGTATCTCTCGTGACCGAGTGACTCAACAAAATAATGCTATTCATCAGCAATTGCATGAGATGGAAGACACGGTATCGCGACTACAAGAACAATTACGAAAACTTGAAATTGAAACCGAGACACAAATTCTATTTCGCTACGAAGGAGAAATGCAGGCTCAACAGTCTGAATTTGATCCTTTAGAGCTGGATCGTTTTTCAATGATTCAACAGTTATCTCGTGGCCTGACTGAGAGCGTCAGTGATTTAACTGATATCAGTCAGTCAATGCAAGTATTAATGAGTGAAACTGATGTTATTTTACTGCAGCAGTCACGACTGAATACTGACTTACAACAAGGTTTAATGAATACCCGTTTATTGCCATTTAAGGGGGTTACTCCTCGCCTAGAACGAATCGTCCGACAAACTAACAGTGAACTTGGCAAGCAATCAAAATTAACCATTGTCGGTACAGAGCTCGAACTCGATAGAACCATACTGGATCGTATTTCTGCGCCCATTGAACACCTACTACGTAATGCGATTGCTCATGGCTTAGAAACACCAAATGAAAGACAACAAGCAGGTAAAGATGAAACCGGCACTTTAACCTTAACGCTTGAACGCGAAGGGTCTGAGATTTTAATTACCCTAAGCGATGATGGCCAAGGAATTAATGTCGAAAAAATAAAACAAAAAGCACTCGACCTGCACCTTATTCGTCTCGATGATATTCCTGCCGATGAAGAGTTAATCCAATTAATATTAAATTCCGGTTTTAGCACTGCTGATGAAGTCTCACAAATTTCTGGTCGCGGGGTCGGTATGGATGTAGTCAGCAATGAAATTCGTGCTTTAAAAGGTCGACTCAGTATCCACTCTGAAACAGGAAAAGGAACGACATTCAATATTCGCTTACCTTTAACGTTATCAATACTGCAAGCTCTGCTGGTTAGCACACATGACCAACAATATGCTGTGCCGTTAGCCAATGTTTATTCAGGCGAACGTATCACGGTTAAAGAAATCAAAGCTATTTTGTCGCATGACAGTTCCGTTTACGAATTCAATGGTGAAAGCTATGACTTCGTACCGTTATGTAATTTATTAGGTCAACCATTTAATCTACCTGAGAGCTCCAAACAACAGTTACCACTACTTTTATTTCGCTCAGGTAAGTTACGCATCGCATTATTAGTCGATTCAATTATTAGTAACCGCGAAATTGTTATTAAATCTGTCGGTGAACAACTGGGTAATATTGCAGCGATCAACGGCGCCACCATTCTCGGTGATGGCCAAGTCGTCTTTATTCTCGATATTCCAACACTAGTCGAAACCCGTTTTGAGGATGCACACCGAAATACACAAGATGCAGCCAACTTGGCATTAGAACTTGCCGAAATACAAGAACGCACGCCAAGAGCAATGGTTGTTGATGATTCTATTACCATTCGTAAAGCATCGGGCAATCTACTAAAACGTCATGGCTTCGAAGTCACTACCGCTCGTGATGGTGTGGATGCGCTTGCTCAGCTCCATGAACAGAAACCGGACCTCATCTTACTCGATGTAGAAATGCCGCGGATGGATGGCTTTGAGTTTGCTTCTATTGTCAGAAATGATGAGAAATTCAGACATTTACCCATCATTATGATCACTTCACGAACGGGTAAGAAACATCGTGATCGAGCAATGGGGATTGGTGTCAATGTCTATATGGGTAAACCCTACCAAGAAGAAGAGCTCGTTGCAGAAATGCAAAAGTTGCTTGGCGACAATTACCCTCATGCCAAACCTTAACGACTCAACGCAACTATTTTAGGACAGATTCATGGCCAATCCTTCTGATTTTATCCACTGTGTATTAGTTCCATTACAAGATCATTTTTTGTTATTGCCTCATCCAACTATCGCTGAAGTTATTCCCATGCCTCGCATTAAAGCAACACAGCATGAAACCAATTATCACATTGGCAGTTATACATGGCGCGAGACAACAATGCCTATTATCGATCTGGAAAGCATGATTGAAAATAAAACTCCACAATCGGATGACGCTAATAAATTATGCATACTCAACGGCATTAACCCTGATGCCCAAGTCGAATTTTATGCTCTACCTTGTTATGGCTCACCCCAGCTAATTACCTTGCATGAATCTGCTATCCAAGCCACGCACGACAGCGATGACTCAGCCTTTCTCCATTGCCAGATTAAGATCGGTAACAAAGTCGCCTTCATTCCTCACTTGGACAATATCGAAAATTACTTACAACAACTGAGCGAATAAAATTCGCTGTTGTTTATCTGCATAAGGCCCACAATTCGCGTTAAGATAACGCCATGATTTATTCCAAAATAGTTTCATGCTTTATCTTAGTGCTCAGCCTATTTACCAGTGTGGCGATAGCAGCAACAAGTGACCGTCTCAAACAGCGAACTCTCTACCAGCAAGCGCAAAAAGCCTTGCAAACTAATCAGATTCAACAATTTAAAACCTTGCTTCATCAATTAGATGACTACCCGTTACAAGCTTATTTAGAATACCGTTATCTTCGTCATCGTTTAAACCATGTTCCCGAACAAACCATCGCACAATTTTTGTTTGAACATAACGATACTTTTTTTGCTGCTCGGTTAAGAAGTTATTGGTTAGATCGCTTGGCGCAAAAAAAACAGTGGCCTCAATATTTAAAACACTACCAAAGTCCACAATCCACATCGCGACAATGCTTGCGACTACAAGCACTCAGCGCAACCGGCCAACAACAACAGGCTTTGGCCGAAGTACCGCAACTGTGGTTAGTGCCACGCTCACAAAAAAAAGCCTGCGATCCCATTTTCAAAGTTTGGCAATCACAAGGCTTAGTCGATGATGAACTACGCTGGCAGCGTATCTTGCTGGCCCTAAATGAAAACCAGTTCAGCTTAGCAATATACTTAGCAAAGTCTTTAACAGATAATACTGAAGCAAATGCGTGGATTAGTCGCTGGCAACAAATGCATCGCAACCCAAATTCATTGTTAAAGCAGCTGCCCGCGCCATCAAACAATCAGCAAATTAGTCTCACGCAAGACGTTAGTATCGCTCGAGAAATTATCAAACATGGCATTAGTCGACTTGCTCGTAGATCAACCGATAACGCTTTTGAAGCATGGCAACGTATTTCACCTCACTACCAGTTTAGTGAGCAAGATAAACTCACTGTTCAACGTTATATTGCTAAACGTTCAGCATTAAATCGTGAAGATCGCGCTTTAGAGTTCTTTGCAGATATTCCAGCTGAGCCATGGCGAGTTCGCGCCGCCTTATGGCAACAGGACTGGCCAGCAGTACAACAAGCGATTCTTAGCCTTAACCTTGATGAACAGCAGTCTTCTCGCTGGCAATATTGGTTGGGCCGCAGCCAAACAGAGCAAGGTCAACAACAAGCAGCAACAGAAACCTTTCAGTCGCTAATTTTTGAACGTGATTATTATTCTTTTTTAGCTGCAGATAAATTACAACAGCCTTACCAAATGAATCATCAGCCTATCGCCGTGACCGAACAGGAATTGACCGAATTTTCACAGCGGCCTGCTATCGATAGGTTACGAGAATTCTATGTATTAAATATGTCTCTCGAATCGCGTCGCCAAGCCTATGCATTAAAGCAACGGTTATCAAACCGAGAATTACAGTTGCTAGCAACTTTGACCCACCGCTGGGGCTGGCACAATCAAACCATCGCCTTATTAGGCAAAGCACGCTATTGGGATGCCTTAGATTTACGTTTCCCAGTAGTATTTGATACTGACATTCTTAAAGCCAGTAAAAAGAATGGCATCGATCCTTCCTGGTTATTTGGTATTGCTCGCCAAGAAAGCGCCTTCAATCCCCAAGCACGCTCACATGTCGGTGCAATGGGACTGATGCAAATAATGCCCCAGACCGGAAAGTTAATTGCCAAACTAATTAACCGGCCATTAAAGAAAGTTGATGAACTGTTAAATCCTGCTAGAAATATTCAACTTGGTAGTGCTTATTTACGTCGAATGTACGATAAAAATCAGCATAACCCTGTTCTCGCCACCGCATCCTACAATGCCGGCCCGCACCGCATAAAAAAATGGTTACCTAAGCAAGCTTTACCAGCCGATATCTGGATTGAGAATATTCCTTTTAACGAAACAAGAAAGTACACCAGTAATGTCTTAGCCTATGCAGCAGTGTTCGATTATCAGCGAAAACAAAATATTAGCCCAATCAGCTCACGAATGCCTGCAGTTAACGCTAAAACACCTTAAACTAGCGCTATGGAAATTTATCTCGTCGGCGGCGGTGTTCGCGATCAACTATTAGGCTTACCCGTCAAAGATCGGGATTGGGTTGTTGTAGGCAGCACGCCCGAACAACTCTTATCGCAAGGCTATCAGCCAGTAGGCAAAGACTTCCCAGTGTTTCTACATCCCGAAACACATGAAGAATATGCGCTGGCCCGCACAGAACGAAAAACAAAACCAGGTTATCGCGGCTTTGTAGTTCATGCTGCTCCTGACGTAACTCTAGAACAAGATCTGCTACGTCGTGATCTCACTATTAATGCCATCGCACAAACAGCTGACGGCCAATTAATCGATCCATTTAACGGCCAACAAGATCTCAAAGATAAAGTGCTGCGTCATGTATCGCCGGCATTTGTTGAAGATCCGGTTCGCGTATTACGTATTGCTCGCTTTGCTGCTCGCTTCGGTTTTAGCATTGCCGCTGAGACGCAACAACTCATCCAACAAATGATTGCCGCCAAAGAGCTAGATCATCTTGTTGCTGAGCGAGTCTGGCAAGAATTAGAAAAAGCCTTAGCGACTAAGCAGCCATCGTTGTTTTTCACCACACTCCGAACTGTCGGTGCATTAGAAACTCTGTTTCCAGATGTCGACCGATTGTTTGGTGTGCCGCAAGTAAAAAAATGGCATCCAGAAATCGATACTGGTATTCACGTCATGATGGTCATCGATCAAGCCGCACGCTTAACTGATGACATTGCGGTACGTTTTGCTGCGCTATGCCATGACCTTGGCAAAGGCACCACACCCGCCGATATATTGCCGCAACATATCGGCCATGAGCACCGTAGCGTTGAATTAACACAACGTTTATGCGAGCAATTACGAGTCCCGAACGACATTAAATCACTGGCACTAAAAGTCGCTGAATATCACACTCATGTCCATCTGTTATTTGAGCTGAAAGCGAAGACTATTTTAAAGGTAATTGAAGCCTTAGATTCATTTCGTCGACCAGAACGGTTTGCGCAATATCTACTGGCCGGTGAAGCTGACTGCAAGGGCCGTCCTGGTTATGAAGATCTAGCTGTTGCTGAAATACCTGTATTCGAACAGTGTTTTTCAGCTGTACAGAAAGTAACAGCAAAACCTTTTGTAGAGGCGGGCTTACAAGGCCTAGAAATAGCCCACGCTCTACGTGAGCAACGCATCAACATCATTGACCAAATCATGAACGACTACAAACGGTAAATTAAATACCGCCTAGATCAATAGCTAGCGTTAATTTTAGGCATACATTCATATACTCCATAGCCCTCACTTCACGTATAATTTTAGTAATTTAATAATTCACACAGGATGCGCCCCTCATGAGTAGTAACATCTCAGCCAACTGGACGAGCGTCAATGCAGCTTGCCAACCTTTAGTTGACAACCTTATTGCTGACGCCCAAGCACTACAGCTTGAAATTAGTACCCTGAGCAATGGCACTCGCATCGTTGATGCCGGTATCAACTGCACCGGCGGTCTTGAAGCTGGACGATTAATCGGTGAAATCTGCATGGGCGGTCTTGGTACCGTGACACTAGGCAGTAATAGTGGTTTTGACAATTGGCCTTGGTCAGTTAATGTTCATGCTAAAACGCCGGTATTAAGCTGCTTAGGCAGTCAATATGCAGGCTGGAGCCTTTCCCATAAGAGTGAAGACAGTAAATTCTTTGCACTAGGATCAGGTCCAGGTCGCGCCTTAGCAGGTCGTGAAGAAGTACTTAAAGAATTTGGCTATAAAGATGAAGCTAAATCAACCTGTATTGTCTTAGAAGTCGATAGCTTCCCACCTATTGAAGTTGCAGAAAAAGTGGCTGCCAACTGTGGTATCAAGCCTGAAGACCTAACATTTATACTCACGCCAACATCAAGTTTAGCCGGTGTAATGCAAATTGCTATTCGTGTATTAGAAGTGGCAATGCACAAAGCTCACACTTTGCATTTCCCTATGGAAAAAATCGTTGATGGTTTTGGTGTAACACCTGTTGCACCTCCAGGTGGTGACTTCATGACAGGCATGGGTCGTACTAACGATGCCATTTTGTATGGCGGTATGGTTCATCTATTTATCAATGGCACAGATGAAGAAGCACAAGACTTAGCTGAAAAAATGCCTAGTAATACTTCATCAGATTACGGTCGTCCTTTTGCTGAAATCTTTAAAGCTTATGAATATGATTTCTTCAAAGTGGATCCAATGTTATTTAGCCCGGCAAAAGTGATTATTACTAATGCTGCTACCGGCAAAAGTTTCACTGCTGGCGAATTAAACAATGAGCTACTCACTACTTCATTTGGCCTATAAGTAAATTCATTAGGGGCAACTCCAAGTTGCCCCTAACTACCTACTCATTATGACACCTCCTCGTATTGTTATCTTCAACGACACCCATGGTTGGCACAGTAATCAACTGGTCACAGCTTTAGCTGATTTAGGCATTGAAACTGTACTCGCCGATCTTGCCGACTGCGTTATTGATCTAGACAGTGCAACTGGGCTCAACATTCCTGGCTTTGATAATCAATTACCTGCAGCAGCAATGGTCCGAGGCATCGCGCCAGGCAGCTTAGAGCAAATCACCTTACGGATGGATGTATTGCATACCTTAGCTGAGCTCAATATTCCTGTATTTAACCCGGCATCAGCTATAGAGCATACGGTTGATAAAGCTCGAACCTCGCTACGGTTGCATTTAGCAGGCTTAACGACACCGCGTACTTGGGCCACTGAAAACCGTCAACAAGCAAAGCTAATTGCTCAGCAACAAATAGCTAAAGGTAAGTCGCTGGTCATTAAGCCTTTATTTGGTTGCCAAGGTAAGGGTATTGAAAAAATCGACACTATCGACCAGTTTGAAGCTATTCAAGCAGTCGGAGATGCCTTTTATCTTCAGCAATATATTGAACCCTTTACGCCTGAACAATGGCAGGACTGGCGGTTATTTGTAATTGATGGCAAGGTCTGTGCTGCCATGTCGAGACAGTCTGATCACTGGATCACCAATTTTGCTCAAGGTGGCCATTGTCTTGCAACTACGGTTACAGCCGAAATGGAACAACTGGCAATAAAAGCCACCCAAGTCGTACAAGCAGACTATGCTGGAGTCGATCTAATTAGAACAAAGGAAGGTAGCTTTACCGTGTTAGAAGTAAATAGTGTTCCAGCTTGGAAAGGCCTATTTCAAGCAACTGGAATTGATGTTGCAAGCAACCTAGCTCAAGCATTAGCCAAACGAATAAAACACCCTTCCACCGCCAACTCAAAGTCAGACCATGCTATCTAGTCAGAATATAGAAGAAAGTATCCGCTGGGCGTGTGAACAGGAAGTTGCAGCTCCAAAGCCTGGCAATGTTAACTGCTTTAGTGATGGCCACAATATGCAAGTGCAAGACTTCATCGCCAGTGCACATGCTATTGCTCCCGTCTTAGCCCAACAAGATATCGCTATTGGCGAATTGATTCTGCAAGCAATACAAGCCACCCGCACCGTTGTCGATTGCAATACCAATCTAGGCATTGTGTTACTTTTTGCCCCTCTTTGCTATGCTGCCCATCATTGTGAAAGCTTTGACCAACTACCCGCTGAATTAGAGCGCGCACTCAATGCTCTAACCGTTTCTGATGCCGAAAATTGTTATCAGGCGATTCGATTAGCCGAAGCTGGCGGGATGGGCAAAGAACAAAATCAAGATATTAATGACACCCCAACAATTACCTTAAAACAAGCGATGTTATTAGCCCAAAATAGGGACAATATAGCCAAACAATACGGGAATAATTTCCGAGAAATTTTCCATCTAGGCCTGCCAAGTTTGACAGCTGCGATTAAATGTGAAGAAAGTATTGAATGGGCTACCGCTTTAGCGTATCTTACGATCTTATCAACCGAGCCTGATACTTTGATTTGTCGAAAGCAATCATTAGAGCAGGCCAGGGCAGTGACAACGCAAGCAAGAAATTTATTACGTAAAACTAAGAACAACAACAAGTTAAGTAACAATAAATCAGATATAATTGCTTGGGATAAAGAATTAAAGAAGAACTCAATTAACCCTGGAACCACCGCAGATTTGACCGCAGCGACATTATTGCTGTGCGCATTCCAGTCAATGTTTTCTTCACAAAGAATTTTGATACCTTGATGCTTTTTAGCGGACAGTATTGAGCAGGACATACGTTCCTTGATCACGTATAACCTCCGACTTAAAACCATTAAGTGGAGGGGAAATGGGTATTTTTAACAATTTTTTTGGAACAGGATAATTAACATGCCAGTAATCGATCGCGTACTTGTAGGTGAATCTTTAGTCATTGAAGATGGTGACTTAGATAACGTAGCTCACATTGACTTACTTATGGGCCCACGTGGCTCAGCAGCAGAAGATGCTTTCTGCCGCACTATGACAGACCAAAAAGCCGGTGTTAACGGTCTTTTAGCTGTTGTTGCTCCTAACCTTATGGTTAAACCTGCGACAGTTATGTTTAACAAAGTTACTATCAAAAACATGAAGCAAGCTGTTCAAATGTTCGGCCCTGCACAACGTGGTGTTGCGTTAGCAGTAGCTGAATGTGTTGAAAACGGTACAATCCCAGCTAGCGAAGCTGATGATTGCTTCATCTGTGTTGGTGTATTTATCTCTCCAACAGCTGACAGTGATCAAAAAATCCAAGACTGGAACTACCGTGCGACTAAAGAGTCAATCGAACGTGCAGTAGCTCGTGAGCCTAAAGCGGCTGACGTTGTTGCACAATACAAAGACAGCGCACACCCATTTGCAGCTAGCTAAGTTGTAAATCAGTTCAAAGCATTGCCCTCTCTTTAGAGAGGGCGGTGTCCTGTTTCAAAACGTCTAAGCACACCGCTGCTTATCGCTCCCCTATGCAATGCACTTGCTATTAGTGCGGCATCAATTCCTTGCTCAGTTAAACTCTCCAAGTCAGCCTCATTACGAATTCCACCTGCAGCAACAATTCGGCTATTTACAGCTAAACCTTTCATTTTATTTAACAACATAAAGTCAGGCCCCATAGCCTCACCTACAAAATCTAAATTCATCACAATGACATCTTCAGGCCAAGCTTCAGGTTGTGCTAACAGTGAGTCATTACCTAAGAATTTTCCATGCTGTAGATCCAAAGATAAAACCCCACTTCGTGTATCACTATTTGCTATTAAATCTAACTCGACCAAACTCTCACTAGCAAGAATGCAGCGGAGCCCTTTAATATTAGCCAGCTGTTGCCAGTCCTGCCGTGTTTGTATTCCTGCATCTAACCAGAATTCAGTATCCGGAAAATATTGGTGTAATTTGCTATAAAAATCGATATTAAATTGCTGCTTAACAATCGCATCCAAATCTGCAATATAGATCGTGTTAAAAGGATGCCATGTTAAAAAGTCTCTTATCACTTCAATAGGTTCCACTGATGAGGTCAGTACTGATTGCAACGGTGCATAATTAGCCCTATCACCTCCGCTAGCATGGACAACAATCCCCCCCTTTACATCAATGACCGGTATAATTTGCACTGTACTTCCTTCAAAAAACTCAAATGAAACTATTCGTTTACGAACATATTACCAGTGGTGCTTTAACCGGACAGGATCTTCCTCAAAGTCTTGCTCATGAAGGCGATGCGATGCTCACTGCTATTTTGCAAGATCTTGCAGAAATACCACAGCTGGAATTAGTCATCTTACGTGATGTTCGTCTGCAAGCTATCGCTAAACTAAATAACGACATAAGCTTGGATTATTTATGGGTTAGTAGTTCCAGTAGCTTTGATCAACAATGGCAGCAAGCTTTATCAATAGCTGAACATAGCCTGCTCATTGCACCAGAAACAGAGCAACAGCTCATCTCTATTCAACAACAAGTTATAGACAGTGGTAAACGTTATCTTGGATGCTCACAACATGCAACAGCATTAACCACTGACAAGCTCGACTGCTTCCAACTCTTAACAAGCCATGGCATTACAACGCCAACAACCAAGCTTGCTACAGATTGGCATCTCGCTGATTTTAATTACGCTACCAGTTTTATCGTTAAGCCTGTCGACGGTGCTGGTTGCATTGATACCATGCACTTTCAAACACCACAACAAGTCAGTCGCTACCTAGAACAACAACCAGAGCCCAAGCTCTCAAAGTTGATTGTTCAACCTTTTATTGTCGGAGAAGCGGCCAGCCTTAGCTTGTTTATTGATGAAACAGTTTCAGTATTAGCCTTAAATGGCCAACAGATCAGCCAACAAGGTTCACAGTTAATTTGTACGAGCTCTAATACCAACAATACATTATTAGCTAAATTACCTTTAAATCAGGCTCAAGAGCTTGTAGATAGAATTTTTGATATCATTCCCGGCTTGTGGGGCTTTGTCGGCATTGATCTAATCCTATCGGCTTCTGGCCCTGTTGTAATTGAAATTAACCCACGATTAACGACATCTTATCTTAATCTTAAGTCTACATTAACTAACAACCCTGCTGAATTGCTAATTAATGCAATACCTAAGCAAATAGCCTCAAGGTTTGCATCATGACAAAACACGCTTCTTACTTTTCAGGTTGGGATATTGGCGGTGCCCATGTGAAAGTGGCTCGCTGTGATCACTCTGGGAAACTAATTGAGGTTATTCAACTAGCCTGCCCTCTTTGGAAAGGCATTGAGCACCTTCATATAGCAATACAATCAGCTCAACAGCAGTTGGGTAATCAAGGTGATATTTCAGCGATTACCATGACCGGAGAGTTAGTTGATATTTTTGCCGATCGACAAACTGGTGTTAGTGAAATTTTAGCTTGTATTAACAACTATATACCAGCCGATAAAATTCATGTTTTTGCTAGTAAGCAATGGTTATCTCCTGCTGATTCCAAAATACAATGGCAAGATGTAGCCTCGATGAACTGGTTAGCTAGTGCTAACTTCGTAGCTAATAATATTGCTGATGGTTTATTTATTGATCTAGGCAGTACTACCTGTGACATTATTGCTATTAACAATGGAGTAGCTTGTCCGCGAGGCTTTGATGATCATCAACGTCAACTCTCTCGTGAGCTCCTCTATACCGGTGCAATAAGAACTCCTTTGCTCGCACTGACCAATCAAGCTCCTTTTAATGGCCAACTGTTTAGCCTAGCTGCAGAGGTATTTGCAACCACGGGGGATTGCTGGCGCTTGCTCAATAAAATTGAAGCCGACATGATTATTGACGACAGTGCTGATGGCCAGCCATGGCAACCGGAAGATTGTGCTCGTCGTATTGCCAGGTTGATTGGCAGTGATGCTGATGACCATTCGCCTCAACAATGGCAGCAACTCGCGCAATGGTTTGCCGAGCAGCAACTACATCAGGTCATTAATGCTTGTCTGCAAGTAATATCTAATCATAACTTATCCTTAGACGCGCCGATTATTGGTGCTGGCGTAGGTCGTTTTATCGCCCAACAATGTGCGCAGCGACTCGAACGACCTTATATTGATTTCGCTAGCCAAGTCAGTCCCTCATTATCAGCAGCTGCAGATCATGCTCCTGCGACTGCCATTGCTCTTCTAGCTCAACAACAGTTCACGTAAAATAGGCACTATGACAGCGAATTTCCCCTCCTTATGTATTGAACTCCCTTATAAACCGGACAGTGCCGACTATTTCGAAGCTATTCGTGATTTATCGTGGCCAGTGTTTCTGGATAGTGCCAATACAGATCTTGATAGTGGCCGCTACGATATTATGGCTGCTGATCCATTTATTACCTTGCAAACACGTGATTTAGACACCTGTATAGATTATCGTGACGGTAAACAACAACATAGCAGTGACGATCCATTCACAATATTGCAGTCTATTCTCGCCCCCTTATCACAAGCGAGTTCAGACCTGCCGTTTACTGGCGGTGCAATAGGTTATTTGGGTTATGATCTAGGCCGTAGAATTGAAGATATTCCACAACAAACTATTGATGCTGAAGATCTTCCTGAGATGGCGGTTGGCATCTATGATTGGGCCATTGTTATTGATCATAAAAATAAACAATGCTTTTTGGCCAGTAATGGCTGCGATCCCAAAACAGATGAAAACTGGGATGCACTCGTTAACAAACTTAGACAACCAGTCGAGAAACAGCAAGCGAAGTTCACGGTCTCGGGCAAGTTACAAGCTAACTTTGACAAAGCCAGTTACCAAAGTGCATTTAACAAAATTAAATCCTATATCGTTGAAGGCGATTGCTATCAAGTCAACCTAGCTAAACGCTTTGAAATTGAAGCCCAAGGCGATCCATGGCATGCCTATAAACTTTTACGTCAATATAATGCGGCTCCGTTTTCGGCCTATTTTGCTACAGACTCAGCAAGTATTTTAAGCTCATCACCAGAACGCTTATTGCATGTTGCCGAACAGCAGGTTGAAACCAAGCCAATAAAAGGCACACGTCCTCGTGATTTACTAAATAAAAGTAACGATGAAGCACTCGGTATTGAACTACAAAACAGTATCAAAGATCGTGCTGAAAACCTGATGATTGTTGATTTGTTACGTAATGACCTAGGCAAAGTCTGCGTGCCGGGCTCGATTTCAGTACCGAAACCATTCGAACTGGAATCATTTGCTACTGTACATCACTTAGTAACTACCATTGTTGGCAAGCTTGAGCAGAATGAAACGGCCGTTTCTTTATTAAGAGCATGCTTCCCTGGTGGTTCAATCACTGGCGCACCCAAGCTACGAGCAATGGAAATCATTGAAGAGTTAGAACCTCATCGCCGCGGTGTGTATTGTGGCAGCATTGCTTACATTGGCTTTGATGGAAAAATGGATAGTAACATCACCATTCGCACTCTCGTTTACAACGATAATCGACTGCGTTTTTGGGCTGGCGGCGGTATTGTTGCTGACTCTGATGTAGATGCTGAGCACCAAGAAATCCTTGATAAAGCTTCCGCTATACTCAAGCTAATAGAAAAGCTGCATTAATAATGTTGGTCGTGAAATTAGGCGGTAGTCTCTATAACACGAAAGAACTCAAAGCTTGGCTCACAGTATTAGCCAGCTATGCTGAACAACAGACTATTATTATCGTTCCTGGTGGTGGCCCTTTTGCCGATCAAGTACGAACAGCTCAGCTACTCCATCAGTTTGATGATCATCATGCTCACCACATGGCCTTATTAGCAATGGCTCAATTTGCGTTGCTAATTTCGGGTTTAGAGCCGCAATGCCAACTCTATTATTACGACAAAACTAATCAACCATCAATACCGTCATTATCAGTGTGGCTACCTGAACAATCTATACTTGCCTATAGTGAAATTTCACAAGATTGGTCGGTCACTTCAGACAGTCTTGCATTATGGTTAAGCCAACAATTAGATGCAGAGCAATTAACGCTCGTTAAGAGATGTCCGCAAAAGAGTCAATTGATAGCCGAGCTAGTACAAGCACAAATATTAGATGCAAGTTTTGAACAATTTTATCGTCAACAAGCGATCAAAACTGACATCATTCATTATCAAAACTATGCTGCTTTTAATAATGACAATCAGAATACTGTAATCCATCTATGACTAACGACTCACCTACTCTTAACGCGTTACTAGAACATCTCCAGCAGTTCACCAGCCAATCCGCTATAAATTCATCTTTATTAGCTATCCAAGAAGATGCAAACAATCATGAGCAAATTAACAGCCTCTGTCGGGCGCTAATAAATGAAGGTCAGCGTCATAACCAAAGTGCATGGGCAGCACATATGACATCATCACCAACTGCTGCCAGTATTTTAGGCCAAGTATTAGCAGGCTTACACAATGGTAACTTGCTATCACCACAGCTATATCCCTTATTAGATAAAATCGAACAACAACTAATAAGCTGGTTTTGTCAGTTATATCGCCATCAATACGGTCATTTCACTGCCGGGGCGACCTACGCTAACCTAGAAGCACTTTGGCAAGCTAGAGAACATGCAAGCCACGATTCAAAGCTGGTTTATGGCAGTCATGCTAGTCACTTTTCTGTGGCAAAAGCCTGTCAGGTATTAGGTCTTACTTTTCAAGAAATTGACACTGATCAATATGACCGAATATTGCCATCGGCATTAGCTGAAGTCTGCCAACAACAAGTACCTATTGCAGTCGTACTCACTGCTGGTACGTCGGCTTGTGGCGAAATAGATCCACTCTCGGAGTGCATACAAATATGTCAGGCATTTGATTGTTGGAGCCATGTTGATGCGGCTTGGGGCGCTGGCCTTGTGTTATTAGAACAATATCAACCGCTCTTCTGTGCTGTAGCAGATGCAGATTCGCTCACTATCGATCCACACAAAGCCTTTTCGCAACCAAAACCATGTGGCCTATTACTCTACCAGAGGCCATTACAGCCGTTATTTGCTATTGATGCAAACTACCTAGAACACCCACCTAAACAAACACTACCGGGCTCATTTGGGGGTGAGTTATTTCTACCATTATGGTCTAGCCTAATGTTTTCCGGCGTTGCTGACTTACGTAAGCAAATGCAACATCGGCTACAGCAAGCGCAATGTTTTGCTGAGTTCCTAACATCGCAGCCTTACTGGTGGCATCATCAGTCTCCAACAGGAATAATTTGCTTTAGGCCTTCAGCTGACATTAATTTAGATGATTTAGTAACTTTAGGATTATTCTCAAAAGCAAAAGTGAATAATAAGACGGTATATCGCTGTGTTTTTGCTTCACAAGCTGCCCAAGCTACTAGCTTAATTACTGCGCTTGAGCCTTTTTGCTAATTTGTTTTTGCACGCTATCAAAGCGGCGTAACCATGAAGGTAGCGTATTCAAGGGTGCTGGCCAACTACTACTTGCTGTAAGCGCTGTTTGTTTACTGTTATAGACACCGTAGACCAGTGCATACCAAACACGACCATTACGGATACTTTCAAACTCAGCCACATCACCAGCCAATGCATATTTTTCAATAAACTCGGTGACCTCTTGATGCTGCCAAGAGCCCATTAACTGAAATGTATAGTCCGTAGCTCGTTGCTTAAGAATCCAATCTTGTTGATAAAGATCAGCTTGCTCAACGGATATTGCCGACACTTCGGCATCAGCCGTCAATATCAACGTCGAAGGTTGTAAACTCTTCTCCCTCTGCTGAACGGCAACAACTTGCTCATCACTTTGAACAGTTAGCTCATCGATTAATAACAATAATTCATTTCGCTCAGCCTGCTCTGAACTTAGAATAGCATCATCTTCAACAACCACTGTTGCCAACTCTTCCTGAATTAACTCCGGTAACTTAATGAGTTCATTATCAGCTTCATCACTGCTAAATAGTTCGTTAATATCAGATTGATAAACCAATAGGGAGATCAGTAATACTGATATTGCCAATATTCCTAGCCAACGCACAATGACAGTAACGTTAATATTTACCGGACTAACAAACGAGGGATGAATGCCCAACAATTTTTGATGAGCTAATTGGTTTAGCTTTGCCGGGTTGCCTGACGATTGCTGATAAAATCGCTGCATTTCTTTGCTGGAGAAAGGAGATGCACCTTGATAACCTGCGTCTAATAAGCGTTGTAATAAATAGGTCGCAGACTCTTGTTCCGATAGTTCGGGTAAATCAACGTGCTGTATACGCTGTTGAAGCAGGTTAAACTCACTAACATCAGCAGTGGCAGTTATAATTGCTTGTAATAAAAAGGTATCATTACGTCGCCAGTGCAACCATTTTATTATCTCTGTCCTGACTTCTTCTGGCAGCAACTCAAAATCATCAACCAGCAATAAAGGTTTAATATTAATTTTCTGTAATTGAGTAAATCGTTGCGTCAATTTATCTGCCAGAGCTTCGCCAGAAAGGACACCCTGAGTATCAATACCAAATGCTGTTAAACATTGTAATGCTAGCGATTGAACATCCCGGGTTGATTCGCTATTGAGAGTACAAGTTCGGAGACCATCACCTGCCTTTAACTGCAGTTGTGCCAATAAACAACTTTTGCCGACACCAGGCTTGGCTATTAACAATCCTATTTGATTTGTCGCTTGAACCAAGTGCAATAATAAATTAAGTCGTTGCTCGACTTGCTTGCCATTAAAAAATGAATTTGCATCTACAGTCTGACTGAAAGGCGCAGATTTCAACGCTAACCGCGAAATATAACTAGGTTCAGCAGAGGGTGATGCAAGTTCACTCATAACAAAATATAACTCCTAATGCTGGAACAACTCCAATGTTTCAGCCAGTTTATCCCTTGAATAATTATCACTCATGACAGCCTGACCAATTCCTTGCAGTAATACGAGACGAATCACGCCATCTTTTACCTTTTTATCTACGGCCATCAAGGACATAAATTGCTCCGAACTCATACCTTCAGGTGTTGTAACTGGCAGGTCAGCAGCTAATAATAATGCTTTGATACGGTCAACATCTTGAGTTGTAAGCCAGCCTAAGCGCTGTGATAAATCAGCAGCCATCACCATGCCACAAGCAATAGCCTCGCCATGCAACCAATTTCCGTAACCCATACCAGTTTCAATAGCATGGCCAAAGGTATGGCCTAAGTTCAATAATGCACGAACCCCATGCTCAAGTTCATCCTCAGCAACCATCTTGGCTTTATCTATACACGAACGTTCAACCGCTTCAGCAAGTGCTGCTGGCTCCCGATGCTTTAAAGCGGTCATGTTGTCTTCTAGCCATTCAAAAAAGTCTAGATCATTGATAAGACCATACTTTATAACTTCCGCAATGCCTGAAGATAATTGACGGTCATCTAGTGTATTTAAAGTATTGGTATCAGCAATCACACATTGTGGCTGGTAAAAAGCGCCTATCATGTTCTTACCTAAGGCATGATTAACCGCCGTTTTCCCACCTACAGATGAATCCACCTGAGACAGTAATGTTGTAGGAATTTGAATGAATGGCACACCGCGCTGATAACAAGCAGCTGCGAAGCCAGTCATATCACCAATCACCCCACCACCTAATGCAATCAAGGTCACTTGGCGAGAAAAGTGCACTGATAATAACTGATCAAAAACCTGATTTAACACATCTAATGTTTTAAATTGCTCTCCATCTGGTAAAACAACGGATTCACATTGATATGCTTGCAAAGAATCTAGTAGCGCTTGTAAATATAAAGGGGCAACGGTTTCATTGGTCACCACTAATACTTCCTTACCTTTGATATGCTGAGTTAACAACTCGGGCTGCGCCAAAAGGTCTCGACCTATATAAATAGGATAACTACGTTCATCTAATGCAACGTGTAAGGTTTTCATCATGTTTAGTATTATTTTCCCAATTCTTCTAATTGCTTTATTACCATTGAAACAGTGTGTTGAATTGACTGTTCACCGGTCCGTAACACTACATCCGCTACATTTTGGTATAAAGGATCACGCTTTTCCAGTAACTCAATAATTTTCTTTTTTGGATCTTCAGTTTGTAATAAAGGCCTATTTTTATCTTTAGAGGTACGTTTCAATAACTGCTCTTCTGATGCCGCTAAATACACCACATGTCCTTGCGCTCGTAGGGCTCGGCGATTTTCATCAGCCAAGATTGCTCCGCCGCCAGTAGCCAGCACGATATTTTTTAAACATGTTAATTCGGCAATGACTTTTTTCTCTCGTTCACGAAAACCTTGTTCACCTTCCATTTCAAAAATCCATGAAATAGATACACCAGTGCGTTTTTCTATTTCACGATCACTATCGTAAAAACTGCGTTTAAGTACTTTTGCAAGTTGTCGACCAACTGTTGACTTGCCGGCACCCATTGGTCCAACTAAAAAAATATTGCCTGATATCACGTAATTTTCATCTCACTTTACTTTCAGTCTACAAAAAAGCCGGATCATAGATCCGGCTTTCATCATATCAAACCTGTGTTTGATTAAAATTTAAGGCTGTCCTTAATAATTTTAGGTGTTATGAATACTAACAATTCTCGTTTTGTATCATTATTTGATGTCGACTTAAATAAGAAGCCTACATAAGGTAGATCACCAAAGAATGGAACGCGAGTAGAAGAATTTATGGTCGATTGCTCATAAATCCCCCCCAAAACTACTGTCTCACCATTATCAACTAATACCTGCGTTTTAACTGAACGCGTATCAATACTTGGTACCCCAAGGAATATCTCACCGACTTCATCCTTGTTAACTTCAAGATCCATCACAATACGATCATCTGGTGTAATTTGTGGCGTCACTTCTAATTTCAACACCGCCTCTTTAAATGAGACAGAAGTTGAACCACTAGAGCTTGCTTCTTGATAAGGAATCTCCGTACCTTGTTCAATAATTGCTGTTTGCTGATTTAATGTCACTACTCGTGGGCTAGAAATAATTTCACCTTTACCCTCTTGTTGCATAGCAGACAGTTCTAACTCCAAAATCGCATTGAAGGGAAGTTTTGCAAATGCTAACCCTAAAGTTGAACCTCCAGTAACAGGTAAGTTAACGTTCAAGGAGTCACTCAGATCAAGGCCAGGAGTGACAGTGTCACCATCAGCTCCCACAGTAAAGTCAGAACTACTGCCAGAAAAGGCTGTGCCTAAAGTATTACTCTTACCTGAAAGACCAAAATTAACTCCTAGCTCTTTGGTAAAGTCATTATTTGCAATAACGATACGTGCTTCAATCAAGACTTGGCGGACAGGAATATCTAATTTTTCTATTAACTGTCGAACTTGAACTAATTGATCTGCTGTATCACGAATAAGTAATGAGTTGGTACGTTCATCGACCGTAACGCTGCCTCTATCAGAAATAAATCCAGTCGGATCAGCGCCTGAGCTTGAACCCGAACCAGAATCTATAATGGCAGCTAGCTCAGTTGCTTTAGCAAAGTTAATTTCAATGATTTCTGAATACAATGGCTCCAATTCAACCAACTGTTTTAATGCCTCTAACTCTTGTTTCTCACGCGCCGCAATTTCTGCCGCTGGTGCGATCAGCATCACATTACCATTTTGGCGCATCGCCAAACCTTTGGTTTTTAAAATGATATCTAAAGCTTGGTCCCAGGGTACATTTTTCAACCTCAAGGTTAAATTGCCTTGCACCGTATCACTGGTAACTAAATTCATTCCAGTAAAGTCCGCAAGTAGCTGTAAAACTGCACGGACTTCTATATTTTGAAAGTTTAATGATAGCTTTTCGCCATTATACCCAAACTGATCTTTACTATCGGATGATTTAGTCTCTTCTGAAACGGGCTTAACTTCTAAAACCAGTTTTTTTTCAGATTGATATGCCAGATGCTCAAATTTACCCGATGTTGATAAAGTTAATTGCGTATTATCGCCTTTTTTAACGCTATCAATCATTTGTATCGGTGTCGCAAAATCAGTGACATCTAACCGACGATGAAGATTCTCAGGCAAATCAACGCCCATAAGGTCAATAACAATCGTATCGCGCTCTTGGTGAACATCAACGGTTGCTGCTTCCTCACTCAACATTATTGTTAATAAACCTTCGCCATTCTCACCGCGGTGAAAATCAATATCAGTCACAGATTGCTCACTATTATCATTAATTGAAGTCGCTAATGCGCCGCCATCAATTGTCACAATAATGATATTGCCATCTTCAGTGATAGTATAAGGTGCTTTTTGAACAAGATTAACCACCATTCGTGTCCGGCCACCAGCTTCGACGGTAGAAACACTTCTCGTTAAGCCAATATTGATTTGCTCTGTTTTTTTATCTAACTTATTGGTTATGCCAGAAAAGTCTAAAACAATTCGAGCTGGTTCATCGATAGAAAAACTATTTAAATCAGTCACTGGTTCTGAAAAAGTTAATACTAATTGTGCTTTCTCCCCAGGCAGTGATGAATAGCCTACTGATTGTAACTCAGTAGCCGCTGCCAAACTTGCAAAAAACACCAGATATAATGTGATCAAGCTCTTAGAAAGTGTAGTCATAAAAGACGCCCTTATTTTCTGGAAAACACCCTGTGCGCATATCATCTTCTGCTGTTTATGCATCATAATTCCATCTTTGCTAGTCATGTTAGTTATAGCCTTTAATTTACATCTGCAATAGAAAGAGAAGAGTCACGTTCCATATATCGACCATCTCCCTCCGCTACAATTTCTTTCAATTTTAACTCCATCTCGGAGATGGATAAAATCTTTCCATGATTTCGTCCCATATAGTTACCTATTTGTGCCCGGTGAATAACACCATCTGACGAACGAATGAGTGCCCAGACTGTCTCTTTCTCAAGAGTGCCCATTAATTGCAGGCTGGCTAAATCATAAAATTCTAAAGCTTCTTTCCGGCGATGCTTATCTGGATGTATACCATTATCTTCAACAATTGGTTGTTCTATTTCAAGAGGCATTTCCACCACAGTCCGAACAAATGGACTTCTCAACTCTGACGCGTTGTAACTATACTTTTCATAAGCTTTCAATACCGGCAAAGGTGGAATGTCTGCTTTTTGTTGAGATTTCACCGTCGAGACATAAGCGCTAAGGTCATCTTTCTCATGTTGACAGCCAGTAACAACAACTAGGGCAGATATAACAATCAGAATTTTTAATGTTTTCACCATTCTTTTCAATTCCCTAATCATCCTTAGTCAACGTCTTGATCAAAGTATCTATATGTTTTGGCGGTAATATCCATACTCATCTTACCGCCATCTTTACCAATCGGTTTTAGTGTCAAATTATGCATTGTCACAATTCTTGGTAGTGCCGCAACGCCACTAACAAACTCTCCAAATTGATGATAATCGCCAGTTACTTTTATTGAAATTGGCAGTTCCGCATAAAAATCAATGGGCCGCTCGCCTTCAGGCTTAAACAATTCAAACTCCAAACCATTAATAAGCCCAGTACGTGAAATATCAATCAATAAATCCGCTACTTCACTTTTTCTAGGTAACTGTTTAAGCATCGACGAAAATACTGTTCTCATCTCAATCATTTGCTCTTTGTAGGCTTCTAGATTTATTGCCTTGGCAGTTTTAGCTTCAAATGATTTTTTTAATTGTTGCTCTTTTTGCTCCAGACTTTCTAGTTCAATTTGCTTATCTTTTATCACAAAATAAAAGCCTGCACCCCAAACTGCTGCGCACAATAAAATGATGGCTACTATTTTTATCGGCAACGGCCATTCGCCACTCTCATTAAAATCTAACTCATCTAAAGACAGTTCCATTTAGCTCTCTCCATCTTCTTTTTTAGGTTTTGATTCATTCACCCCTAAGGTGAATTTCCTAATAGCATTGCTCTTCGATGAAGTACGTTTAATGACATTCAATTTAGATTCTTCGAATTCAGTATTATCATCAAGTTTGCGCATAAATACAGAAACCCTTGCATTTGATTGTGCAACCCCGTCTAGAGTTAAAGTATTCCCTTGGCGAGCCACTTTTTCTAAATGGATGCCTTCCGGTACTGTTTTCACAATTGCTTCAAAGACTTTAACAACTTTAGGTCGACTCGCTTGCAACTCTTGAATAACTTGCATTCTCGCTAATAAACGATCTCGTTCCGCCTCTAATGTCTTTATTTCCTTTATTTTCTTATTTAATTCGACAATTTCTCGATCCAAGAAGGCATTTCGATTATTTTGTTCATCAAGCATACTATCTGCAAATAAAATAACGCCATACAAAATTGCCGCAGCAAAAATAAACGCTGCAATTAGGCTAGTGAAAAACTGTTGTTGCCGCTCTTGCCGACGCTCTTCTCGCCATGGCAGAAGATTAATACGGGCCATTAGTCAAAACTCCTCATTGCTAAACCAGAGGCAATCATCATTGAGGGAGCATCATTACTTAATGCCTGAATTTTTACTTTAGCGCCCAACACCATCTCTGAGAAGGGGTTCGCAATTGAAGTTGATGTGCCCGTTTCTTCCTCTATCATTGCATCAATCCCTTTAATAGACGCGCATCCGCCGGCAAGAATAATATGATCGATAGATTGATATTGCGTAGATGCTGAAAAGAAAAATTGTAATGCGCGTGTTACCGTCGTTGTCATCGAGCGTTTAAATGGTTCTAGAACTTTAGGACCATAATCATCAGGTAAATTATTTTCTTTTTTGGCTCGGCCAGCCTCTTGATAAGACATGCCATAGTGTCGCTCAATATCTTCAGTCAGCATTCTGCCACCAAAGGTTTGTTCACGGGTAAATACAATTTTGCCATCGACTAAAACATGTAATGTCGTTAATGTTGCTCCAACATCGGCAATCGCCACTGTTAAGCCTTCACCATAATGAGGCATTTGTTTAGCAATTAAGCTGTATGCATTTTCCATCGTATACGCTTCAACATCAACCAGTTTGGCTTTTAAACCTGCATTTTCTAAGACTTCGGTTCTGGCGTCGACATTTTCCCGACGGGAAGCAGCTAATAAAACATTCACAGCATTAGCATCCACGGCAGATGGCCCCACCACCTCAAAATCTAACCTCACTTCTTCCAATGGATAAGGGATATAATTTTCTGCTTCCAACATAATCTGATCTTCCATTTCACGTTCAGATAGTGAATCAGGGAAAGAAATTATTTTGGTGATTGCTGAATTTGCAGAAACAGCGACTGCTGCTTCCTTTGCTTTTGTACCAGAACGTTTGACAGCTCGCTTCAGCGCACCGGAGACTTCATCGGCATTCTCAATTCTGCTCTCAACAACGGCATTAACTGGCAAAGGTTCAACTGCATACGACTCTACACAGTACTTATTTCCTTTCCAGGCAAGCTCCAGTACTTTAACAACTGATGAACTTATATCTACCCCTAATAAGGGGGATTTTTTACGTCCAAACATGTGCAGTCCTAATTCCCATTTACACTAATAATATAATTACATCTACAGTTACAGTCACTACTTAAAGTGATTTATTAAGACTATAGTGCATGTCCCTAAAAAAAACAATAGTATAGATATCATTATCCTGATTCTGTAATTTTATATATACTTTATGAACTTAATACCCAAATTTGGTTTTCAAACACAATCCTATGTTTCGTTTTTTTCGCCACTTACTGACCTTAATAATAATCTCATCAGGCCTTATTGCAATAGCTATTGCAATAATTTATTCCACTTTGGCCCCAAACCTACCTGATGCTGCGACACTCAGAGAAACGCAACTGCAAGTGCCTCTACGCATTTTTAGCGCCGAAGAGCGGTTAATTGCCGAGTTTGGTGAAAAAAGACGTATTCCAACTGAATACCATGAAATCCCTCAACATCTGATTCATGCCATCCTAGCTTCCGAAGACGATCGTTTCTTTGAACATCCTGGCGTCGATTACCATGGTTTATTACGAGCGGCTTATTCTTTAGTTACGACTGGAGCAAAGGCGCAAGGGGGAAGCACAATCACCATGCAGGTCGCTCGCAACTTCTTTCTTAGTCGCGAGAAAACATATGTAAGAAAACTCAATGAGATTATTCTGGCACTTCAAATTGAGCAAGCATTAACCAAAGAAGAAATTCTAACACTGTATTTAAATAAAATTTATCTTGGTAACCGGGCTTATGGTGTCGGTGCTGCAGCCAATGTTTACTACGGTAAACCTTTACAAGAACTAAATTTGCCTCAATTTGCAATGATTGCAGGCCTGCCTAAAGCGCCGTCTAAATTTAACCCGCTCGCCAACCCTGAAAGAGCGCAATTACGTAGAGACTATGTACTACGCCGCATGTGGGAAGTCGGTTTTATTAGCCAACAAGATTACCGCACAGCGGTTCAAGCACCGATTACCGCCAGTTTCCATAGTCGTGATGTAGAAGTCTATGCACCCTATGTCGCTGAAATGATACGCACCCAATTAATCGAACAATTTGGTGATGATGCATACAATGCTGGCTTTAATGTCTATACAACAATCAGAGCAGACCATCAGCAAGCAGCAAACACGGCCTTGCAATCCGCATTATTGGCCTATGACAAACGACATGGTTTTCGAGGAGCAATTCAAACCTTTGAGTTAACAGATGATCTTTCTGCCGAGACATATGAACAAATGATCTCTGCATATGATTCAATCGGACCATTACATCCTGGTTTAGTAACAACTATTAACAATGACGTCGCCACCATCTATATTCAAGATACTGGTTACGTGGACTTAACACTGTCTTCGCTGAAGTGGGCTAGAAAACAACTCTCAACTAATAGCCGTGGAAAAATACCTAAAAAAATATCTGATGTCCTAAATGTCGGTGACCTGATCTATTTGCATCAAAATCAGCACCGACAATGGCAGTTAGCACAACTACCTGAAGCTCAAGGTGCCTTAGTAGCTGTAGCTCCTTTTGATGGCGCTGTCACCGCTTTAAATGGTGGTTTTGAGTATTTTCAAAATAAATTTAACCGGGCCACTAAATCTCGCCGTCAACCTGGCTCGGGATTTAAACCTTTTATCTATTCAGCCGCCTTGGATAAAGGCTATACCGCGGCCAGTATTATCAATGATGCACCGGTCGTATTTGATGATCCAGGACTAGAAAATGTTTGGCGTCCAGAAAACTATAGTGGCAAATTTTTTGGTCCTACCCGGTTAAGAGTCGCATTAACCAATTCACGTAACCTTGTATCCATTCGCTTATTGCGTGATATCACAGCAGCTTATGCTATCAACCATGCCAAAAAATTTGGTTTCGATAGCTCACAAATGCCCAAAAACCTATCTTTAGCTCTCGGTAGTGGTAATGCCGCGCCATGGGATATGGCCAAAGCTTATGCTGCACTTGCCAATGGAGGTTACCGGGTTGAGCCATACATCATTCAGCGTATTGAAGATGCCCATGGCAATATTATCATGCAAGCACAGCCTGCTACGGTATGTGAGAGCTGCCCTATCGGTATCGCTGATGATAATGCCGACAGTACGCTTGGCTTTCGACCTGCGAAACGCATTATTTCGCCACAAAATGCCTATCTCATGAATAGTTTATTACGTGATGTTGTGCGTTATGGCACCGGTAGAAAAGCCTTATCTTTAGGAAGAACAGATCTCGCTGGCAAGACAGGCACCACAAATGACCAAGTAGATGCTTGGTTTAACGGCTTTAACCCTGAGCTTGTAGCAATCAGCTGGGTTGGCTTTGATTCTCCAAAAACCTTAGGTAGATATGAAACTGGTGGTCGAGCAGCACTGCCTATGTGGATAGACTTTATGAAGGTCGCTTTAAAAGATGTTCCCGATGAGCCCTTACAGCAACCAGTTGATATGGTGACAGTCAAAATAGATCCAGAATCAGGGCTGCTCGCGCCAGCCAATGCCAGCAATGCGATCTACGAAACATTCCGTAAGCAGTTCCTACCACAAGAAATGGAACCAGAAATAACTACCATTGTTGACAATGGTAATGACTCATCAGCATCACCTATTATTGATTTGTTCTAGTAGCTACGGTGGACTTACTTGACTCGTTTTACTGTCTCGCCTAGTTTTAGCTCTTTATTAGGATAATGACCATTTAACAACTGTAGTTGTTGTCTAGCACTATTGGTAATTCGAGAATGTGCAGCCCAGACGTTATAACTATCATATTTAGTCACTGTCACTACATCTAACATTAACGCTTTGGCTAAATGAACTTCATCACTAGTTAGTGCATGGAAACTACGAGCAGTAGCTAGAAAATGATGATCAACGGTCTTAAACTCGTTACCATCGGTCACAGTAGCAAAAAAGATAAATGCTCGGTCTAACAAATAAATAACTGCAACACGTGCCGGTTTACTCTGAATTTCCAACAGGCCGGTATAACCTTCCAAGCCATGTTCATTAAGAGCTTGTCCAGACTTTAACTTAGCAATTTTTAATCTCTGTTTAATGAACTCTTTTGGTGATAGTTTGCGATTAATATCAGCAGCGCCCATTTCAATGATGGCTTTTCCTTGATTAGAAATAGCTTGCAGACTATCTGGATTATTATTGATTTGCCAACCTAAGGGGAAATCAACAGCAAAAGCCATTTCTTTATGATAAAAATGATTTTCGCTACGGATACCTTGTTGTTCGCTATCACCAAAGATCATTCCGTTGATACGTCGTAAATACTCTAAACGGCCGACTTCAGCTTGATCAGCTCCAGCATATTTATCAGCGGCGGCGACCACTTCTTGTAATCGCGTGTCATTATCTGGATGACTGGCAAATAAACCGTGATAACCGCTCGCTTCACGACCTTGTTGCTTGGCCTGTTCAGCAGCAAACGTTTCTTGATCTTTCAATACTCGAATGACACTCATCATCGCTTGAGGTTCATAACCAGAACGAGCAAGGTACTCGGCGCCTAAGGCATCGGATTGCAATTCATGCTCTCGGCCATAACCACTGAGTAAGGCGCCACCCAATATATTGAATAAATCTTGAGACGGTGCAGCACGAAGCTCAGGAAATAAGATTGCACCGATGGTATAACCGATATTAGCGGCTTGAGCTGCACTTTGTTGGCGTACACCGTGTCGAGCAGTGACATGACCTATTTCATGACCTAATACCGCAGCCAACTCTGCTTCAGAGTTTAAATAAGCCATTAAGCCACGAGTGATGTAGATATACCCCCCCGGCAGGGCAAAAGCATTAATAACCGGCGAGTCTAAAACGGTAAAGCGATAAATAAGATCTTTGCGATGGCTCACCTCGGCAAGACGATCACCGACTGACTGCACATACTTCTGCACTAACTCATCTTCATAACGACCATATTGGGCAATAATTTTAGGATGGTTGGTTCGACCGATCGTTATTTCACTATCTTCACTCAACATTACGAAATCATGCTCGCCACTGACTGGGTTTTGAGCACAAGCTGCTAAGCACAAAAACAACAAAGCCCCCACCAAAAGGCGGAGGCTTTGAATTATTTCACGACCAGTACTGTTAGGTACGTACATGTTCAATCTCGTATTAAATTGACCACGTAATTGGTCTGGAAACTTATTTTCCGTATTTTTGACGGAATTTATCAACACGGCCAGCAGTATCAAGCATTTTTTGCTTACCAGTGTAGAAAGGATGACATTCTGCACATACATCCAAAGTCAAAGCGCTGCTACGTGTAGAGCGAGTTTTAAAGTTATTACCACAGCTACAGGTAACATCAATCTCGTTGTATTCTGGATGGATATCCGCTTTCATATCTGTACTCGTCTGTTATGTTTACTAAAAATTTATACCACAAAATTTAAATGTGGACTTGTGAACCGCATAATTCTACTGATCTAACTAACTTACAGCAAGTTTTTTTTAAAGACTAGTGAAAAATACATTCTACTTCTCAGCAATTAGAAAAGCTTGATTACGTAGACCCTGCTGATGATTACCTAACAGTGAATTATCACTGTAGACTCTCACTTTAAGCTCTGAAAACAAAACAAGCAACTCATTATCCGCTAACAAATAGTCCGGATTAGATGGGCCTTGCTGAGTTACCTTTTGTTGGCAGTGAGTTTGATAAAACAATAAACCACCCGGCTTTAACGCCGCAACTAATGAACAACAAAGCGCACGGTCCAGAAAAAAACTCACCACAATTACATCAAAACTATTTAACTTTGGAGGTGACTGAATTACATCATGCACTTGCGGGTAAATAGTCAGATCTTCATTTGTCGCTTGCTGCTGAAGTTGCTCGATAGCAACGGGCGATAAATCCCAAGCATCAACCTTCAAGCCAGCTTTTGCTAACAAAACTGAGTTTGCACCTAAGCCACAAGCTAAGTCTAACGCTCGTCCTTCTGCAGGCAATAAAAACTGATTTTGCTGCAGTACTGTTGCAGCTTTCAGCTCACCACGAGGTTGGCTATATGCAGCATCCCACTTTTCTTGGATTGACGACATAATTAACGCCTCCAGAAAGCAGGTGTTAATACCACTAATAAAGTAAATATCTCTAGTCGTCCTAACAACATAGCAACACACAGCATCCATTTAGATGGAGAGTTTATATCACCGAAATTGACTCCTACCTCCCCTAAACCTGGACCTAAATTATTCAAACATGCTGTCACCGCCGAAAATGAGGTCACTACATCTAAGCCGGTTGCCATTAAAAATAAATGCATAATACTGAAACAAAATACATATAAGGCAAAAAATCCCCATACCGCACCGACCACTTTGTCCGGTAACGCTTTATTGTTAATCTTAATAGCAAAAATCGCATTTGGATGGATCAGCCGTAATACTTCACGGTAACCCTGTTTAAACAACAATAGAACTCGAATTACCTTCATGCCGCCGCCAGTAGAACCGGCACAGCCACCTATATAACTCGACATCAATAATAAAATAGGCAAGAAACCAGGCCATAAAGAATAATCTGTGGTGGTAAAGCCTGTTGTAGTACCAATTGATACCGCTTGGAATACTCCTTGATGAACGGCAGTCCAAGGCTCATCAAAGGTATGGGTAAAATACAGGTATGCCGACGTTACCACTGAAATAAGCAGCAATATCGCTAAATAAACACGCAACTCTGAATCAGCAAGATAATGACGCACACTACGGTGACGCCAGGCTAAAAAATGTAGCGAAAAGTTCATGCCGGCAATTAGCATGAATAGCACCGTTACCATCTCAATAGTTGCACTATTAAAATAGCCGATACTGGCATCATGGGTTGAAAAGCCACCGATCGCAACCGTTGAAAAGCTATGACAAACGGCATCAAACCAACTCATGCCTGCCCAATAAAAAGCCACTGCACATGCAATGGTTAGTGATAAATAAATCACCCAAAGTGCTTTTGCTGTTTCAGTAATTCGCGGGGTTAACTTAGAGTCTTTCATTGGACCAGGCGTTTCTGCACGATAAAGCTGCATGCCACCGACGCCGAGTAAAGGCAATATAGCAACCGCTAATACCACGATCCCCATTCCGCCTAACCACTGTAAAAACTGACGATAAAAGAGTACGCCTTTCGGCAAAGAATCCAGGTCGGTTAATACCGTTGCCCCTGTTGTAGTCAGACCAGACATTGATTCAAATACCGCATCGGTAAATGACATCACCGGATAAGTCGTTAAGAAAAACGGTAACGCACCAGACAAGCCCAAGGCGATCCAAAACATAACCACCACAATAAAACCATCACGAATTTTTAATTCTTTACGATGTTTTCGCACTGGCAGCCATAGCATGGTGCCAATAATTAACAATAAAACAAACGCAGTAAAAAAGGCCTGGTCTGCTCCATCTTGGTAATACAAAGACACGGCAAGCGGAGGTAACATGGTGATACTGAACAGGCTAAGTAAGAGGCCCAAAATACGCTGGATGGTCAGGATCTGCATTTGCTTATCTGCTTATGGCTTGTTGGTGATTTGTTCGACGATAATACGCCCACACCATCAACATGAACAGTGCCATAAATAACATTGGTCGCCGGCCCCAAGTTACATAAGGTGTTTCGCCCTGCCTGGCTTGCACCATGCCTGTTAATACCGCCTCTTCAAACTGGGCAGTTTGTTGCTTCAACTCACCGTTAAAATCAATTAATGCTGATATGCCATTGGTCGTCGCACGCACAACTGGCCGGCCCATTTCCAAAGCTCGATTACGCGAAATCTGCAAATGTTGATGCGGTGCAAAAGAATCGCCATACCAGGCATTATTGGTGGCATTAACCAAGATAGAAGCCTCTGGGACAGTCATTAATACTTCATTTGAAAAAGTATCTTCATAACAGATTGAGACACCAATATCTTGCCCCGCGGCATGTAATAAAGCCTGCCGCGGCTCACCAGCAATAAAGCTAGACATGGGTAAATTAAAAAAATCGATTAAACCACGTAACCACTCTAGGGGCATGTAATCACCAAAAGGCACTAAATGGCGCTTATGGTAAAAAGCCTCCTCAGAACCTAGCACCATCATGCTATTAAAATAATTGCGACTATTGTCTTGCTTAACCGGTAAGCCAACTAAAATATCCGTGTCATTATCACGAGCTAGCTTTGCTAACGGATCAAGAAAGTAATCTTTGGCTTGATGGTGGAAAACAGTCACCGCGTTCTCTGGCCAAACAATTAAATCACTTTGCCAATTTTGCTCGGTACGCGCTTGATATAGAGCAAGGGTCTTAAATAACTGTTCGGGACTCCACTTAATATCTTGTGGAATATTGCCTTGGATCAAACTGACTCTTATCGGCTCGTCTTTAGGGGAAGTCCAAATATTTTGCTGCAAGAGGCTGCCAGCCAGCCAAATAACAATTACCGGCATCAATAACCACCAGCGACTAAAGAGATAACTCGCAGCTAATAAACCAGCCGACAGTGCAACTAACCACGACACTCCTAAAACACCTATCACCGGCGTATAACCTGCTAAAGGCCCTGCTATTTGACTGATACCTAATTCCAACCATGGAAAACCAGTCAAAAACCAAGATTTAAACCACTCAAAGCCTAACCAACTAACAGGCAATAATAGAATCAAATCTAAACTAGAAAAAATCGTGCCCGTTAACCGCTTTATCAAGACAGCAAGTGCAGCTATATATAACGATAAAAAACTAACAAATAACGCCGTTAAGAGACTCGCTAACAAGACATTGGCATGACCAAAGTCATGAATCGCGACATAGACCCATGATACACCGACCCCAAACATGCCTAAGCCAAATAAAAACCCACGCCAGGCAGCTGTTTTAGTGGCTACGTTATGCCAACTGAGAAAAAGTAGCAGCAAACTAATGACCGCTACAGGGAAGAAATCAAATGGCGAAAACGCTAGAGGTAAGATTGCGCCAGCAATCAAGGCAACAGCATTCCCTTTCTGTCCTAACCAGCCTTGAAAATTGTTAATTTTTATTACTCCGTTTCGTTATCTTGTGGCTCAGGCTCAGCTAAAATATCCATCTCCAGCAGATGAACACGACGGTTATCTGCCCGTACTACGGTAAACTGAAAGCTCTCAATCATGATTTTTTCATCGCGCTCAGGCATATGGCCAAATTGATTGACAACATAACCACCGATGGTATCAAAATCGGCATCACTCCACTCCGAATCAAAAGCCTCATTAAAGTCTTCAATCGATGTTAAGGCCTTGATTGTGTAACTGGTTTCACTGCGTTTTAAAATCGGGGCATCATCGTCAATATCGTGCTCATCTTCAATCTCACCAACGATCTGCTCCAATACATTTTCAATGGTAATAATACCGGCCACACCACCATATTCATCCACCACGATCGCCATATGATTGCGACGAGCACGAAACTCACGCAACAATACATTCAGTCGTTTACTTTCCGGAATAAAAACCGCCGGCCGTAATAACTCACGCAAATCAAAGTCAAACTTGCTATTAGTGACCACTGCAGATAACAAATCTTTGGCTAATAAGATACCGATAACATCATCACGGTCATCGTCTATTACCGGAAAACGAGAATGGGCCGTTTCAGTAATCAGTTTTAAGGTATCTTCTGCTGTAGCATCTTTCGACACCATCACGACTTGCGAGCGAGGGAGCATAATATCCCGTGCCTGCATATCTGATACGTTTAACGCTCCTTCAACAATCGATAAAGCTTCAGCATCAAGGATATGACGCTGGGCAGCATCGCGGATCAATTCAATTAATTGTGTTTGGTCTTCCAGCTTCAGGAACTTACTGCCTAAACGTTTAAACCAAGATTGTTTTTTAGTTGATCTACTCAGTCGTCCGTCACTCATTTGCTGTTCTCTTGATCAAGATAAGGATTCTCAATTTTCAATGATTGCAAAAGTGTTACTTCTAACGCTTCCATATGTTCTGCTTCATCGCTGTCAATATGATCATAACCTAATAGATGTAAACAACCATGAATCACCATATGAGCCCAATGATCATTGACTGCTTTATGTTGCTGCTCAGCTTCTTGTTCGACAACCGAATGACAAATCACCAAATCACCTAATAGCCGAGGCTCCATCGGTATGGGTGAATCGAAAGGAAAAGACAATACATTGGTTGGTTTATCCTTGCCTCGATAAGTTGAGTTTAACTCTTCGCTCTCATCCGCAGCAACCAGACGAATACTCAACTCACATGCTTGCTCGACTTCTTGCAAAGCGAGCTCAGCCCAACGTTGAAAATCGGCCTCTTCTGGCAGTGAAGCTTCACAGGCAACTTGCAGATCAACAATCACTGTCATGTTATGAACTTTCAGCCTTTTCATAAGCTAACACAACTTTTTGCACTAAAGCATGGCGCACGATGTCCTTAGCTTGGAAAAAGGTAAAACCAATCCCTTCCACATCTTTTAATACATCAATGACATGACGCAAACCAGACTTTTGCGAACTCGGTAAATCAACTTGAGTAATATCACCAGTAATCACCGCAGTCGAGTTATAACCTAGTCGAGTCAAAAACATCTTCATTTGCTCAGTGGTGGTATTTTGCGCTTCATCCAAAATGATAAATGATTCATTCAATGTTCGACCACGCATATAGGCCAATGGTGCAACTTCAATCACATTGCGTTCAATTAATTTAGCGACACGCTCAAAACCAAGCATTTCATACAAGGCATCATATAAAGGTCGTAAATAAGGATCGACTTTTTGACTGAGATCGCCAGGTAAAAAGCCTAAACGTTCTCCCGCTTCAACCGCAGGCCTAACTAATATTATCCGGCGTGCAAAGTCACGTTCTAAGGCTTCAACAGCACAAGCGACAGCAAGATATGTTTTACCAGTACCTGCTGGACCAATACCAAAGTTGATATCGTGAGTCATCACCCGTTGCAAATAGTCTTGCTGGTTTTTACCGCGCGCCTTAACTAAACCTCGCTTGGTTTTAATAACCACTTCTTTTTGTTCAACAGCTGCCAGTATTTCTTGACCGCCCATTTGGCGAATAGCCAGGTGCACTTGCTCTGCCACTAACACTGTTTGTGCAGTTTCAGCATACAGTTCATGAATCACATCTTGCACACCCGCTAAAATTTCATTTTTACCAATAATTTGAAATTTACCACCGCGGTTATTGATTTCTACACCAAAACTACGTTCCATCATTCGAAGATGCTCATCCAAATGACCACAAAGGTTTGCTAAGCGAGGGTTATCAATAGGACTAAGTTCAAAACTAATATTGTCGAGCACAGGGGAGGTTGTTGTCACAAATATATTCCTAATAAGCTTAACTGATACGACTATCAGCCAGCATTTCACCACGTAACGAATTAGAATAAGCTTCAGTAATATTTACATCAACAAACTTACCGATCAACGACTCATCACCAGCAAATACCACCGAGCGATTATTTTCACTCTTGCCGATCACTTCACCTTCACTACGATCTGCTTTTTTCTCAACTAAAATACGCTGGGTAGAACCTAGCATCGCTTTGCTGTGTTTAGCCTCAAGCTCTAATAATCGCTCCTGCACTTGTTTTAAGCGAGCTTTTTTCACCTCAGCAGGAACCGAATCAGTAAAGGCTGCGGCTGGCGTGCCTGGGCGCGAGCTATAGATAAAACTAAAAGAATGATCAAACTCTACATCATTAATCATCTTCATCGTCGCTTGGAAGTCTTTTTCAGTTTCATCAGGGAAACCAATAATGAAATCACTCGACATACTAATATCAGGTCGTACTTCACGTAGACGACGAATCTTAGCCTTATACTCTAAACCAGTATGACCGCGTTTCATCAGTGTCAAAATACGATCTGAGCCCGATTGCACTGGCAAATGTAAATGACTAACCAGCTCAGGCACTTCAGCATAAGCTTCAATCAAACTATCAGAAAACTCTACTGGATGAGAAGTGGTAAAACGAATCCGGTCAATACCTTCAATCGCAGCAACGTAATTAATCAACAACGCTAAATCAGCGGTATCGTCACCATCCAACTCACCTTGATAGGCATTAACATTCTGACCTAATAGATTAACTTCACGGACACCTTGAGCGGCTAGACCACGAATTTCTATGAGTACTTTGTCAACCGGACGACTGACTTCTTCACCTCGTGTATAGGGCACGACACAGAAAGTACAGTATTTACTACAGCCTTCCATAATAGAGACAAAGGCAGTCGGGCCATCAGCTCTTGGCTCGGGCAAATTATCGAATTTTTCAATTTCAGGAAATGAAATATCGATACTCGGCTTACGACTAGTCTTAACATCATCCAGCATAGTGGGTAGGCGATGTAAGGTTTGTGGGCCAAAAATCAAATCAACATAGGGCGCGCGCCGACGAATAGCATCACCTTCTTGACTCGCCACACAACCACCAACACCAATAACGAGGTGTTCGCGCTCATCTTTCCAGCGTTTCCAACGACCTAATTGGTGGAAAACTTTCTCTTGCGCTTTTTCGCGAATCGAACAAGTATTGAGCAACAAAACATCTGCTTCTTCAGCAATATCAGTCATTTCCAGCTGATGTGATGCAGCGAGAACGTCAGCCATCTTAGCTGAATCATACTCATTCATCTGACAACCAAAGGTCTTTATATAAAGTTTACCGGCCATGAATTTTCATTATAAAAAAAGGGCAAGTAGAATACTCTTTTTATACAGCTAATACAAAACAAGTTATTGTTTTTGCTGAAAAGACCCTGATATAGTTAGCCCCCAGCCCAATCACTTCAAGGATGAATATTTATGGCTATCAAAGACTGGCCTATTGATGAACGGCCTAGAGAAAAGCTGCTACGCCATGGCGCCCATGCATTATCCGATGCTGAGCTGCTCGCTATTTTCCTTCGTACTGGTGTTACCGGCCTATCTGCCGTTGAATTAGCCCGTAATTTACTCAATGCCTTTGGCAGTCTACGCGCCTTATTGGAAGCCGATCTTAAACTGTTTTGCCAACAACATGGTCTTGGCCCAGCTAAGTTTGTGCAATTACAAGCGGTGATGGAAATGAGTCATCGCCATATGGAATCAACCTTGTCGCGAGGCGATGCCTTAGTCGATATTGTCACGACTAAACGATATTTACAACAACGTTTAAGAGCCTATCCACATGAAGTATTTGCCTGCTTATTTCTCGATAACAAACATCGAATGATTCAGTTTGAAGAACTGTTTAGAGGCACCTTAGATGGAGCAGCAGTCTACCCACGGGAAGTAGTCAAGCAAGCGCTTGCCCATAATGCCGCGGCGGTTATTTTTGCTCACAACCATCCATCAGGACTTGCCGAACCTAGCGAAGCAGATTATCAAATCACCCAACGTTTAAAAGTCGCTTTAGAATTAATCGATATTCGCGTACTCGATCATATTGTGATTGGCGATGGCGAAAGCGTCTCTTTTGCCGAGCTAGGCAAGCTATAACAACGAACAACTCAATTTAAGCTGTATGAGCATCAACGCGACAATATTGACCTGCACAATTCATTAAATAAGGGGTGGTTTTGTGATGGAGTTCCAGATGAGACTGCCACCACTCTCTTATAAAAACTAGCAAACCATCCGGGTTTTGATTATCAATCGCCAGTTGGCATATCGCCATAAACTCATCAGTGACATTATCACTATCTACGATGTAGTCCGCTAAGCCTGGGTATTCAGCAGCGCGCAATAGGCCCTCTTCCGTTTTCATATGAAAGCCAATATATCTAACCAATATATTAACTGTTGGCATTAATGCTTCAACACCCTGCCCTTGCTGTAAGAAGTAATGAAAACTGTTGATAGTGGCCAGCACCGCTCGATGCTGCTCATCAATCAATGCTTCACCTTGAATAAATTCATCCTGCCAATTAATGAAAAATGGTTTATTCATGTTGCAACCTCCGTATGAGCTCTAGCTTAAGCATACACCTCTATACATATGCTTTGCTATCAAGTTCTTAACGGAGGGAAGTTCAGATCAGCTATACCGAAAAAGGATATTTAATTGCATCATGGTGCTGGTAGCCGGTGACTTCAAAATCATCTAGGCTAACCCAAGTTTCTAAATCTTCTAATGTCTTAATATCAGGGTTTATTTGTAGCGATGGCGACTCAAAAGGAGTGCGTTTAATCTGCACATCACGCATCATTTCTAATTGATCTTCATAAATATGAGCATTGACAATTTTATGAAATGCTTTGCCTGCTTTATTACCGGTAATTTGCGCAATGATCTGCAGTAAAAAGAATACTTGAACCTGATTAAAATTTAACCCCAGTGGTACATCACAAGAACGTTGATATGAGCTTAGATATAAAGTATCACCTAATAATGAGAAGGTATGACTATGCATACATGGACGTAAACAGCCCATATCAAACTCACCGGGGTTATAGAACGTTAGGATCTCACCTCGGTCATCAATGCCTTTTGATAAGTTGGCGACTATTTTTGCTAACTGATCCAGCGTTGTACCATCTGGCTTTGCCCAAGCTCGTCCCTGTACACCATAAACGCGGCCCATATCATCTGGGCCTTTACGGTATTTATTGTTAAGCCAAACTTCATTGTCATTTGAGTTGGCATCCCATGTTTTAGTACCTAAAGCACGAAAATCAGCGGCATTATCATAACCACGGATATAGCCTAAGATCTCAGCAATTGCCGATTTCCAAAAGCTTTTACGGGTGGTAATTAAAGGGAATTGATTGTTGCCCACATCATAGGTCAAGTCAGCATCGATCACGGTCAAACATCGTTTACCCGTGCGCTCATTTTCTATCCAAGTACCTTCGTCAATAATTCGTTGGCACAAGTCTAAATACTGTTTCATAACTCTACTCTATGGTTTAAATTGAATCTGGCGTTACTTTACTACAAATCGTATTTTTGCATTCTATAAAGCAAAGTGTCGCGACTGACGCCTAATAAACGAGCGGCACGTGAGCGATTGCCAGCAGCCATTTCCAAGGCTTGCTCAATCAAGTCTAACTCCACTTGCGCCAATTTAATTCCCGTTGGCGGTAATACAAAAGCATGATCATTCGCAGCTGCTTCAGGCAACATTTCTACCGGCAAGTCTTCGGCTTGTATTGATTTACCTGGACTTAATAATGCCATTCGCTGACAAAAGTTCATTAATTCACGAACATTGCCAGGCCAAGCATAGGTTTGCAGACAATGTTCAGCTGCTTTGGCATATCGAACTACTGCATTTTTTGCCGAAAATTCGCGACCAAAATGGCGTAATAACAACATAATATCTTCAGTACGCTCACGAAGAGGCGGTAAGTTTAGCGGCACAACCTGAAGACGATAAAACAAGTCGGCACGAAACTCTTCCTTAGAAACAGCCTGCTGTAAATCCACACTACTTGCAGCCAAAATACGTACATCAACGGTATGTAATTTATGGCTGCCTTGTAATTGGCACTCGCCTGCTTCTAAAAAACGTAATACTTTAGCTTGGACCGATAAAGGCAGTGCATTAACCTCATCAAGAAAAACAGTGCCACTTTCAGCCGCTAAAAACTTGCCACGTAGCTCAATCTCACCATTGGCATTGCAACGACCAAACAAATGCTCTTCCAAGCCTTCCGTCGGTAAAGCGGCACAGTTTATGGTGCTAAAAGGTTTGTCTTTACGACCGCTTTGAGCATGTAAGGCATGAGCAAGTAACTCCTTACCGGTACCGGTTTCACCGTAAATTAAGACGCTGGCATCACTGGCGGCAATAATCGGGATAGTCCGCATTAAGTGAGTAATTTGAGGCGATTGACCTAATATCTGTGTCATATGAGCTTCATCCTACAAAACATGATGTTCATGACCACTATGATCGTCGTGCTGTTGACTATGATCCATCGGCCACAACATGGTTGCCACTGCCATCACAATGATCGATATTCCAGCAATACGTCTTAAATGTTTCGCCCTTGCCATTGAAGCAAGCATGCCCGTAAATAAGCCTGCGCCCATCACCGCGGGTAACGTGCCAGCTCCAAAAGCCAACATCACCATCGAAGCTTTCATTGGTTCACCAACAGTTGCAGCAACAGCTAAGGCGGCATAAACCAAGCCACATGGTAACCAGCCCCAAACAGCCCCTAATAAAAAGGCTTGTTTTAAAGTTCTAACTGGCAGCAGTTTTTGGCTTATCGGCTGCAGTTTTCGCCAGATCGGTGCCCCGATTCGCTCCATCTGAGCAAATTTTGGAAACCAACCTGCTAAATATAAGCCCATCGCGACCATCACGATCACGGATAAATAACGCAAAATTAAATGGCCATCAAAGGCAGCTAATGGAGAGCTTAATAAGCCGACTATTGCACCTGCGGTGCCATAACTTAATAAACGCCCCAAATTATAATTAAATACATACGGCAGCATTTTTTGCTGACTTTCTCTCACTTCTGCAGGCAAACTTAGTGTCAAAGCACCGATGACCGATCCACACATTGCAATGCAATGAACAGTACTAAATAAGCCCAACAAAAAAGCAGTGATATATGAAGTGGCGATTGCTTCCATCAAAAATTAAACCTTAACGTTTTCACATAGGGCGACACTGTAACATGCTGAAAAATGACTATATTGTGTTATTTGACACACATTATCCTTAGAAAACACACTTTTTGAAACCAATAAATCATTATATTTACATGGTAAATTTAATTTGGAGTTTGTCGTGCGTTATAAGTTTTTGCCACTTTTTATACTAGCCGCTAGCAGTCAACATGTACTTGCTGAACACGTCAGCTTGCCAGCCATGTCCGTCGAAGGCGTGCCTGGTGAAGCAACACCTTACGAACTGCCTATTTTTGCTATTAGTAGCCCTGACACAGGTGATCTCGTCAAACGTTTGCCAGGTGCAAATGTTAATAAAAATGGCCCAATCACCAGCATTGCTCAATACCGAGGCTTATTTGCTGATCGCGTTAACGTACTCATTGACGGTGTTCGCCTTAATCAAGCCGGCCCGAACCGCATGGACTCTCCTCTTAGCGCAATTCCAAGTTCTCGTTTAGCAGATGTTTCTGTTTATCGTGGCATCGCACCAGTCAGCACCGGTATCGAAACGATCGGTGGCACCATGACTGCCAACTCAAAACAAGCAGAATTCACTTCGACTGATGAGTTTGAGTTCCATGGTAATGTCAACGCAGGCTATGCTGAAAATGGCAATACTCGCCAAGCAGGTTTATTAGCAAGCATTGCCAATGCACGTCACCGCTTCCAAGTAGCTGGTAGTGTTGATCGTGGCAATGATCTTGAGTTTGATGGCGGCGATATTGATCCTAGTAAACATACTCGTGACACGATTAGCCTTGGATATGGCTTACAACAGAATGGCAATGAGTTCAGCTTAGACATCGAGCACCATGACACAGGCGAGACCGGCACAGCAGCCTTGCCGATGGATATCATCTTTGCTCGTGGTGAACACTATAAAACTAGCTTTGATAAAGCCTTATCTAATGGGGCAACAGTCAGTGCTAGCCTGAACTACCAAGACGATGAACACCGCATGGCAAATTATGTGTTGCGTAGTCCAGGCATGATGCAACGTCATGCTGATGCTGAAGTCGAAAGTGTAGGTTACCGCTTCACTTATGCTCAAAATAACTGGTTAGTTGGCATTGACGGTGATCAAGCTGATCACGACACTGATATTTTTGATCCGACCAATACCATGTTTTATATCAATAACTTCAATGATGTTGAACGTGATCGCTACAGTGCATTCACCGAATGGTCAGGTAATATCTCATCAAACTGGAAGCTACAATCTGGTGCCCGCATTACTTATGTACAAACGGATGCCGGCGAAGTTGATTCCAGCATGGCAATGATGAATGCCAATGTGCGAACATTACGTGATCAGTTCAATGCTGCCGACCGTAGCCAAAATGACACCTTAATTGATCTCAGCATGGTGTTCACTCACACCATCAATAGCGATATTGATCTTGAGTTTGGTCTAGCTCGTAAACAGCGAGCTCCTAGCTATCAAGAACGTTACCTATGGCTGCCAATGCAGTCCACATCCGGTTTAGCTGACGGTAATAATCACATTGGTACGATTGATCTTGATCCTGAAACCGCTTACCAAGCAGAACTAGGTTTAGATTGGCATACACCTAAAGCAGGCGTATCACCTCGTGTGTTCTACCATCACATTAACGACTACATTCAAGGCACAGCGGTACCGTCATCTAACATGGCAGCGTTAATGGTCAGCAATATGATGGGCGGCGATACGACACCACTGCAATACAATAATGTTGATGCCAAATTATATGGTGTGGATACCAACTGGTTCGTCAGCCTAAGCAATGAATGGCAGTTAGACGGAACCCTCAGTTATGTACGCGGTAAACGTCGTGATACTAGCGATAACCTGTATCGAATTGCGCCATTATCAGCACGTACCATGTTGAGTTATGTGCAAACTAATTGGCGTATTGGTTTTGAAGCAGAGACTATTGCTCGTCAAAACAAAGTTTCAACTGAAAATGAAGAGCAAAAAACCAGTGGTTACGCAGTATTTAATCTAACTGGTAATTACCAACCTAAAGATAATGTATTAATTACCGCAGGCATCAACAACCTATTTGATCGTGACTATGAAGATCATTTAGCGGGTTATAACCGTATTTCAGACAACGCAGATATTGCCCTAGGTGACCGCCTACCGGGCCTAGGTCGCAGTGCTTATATTGCAGCCAATGTAAGCTGGTAATCTAAAGAAGGTCTCAGCTTATTGGCTGAGACCTTCTTTATCTACTCGCGAAAAAATCCGTTAATTGTGTAGCCTGACTTTTAAGATGAAAACGAGCGACACGTTGTTCATTTGCCTGTGTCGTGTAACGAAACAATGCAATCTGGCCTTGTTGAAATTGTTGCTGTAATGATGCAAAACCCACAGCAGATTGGATAGGAAAATCCACCACTTCTGGTCGTCTATCGGACAATAACTTTTGATAAGTCAGCTTATCTTGCTCTAATAACTGCAAGACATTACTGCTTGCCACTGTTGATTGGCTGAACTGCCAGTTATCAACTTGTGTATCACTGGCCAAAAAATCATAACTCATCGTTTGTTTCTTGCCAGCAGCACCGCCACACGATTGCTTACCCGCCAAATTAATAGGCTGGTTATTATCAATCTGCAAAACGATTAACTCATGATCAGCAAAACTTTCAACCACCTGATCAGTCAACATGAAACTCGCCCATATCTCCCCATTTTTAAGCTGGTGAAACATTAAGCTATCGCCACTTTCGCTGGTCAACAACATAGAGTCTGCAGCACGCGCTGGTGTAGCAATCAACAAACCAAGCATCACGAGTATATAAAGTAATCGCATCACGCCTCCTTAATACTCTCCGACCCAAGCCTCTTAAATTGGTTCGGCGTTAACTACTTTTTTCAGTTAACTGGAGGCTAAGATCGATCGATTTTAAGTATTCATTCTCTTGTGTTAAATCAGCTTCTGTTAATGGATGTTTTGCTAGCCAACCTGCTGGCAAGCCTAGCTTCAATGTTTTCTTGCTGACAGCTAATGATACAAAGGTATCAGTCTTTTCTGACCGACCGCGATTAAAGACCATCGCTAACCGCAATAATACCGTCAGTCGCTCAGTCACTTGCTGCAACTCATCCGGTAAGCGTTTGATGTATTTTTTAGGAAACTTCCTACGCTGACCACGCACCATGACCGCTAAGGCATGCTGCTCTTCGCGAGAAAAGCCCGGCAGATTGGAATGCTCCACCAAATAGGCCGAATGCTTTTGAAAGTTTTCATGTGAAACCGATAAGCCGACTTCATGTAATTTAGCTGACCACTGTAAGCGATGTAAACACTCGGGCTGATTAATGTTCCAGCTATTGGCTACTTGCTCAAACATTTGTGTTGCCATCTCAGCAATGCGTCCAGCATGCGCTTCATCAACCTGATAACGTTGTGCCACAGCTAACACCGTGCGTTCACGCTCATCATCATGCTGAATTCGACCTAATAAGTCATACAACAAACCTTCACGTAACGCGCCATCGGATACGATCATCCGACTAATACCTAAACGCTCAAATGAAGCTCGAAGTACTGCTACTCCGCCAGCTAATACCGTTGCCCGTTCTTGGCTTAAACCGTCCAACGACAAAGCCCTGACATCGCCAGCATCAATCATCGCTGCAATCAACATATCCAAGGATTCAAGCGTGATTACACCATCATCAGACCAACCATTGGCTTTAACAATACTGGCGACACAACGAATCGTACCGGATGCGCCGACCGCTTCTGTCCAGCCGGCTTTTTTATAGGGCCGTTGAATACTTCGTAAACCTGTACCGACAGCAAGCAAGGCCATTTTCATTCGTGATTTACTAATAATGCCATCAGCAAAATAGCGCTGCGAAAAACTGACACAGCCCATATTGATACTTTCGCGACGAATACCAGTGAAACCTTCACCAATAATGAATTCAGTACTACCGCCCCCGATATCCATTACTAAACGCCGGGAATCATCAAAGGCTAAGGCATGAGCAACACCAGAATAAATCAGCCGCGCTTCTTCTTGGCCAATAATAATTTCAATCGGATGGCCTAAGGCTTGTCGCGCTTTGACTAGAAATTGCTGGCTATTTCCAGCCATGCGTAAAGTATTGGTACCCACGATACGAACACTACCCTGCGGTAAGTCTCGAATACGTTCACCGAATCGTTCTAAACAGGCGATAGCACGATCTTGAGCTTCAGCTGTTAAGTTATGGTTACTATCAAGGCCGGCACGCAGCTGCACCATTTCACGTAATCGGTCCATCACCTGGAAATGACCGTCTCGGAGACGGGCAATAATCATATGAAAGCTGTTAGAGCCTAAATCAACGGCCGCTAAGACTTCCTGTTCTATTGCTTGTTCCATATTCACCAAAAAAGAGTCAATAATGGGAGCATTTTGCATTACATTAGGCCTGCTGACCAGCACCAATACTGATTTACATCATATCTCGTTAAATTAATTTAGTTTTATCATAAAAAAAGCCCATACCTAGATATGGGCTTTTTAAAATTCGAGCTAACTGCCGCTGATTAGCTATTTTTAGCTTGCAAAACTTTTTCGATTTTATCGACGCTTAAATGACGAACATCTTTACCTTCAACCAAATAAATAACATATTCACAGACATTCTTAGCATGATCACCAATGCGCTCTAAAGAGCGTGCCGACCAAATTAAATCTAAGACATGAGAAATATTACGTGGATCTTCCATCATATAAGTAATTAACTGACGCAAAATGCTGTCATATTCTTCATCAACACTTTTATCTTCAGCGGCTACTCGCAGTGCGGCTTTTGCATCAAAGCGAGCAAATGCATCCAAAGCATCACGCAACATTTCACAAACATGTTTGCCTAAGGTCGCTAATTCTCGATAACTTTTCTTTGGTCGATCTTGATCAGACAGATTAAGTGCTTTTCTAGCAATAATATTAGCTTCATCACCGATGCGTTCTAAGTCAGTAATGGTTTTTAAGATCGCTACAATTAAGCGAAGATCACTCGCGGTAGGCTGACGTAAAGCCAAAATTTGTGTGCACTCTTCGTCAATTTTCATCTCAAAGTTATTAACTTGCGTATCTTGCTCGATCACCTGACTGGCGAGATCTACATCACCGGTAAATAAGGCTTGTAATGCATCTGCAACTTGCTTTTCAACCAAGCCTGCCATCGCCAGTACTTGTGATCGAATATCTTGCAGCTCCGCTTCAAATTGCTGTGAAATATGCACTGAACTATTTGTTGCCATGTTTTTCTCCTAACGTCTTTCGATCAACCGTAACGGCCAGTAATGTAGTCTTCTGTTTGTTTTTTGCTTGGATTTGTAAATAACTCATCCGTGGCACCAAACTCAATTAACTCGCCCATATACATAAATGCCGTGTAATCAGAAACTCGTGCTGCTTGCTGCATGTTATGGGTCACGATAACGATGGTGTATTTGTCTTTCAGCTCGTAGATCAACTCTTCAATCTTCAATGTTGATAAAGGATCCAAGGCTGAAGCTGGCTCATCGAGTAATAATACTTCTGGTTCAATGGCAATGGCGCGGGCAATAACTAGGCGTTGTTGTTGACCACCCGACATACCCATTGCTGACTCCTGCAGACGGTCTTTAACTTCGTCCCATAACGCCGCACCTTTCAGTGACTTCTCGACCACACTATCTAAGGTTAGACGATCGTTAACTCCTTGCAGACGAAGACCATAAGCGACGTTTTCATAAATTGATTTAGGGAAAGGATTCGGCTTTTGGAAAACCATGCCCACTTGACGACGTAAGTCAGCCACATTGACCGATGGTGCATTCAAGTTGTCGCCTTCAAGCAACATTTCACCTTCAACCCGCACACTATCAATCAAATCATTCATCCGATTGAAACAACGTAATAACGTTGATTTACCACAGCCACTAGGCCCGATAAAAGCAGTGACTCGATTCTTGGGAATGGTCATATTAATGCCATGCAGAGCCTGCTTGTCACCGTAATAAAGATTAAAGTCTTTAACTTCTATACAGGTCTTTTCATCAGCAAGGTTCACCTTATTGCCACGATGAATAGATTCGATATTGATTGCTCGTGCAACCGGCGCTTGTTGTTGTTTAACTGCTTCCATTTTTAACTCTCATTTGCTTTATAGTTTTCACGCAGACGATTACGAATACTGATCGCCGCCAAGTTCAAAACGATAATAATCACGATTAATAACAACGCAGTGGCATATACCAATGGCCGCGCAGCTTCTACATTTGGACTTTGGAAACCCACATCATAGATATGGAAACCAAGGTGCATAAATTGTCTATCAAGATGTAAGTAAGGAGCTAGATTGTCTACCGCTAAGGCCGGTGCTAACTTCACCACCCCAACCATCATTAACGGCGCGACTTCACCAGCAGCACGCGCTACAGCTAAGATTAAACCGGTCATCATTGCTGGTGCAGCCATCGGTAATACAGTACGCCATAAGGTTTCAGCCTTAGTTGCACCCAACGCTAAACTACCTTCACGAATGGCGCGTGGGATACGAGATAAGCCTTCTTCTGTCGCCACAATCACCACTGGCACGGTCAAAATAGCTAAGGTGAGTGATGCCCACATCAAACCGGGAGTACCAAAGGTAGGTGACGGCAAACTTGCTTGGAAAAACAACTCATCAATGTTGCCACCCAAGAAATATACAAAGAAACCTAAGCCAAACACACCATAAACAATCGATGGCACACCCGCTAAGTTATTCACCGCAATACGAATCAAACGAATGATCGGACCTTGTGTTGCATACTCTTTCAAGTAAACAGCAGCAACCACACCAAACGGGGTCACCAACACCGCCATTATCATTACCATCATCACCGTGCCGAAAATAGCCGGGAAAACACCACCTTCAGTATTTGCTTCACGAGGGTCGCCAGAAACAAACTTCCACAACTCATGCACATACACCGCCATTTTTTCTGGCACCGTCATCGCATTAGGCAGATGAGCTTGCACCACTTTAGCTAATGGAATTTCAACTTCACGACCATCAGACATTCTCACCATCATTTGGTCACGGTTTAATGCCGCATACAATTTAGCTAAGGTTGCTTGCAGTACTTTATAAGAGTCATCAAACACCTTCTCTGACTCTGTTAGCTCGACGTACTGCACTGACCCCGCCACAACATTGTCCAACTCTAATTTACGGCGTTCTAAGCGAATACTCTCTAAACCGGCGTTGATTTTGCCAACCTCACCTCGTTCCAGAGCTTTAATATCACTTATCAATTGATTACTGCGTTTCAAACGTAGTTGTAGTTCAGCATAAGTACTTTCGCCATCGGCAACCACTTCACCCTGCTGTTTCACCGCCGTTAAGTAACCATAAAAATGGCCCCACTCACGACGTTCAATCGCCATCAGATCTTGTGGATAAGTGACTTCGCCCATCCAAGGGCCATTGATCCAGCTAAAATCCAAACCAAAATAATCACGATTACCGACTTTAATTAAATGACGCTCGCCACTCGCCTGACCGGCTGGTAACTCAACCCCAACGCGGTTCAATTGTCGTGCTGATATTATTTCACTATCAATCAGTTCACCAACCAAAGTAACGCTTTCTTTACCCGGCTCGTTATAACTAATCGACATCAGATCGGCAGGCCAAAAATGACTAAGGCCGCGTACTGAAATCAGTAATAACAAACCGACCACCATGACCAGGCTAATACTTACTGCGCCAGCATTTAACCAAACCCACGGTGCACCACTGCTCATCCACGAAGAAAATGATTTATTAGACATAGTTATTTCCTTCTACAAACTACTGTATTTATTACGTAAACGCTGGCGTATGACTTCGGCCACCGTATTAAACAAAAAGGTCACCATAAACAACACTAAAGCGGCCAAGAACAACACTCGATAATGAGAGCTAGCCACTTCAGCTTCAGGCATTTCAACCGCGATATTGGCTGATAACGCTCGGAAACCTTCAAAGATATTAAAGTCCATAATGGGTGTATTACCGGTGGCCATTAATACGATCATCGTTTCACCGACGGCACGCCCCAAACCAATCATTACTGCTGAGAAAATACCTGGGCTGGCAGTCAACAACACCACCCGTGTCAGTGTTTGCCAAGGTGTCGCACCCAACGCTAACGAACCGATAGTTAAGTGTTTTGGCACACCGAAAATGGCATCTTCAGTAATAGAGAAGATAGTTGGAATAACAGCAAAGCCCATCACCAAACCGACCACTAATGAATTACGTTGATCAAAATCGATACCGATGTCATTCAACCATTGCGGCATATTGCCACCAAACAACCATAACTCTAATGTTGGGCTCATCAACATCGATACCACACCCACCATAATCACTACCGGCACTAGAATTGCCGCTTCCCAACCATCAGGAATACGATCCCGTAACCGGCTTGGAATACGACTCCATAAATAGGCCGTTAATATTGTCATCACCGGCAACATCACTAAGATGCTAAATACACCAGGTAAATTACCTTCGACAATCGGTGCTAACCAAAGTCCCGCTAAGAAACCAAGAATAACGGTAGGCAATGCTTCCATAATCTCAATCGTTGGTTTAACCACTTTACGCATTCTTGCAGACATGAAATAAGCAGTGTAAATCGCACCTAGAATACCTAGAGGTACCGCCACCGCCATCGCATAAAAGGCCGCTTTAATGGTGCCGAAAGTAAGTGGTGTTAAGCTGAACTTAGGCTCAAAGTCATTACTCGCTGATGATGATTGCCAGATATGCTCTGGTTTATCACGACTTTCATACCAAACCTCTTCCCACAATGAATGCCAAGACACTTCTGGGTGCTCATTATCAAGTGATAATAATTTGGCTTGGCCAGCAGAAGTCACTGCTAACAAACCATTAGCACGAGGAGATAAGGCCATTACTGCATTAGCCGTGTCCACCAGCGGTTCAATCAATAAGGTACGCTCTGCCGTGGTGTGATAAATACCCATCACCCCGTCTTGATCTAAAGCAACAAAGCCTTTGCGCGAATATTCAGGCGCAATTGCCACAATGGCCGCGTGTTGGTCGTGGAAACTACGTACATTATGCAAGGTATAGTTATTATCAGCATCACGCACTGGGAACCACTGATCGACCTGACCATCACTGCGACCGACTAAGATTGAAATACCACCGGTCAAAAACTCTATGCTGGTAATATCCGTACCTGATGGCACTGCTTTAATATGTTGAATTAAACGTGGTGCAGCAATATCAGTGATATCGTAATAAGCAATCATGCCGTTGCTATCAACTAAGTAAAGCTCACGTTGATCGATATCCATCTTTAAATGGGTTGATTGAGCAATCGTTGCCAACTCAATGCTGCTAGAGGTTGCTTCAATTGTGTATAAGTCTTCATCCATAAAGTCTTGTTCACGAACCAAACTACTAATCACCAAACGTTTATCAGCAGTAACAGCCGCTAAGGTAGTTTGCTCTTCACTACTTTGCACCGTTAACAACTCTAAGGCTGCACCATCAGCATCCACCACCAATAATTCTTTATCTAATGGATAGTCAATAAGCGGTGTAATCATTCGCTTATCATTTGGGTAACTGATTTTATAATCTTGTTTAAACAATAACGCTCGACCATCTGCAAAACCGTATGCAAACACACCGGTTGATGGTGAGCCACTACTAAAACTCGTAATCTCAACATCAGCCGTTATTGGCAATGTTGGTTCTAACAACAGATGACCATCATTTGCATCAAAAAACCTTGCTTGGCCCTGCATATTCAGTGTTAATGCAACATCGTTATATTCATTTAAGGTTAAATAACGACTGTTATTGGCAGCCATTTCATATTCGGATTCAACATCCATCTCGGCACCGTTAAACAGCGGCATAACTACTGTTAACAGATAAAAGAATATCAATACAATGGCAAAAATAACCATCATGCCGCCAGCAGCTACACCATATTTAGCACTGCGATCTTTAAACTCGCGCCAAGCACGGCGTCGTTTTGCTATTGGTGAATCTAGTGCCGGTAATACACTGTCTTTTAAAGTATGTTCAACCATAAAATCTCAGATATAGCTCTATAAATATTTAAGATATAAAACGAAAATGCCTTGTACCATCCGTGGTAACAAGGCGATCCATCTTACAAACGTTGCTGTTATTTCAGCTTATCTAGCTCTTGTTCAACTACTGATAGTGGTAATGGAATGTAACCATCTTTAACCACTACTTTTTGACCTACTTTAGACATCACCATTTTGATAAATTCACGATCAATCGGTGCTAAAGGTTTGTTCGGTGCTTTATTCACGTAAACGTATAGGTAACGTGATAACGGATAAGAGCCGTTAGCAGCATTCTCTTTAGAAGCTGCAATGAAAGGAGTACCTGGTTTCTTAGTCAAAGCAACCGCTTTAACACCCGAGGTTTTGTAACCGATACCAGAGTAACCAATACCATTCAAAGACTTGGTCACGCCTTGCACAACAGAAGCAGAACCAGGTTGCTCGTTCACGTTGTTTTTGTAATCACCTTTACAAAGTGCTTTCTTCTTGAAGTAACCGTAAGTACCAGAAACTGAGTTACGACCGTAAATTTGAATATTTCCTAAGTCGCCACCTAACTGGTTCCAGCTAGTGATATCTTCAGCGTTGCCACATTTACGTGTCGCTGAGAAAATCGCATCAACTTGAGGAATAGTCATGCCTTCAATTGGGTTATCTTTGTGTACGTATACTGCTAAAGCATCAATCGCAACACGGATTGGCGTCGCTTTGTAACCGTATTTTTCTTCAAACGCTGCATTTTCTTTGTCTTTCATCTTGCGGCTCATCGGGCCGAAGTTTGAAGTACCTTCAGTTAACGCTGGAGGAGCTGTAGAAGAACCCGCTGCTTGAATTTGAATGTTAACGTTTGGATATTCACGTTTGAACTCTTCAGCCCAAAGTGTCATTAAATTAGCTAACGTATCAGAACCTACACTTGATAAGTTGCCAGAAATACCGCTTTCTTTTTGATAATCAGGTAATGCTGGATCAACATCAGCAAACGTTGCGGCAGAAAATGTCATCGACATTACCGACAGCCCAATTAAATACTTCGCAAAATTCTTCTTGAACATCGTTGTTCAACTCCCAAGTAAAAAATGAATAAATTCAAACTACGGGATGCATTATCATCAAACTATGTGACAATGATATGAACATAATATGACCGTTTTATGACAAAGTTAAAATACTTACAAAACAACCACTAACGACTTACATTTACCGGTTTTATAGGTGATAATCATCTTGACTCTTTTCACTACGGGCGCAGCTAAAATGAAAAACTCACTCCTATTAGCCTCAATTTTGTCTCTCTTTATATATAGCACTGCTTTCGCCGACAAACCCGAATGGGCAGGAAAAGATAAATCAAAATCAGCTGCTGACAGCATGGAACAGTTCGAAGACGAACTTGATAAAAAACATAAGCACAAAGACAAAAAAGCAAACAAAGCCAAACATGATCTCGATGATGACATCGACGATATGAAAAAAGACAAAACCAACAAGGCTAAGAAAGATAAAGCGCTTGATGATCTAGATAGTGAAGACAAGCTGAAAGGCTTAGAAAAACAACGTGACAAAAAAGCCAGCCAAGAACGTAAAGAACTGGGTAAAGGCTCAGAGCAAGGCCAAGCTTCTCGTGAACAACACAGCAAGAAATGGTGGAAATTTTGGGGTGATGAATAGAGTTGATTCTGGCGCATGGATGATAAAATTTACTTTGACACCATTACTGATAAATGTGACAACTATTTTGTTGTGTACTCCCCCCCTATCCCTGGGTGGAAGTTCTCCACATTATCAATAAATTATATTTCGAATGTTACGACAAAGCAGGTCGTAGAAGATCTAGTTAACTTGAGTGAAATATGGACTAATAAATTTCCTATTTCTCTAATGGCAAACTCTTTTGACCAAAAAGGAGACCTTATAGACTTATCAGGTTTTAAGTCTGAGAACTACCTAACCACTATCGTAATAGGTAATACTAAAAAGAAACGCTGGGGTACGGTAAGCAACAATGAATTTCCAGAAATTTCAAAAGAACGATTATTTTCTATCTTTATAGGTCTAGATTTTAAAAAACAGTCAGACATCGACAAAACCTCTCTTATTAGAGCTAAATCTGTGAGGAGATTTAGATCCATAATCATATTCTGGACCATTATTCTTCCACTAATTATAACTATGCTGGAATATTTCAGTCCTGAATGGATTGGAATACTGGGCATAACATATAGCTTTTGGAAGGCATATAAACAATGGCGTATTGAAACTGGTCGAGATGAGAAACCTAAAATTGATCAGCTTAAGGAAGATGACAATAGAACAATGGAACATCACCATTATCACTGCAAACTAAATCCAGAGGCATTTCTAAAGTTGAAGGTAGAAAACCTGCAATCAATGCAAATTAGTGAAATACAAGAAAAACATAAAGAGATCAAAAACACCAGCTAACGTGAATAACGGCCCCAACGAGAATGTAACGAATTATTTCTAAAAACACAGTGCTAAATCAGCTAAACCATTTTTTATGCTCAATAACTAATACTCGCTAACGATGCTGAAGAAGTGATTCATAAAACAGCAAGTTTGCATTATCACTAGCTTTAATTAATAATAATTCTCATTTGCGCTACTTAGTAATTAAGCATCCTCTAAGTAGCTAATAACCCAACAGAGCCCAAGCAATTAGGGCACCTTTAATTTAGATGAAAAATACTTTGTTGATGAAAATATTAATGGGCTGGCTACTTTTAGTCAGCCCTCTTCTTATCCAGGCAGCTGAACTCTCTGTTGATCACGCTATCAACGAGCGTTATTCACAAGCCGTCGATATCCCGATAGTAGTGAGTGCTGGCGATTATGTCTTTGGCCAACTGATTAGCAATGACGCAGAAGTCGATCTGATTTTGCTCGATGACAACGTTAATGATTTAGCAGTACAACGTAAATTAATTAATGGAGAACAAGGCGAACATAACTTTCTGTTTGTTGCCACTGACTTAACCAAAACACTGCGTTTGCAAGCAACTGATGACTCAAACAAGTCCCACTTTGACTATCAACTCAAAATCATTCGCCATATTCCTAAGTCGGAACAAGTTGCTCCCAGCCAACCATTTGTTAGCCCAACCATCGCCGCATTAGCAGACAACATTGCCAATAATGTTTCTACCGATGCAATCTGGGCCACCATCGCATCACAAGGCACACCGATCATTGAAGAACATGCGGATAGTGACAATGTGGTGATGACCTTTGCTTATAAAGGTGCCAAACATAATGTGCGTATCTTTGGCGCACCGGCCAGCGAACATGAGTTTATGGAACAGCTCGACGGTTCTGATATTTGGTATAAAAGCTTTATCGTGCCCAACACCAGCCGCTTGTCTTATCGCTTATCACCTGATGTTCCTCAATTTTCAGGCACACCTTGGCAACAACGTGTGGCTATACTTGCCACAGCTCAAGCTGATCCATTAAATAAACACCCGTTTCCAGCAAAATATGCTGCAAATAACAGCAGTCCGTTTAATTACTTCTCAAGCGTGAATCTAGCAACGGACACTCATAAGTATTGGCAACCACAAAATAATGTCGCAACAGGTTCAGTGCAAAAACACCGTTTCAGCAGTGATATCCTAGGCAACCAACGTAATATTTGGCTGTATACCTCAGCTAATTACGTGAAAAATGATCCCAACAATGTGCTGTTATTGATGTTTGATGGCAAACACTACACGTCAAAAGTCGATGTGCCGATGATTTTAGATAATCTCGTCGCTAACAACAAAATACCAGCCATTGCTGCCGTGTTGATTGATAACCCTAGCCAAAAACTTCGTGCCAGCGAACTGCCAGATAACAAAGACTTTGCCAAAGCGATGGCAACAGAAATATTACCTTGGGCAGAGCAAACGCTTGGCATCAAATCTAAACCACAAACAACCGTCTTATCAGGTTCTAGCTATGGCGGTTTAGCCTCCACCAGCATAGCCCTTCGCCACCCAGAACAATTTGGTAATGCACTCTCCATGTCTGGCTCTTACTGGTGGTCACCAGAAGATACACCTGCCAAAGAGTCTGAATACACAGCGATTAAAATCGCGACCATGCCGAAACAACCCGTTCGCTTTTTCCTCAGTGCCGGCCTGTTTGAAAGTTTCTACAACGGCAAAGTCAGCATCTTAGAAACCAACCGTCACTTACAACACATGCTCACCGCCAAAGGCTATGACAGTGAATATAAAGAATACGCCAGCGGCCATGATTACTACGTCTGGCAAGATGTTATTGCAGATGGGTTGATTCATTTGTTTGGAGAAAAATAGGTTTCTAGCACTGCAAAGGATAGCTTATTCGATGGTGATGAGAGTTCATCACCTTATTAAAGAAACGTATGCATTGCTTAATGTAAAAAAAGAAACTAATATATTGCTTAACCTTTAAAAGCAATCTATGAGTTTCTTATAATGGCATCACTATTAGAACAACTAAAAAATCGTAGGTTAAGCCTCAAGTTAAAGCAAAAAGACATGATGCTTCGTGTAGGTATCTCTCGCCAGCAGTATCAACATTTAGAGTCGAAGGGTAACCCGAGGCTAAACACACTTGAACTCATTGCCAAGGGTTTAAAAAGTGAACTCATGCTGATCCCTACTGAAAAACTTAGTCTTATAAAAGAAGTTTTGGAGAACGATGCCCAATCATCTTCAACAACAAGCCAGTCATCAAACAAAACAGAAGCTAACGAGCTTTCAAATGATCCGTGGAAGAAGCTGTTAGAGGATCAGCAATGACTCTGCACAACAAAGCTGAGGAAGTTAGCATCCTTAAACTCACCTTACATGACAAACTCATCGGCTATTTAGCAGGCTTTCAAAATGGCCAAATGCATTGAAAGATTTACCAATGAATGAAGAACATAAAGAACAGCTAAAACAACATTGGCGTGGGCTTCAAGCTGATTTCAAGATAAGCTAACTAAAGTGAATATGAAGAATACGCCAGCGGCCATGATTACTATGTTTGGCAAGACGTTATTGCCGATGGCTTAATTCATTTGTTTGGGGAAGATTAAATCAGTTTTTCTTTTTCCCGTTGTTATCGCCAGCGAAAAGGCTCTATTTTCCGGATGACGGGGGTAAGTGTTTGAGCGTAGCGAGTTTTTACCCACGCCGTAAAATCGAGTATTTTCGATGATAAGCGATAACGCCGGGGGCCCTTTTCTTTGGTTCGTTTCTTTTGGGCACGCAAAAGAAATGAACGCCCAGCGGCAGCGAAGAAGTTTATCTATGAGTAAAAAAGATGATCTTAAAGGGATGCGCCCCCATTTAGCTAATTAGTCATGCTGAAGCATGTAAAAATCAAAACTTAATGTCTGAGTTTGATTGTTTAAGCCAGTAACGCAACAAAACTAGGGAGTTTGATGTGCAAAATAACGGGGTTAATTACAAGGAAAGCACCAATGAATAAGAGAAAAAATAAAAACGGATTTACACTTATTGAGTTGGTCATGGTAATTGTAGTTTTGGGCATATTGGCAGCCACCGCATTACCCCGCTTTGTTAATTTGAAAGAGGATGCAAGCTATTCAACACTTAAGTCTCTTGAGGGTTCTATAGGCACTGCAAGTCAGTTGGTATATTTAAAGTCTATAATTAATGGCTCGCAGAGTTTAATAAACTCAAGTGTATTTTTGGAAGATGGTACCGAGATAATTACACGTTATGGATACCCCACAGAGCATTCTATTATGGATGCTATTAATCAAGATTATGTCGGTGGATGGGGACAGGGAAAGCCATTGCGAGTTAGTTACGGTGGCGGTATTACCAATATTAATATTCACAACAATTGTAAGTTATTTTATATCCCAGCAAAGTCAATTGATACTCCTGCGCGGGTGCAATCACCGCAAAGTAAAGACGTTTGCTTCTAACTGCTGAAACAAACTAAGGGAGTAAGTTATGCCGAAAGCTATTACTAAAAAAATCAATGAATGCCTTTTTAGAATTACAAAAAGAGTCATGATTTGGTGCTAGTACTAAATATTCTAACTTCAAGTGAACACCCTAATTATGATTGTGCTTATAACGATTAAGCTCAGTTGAGAGCAAAAGTGGGCCGACGACAGGAGCGCCGCTTTTGGCAACCTACTGGATCACTTTGTTATGGTCTTTAACTTTCTTGCCGCAACAAAATAGCTAGATGCACCTTTATATATCTCTTCAGATTCAACTGCCTGAAACCCACCAGCCTCTAACAAATTGTCTACCTCAGAGCTCGTGATCCTTCTTATAGGAATGGGAATTAACCCGAGCTTGCACAAGACCCGTACCAACTGAATTTGAAGGTTTACAAAAAATGACATCTTTTGGCGTAAGCAAGGTGTTACAGAAATAAATAAACCTTCTGGTTTTAACAATTCATTTATTCGCTGCATTACATCCTGAGGATTAGGGACTGTATGCAACATATTAAAAGCCAAAATCACGTCATATGATTCGTTAGAATATTTGTTATCAAAGATGTCCGACTGTTCGAAATTTACATTCTCAGTTTTCCCAACAGTAGCTTTTTCTTTAGCTATTTCAATCATCTTCGATGATATGTCAATGGCATGGATCTCTTTAACTTGACTGGAAAACTGACAAGCTGCTGTGCCAGTCCCGCATCCATAGTCCAGAACAATGTCGCTATCCTTCAGAAATTTTCTAGTGTTTTCTCTAGATTTACTATGAATATACTCAAATCTCTCTTCCGTTTTGTCGTAATTTTTAGACGCGCCATCCCAAAACTCTTCCGATTTATTCATTCTCTATACCTTAATGGGGAAAACATAACGCCAAGCTCAGCGGCAAATCAAAGTGGCGCGTTTTTGCGAAAGCAAAAAAAGTGACACTTTGAATTGTCCGCTGGAGCTATTTGTTAAGCCATTCATTTTAAAATATTCTGTAAAACTCCAGAATACAAATAATCACTTTCTGAAATCAAGTTAGTTGAACTTGCGAAACGTTCATGTAACTCAGATCGGATCTTTTTTGAATTAAAGGGATGCGTCCCCTTTAATTTACTCTCCCTGAGCATTTAACGCCTTGCTAAGCCGAAACATTGTGAGCGAGTCAGCGAATAATTTTTCGGCTTGAGCGTATGGTTATGCATCATTAATGCTCAGTAAGTTTTCATGACCAGAAAATATTTTCTCGAGCTGAGAAACCAACTCTCTGCTCTCTTCTTGGTTTGCATCAAGCTTGATTTCAAATAAAGATTCACCGATTTTAATCTCATCTGTATGAACAATCAGAAGATCACCAGACAACTCTACCGATTTGATGACATCAGAACCGCCATTAGTTTGATCATCAAATTCAAAGTATGGAAGATCATCGCTTCCTGTTTCTGGAATCATTCCTCTTTGGAACATAATGTAGCCAATGGACTCATCTCCGATTCCAGCAATTAATGTTCCTTCAAAATCTTCACAGCCAATTTGATTTGCAGTGAATGAAATCATACCTCTATTCCTTTACGTGCATAACGCCTAAAGAAGACGCGTGTCTTTTGCGTCGTTTTTACTTTTTTTGTTATATTTTTCACTTTATTCATATGGTGTTAATTCGATATTTCTCATGAATCCTTCGAATGTATCCGATACTTGATCCGTGTTGCAAGTGCCAGCGTTGTATTCTAAATACCACACACTCCCATCTTCGGTCTTAATTACATATCGGTTATTAAATGAATCATCCGCAAATGGTACTAATCCTTGAGATGCGTACTCTTCATGTGTTTCTATGTCATCAGAAATATCCCCAGCACCACAATTTATTCCAAACATAGTGAAAACTTCCAAGTTTGCATTGGATTTAGAAACAATCGACGCCTCGCCTGAGAACATGCACCTGCCATAAGTAAATTGAAATTTTTTGAATTCCTCAGGAAGAACAACGTTATATCTCTTTTCAAAGGCAGACACATCTTTCGCTGATGTTGGTTGAAATTCATCGAGGATCGGCTCAAATATTTTTTTCATATTCTCACGTCATTAACAGCTCATGGGCAAAGCACCTGGAAATATAACTAGGGTTTAGCGGACACTTTGTCCGCTAACATACTATAGATTCTGAAAGATAACATCGTTGTAAACGTCCTTGTACCAATGTGTTAGATAGAGTTTGGAGTATAGTCAGTATTTATCCAAGATGTCCACTTTGCTTATTTTATTATCCATTTGTAGGGTGTTACCCTAAATTTGGGCCTTTCAAAAATAGGCTGTAAACCCTTTAGTTTCAGTCGATTACAAAGTGCACTGGAATTTTGTTAGCGGACATTTATAGTGTGATTAAACGTTCTTGAGTGTGATTTGGAAAAAAATATCACCCACTTTAAACTGGTTTAATTTTTGCTTTATGTGAACAAACAACTCACATAGGTACATGCTTTATGGTTTCGGTTAACAATAATATTAGCTCGACGATCAATTCATCGCTTTCTAGCAAAACAAGCGAAGTCATCGAGGCTGCCAAACAAACGATTAAAGACGCACAGCAAAAACCTGTTCAAGAGACGAGTCAAACGACGCTGAGCTCAAGGGGCGAACGACTTGCAGCCTTAAATCAAGATTTTGATATTACTAGCTCAAACTTTGCTATTACTGATGATTTTCTGACTAGATTGGCGGAGCTTGATTTTATTTCTGCAGATCAATTAACCAGTCTTCAAGAAGAGGTCGGCGTCAACAATTCGTCAGACTCAGAATCATTAACGCTGGCAACGATCAAGCAAGATGCCATCGATATTATTGAACGCTTACAAGATGATGGCCAAGCTGACAATTTGGTCGCAATCCTAGAGAAAGCCACCAGCATTATTGATAGTTTTGGCAGCACCAGTAGTGCAGATACGTTTACTACCATCGCTCAGCTCGAGCAGCAGCTAAATACGACGGATGGCCTCAGTCTAACGGAGCAAGAAAAAGTGACGTTAAGCGAACTACAAACCGTGTTGTCTATTGCAGAGAAACTCAATCCTCAAAGTCGAACGGCTACTAATATTAATCAATACCTGCAATACCTAGAGTAATTTTCATCATGAAAACGTGTTAATCAACCACCCGCAGCAAAGGAAAGTCACAACTAAACTGTGTGCCTTTATCTAATTCACTACTGACTTTTAACTCGGCTTCATGACGCTGCAATACGTGCTTCACTATGGCTAAACCTAAACCGGTGCCGCCGGCTTGTTGAGAACGGCCTTTATCAACGCGGTAAAAACGTTCGGTCAACCGTTCAAGATGCTGCTCTTCAATGCCTTCCCCTTCATCAGCAACTAAGATATGGCCGCCGTGTTTATCCACTGACCAGCTAAGGGTGATTGTGGTCTGTGCTGGTGTGTATTTGACTGCGTTAAACACTAGGTTTGAAATCGCACTTCGTAGCTCATCAGAGTCTGCTAATAGGTGCTGTTCGCTGTTAATCTGCAATTGCAGATCATGCTCATTAAACTGCTCTATTTTTTTAGCATCATCAATAATCGAACTTAGCCATGCCGGCATATCGATAGGTTCGTCAGTCAGTTCTTTTTCGCCGGTTTCTAACCGAGATAAAGCCAATAAGTCGGTGATCATGACATGCATACGTTCAGTTTGTTGTTGCATGGTCGGCAAGGCCGCACCCCACATTTCTACTGGACTATCTTGATTAAATGTTTCTAAATAACCACGTAATACGGTCAATGGCGTGCGTAATTCATGCGATACATTAGCAACAAAGTCACGGCGCATTTGTTGTAGTTTTAAGGTTTTGGTGATGTCTCGAGCAATCAGTAAACGACCACTGGTCATATAACGCACTATTTTGATTTCTAATCGCATGTCTGAGTTGCGTGGCGATGGCACGATCAGTTGATGCTCTTCATCAATCGGTGCCGCTATGATGGTTTGAAACTCAGGTGTGCGAATGACATTTTTTAAACGGACATGACTGTCTCTAGGCCAATAGAGACCTAGCAATGATTCTGCTGCTTTATTAGACCAAATAACTAAGCTGTCATCACCCAATACCACCACGGCATCAGGTAAGGCGGCAGTGGTCGCTTGAAAGCGTTTCAAATAACCGGCGAGTTTCTTCTTCCGCTCACGATTTTGTTTTCGTACGCGTTCGATCTCTCGGCAGACATCATCAACCACGCCCTCAGCACTGGGTGCTTTCACTTTCTTAGGGTTTCTAACCCAACGATAGAGTTGATTCCAACTGCGTTGCAACCATAAGGCGTATAGCAATACCGCAAAAAACATCATGGTCATCATTTGCTCGATCAGTAAACCGAGAAAGCCAGACATACTGACAATGGCTGCCAGTCGCCAATTATCCCAACGCATTAATAAATGAACCTAGTCTTCTGCAAAGCGATAACCCACGCCACGTACTGTTTGGATTAAATTATCATGGCCGGTTTCTTCTAAGGCTTTACGCAAGCGACGAATGTGTACATCCACAGTTCGTTCTTCGATATACACTGTATCTCCCCACACTTGGTCCAGTAACTGGCCACGGCTGTAGGCACGCTCAGGGGTTTTCATGAAAAAGTGTAATAGCCGAAATTCAGTTGGCCCTAATTCGATGCGTTTGTCATCTGCTAAAACACGGTGACTCTTAGTATCTAACACTAAACCACCTAATTTTAGTTGCTTAGAATCATCAGCATCACTCGGGCTGTAGCGACGTACTACCGCTTTGATCCGGGCGATAAGCTCGGCGGGTGAGAATGGTTTATTCACGTAGTCATCTGCCCCCACGCTTAAGCCCTTAACCATATCTTCGCTTTCGCCTTTTGCGGTCAACATGATGACCGGAATATTAGCTAAAAACTCATTGGCGCGTAGCCGACGGATAAATTCAATGCCATCCATACCCGGCAACATCCAATCTAATAAAATCAGATCGGGCTGCTGTTTATTTAATGACTCAAAACCGAGTTCTCCATCACTGGCTAACTCACACTCAAAACCAGATTGTTTTAAGGTGAAGCCCAGCATTTCACGAATCGCTTTGTCGTCTTCTACTACTAAAATCGTTGTTGTCATGATTTTTGTTCCTGACTACATCAAAATTACTGAATGATACGGACTTTATATTACAGTTTTATAACAGTTGCCATCATAGCAAGCTCTCGCTTACATCACTGCTTGCACGCAACGTAAAATACCATATTCATATTCGCCACCTAAGGCATCAAACACCGGTTTCAGCCGGCCTTTTTCCATGTCTTCTTGTGACTCAATCATACTGACTATTTCATTAAACTCAGCCTTTGATAAACCAGTCACTTCACGCACCTCTAATAAGCCAACCTCGATCGCATCGGCCAAATGAGTATAGATGGTATTACTGGCCACCGAACGTTGTTTAGCAATATCATCGATCGTTAAGCCTTGCTCAAATAACATCAAGGTTTCATTAACAGTGGCAGTTAAGCGGTTATTAAGCAGAGCAGACAATGGGTGATTAACAATTTCAGCGACAAACTGCTGACCATAACGTTGTAGTTTCTGCTGGCCGACGCCTGATACTCGACCGAAGTCATTGACCGTTTGTGGCCTGATCTTAATCATGTCTTGCAATGAAGCATCAGAAAACACCACATAGGGTGGCACACCTAGCTCGGTTGCCAATTCAGTACGCAATGAGCGCAGTGCTTGCCATAAGGCTTCGTCTTGCGGCCGCACCATGCTTTTCTTCTTTTTAGCGCTGGTTGGTGCTTCTTGTTTAACTTGTTTTCTTAATTGTAATTTATGTTCACCACGTAATAAGCTTCGACATTGTTCAGTCAACACTAAAGCGCCATGTCGCTCCATATCAATATTAATATAAGACAAGGCGATTAATTGCCTAAATACACTACGCCATTCCACCGCTGAAAACTCAGTGCCGATGCCAAAGGTACTGATTTGATCATGACCATTACGCTGAATACGCTCATCACTTTTGCCCAGCAAGATATCAATGATGTAATTGACACCAAAACGTTGCTCGGTGCGATAGATGCACGATAAGGCTTTTTGGGCTGATTCCGTACCATCCCACCTTTCTGGCGGTGTTTGGCAGTTATCACACTGACCACACGGCTGCGCGAGTGTTTCATCAAAGTAGGCTAATAATGTCTGACGACGACAGGTGCTGACTTCACATAAACCCAACATCGCTTCTAATTTATGATGCTCGACTTGCTTGTGTTGCTGATCAGCATTCGAGTCTTGGGTGAATTGACGCAAAGTAATCACATCTTGCAGGCCATAAGCCATCCAGGCGTGGGCAGGTTCACCATCACGACCTGCTCGACCGGTTTCTTGATAGTAAGCTTCAACACTTTTCGGTAGGTTTAAATGAGCAACAAAGCGTACATCAGGTTTATCGATACCCATACCAAAGGCAATAGTGGCAACAACAATGACGCCATCTTCACGTAAAAACCGTTGCTGATTGGTTTGTCGTACTTGCTGAGGTAGGCCGGCATGATACGGTAACGCCGTTCGACCTTGGTCGCTGAGCCATTCGGCAATGGCTTCTACTTTTTTACGCGATAGGCAGTAAACAATGCCGGCATCATTCGGATGATTATTTTCTAAAAATGACCACAAACGCTGCTTGGGGTTATTACCTTCAGAAATCGCATAGTGAATATTAGGTCGATCAAAACTGGTCAGAAAGACCCGCGCTGACTCTAGTTGCAGCTGACTGATAATCTCTTGGCGAGTTCGCTGATCGGCTGTCGCCGTTAACGCTATCCGCGGTACATCCGGAAAACGTTGATGGAGGATTTTAAGCTTTTGGTATTCCGGCCGAAAATCATGGCCCCATTGCGATACACAATGCGCTTCATCAATCGCAAATAAGGAAATATGACAGCGATCAAGCAGCGATAACATCCGATCCATCAACAGTCGTTCTGGCGCGACATAGACCAAATCTAATTCGTTATGCTGCATCAATTGCTCAATATCACGCACTTCAGCAGCACTGACACTAGAGTTGATAAAAGCAGCATTGACACCTAGTTGCTGCAAGGCATCGACTTGATCTTGCATCAAGGCTATCAGCGGCGACACGATAATGGCACAGCCATCTCTCACTAAAGCAGGGATCTGATAACACAGCGACTTACCGCCACCAGTCGGCATCAATACTAAGGCATCGCCACCATTGACGATGGTTTCAATAATGTCATGCTGGCTATGACGAAATTGATCATAACCAAATGTAGATTTAAGAACCTGTTGGGCGCGTTCCATATGACTTCTTTTAGCGTAGATAAAATAAAAATGCGGTCTTAAATAACACCCGAGTATTACTTAAAACCGCATGGTAACTGCCGTTAACTCTGCTTAGTGATGATTAAATCATAAAGCCTTTAATCATGTAGAACATGCACGCGGCTAAGACTGCTGCAGAAGGCACAGTAATTACCCAGGCAGTGATAATTTTCTTAATCGCATCACGCTTAACATATAAATTTTTCTTATCTTCTTTCAGCGATTTTTTCGCTTTTTTGATGGTAGCTTCTTCTTCATCAATTTCACGATAAAGTGTTGAGATACGTTGATAATCATTATCGCTACGTTCGTCTTTCTTCTCGATCTGAGTTAATTCAGCCTTTAAAGCTTGTAGGCGTTTTTTCTCATCTCTGATTTCAGCTTTATCTTGCTCAATTTCGTATTCGATGCTGGTAGTTGAATCTAACCATTCACGTAAGAAACCGACACCAAAAATACCACCAATTGCGATATGAGTTGAACTCACTGGCAAACCTAATTGGCTGGCGATAATCACCGTGATCGCTGCCGCCATTGCCACTGAGAAAGCACGCATTTGATCTAAGTCGGTAATTTCACTGCCCACTGTTTTAATCAAGCGTGGGCCATATAAAGCCAAACCAAGTGCGATACCTAGTGCACCTACCGCCATGATCCAGAAAGGAATGCCGGCTTTAGATGAAATACCACCGGTGACAACGGCATCATTAATCGCAGCCAATGGACCAATCGCATTCGCCACATCATTAGCACCATGAGCAAAACTCAATAAGGCTGCAGCAAAAATTAATGGCACGGTGAACAATAAATTGACGCTAGCACGATCATTTTTCAAAGTATCGAGCTTACCTTTGAGTGATTTTTTCATCCAAAAGAAAACAAAAACAGCAACGATTGCGCCCATAATAGCCGCCGTCGTAAAGGTTGGTTTTTTCGTCACTTCAATAGTAAAGAACATGATGTCATTGAACGTGCCGACCAGTGGCGGCCAAACCTTTTTCAGGCCTTTAAGAACCAAGTAGGTTACAAAAGCCCACGACATGATCGCAACATAAAAAGGTACCCATTTATAAGACGCTTCAATTTTATTGTCTTTAAAAATAATGGTTTTTTTGATGGCAAATAAGAAACCGGCGGCAATCACCCCACCAATAACGGGAGAAATCACCCAAGAACTGGCAATTTTACCCATCGTGCCCCAATCAACAATATTGAAACCAGCAGCAGCGATACCTGCCCCCATCACACCACCGACAATCGAGTGAGTGGTCGATACCGGCGCTTTTGCCATGGTGGCGATATTAAGCCATAACGCAGCAGCTAATAAGGCCGCCATCATCGCCCAGAGGAAACTATCGGTATCATCACCAAAGGCGTTGATATCAATAATGCCCTTTTTAATAGTTGAAACTACCTCACCACCACCAATAAAAGCACCGCCAGCTTCAAAAATGATCGCGATAACAATCGCGCCACCCATGGTTAATGCTTTTGAACCAACAGCCGGGCCGACGTTATTAGCGACATCATTGGCACCAATGTTCATCGCCATATAACCGCCAAAAACAGCCGCTACCGCGAGAAAGACACTATTGTTAATGCCGCCACTAGTGCTGAAACTGAAAGCTAAGATGCCAACCAAGAAAAATAAGGCGAATCCAATTCGGCCTAATTCAGTGTGACTTTTTTTCATGGCTTGTTTTTCAATTTGATAAATATTTTTAATTTCCACTCTACGCCAACTCTTCAAATTAATTGATCAGGTAATATTAAAGTGCGAATGTTACCGTTTTATGACAGTCTATTTCGACTCAATTTATTTTTTTTTAATTCAATGAAACAATCTGCTTTGTTGATAGTCAATGACAAGACGGCTTTTAGACCCAAGACAACTTATGAAAAAAATTTTATTTCTACTATTTCTACTTATAACAACCTCGCTAAATGCGCGACCAGGCCTATTAGATAGCTTAGGCTTAAATGATGATTTTGATGTGCCTCCTAGTGTGGAAGAGGCATTTCAACTTTCAGCAAAAGTCATCGATGCCACAACGTTATTAGCTCAATGGCAGGTTGCAAAAGGTAATTATCTATATCGCGATAAAATTAGCTTCGAAATTATCAACAACGATGCGGTTAAATTGCTTAGTTATTCGCTACCTGCTGGCGAAAACAAAATGGATGAAATCTTTGGCCTCAGTGAGGTTTATCATCACGATACAGAGGTGTTGCTACCGTTAAGTCGTCATGGCGACACCCAACAAGTCACTCTGTCGGTTCGTTATCAAGGTTGCTCTGAAACTTTTAACATCTGCTACCCACCGATCACCAAGCAAATTTCACTGCTGTTAGCTGCCAATAATAAGTCGACTGCCGAAATAACCAATCAGGATGTAGCTAACGCAGCCATCAACACCGTAAGTCCTGTGTTATCAGAACAAGATCGACTAGCACAGAGCTTGGCCGAAGATAGTCTGGCCAAAATATTATTAGGTTTCTTCGGCCTAGGCATCTTGCTCGCATTTACCCCCTGCGTTTTTCCGATGATCCCTATCCTATCCAGCATTATTGTTGGTGCCGGTGAAAGCATCACCACCCGCCGTGCCTTTATCCTGTCATTAACTTATGTATTGGCGATGTCGGTAACCTATACCGCCGCCGGTGTTCTGACCGGTTTATTGGGCGAGAACCTGCAAGCAGCCTTCCAAAACCCATGGATAATCGGTAGCTTCAGTGGCTTATTTGTCATTTTAGCGATGTCGATGTTTGGCTTATTTGAGCTGCAACTGCCACATTTTTTACAACATCGCTTACATAAAGTCAGCCACCAGCAACAAGGTGGCACTTTAATTGGTGTTGCCTTAATGGGCCTCATTTCCGGTGTCATCGTGGGCCCCTGTTTAGCCCCGCCTTTAGCCGGTGCGTTAATTTTTATTGGCCAACAAGGTGATCCTTTTCTAGGCGGTGCCGCACTCTTTGCGCTTAGTCTCGGTATGGGCCTACCTTTGGTTGCCATCGGCACCTCTGAAGGTAGTTTATTGCCTCGGGCCGGTGATTGGATGAATACCATTAAATCTGTATTTGGTGTGTTAATGCTCGGCCTAGCTATTTGGATGTTAGAGCGCATTATCCCTGGCTGGATTAGCTTATTACTCTGGGGCGGACTTTTAATTGTGACCGCTATTTATCTCGGGGCACTCTCTAATCTTGGTATTGAGGCCACTGGTTGGGCTAAATTTTGGAAAGGCATCGGGCTGATCTTGTTAATTTACGGTGGTTTACTGATTGTTGGCGGCAGCAGTGGCAACCATAATCTTTGGCAGCCATTAAATCTTGCTAGCTCCAACAATAGTCTTGCAGCTGAAAAGTCAGCACTGCAGTTCAAGCAAGTGAATAGCTTTGCCGAGTTAAATCAGGCGTTAGCCACCACCAATCAACCGACCATGGTCGATTTTTATGCTGACTGGTGTGTCGATTGTAAAAAAATGGAACTGACGACGTTTGCCGAACCAGCGGTTATTGCAGCCACACAAGGTTGGCAATTACTGCAGGTGGATATGACCGCGAACACTTCTGAACATCAGGCATTACTCAAAAAACTCAATGTATTTGGCCCGCCAACGATGTTGTTTTTTAACGCCTCAGGCCAAGAATATCACCAGCATCGTCTGGTTGGTGATATTTCAGCTACAGCACTGTTGCAACATATCAATAGCCTTTCGCAATAAAGACTTCCAGCATATACGATCTATTTCGACGAATTTAGCCACATTATTGCGCATTTTTAGCTCGAAAAACTGGACATTCCCCCCCCTCTGGTGCAAAATTCCGTCTTAAATTATTCCTCTACCAAGATGCGAACTTTACGATGGCACAAATTTTAGTATTGCATGGCCCCAATCTAAACCTTTTAGGCACTCGTGAACCTGACATTTATGGTTATGAAACATTAGCTGACATCAGTACCAAACTCACTGGCCTTGCCATCGACAAAAACCATCAGCTAACTAACCTTCAAAGTAATGCGGAACATGTACTGATTGATGCTATTCATACTGCTCGAACCAATGGCACCGCTTTCATCATTATCAATCCCGCCGCATTCACACATACTAGCGTCGCCTTACGTGACGCATTAGCTTCAGTGCAGATCCCCTTCATTGAAGTACACCTTTCCAACGTACATGCTCGAGAACAGTTCCGTCAGCATTCATATCTTTCCGATATTGCTGTAGGCGTTATCTGTGGCTTGGGTGCTCAAGGCTATGAGCTCGCTTTACAAGCAGCCATTACACATATTAATAAATAAGGTTTTTCCATGGATATTCGTAAAATAAAAAAATTAATAGATTTAATTCAAGAATCTGATGTAGCCGAAATAGAAATTAAAGAAGGTGAAGAATCTGTTCGTATCAGCCGTGCTAGTGCACAAGTAGTGGTTGCAGCACCTGTAGCAGTAGCCCCTCAAGCTGTCGCAGCACCTGTCGCTGCTCCAGCAGCAGTTGCAGAAGCACCAGCAGCTGCTAATACCGCCAATGCCGTTAAGTCACCAATGGTCGGTACTTTCTACCGTTCTTCTTCTCCAGAATCAGCATCATTTATTGAAGTGGGCCAAACCGTTGCTGCCGGTGATGTGATTTGCATTATCGAAGCAATGAAAATGTTTAACCAGATCGAAGCCGATCGCAGTGGTACCGTTAAAGCTATTTTGGTTGAGAATGGTCATCCTGTTGAGTTTGATGAGCCATTAGTTATCATCGAATAAATAGCTGTCATCGCTATTTCAACGTAACAATCTTGCTTACACCAAACTGTGGATAAACAAATCTCATGATAGATAAAATTGTCATTGCCAACCGCGGCGAAATTGCCCTTCGTGTACTTCGTGCCTGCCAAGAACTAGGCATTAAAACCGTTGCTGTTCACTCTGATGTAGATCGTGATTTAAAACACGTATTACTAGCAGATGAAACGGTTTGTATTGGCCCTGCATCCTCTTTAGAGAGTTACCTTAATGAGCCGGCATTAATCAGTGCCGCTGAAATTACTGATGCAACCGCGATTCATCCTGGTTATGGCTTTTTATCAGAAAATGCTGACTTTGCAGAACGCGTAGAACGCAGTGGTTTTATCTTCATTGGTCCAACTGCAGATACCATTCGGTTGATGGGCGATAAAGTATCGGCCATTAAAGCAATGAAAGAAGCGGGCGTGCCTTGTGTGCCTGGTTCAGATGGCCCCCTAGGCGATGATGATGCAACGAACCTGCGTCTAGCACAGCAAATCGGTTACCCGATCATTATCAAAGCATCTGGTGGTGGTGGTGGTCGTGGTATGCGTGAAGTACATAGTGAAGCACACTTGCTCAATGCTATCGCTCTTACTCGTAGTGAATCAAAAACGCTGTTTAAGAATGACATGATCTATATGGAAAAATTCTTAGAAGATCCACGTCATATTGAATTCCAAGTATTAGCTGATCAACATGGTAACGCTATCCACTTAGGCGAACGTGATTGCTCTATGCAACGTCGCCATCAAAAAGTATTAGAAGAAGCGCCAGCGCCAGGCATTACCCCTGAATTGCGTGAACGTATGGGTAAAATCTGTGCTGATGCTTGTGTACGTATCGGTTACCGTGGTGCAGGTACCTTTGAATTCTTGTATCAAGATGGTGAGTTCTACTTCATTGAAATGAATACTCGTATTCAAGTTGAGCATCCAGTAACTGAACAAATAACAGACACTGATCTTGTCGCTGAACAAATTCGTATTGCTGCCGGTGAGCCGCTATCTATCAAACAAGAAGATGTCGTTATTAATGGCCATGCCATTGAATGTCGTATTAATGCTGAAGATGCTAAAACATTCATGCCTAGCCCAGGTACGATTACTCACTATCATGCTCCAGGCGGTGCCGGTATTCGTGTCGATTCCCATATTTACAGTGGCTATCGTGTACCACCTAACTACGATTCATTGATCGCTAAATTGATTGTTTACGGTAAAACACGTGAATCAGCAATTGCACGAATGAAAACTGCATTAAATGAAATTGGTATCGAAGGCATCAAAACCAACGTCGCATTACAGCAAGATATTATTGGTGACGCTAATTTCCAAAGCGGTGGCACTAATATCCACTACCTTGAAAAGAAACTCGGACTGTAAGGTAGAGCATTAGTAATATGGCTTGGATACAATTTATCTTTGATAGCACGCCTGACGCTGCTGATCAGCTTTCAGACATGCTCTTGGAATGTGGCTCTAGTGCAATCACCTTCCAAGACAATGCCGATCAACCTTTGTTTGAACCTGCTATTGGTACCACACCTTTATGGGCAGCGACACGAGTTATCGCATTGTTTGATGCCGATATCGATATTGATGGCACCATTGACCATTTATCGACTTTAATGGCACCAGCAACGGTGCCAAGTCACCGTGTTGAAGCTGTAGAAGATAAAGATTGGGAACGTGAATGGATGGATAATTTCCACCCTATCTCCTTTGGCGAACGTTTGTGGATCTGTCCTAGCTGGCATACGCCACCACAACCAGAAGCCATTAATATCATGTTAGATCCAGGTCTCGCTTTTGGTACTGGCACCCATCCCACTACCGCCTTGTGTTTGAACTGGCTAGATCAAGCTGATGTTAAAGGTAAATACGTCATTGATTATGGTTGCGGCAGTGGTATTTTAGCCATTGCAGCCGCTTTATTAGGCGCAAAAAAGGTGATTGGTGTTGATACTGATCCACAAGCATTAGAAGCGACACAAGCCAATGCCGAGCGTAATGGCGTACAAATCGATACCTATTTCCCTGATGATTGTCCTACCGATCAAGCTGATTTACTGATTGCGAATATTTTAGCTGGGCCATTACAGTCCTTATCTGAGTTATTTTCACAATTAACGAAACCACAAGCACCTATCGTTTTGTCAGGAATTTTAGAAGAACAAGCACAGGATGTGAGTTCAACTTATCAAACTTGGTTTGCAATGCAGCCCCCAACCCAAAAGGAAGAATGGATTCGCTTGACCGGTCAACGACATGACTGATCACGCATTCAAAATTGGCCCTTACACACTGCCAAATAACCTCTTCTTAGCACCCATGGCTGGCGTTACCGATCGTCCTTTTCGACAACTATGCCGTCGCTTAGGTGCTGGCATGGCCGTATCAGAGATGATTACGGCCAATAAATCATTATGGGCCAGTAAAAAATCACTATTACGTGCTAACCATGATGGTGAACCAGAACCGCGTAGCGTACAGATTGCTGGTGCCGATCCGAAAATGATGGCTGAAGCCGCTCAACATAATGTTGAACAAGGCGCGCATATCATTGATATCAACATGGGCTGTCCTGCCAAGAAAGTCTGTAATGTGATGGCCGGTTCGGCATTATTACAACATGAAGCTTTAGTCGCTGAAATTCTTGAATCGGTTGTCAATGCGGTTGATGTGCCTGTTACCTTAAAAATTCGGACGGGTTGGGACCGAGATAATAGAAACGGTGTGACTATTGCCCGCATTGCTCAAGAATCAGGTATTCAAGCCTTAGCTGTGCATGGCCGAACCCGAGCAGATGCATACAAAGGCGAAGCCGAATTCGATACCATTGCTGATATCAAATCTAGAATTGAGATTCCAGTGATTGCCAACGGTGATATTTCGAGCCCAGACAAAGCTAAGCAAATCCTTGCTTACACCGGCGTTGATGGCCTAATGATTGGTCGTGCCGCGCAAGGTAACCCATGGATTTTTAGGCAAATAAACCACTATTTAGACCACGGTGAGGTTTTAGCCTCGCCATCAGTAAAAGAAATCAGACAAACCTTGATCGAGCACCTACATACCCTGTACGATTTCTATGGTGACTACACTGGTGTGCGCATGGCTCGCAAGCATATCGCTTGGTATAGCAAGGGTTTACGAGATGGTAATCCTTTCCGCCAACAAATGAACACCTTCGAACAGCCGCAACAACAACTTGATTTCACCGAGCAATTTTTTGCTCAACTTGAAGATAAGGATACGATGGCAGCATGACCCAAGCTTTAGAAAAACAGCCTGCTAGCTGCTTCGAATTAGATGTGGCCAGCGAGCAAAAAAATGCCCCCATCGCCGAATGTGTTGAAACCGCATTAAAAGATTACTTTGAACAATTAGATGGTCATTCAACCGCCAACCTATACGACATGCTCATGGCAGAAGTTGAAGCGCCTTTATTCAAAGCAACACTCACTCATACCAATGGCAATCAAAGTCGTGCCGCCGAAATTCTCGGTTTAAACCGCGGCACACTACGCAAAAAATTAAAACTTTACGGCTTATAACAGCCTAGCAACAATCAGGAAACCACATGAATAAAATCCAGCGCGCGCTACTTAGTGTGTCAGACAAAACAGGTGTTTTAGAGCTTGCTCAAGAACTAAATCGTTTGGGTGTTGAATTACTGTCTACTGGCGGTACAGCAAAATTATTACAAGAAGCAGGATTGCCTGTTAAAGAAGTATCTGAACATACTGGTTTTCCAGAAATGATGGATGGCCGTATCAAAACCTTACATCCAAAAATTCACGGTGGCTTATTAGGCCGTCGTGGTACTGATGAAGGCATCATGGCTGAGCATGATATTGCTCCGATTGACCTTGTAGTGGTCAACCTTTACCCATTCGAAGCGACTATTGCTCGTGATGATTGTACCTTACCAATGGCAATTGAAAACATTGATATTGGTGGCCCAACGATGTTGCGTGCCGCTGCTAAAAATCATGCGTCAGTAACCGTGTTAATTGATCCAGCCGATTACAGCCGAGTAACAGAGCAGTTAGAAGCTACCGGTGGTGTTGATGACGCTACTCGTTTTGATTTAGCAGTAAAAACATTCGAACATACCGCTCATTATGATGGTGCAATTGCTAACTTTTTAGGCAAGATTGAAGCTGACGATACAACAGCTAATTTCCCTCGTACCTTCAATAGCCAATTCCAAAAAACACAAGATATGCGTTATGGTGAAAACCCTCATCAAAAAGCAGCTTTTTACACTGAAGCAGAACCAGAAACCGGTTCTATTGCTGCAGCTGAGCAGTTACAAGGTAAAGAATTATCTTATAACAACATTGCTGATACCGATGCTGCCTTAGAATGTGTTAAAGCGTTTCCTGAGTCACCAGCCTGTGTGATCGTCAAGCATGCTAACCCTTGTGGTGTAGCGATTGCCGATGACTTATTAACAGCTTATGACTTAGCTTACCAAACAGATACCACTTCTGCTTTTGGTGGCATTATCGCCTTTAACCGCACTTTAGATGCAGCAACAGCACAAGCGATCATTGATCGCCAATTTGTTGAAGTTATCATCGCTCCAGAAATTAGTGATGAAGCCAAACAAATCATTAGCCAAAAAGCCAATGTTCGTCTGTTATGTTGTGGGCCATTGCCGACACAACAGGCTGAAGGTTTAGACTTTAAACGTGTTAATGGCGGCCTATTAGTTCAAGATCGCGATACAGCATTAGTCACTGCTGATGAGTTAAAAGTAGTGACTAAAAAAGCACCGTCTGAAGAGCAAATGCTTGACTTGTTATTTGCATGGCGTGTCGCTAAGTTTGTTAAATCTAACGCGATTGTTTATGTTAACAAACAACAAACCGTCGGTATTGGTGCAGGCCAAATGAGCCGTGTTGTAAGCAGTCGTATTGCTGGTATTAAAGCAGAAGATGCAGGTTTGACTGTTCCAGGCGCTGTAATGGCCTCTGATGCCTTCTTCCCATTCCGTGATGGCCTAGATGCCGCCGCAGAAGCTGGAATCAGTGCTGTTATTCAACCGGGTGGCTCGATGCGAGATGATGAAGTTATTGCTGCTGCAGATGAACATGGCATTGCAATGGTCTTCACTGGCATGCGTCACTTTAAGCACTAGGCCAGTCATTAGCTTGCAATGGAAACAAGCGACGTACTTAAACAGTTTTTAGCTTTTAACCGCACACGGATCGCGCGGTTGCGAGAGCTATTCCCAATTCAACAGCAAGCCTTTATTGAATTGCTGCCACTGATTTTCCACAGCAACTCTGCCACATTACCGGCTTTTATCAGTAATTCAGTCCCTGCCGGTATTAGTGATTATCAGCCTAATGAAGCCGATCTAACTGCCGCTCAGAAATTTAATCACAGTTTTAACTTTAAGCGCAAAGCGTTACGCCACTACCCTATTTTAGGTCTGTACTTGATCAATGATCATGGCGGCCTACAATTCCCCCAGCAAGCTGACTTTGATCTATGGCTGGTTCATAGCGAACAAGTGCCTACCGCTGAACAAGCGCTATTACAGCAAAAATCACAGGCACTGCAACAATGGGCTACTAGTCTCGATATTAACTTAACCATTCGGTTATTTAATATCTCGGATCTTAACCCGTCTTCATTTACCGCCCATGACTTAAACCGCTTTTATTTGAATGGTTTGGTATTGGCTGGCAGCCTGCCCGCCTGGTGGTTAGTGCCGCCTGACACCACAGATTATCAACAAGCAGTGCAGCAACTGACCCAGCAACGCAGGTTAAACCATCACAGTATTATCGACTTTGGTGAATTACCTACTGAGATGGATGCTCAACCGCTGTTTGATCTCACTTATAAACAGCTTAATATTGCCATGGAGCAGGGACTTGAAGCGCTGTTAGACTTGCTCTATAGCCAATATTGTTTGCTCACTTACCCGCAACATATTTGGCTGTGCAATGATTTAAAACATACCGTTTATCAAGATGAGAAAAATCCATTACAGATAGATAGTAACCTGCTTAAACTAACCAAGCTACAGCAACAAGGCGGGCTCAGTAACGAACGCTTATTACTGGTTAAACAGGCACTGTATTTTTTATTTAAAGAGCGGCTGTCACAACAGGTTGCCCATGCTATCTATCCATGGCGCCGTGAATTTTGTAGCCAACTAATACAATCATGGCAATGGTCTGAGCAACAAATTAAAGACTTAGACCGTCGTTCACAAGCCGCTTATCGCCAATGTGTCACTGAATATGAACAACTTCGTAATATAGTATTTGATGTCAGTCATAGCCTGTTAAATTTTGCTAAGCAACACCAGCTCGACTGTGAGCAACAAATAAAACAGTTAAGACGTAAGCAGCAACTACATGAGTCAGCGCCTGACATTATCACCTGTTTACCGCCAGCATTATTACCTAAGAGCTCAGAACAACATCTGTACCTATATCGAACGACACAACAGCAAGGCTGGATGCTTAATGAAGTAGCCATTATTGGCAACAAGCAAGTGGCGCTATATCAAGCAGACTCTTTGGTGCAAGTGCTCGCTTGGGCAGTAGCTAATCAATTGCTCACCAAATCAACCCGACTGAAGATTGCCGATCAAACACATCAAATAGCCATAAATACAATATTACAACTGGTTGAACAGTTATTACGCTCAAAGCTTAAAGAGCTTACTCCAACAATCAGTGAGCAAAAGTTAGCTCAACCAGCAGCAATAACACAACTGCTGCTAGTGATTAATCTCGAACACAGCCCGACCGATAATCTCAGCCAGCAAGGCTTAGTATTGTCTAGTTTGCAAAGTGATCCGCTCAACCATGCAGCCAATCGTCAGAGCTTAATAGTAACGGTTGAAGCGTTAATATTAACCTCATGGGGACAATGGCACTATATAACCTATCAAGGTTTAGATAGTCCCTTGCAGGTGCTAGCCAAACTACTGCAATGGCAGTCCGAGCAGTTATCAGCTGACAACATTATCAGCTGGTGTCCATCCGAAGCGCATGGTCAAGCGATAAGTAACCGACTTTCAAACCTTTATAACGAGGTGATTACTCACTATAAATCAACATCGACAAGTGGCAATTACTTTATGGCCATCTCTGAACAGCTCTATCAGCTGCACTGGCAGCATGAAGCATGCTTTGTTCGCTTAGTATCAAAGCAGGGCAATATGTTGCAGGTGCTGATGGATGTTAATCGCCATTTTTCAACCAGCAAAGTTGACTCATCGATTAAACATAATGAGCTATTCAATCAACTGTTACGCTACCAATCGCCACAACAAATCACCTTATTTCTGCAACTACAATCAGCACAAATTACTATCTATATCGTTGATGAATTGGGCAACCTGATTGAACAACATTTTTATGGCTTAACAGAGTCGACATTAATCACTCATTTTTATCATTTTTTAAATACCATTAAGCTTAAAAATGAAATTAACAAATTACGTTTTTATCGTTTAGAAAAAGTGAATTCCGACTGGCAGGTCAATGTTATTCCGCTGCAAACTCCGGCCGGCCAAAGTTATTTACCGGTGATGGTTGAAATGGATTCCGCCGATGACCATGCTCAATGCAAAATATATTGTGGCCAGGAATACTTTCAAGGTACAGCCAATGATAAATCGGTCTTCCACGCCGTTAGAGAGCTCATGTTGCGGTTACGAAAAAGCCATCAACAGTATCCGCTATACATAACCAAACTCACCTTCAGCCAAGGTGGGCCCTACACTTCTAATCAATACCTATTACAAAAACAACGCCTAGAGCAGCTGTTAAATCAAAACTGAGCTTCAATCTGCCCTTTCGCTTTCTGGGTAGCTCTTTTATTATGTGTTGTTAAAGTTAAATATATAGAGATAGATCATGATAAAAGTAGGCATCGTTGGCGGCACCGGATACACAGGCGTAGAGCTACTCAGGTTATTAGCAGGCCACCCAGAAGTATCACTTGAAGTGATTACCTCGCGCAGTGAAGCCGGCATGGCTGTTTCTGAACTATTTCCTAATTTACGTGGCCATGTCGATCTCGCCTTCACCGTACCGGATGTCGAGCTACTGGCAAGCTGTGATGTCGTCTTCTTTGCTACACCGCATACGGTTGCTATGGCTTTAGTGCCAGAGCTCATCCAACGTGGCACCCGTGTTATTGATCTTTCTGCTGATTTTCGTCTGAAAGACGTTGCCTTATGGGAGCAATGGTATAACACGCCGCATACTTGCCCTAAGCTCATTGAACAAGCAGTTTACGGCTTACCAGAAGTAAACCGTGAGCAAATTAAAACGGCACAATTGATTGCTGTTCCAGGTTGCTACCCTACTGCAACACAATTAGGTTTTTTACCTTTGATAGAAAGCAATATCATCGATGTTGATCACCTGATTGCTGATACTAAATCTGGAGTAAGTGGTGCCGGACGTAAAGCTGCTATTGGTACTTTGTTAACTGAGTCATCTGAAAACATGAAGGCTTATGCCGTCGCTGGCCATCGTCACTTGCCAGAGATCGAGCAAGGGCTGACTATGGCTGCCGGTAAAGAAGTAAATCTTACTTTCGTTCCCCATCTAACACCAATGATCAGAGGCATTCACGCCACATTATATGGCCGCCTCAATCAAGATGTTGATTTGCAAAGTTTGTTTGAACAACGTTATGCCAATGAACCTTTTGTTGATGTTTTGCCGGCTGGTTCACACCCTGAAACACGTAGTGTTCGTGGCTCAAATACCTGTCGTATTGCTGTTCATCAGCCTCAAGGTAGCAACACTGTCGTTGTGCTATCCGCCATTGATAACTTGGTTAAAGGTGCTTCAGGCCAAGCGATTCAAAATATGAATATCATGTTTGGTTTTGAAGAAACGACAGCGATTAACCATATTGCGACCCTACCTTAAACATGTCTTCCCTTAACAAGCATGTCATAACGCCAGCTCAGCCACTACGAATAGTTGCCACCTTAATGGCTGTTATTGTCGTTACTGTTGCTGGCCAGTGGCTATACAACCAAAGTAGTACCGCAGCTCAACAACAACAGCTAACAGACATAGAACAACAACTCACCAATTTACAGCAACAACGGCAAATGCTTCGCGCAGATAATCAACAGTTACAACAAACCAATACCACACAGCAAACCCAGATAACTGAGCTACAGCAATATTTGTCGTTACAGCAAGCCACCGATCAACAATTGCAAATGCAGCTTGTTGAGCTACAGGGTAAAGTCATCACCCTCAATAAAGAGCTGGTGTTTTATCAAACGGTTACCCAAGGCAATAACTCAAGTAAATTGCAGGTTCGCGAACTCGATTTATCTGCCAATAAAAGCCAAGCAGGTTATTATCACTACCGACTTGTCATTACTCAGGGAAAAAAACTTAGCAAGCCACTAACAGGAGATGTTGCTATTACCGTTAACGGTAAAACAACAGACGGCACCGCTAAGAAAATTAACGCTGAAAATAAAAGTCTACAGCTAAGACATGTGCAAGTAATTGAAGGTCAACTAAAAATAGCAGACAATATTGAACCTATATCAATTACTATCGCCATAAAACCAAAGAAAAATAAAACCGTTTCACAAACACTTGATTGGCAAATTGAAGATAAGCACTAACTGAGGTGAGTAATGTTCAAAAGAGATAAACGTAAAAGTAAATCAACCCGAATTGATACGCTGATTGGGCAACATACGCATATCAAAGGCGATATCAGCTTCAGTGGCGGACTACGTGTTGATGGCAGCATTGCAGGTAATATCCATGCAACGGGTGATAAAGAATCAGTACTGACACTGAGTGAAATGGGCGCTATTGAAGGTGAAGTAAGAGTGCCTAACCTCGTTGTTAATGGCACCATTACTGGCAATGTATTTGCTTCAGAACACATCGAGCTTGCGCCAAAAGCAAAAGTTCAAGGCAATGTTTATTACAACTTATTAGAAATGGCGATGGGTTCAGCCGTGAATGGCCAGATGATCCATATCAATGCCGATGATGAACAAATTCTTGATATTGAACATCAAGTTGTCGATGACACCAACAATTTTCAATTAGAACAAAAAGACGAATCACAGTCTTAATCGCATCAAAAGTTATACTCAACATGCAGTTTCCAGCATTCGTTAAACGGCGACAAGTATTGCTGCCTACTCTTTGGGGCCTATTCATTCTTTTACTAGTAGTTACGCTCACTGCGAGTCTAATTATCCGCCAAGCGGGTCATTTTTTGGCTCAACAAGCACCGATTAATGGCCAAGTTTTAGTCGTAGAAGGTTGGCTGTCTGAGCCGGCACTATTATTAGCTGCAAAACTGTTCCGTGATGGCAACTACAGTTTACTGCTCACCACTGGCGGCCCTAATACACGAGAACTTAATCCTACTTACCCTAGCTTTGCTGACAAAGCCGCTGCATTTTTAATTAACCAGGGGCTGGAACCATCACAAATAATTAGCTTGCCCACGCCTGCCTCAGCACAGAACCGCACCTACCTTTCTGCCGTTATAGTTAGGGACTGGCTCGCAAACAATCATCCAGCTATTTCAACATTGGACTTATTTTCTAGTGATGTGCATGCTCGCCGTAGTTTTAAGCTTTATCAAATGGCCTTGTTTGATGATGTTCAATTAGGTATTTATGCCGCCCAGCCTTCACATTTTTCACTAGCACAGTGGTGGACAACCAGTGATGGCGCTAAGTCAGTAATTACCGAAATCATCGGCTTAAGCTGGGTTTACTGTTGCTTTTCTCCTGGTGAGAAAAATTCACACCAAGAAAGATGGGGCATTTATTAAGTGCCAGACAAATCAATTAAAGCAATCATTCGCTGAACATTAAAAATGAAAAAATTTGCAGCTATATACCAACGAGCACTAGAGCGTAAAGGTGGAGAAAAAGCACTTAATGCTCTACTCAGTAATACTACGAAATCAGCTACAGAACTAACAGCAATTGACGATGCTCACTATCTAGACACAATAAGCAAAGCTATCTTTAAAGCAGGCTTTGTCTGGAAAATTGTCGACTATAAGTGGTCCGGTTTTGAACAAGCATTCTGGAATTTCAACGTTACTCGTTGTGCATGGATGAGCCCAGATGATATTGATCAGCTACTGTCCGACTCACGTATTATCAAGCACCATAAAAAAATCCTTGCTGTGCAATCTAATGCCGCCATGTTGATCGATATACAACAAAGCCATGGTTCATTTGGACAGTTCATTGCCGACTGGCCAAGTGCTGACTTTGTCGGCTTACTTAGTTATTTACAAAAACACGGCTCGCGTCTAGGTCCGCGCACTTGCCAATATTTTCTCCGTAATGTTGGTAAACCAGGATTTATCATCGGCAATGATGGTGCTGCGGCATTGATCGATGCTGGCGTAATAGATCGTTACCCAAGTAGTAATAAAGATATGAAAAAAGTACAGTCTGCCTACAATGAATGGCAGCAACAGTCTGGACTCAACCTCACTCAAATAAGTCAGATTTTAGCTTTATCAATTGACGCCAGCTAATAGTGGCTTAATAGCTTCGTACCTTATCGCGATTCAAACCCGTAAGTTAGCTTATATTCAGACTAATTCTTGACTAAATTACTCAGAATAGGATAATTATGGGATAAGCTTTTTTTTTGGAGAACATCATGACTAGCGAAGTACCTAGCCCCGTTAATTTTACCGACGCAGCCGCCGCAAAAGTCAGCGAGCTCATTACCGAGGAAGGTGATGATCAATTAAAACTGCGAGTATTTATTACCGGTGGTGGTTGCTCAGGCTTCCAATACGGCTTTACATTTGAAGATGAAGTCGGTGAAGACGATACCCGAGTTGAAAAAAATGGCGTGACCCTATTAATCGATGCGACCAGCTACCAATATCTAGTAGGCGCTGAAATTGATTACTCTGATGGTGTTGAAGGCGCGCAATTTGTTATTAGAAACCCAAATGCCACCACTACCTGTGGCTGTGGCTCTTCATTTTCACCCTAAGTATTAATCAGTTTCAAAAACTGGTGGCGGTTTACCATGGATGGTTTGAACCGTATGGTTTCGAGTTTCTTTAGCTCGATATAAATTACTATCAGCATCAGATAGAATCAATTGGCCTTCTGCCAAACCATTACCATCAAAATAGACTGCACCTATTGAGATTGTCACGCAGCTATCAACCTTACTGTGTTCGTGCGTAATATTTAAGCTCCTCACTGCTAATCTGACCTTCTCTAAGTAAGCTAACGATGTTTCCACATCTTTGCCATTAAAGACCGCAACAAACTCTTCCCCCCCCACTCTAAATGCATAATCATTGGCTCTTGCAAACATGCCGCTTAAGACATCAGAAAGACTGGTTAATACATTATCACCCGCAGCATGACCATAGGTATCATTAAACTGTTTGAAGAAATCTACGTCTAACATTGCGATCGTCACTGACTCTTTATGACGTTGAGCGACTCTGGTAACTCGGTCCAATGTTTCATCTAAGGTACGCCGGTTTAATAGCCCAGTTAAGGTATCGGTGATCGAGATATGTTCTAAGGATTTTTTGTCACTGATATCTTGTGCCAACAAACGAAAGCCTGAATAACTGAAATCACTATCTTGCATCGGCAAAACATCTACACCTAACCATTTGGTATCCGTGTCACAAATGATTTTAAGTTCACCATGCCAATTCGCACCAGATGTAACATCTTGCCACATCTCTTCAAACTGGCCATTTTCAGAAAAAAAGATCTCTTTAATGGGCTTGTTTAACACTGATTGCTTGCTCATTGCTAAAAAACGGCTCAACTGATTACTTATCTCAAAAATACTACCATCTTGTTCTACCGCTGCAATCATTACATTTTGATCGATTAAATAGCGGTACTGTTTTCTGTTAGCCGCCACTTCTCGTAAGTCCGTTAAGGTACGTAGATAAAGATACAACGCGAGCACACCAGCTAATAGTAATGCGCCAGCTATATATACCGCAAACAATAAGGCATCAGATTGTGCCTTTTTAAATAGTTCAGCGGCATTATTGTCAGCGAACCGTGACATCACTTCAATCTCAGCTAATAACTGATTAAATATTTCCTGTTCGCCGATAGCAGGACCTATTAGTTCACTATCCGCAGAATATACTCGAGTAGTCAACCACTGTTCATATAGCTGCTTTAACAGAGTCACTTCGGCAATATCATCCTGGTATGACTTCGCTATCTCTCCTAGACTTAATCTATTAGTAGAATCTTGCTGACCTACCTTTTGAAAGTCGATATCAGCGCTATCTTGTGAGGCTAAATTGATTTGGTGAATAGAAATTCTTAACTGTTTGAGCTCATTACTAACCCGATATGGGTGCTCATACATATTTTGGGTGGTGAAGTAGATATTGGCAAGAAAATAAATACTAGAAATGCCAATTAAAAACATTAGAAACATCACCAATACAAACTGATATTTAAAATATTTTTGCATAACTATTCCTTGCAGATCAGGAGCTGAGTTATGAAGACTAACAAAGTTAGTGAGCAACAGGAAAGAAAATAACGTTTTATTTGTTAACCAGCTAATACTTTAAAAGTTAAATAATAATCTGATTATTTACCTATACAGAAACTACCAAAAATCTCACCGAGCAGATCATCGGCAGTAAATTCTCCAGTAATTTCGCTTAAGGCTTGTTGAGCCATTCTTAAGTCGTCGGCTAATAGTTCGCCGGCAGCCATGCCATGTAACTGGCTTTCGCCATCTAAGATCGATTGTTGAGCCTGCTTCAAAGCTTCTATATGCCGGCGGCGGGCTAAAAATCCACCTTCAGCAGTTGCGTTATAACCCATAACATTTTTTAAGTGCTCACGAAGCGCTTCAACACCACTATTCTGTTTGGCTGACATCGTCACTGTTGGATACAGTGCTTGATCAGTAAAACCTATTTGTTCTGAACTAAGATCAGCTTTATTTCTAATAACCGTTATCCGCTGATCGGCAATCATATTATCAGCTTGTGACTTTAAGCCTTGCTCATCATAAATGGCGTGTAATAATTGTTCAGCATCTGCTTCACCAGCTGAACTATCAACCATTAACAGTACACGGTCAGCTTGCTCGATCTCTTGCCATGCTCGCTCAATACCAATGCGTTCTACTTCATCAGCGGCTTGTCGTAGGCCTGCCGTATCAATAATATGCAATGGCATACCATCAATATGAATATGCTCTCTTAATACATCACGTGTCGTTCCTGCTATATCTGTGACTATCGCGCGCTCGCTACCCGATAAAGCATTAAGTAATGATGATTTACCCGCATTTGGCCGACCAACAATAACTACATTCATACCTTCTCGCAGGATTGCACCTTGCTCGGCTTGTTGTAACACTGAATCAACGGACAGTTTCAACTTATCTAACATGGCTTCAACTTTGCCATCAGAAAGAAAATCTATTTCTTCTTCTGGAAAATCGATAGCAGCTTCCACATAAATACGTAGATAGGTAAGTTGCTCAAGTAAGTCATGTACTTTTTTAGAAAATACACCTTGCAATGAACGTAAGGCACAACGTGCAGCTTGCTCAGATGCCGAGTCAATTAGGTCAGCAATGGCTTCTGCTTGGGCAAGATCCATTTTGTCATTAAGAAAAGCCCGTTCAGAGAATTCACCAGGGCGAGCGGGACGCGCTCCTAATGCTAGACATGATTGCATGATCAAATCTAATACAACTGGACCACCATGACCTTGTAACTCAAAGACATCTTCACCAGTAAACGAGTTTGGATTGGGGAAAAACAACGCTATCCCTTCATCAAGGATAGCGCCATTGTGATCTTTAAATGGGCTGTAATGTGCATAACGCGGTGTAGGTGTAAAACCTAATACCGCCTCAGCAATCGTTAAGGCAGCCGTTCCTGATACTCGAACTATACCAACGCCACCTCGACCTGGTGCTGTGGCAATCGCAGCTATCGTATCCATTATTAGCTTTAAAGCGCGCCTAACTTACGTGTGATATGCCATTGTTGAGCAATAGACAGAACATTATTCACTACCCAGTACAACACTAAACCTGAAGGGAAGAAAGCAAAGAAGACAGTGAAAATCACTGGAAATGCTTTCATAACCATTGCTTGTGCAGGATCTTGTGGTGCAGGGTTTAGTCGTTGTTGGAACCACATACTAATACCGAAAATAACTGGCAGAATGAAATATGGGTCCATTGCTGTTAAGTCATTTAACCACCAAATAAAGTCTGCTTGGCGTAATTCAACACTTTCTACTAATACCCAATAAAAGGCTAAAAATACTGGCATTTGAACCAAAATAGGTAAACAACCACCTAATGGGTTAATTTTTTCAGTACGATACAAGTCCATCATTGCCTTATTAAACTTCTGCTTATCATCACCAAAGCGTTCTTTTAAACTCGCTAATTTAGGCGTTAATTTACGCATTGAAGCCATCGAACGGTAACTTGCTGCTGATAATCGATAAAAAGCCAATTTAATCAACACAGTCAAAAATACAATCGACCAGCCCCAGTTATTGGTTAATTTATGTATCCATTCCATCACCGTAAACAATGGCTGAGAAATAATCGTTAGCAAACCGTAATCAACCGTTAAGTCCAAATTATCAGTAACTACTTCTAAACGCTGATGTTCCTTAGGACCTAAATACATACTGTAGTTAGCCTGCTGTGTTTCACCACTTTGCACATTGACAGCAGGCATTCTAAAACCAGCAGTGTAATTATGCTCATTGATTGATCTACCGTAAAAGCTAACTTCTTGGTCATTAACATTCGGAATCAACGCCGCCACGAAATAATGTTGAATCATTGCCGTCCAACCATCACCAGCAGTGCGATTAAAAGCATTATCATCTAAATCATCAAAATCAACTTTTTCGTATTCAAAGCCTTCACTAGAAAAAATGGCACCGGTGTAGGTATAAATAAAGCCTGAGTCTTCTGGTGGGCGAACACGATTAAACTGTGCATAAGGGTATGCAGAGAATGTTTCACCTGAGCTATTTTCAATTTGATAGTCAACTTCAACTAAATAACTATCACGCTTAAAACGATATGTTTTAGTGATTCGTAAGCCATTGTCAGTCTGCCACTGTAACGGCACCACTAAACTATCTTCACCAGTAGCTAACTCGTACTCTGATTGCTCAGCACTATAGTTATCGTAATGTGTCGGAGCAGTTGAGTTTGAACGCAGACCTGATTGAGTAACAAAAAACTGTGAGGCCGAACTCGCCATTAGCTGTACAGGAATATCTGGCGTACTTGAATCAACCGCATATTGAAGCAGCGCTAGGTCGCTGATATCACCACCTTGCAGACTGATATGCAAATCTATCACATCTGTTTTAACATGAATTTGAGCTGATTTACTGACAGTACTTGGTACTAAATCAGGTAAATTAGTTAAATTCGATGTCGATGGTAAGCTTGGTAAGTCATCCTGTTGTACTGTCTCAGGTAAATCACTAATTATTGATTCAACAGCAGCACTTTGTATCGCTTGCTGTGGGCGTACATAGTCTTTTTGCCATGCTTCCCATAATAATAAAGAGACAATAAGTAAGCCAAATATGGCAAAAGTTCTAAAATTATCCATTGTGTTTTTTTGTCTTTAGTTCAGGAATAGGATCCAAGCCACCCTTGTGCCATGGGTGACAACGAGATAGTCGGCGTAATCCAAGCCATGTGCCACGGATGGCACCAAAACGATTGATTGCGTCCATCATATAATGTGAACATGTCGGTTGATAGCGACAATGCATGCCCATTAAAGGACTAAGTAGAATTTGATAAGCGCGAACGAAGCTAATTAGGATTCTTGCCATTGCGTCACCACCGTTAACCAATGTCGCTCTAAGGCTATGCGGATTTGCTTATCATCACGTTTTTTTACATCTGCACGTGATAACACCACAATATCTATATTGCTGAATTCGAGCTGATTGTGTCGGAATGAATCACGAATAATCCGCTTTAAACGATTGCGATGACACGCAAGTTTAAGATGTTTCTTGGCTACGGCCAGGCCCAGTCGAGGATACCCTACTGAGTTTTCTACCGTTAAAATTGTTAGGCCTCCGCCGCCAATGCGTTTGCCAGAACGAAATACCCGAGAATAATCTCCCGGGTTATTCATTCTCATGGCTCGGCTAAAGTGTGCCAAGTCATGCTCCTCTATATAAAACTTAGAGAAAAATTAAACTGTAAGGCTTGCACGGCCTTTAGCACGACGAGCATTAATAACTCGACGCCCACCAACAGTTCTCATGCGTGCACGGAAACCATGTGTACGATTACGTTTAATATTACTAGGCTGAAAAGTTCTTTTCATTTCAACAGACTCCACAAAAATATAATGGTTTTTTGCTATTCAATAGACGACCCAAATGATCAGCCTAAAGCAAAAGGGCTGAAATTATAGTGTTTTTACTATGCTGGAGTCAAATCATATATATTGTGATAACAAATATTTATTACTTGCCAAAATTCACCTTTAAGGCTAAATTTAGCGGTCTTGATTTGAACGTTGCATAATAACAGACAAACCATAGAAATACGATAAAAAAAACATACTATTAACAATATCAATCAAGGAGTTACCGTGCCATCATCCCTTTGGGAAAAATGTCTAACCCATCTCGAAGGTGATCTTTCGGCGCAACAGCTGAATACATGGTTACGTCCGCTACAAGCCATTGAAACAGATACTAGTCTGCGTTTATTAGCGCCAAACCCTTATGTACAAGCATGGGTACAAGAACAACTTGAATCGCAGATTAACTCCCTAATTCATGCGCTAAGTAACGGAGCAATCACCACTGTTACCATCGAAGTTGGCACTAAAGTCGTAGAAAAAAAAGAACCTATTATCAGTACCTCTACCTCTATACACGCAGAGCCAGAACCTGCAGCACGAATGGAGCGAAGAAGAGAGCCAGCGCCAGCAATGGGTAGCCCTATAAACCCTTTGTTTAACTTCGATTCTTACGTTGAAGGTAAATCTAATCAAATAGCTCGTGCCGCATCTCTACACGTTGCAGAAGCCCCTGGAACCAGTGGTTATAACCCGTTATTCCTTTATGGTGGTACTGGCTTAGGTAAAACCCACTTAATGCTTGCGGTGGGTAATAAGATTAAGCAAAACAATCCAAAAGCTCGAGTAATGTATCTGTCCTCAGAGCGATTTGTACAAGATATGATCACCGCATTGCGCAATAATGCGATCGATCAATTTAAATCACATTACCGCAGTGCCGACGCTTTATTAATTGATGATATTCAATTTTTTGCGAAAAAAGAGCGCTCGCAAGAAGAGTTTTTCTATACTTTTAATAGCTTATTAGAAGGTCAACGCCAAATTATCTTAACCTGTGATCGCTTCCCTAAAGAAGTTGAACACTTAGACGAACGTTTACAGTCTCGTTTAGGTTGGGGGTTAACCGTTGCCATCGAGCCACCTGAACTTGAAACACGTGTCGCCATTTTGATTAAAAAAGCGCAACAAAGTTTAGTCACCTTGCCTGATGATGTCGCCTTTTTCATTGCTCAACGTATTAAATCTAATGTCCGTGATTTAGAAGGGGCCTTGCAACGAGTGATGGCCTTTTCTCGCTTCACCAATCAGCCGTTATCAATTGAAATGGCTCAGGAAGCATTAAAAGATCTATTAGCCCTACATCAAAAACTAGTTACCTTAGAAAATATTCAAAAAATTGTCGGCGAATATTTCAAAGTCCGCATATCTGAATTATTATCCAAAAAACGTACTCGTTCCATTGCAAGACCACGCCAAATCGCAATGGCCTTAGCGAAAGAATTAACGAATCATAGTTTGCCAGAAATTGGGGAAGCCTTTGGTGGTCGTGACCATACCACGGTATTACATGCTTGCCGAAAAATCGCAGAGTTAAAAGAAACGGATGTTCGTATTGCTGAAGATTACCGTAATTTACTGCGTACCTTATCAAGTTAAGTTGAGAGAATAAAAATGCAATTTACTGTTAGCCAAGAAACAATTGTTCGACCTCTACAGTTAGTTTGTAGCATCGTTGAACGCCGATCTACATTGCCAATTTTGTCTACCATCTTACTGCGAGTTCACGGCAATCAGCTTTCAATGACCAGTACTGATATGGAATTGGAGATGATTGCAACCTTGCCTGTTGCCGTCGAACAGGAAGGTAAAACCGCCGTCTCTGCTAGAAAGTTTCTTGATATCTGCCGAGCATTGCCGAGCAATGCTACGATTAGCTTTAATGCTAAAGATAATAAAGCGCTGGTCAAAGCAGGTAAAAGTCGCTTTTCATTATCCACATTACCTAGTGAAGACTTCCCTGATAGTGAAGGTGCCAACTATGTCGATGAGATCACTTTGCCACAATCAGCACTAAAGGCATTATTTGATGAAACGAGCTTTGCCATGGCCAGCCAAGATGTTCGCTACTACCTCAATGGCTTATTGCTAGAACGCGAAGAAAATATCTTACGAGCGGTTGCCACCGATGGCCACCGCCTTGCTTTAGGCAGTATCACTACTGAAACTAGCTTAGCTGAAAAAAGCAGTATCATCGTGCCTCGTAAAGCTATTTTAGAATTAGGTCGTTTACTTAACGATAGTGAAGACAATGTCACGCTAGCATTCAGTAATCAGCAAATTAAAGTAGAGCTGCCTGACTTACACTTCACTTCTAAGCTTATTGATGGCCAGTTCCCTAATTACGAACGGGTATTACCTTTAGGTGGTGATAAGGAAGTAAAAGCAGACCGTGAACAATTAAAACAAGCCTTATCGCGTGCGGCTATTTTGTCGAGCGATAAACATCGTAGTGTACGAATCAACCTAGAACCCGGTTTATTTAAAGCAACAGTGATCAACCAAGAGCAAGAATCAGCTGAAGAAGAAATTAGCGTTGATTATGAAGGTGCAGCCTTAGAAATTGCCTTTAATAATGCCTATTTGCTTGATCTACTCAATGCCATTCCAGATGAACACGTCACTATGGTATTTAGCGATGAAAATAGCAGCGCCTTAATTACCCCTGCTAATGAAGAGCTAGAGAGACAATATGTTGTTATGCCGATGAGACTTTAGCCCAAAACATAGCTAGTTCAATATAATATTCCACAAGAAAGGCAGGCTAAAAACCTGCCTTTTTTAATGTCTTAATTCACCTAAGACCACGGCGTTCTCTGTAACTTTCTGCACTACATTTGAATAATAGTCATCACGAAACTCATCGATAACCTGCAGTACTGTTGCTTCATCAACGCCACTACCCAATAAGACCTCTTCAGTTAACCGTAGACTGGTTTCTAAGGTTTCAGACACAGTTGTTGTTGCACCTTGCAGTATTAAGTTAGCACAGTGCTTACGATCCCGAGCTCGAGCATGAATAGGCATACTTGGATAATACTGCCTAACTAAAGAAACTAGGCGATCGACCTGTTCAGGATTCTCCAATGCCACCACAATCATTTTGGCATGGTCTGCTCCTGCAGCCTGTAATACTTTCACTTTACTTGCATCACCAAAAAATACCGGGAAGCCTTGCTCTCGAGCAGACTTAACACGTTCCTGGCTCATATCTATAGCAATATATGGTACGCCAGCCGCACCTAATAAAGCAGCAATACGAGCACCAACACGACCAAATCCTGCGACAATCACATGTTGCTCAGAGTCTTCAACAAACTCGGCAAAGTCTTCGTCATCCTCGGCTTCTGGCGTATAAAAATGTAATAACAATACATTGGCCGCTTTAACCACAAAAGGGGTAAACACCATGGTAAGAGCAATAATCAAGATCAATATATGACTAAGATGGGCATCCAATACGCCAGCTAAGGTCGCCGCACTAAACATAACAAAACCAAACTCACCACTTTGAGAGAGTAAAACGCCACTTTGCACTGCAATATCATGCCGAGCACCACTGATTCTTGCCAAGATATAAACAACTAAGGCCTTAATAACCATCAAAATCACTGTCAGTAGCAAGATCAAACCAAACTGTTCCCATAACAAACCAAAATCAATGCCCATACCTACCGTCATAAAAAACAAACCGAGCAGTATGCCCCTGAACGGCAAAATATCTGCTTCAATTTGATGACGATAATGTGACTCTGCCAGCATGATTCCTGCTAAGAACGCTCCTAGCGCCATTGAAAAGCCAACTGACTCCATGATCCAAGCTACGCCTAACACTAACAACACTGCTACAGCGATAAAGACTTCAGGATCTCGACTGGCAACCAGCCGACCTAAAATAGGGTTTAATAAATAGCGACCGGCAAATAACATCGCAATGATTACCAGAATAGGCATTAACAGCCCTGAACCCGATTCAGCAGTAGCTGATTCACCACCACCAAGATAGGCAACCAAGGCTAATAAGGGCACCACAGCTAGATCTTGCAATAATAAAATCGAAAAGGACATTCGGCCCATGACGGTCATGATGCCACCACGTTCTGATAACAGTTTCAAACAAAAAGCCGTTGAAGATAATGCCAAACCAAAACCAATGATAATAGCTTCTTTCTGGGAGACACCTAACCATATAGCGATGCCATACACCGCACCCGCTGTAATTAGCAATTGGCCGACCCCTAAACCAATGACCAAACGGCGCATCTGCCACAGCTTATCGGGTTTGAGCTCGATGCCTAAGACAAAGAGTAGGAAAATAACGCCAAATTCGCCTAAATGACGAATTTCTTCTACTTCAGTGATGATACCTAATACCCAAGGACCTAAAATAACACCAGCGGTTAAATAACCTAAAATAGCGCCTAAGCGAATGGCATGAAAAATAGGCACCACGATTACTGTGGCCAGTAATAGTGCCAATATATCAATTAAATATGTTGAGTGAGAACCATCCATAATTATTCAATAACCTACGTAGATTTAATTCGCTGTTTGAGCTTGTGACAACATTAACTCAAGGCCCAATTTGTAATGCTCTACAGCCTGATCATGTTTATTTTCAGCTATTAGCACCGTTGCTAAAGCATGATGTGTTTCACCTCGCGGCCCTAAATCTAAACTAGAACGTAGGTAATCTTCTGCTTTTGCCCATAACTTATTTGCTAGAGCCAAGCGGCCCAAGGTTAACAACAAACCAGCATTGTCAGGGTGAGCTTTTAGCCATGTTTCAGCCTTAGCTAAACGTTTTAATATATCACCTTGTGCCAACTGACCATATTGATCAACCAATGTATCACTCCATTGTTTGATCAAAAAGTGTTCAATAAGTGTAATCGCTTGCTCATGTTCACCTTGCGCTACTTGTCCAGCAACATAAGGTATCAACAAACTCTCCTGTTGCCTCATTTTCGTTGGCAAAGCTTGCCATAACTGACTGAGCTGTTGCCAATCTTGACGAGCCAACGCCATTTCTAACTGTTTTAAAACCGTATTATCAGACAAGGTTTTCACTGCCGACGATTCCAATACATTCCGCTTACGCAAGTCTGGCAATACATTTTGTACATCCTGCCACTGCTCTAAATCTTGCAACAACTGCTGTAACAACTGTAAAACATAGGGATGTTTAGGGGCCACTTCTCGCAAGTGTTGCAAGGTTGCCAGCGCTTGTTCTTTTTGTCCTGCCGCCAATTGCAATTCCGCCTGCACGACCCCTACTGCAATATCAGCACCTTGAGTAGTCTGATGAGCCAAACTTAAGTAATTATCACGACGCTCTGGCTGATCTTGCTTTTGAGCTGCTCGCGCCGCTGCCAAATAATGTAATAACGGTGTTTCACTATTGCCTGCATGTCGAACTAAAACCCGCTCAGCTTCTGCCCACCGGCCTTCTTCAAGAATGATCAAACCTCGAGTTAAGGCTTGGCCAGCTCGTTTATGGCGCTGTGTTTCATTCCATGCAGCTAACCTTTTAGGTGCTTGTCGAAACAAGACCAGACTTCGTAAACTAAAATAACCGGTAATCAAGATAACCGTAATAGCCACCATAAAGACGATCAATGAGGTTTCTAAGCTCCAAGAGCCATACTGCAATAATACAAAGCCCGGCTCAAAATTAGCCAGCCAAATCAAACCCGCAGCAAGCAATAAGGCAATAGCAATAGCGATGACAGCTTTCATTGCTCAGTTCCTTGTGCTTTCAACCAGCTTAACGAAGCTGAAATATCAGGAAAGTCTTGTTCAATATCATGCTGCTGTAACTCATGTAATGTAGTCGACATAGCATCACGCTCATCACCGACAAAGTATCTATCCAACCAGTCGGTTGCCGCTTTCAAACTAGATTTATAAGTATTCACTTCGCCACTTAACAATGCATACCTTGCTGACTCCAGCTGAAGGCGCAAGTTTTGATATACAAAATAACGTTGCTCAGGTACCAATACTGCTGCATTGCCATCTTGCTTATGACGAATGACAACTAAAGACTTAACTTCAGTCCACATCGAAGTTAATACCTGTTGCCAACTTTGATCACTGACAACTTCTTCATCATTACTTTCTTGCTCAGCCGTTACTTCTGGCCCCATCCACATTTGCAGTTCATCAACGCGGTTAAGTGCTGTTTGTAATTGTAGTGCCAAGGCCTCAACATCCACTTTATTCACTGCTGCTAACGCTTGCTGTTCATCAGCCAATAAAGCGCGCAATGGGTGCAAACTATAATCACCGACACTTTCAATTCGTTGGCTCGCCATTGTTAATGCACTTTTCGCACCCTCAACATCTTTAGCCAATAATAAGCGGCGGTTCGCAACGGTTAACAAATAGTGTAATTCGGCTTCAAGCCATTGCTTTTCAGCTTCTCGGCCTTTATCACCGGCTTCTTCAGCCTGCTGTAATGCGGCTAAGCTTTCAGTTAAGGTTTGCTGTTGAGCCGCTAATTCAGATAACTTATTTTGTGCAGCTTTATTTTCCGCCTGCACCAGTTGCTTAATATCAACCGAGTTGTCTACAACAGGTTGAGTTTGTGACAATTGCTGTTGAAGTTGTGCAATCGTTGAGCTCTGCTGATACCACAAAAAATAAGCGCCAGCATTAACCACTACTAACAATATAATCGCCAACCAAACTAAGCTTGCTTTCTTCGATTTTTGAGCATCATCATTCACTCGCTCAGCATCCAAAACTGCTTCCTTGTCTGTCTGTTGTTGCTTTTTTTCTGCCATTTTATCTCCCCAATTCCATCAATCGCTGCACGATCGATTGATCTGTTGCATCCGTTGTTACTAATATTTCTGTAAAGCCTAATGAAGCTGCATATTGCTTTAACCGCTCACTTAAAACGATTAATGGCTTATTTAATAATGTTGTTATGCCTTGTTCTAATAACAAACTTAAGTTTTTCAAACTGGCACCACTCGTGCAAACCACGCTGTCCACCGACAACGCCGCTGCTATTTCTGTTTTTGTAGGTGTAGGTAAGCACCGCTCATATAACTCAATATAGTCAATCTTAGCACCTCGCGCAGTTAAGGTATCCGCCAATAACTCACGGCCACCAACACCTCGCACTATTAATATGCGTTGTCCCGATATTTGCTTTAACTCCGCTAACGCTAATAAGCCTTCACTGCCACCCGCTTGGCTGGGCTGCACATCAACAGATAAGCCATGTTGCTCCATCGCCACAGCCGTTCCCTTACCTACTGCCACCAACAAACCGTTAGTAGTTAACGGGGAAGTTAAGTCCGCTACAAAATGACTCACGGCATTCCGGCTGACAAAAATAATGACTTGGTAGTCATTCACATTTGGCCATGACTTAACCGTAACCGCTTTAATGTCTATCGCCGGCAAACGAACCGCTTCCCCACCCTGTTGTGCAATGAGTTCACATAAATTATTAGCTTGCTGTTCTGGTCTAGTGACTAAAACAGTTAATCCCGCTAACTTAGCTGCCATAGACATCCGCGAGTATTTTATCCGCACCTTGAGCCAATAAATCTTCTGCTAAGGCAATCCCCAAAGCTTCGGCATCTTCAGCCTTACCCTTCACTTCGGCACGCAGAATTTCAGTACCATCTGGCCGACCAACTAAACCTCGCATCCAAATCTGATCATTTTCCAACAAAGCAAAGCCGGCAATCGGCACCTGACAACCACCAGCAAGACGTTTATTCATTGCTCGCTCTGCGCTAACCACTACCCATGTTTCTGGGCAGCGTAATGGTGCTATCAAAGCATTGATCTCGTCATCATCAATTCGAGTTTCAATACCTACCGCACCTTGGCCAATGGCTGGCAGACTCTGTTCCGGTGTTAATTTAGATTTAATACGCTCATCAAAACCCAGCCGTTTCAGACCCGCCGTTGCCAAAATAATCGCATCATAATCGCCAGCATCCAACTTCGCTAAACGCGTATTTACATTGCCACGTAACGGCAATACTTCTAGATCAGGTCGATTAGTTCGTAGCTGACTTTCACGTCGCAGACTTGATGTTCCAACCTTGGCACCTTGTGGCAGGTCATCAATAGATTGGTAGTTATTAGATACAAAAGCATCACGAGGATCTTCACGCTTACAAACCACTGGTAAATGTAGGCCTTCTGGAAACTCAACAGGCACATCTTTCATCGAGTGCACGGCAATATCCGCATCACCGGCCAACATACCTTGCTCTAACTCTTTTACAAATAAGCCCTTGCCACCCACTTTGGCCAATGGCGTATCTAGAATTTTGTCACCTTGCGTACTCATTTTGACCAATTCAATCTGCAGATCAGGATGCAAAGCAAGCAACTCATCTCTTACAAACTCGGCTTGCCACATGGCAAGAGGACTTTTACGTGTAGCAATTCGAACGGTTTTATTGGTCATAGATGCGGTTCACTGTGAGCGGTCATTAATATAAATTTAATAGCCGATTCTATCATTTCCCCGCTGATTAACGAATAAGCACGTTATAATGACGCTAATTTTTTTGCGTTCAAAGACAACCTATTATGACTACAGCCAACAAAAAACTGTCCTCTGCCCGTTTAACTCAACCTACCAATGCATTTGTAGAAGAGTTCACCGCATCCGTGCAATTTGATCAACGTATGTACGCACAAGACATTCAAGGCTCTGTCGCACACGCCACTATGTTGGCCAAAGTAGATGTCTTAACGAATGAAGAACGCGATCAAATCATTGCAGGTTTAAACACCATCAAAACCGAAATTGAAAACGATCAATTTGAATGGTCGATTGCCCAAGAAGATGTGCACATGAATATCGAAGCACGTTTAATCGCTTTAATCGGTGAAGTAGGCAAGAAACTACACACTGGTCGCTCTCGTAATGACCAAGTGGCTACCGATGTTCGCTTATATTTACGTGACATGATTACACCGATTCGTAGCGAGTTAAAACGCCTACAAATCGCATTATTAGATGTTGCAGAACGTGAAGCTGAAACTATTTTGCCAGGCTTCACTCACTTACAAACAGCTCAACCCGTCACCTTTGGTCATCACATGATGGCCTGGTATGAAATGCTACGCCGTGATACGGAACGTTTGGCTGACTGTGAAAAGCGCGTTAATAGCCTGCCTTTAGGTGCGGCCGCTTTAGCAGGAACCACTTTCCCAATTGATCGTGAACTAACTGCTGAGTTATTAGGTTTCGACCGTATTTGCTTAAACTCATTGGATGCAGTGAGTGATCGTGACTTCGCTATTGAATTTAATAGCTTTGCCTCATTATTAATGATGCATTTATCACGTTTCTCTGAAGAGTTAATTATCTGGGCTTCGGCACAGTTTGATTTTGTTGATCTTGGTGATGCTTTTTGTACTGGCTCATCCATCATGCCGCAAAAGAAAAACCCTGATGTACCTGAATTGATTCGTGGTAAAACAAGTCGTGTTTACGGCAATATGTTCAACTTGTTTACTTTGATGAAAAACCAACCGTTGGCCTACAACAAAGATAACCAAGAAGATAAAGAACCATTATTCGACACGATCGATACATTATTGGGTTCGTTACGTGTTTATGCCGACATGATGGGTGCAATTACTGTCAAACCTGACAATATGCGTAACGCTGCCTTACGTGGTTATGCAACAGCCACTGACTTAGCGGATTACTTAGTTCGTAAAGATGTGCCATTCCGTGATGCCCATGAAGTGGTTGGCTTATCGGTTGCTTACGGCATCAAACAAAATAAAGATTTAGCTGAATTAAGCTTAGAAGAGCTACAACAATTCTCTGCTCACATCAGCGAAGATGTCTTTGATGTCTTAACACTAGAAGGTTCAGTAGCAGCACGTGATCACTTAGGTGGTACAGCTCCTAAACAAGTTAAAGCCGCTATCAAACAAGCTCGTAGCCAACAACAATAAACACACTCAGTACACGCTAAAGTCTAGCTTTAGGCTAGGCTTTAGCTCTCCAATATTCCCTTCATAAATACTTTGTTCCAAATTAATTACTTATTTAATAACAACATGATTAATACCTCTATCTAAATACCCAACAGCCAGCAATGGTCGTCCATTAAAATTCCTGTTAGCATGCAAGACTGATTTTTAGTCTTTAAATACAAGGAAGTTTTATGGAAAAGATTGACCCGATAATCGATGCAGCTGGCAACCAAACAGCCTCGCCAGCCTCACAACAACACCATTTTGAATTCACCGGCAACGGCAGTGAGTTTTTCCGAATATGGATCGTTAATATCTTATTAACTATTGTGACCTTGGGCGTCTACTCTGCCTGGGCTAAAGTTAGAACTAAACGCTACTTCTACGGCAATACTCATTTAGCCCAATCAACCTTCGACTATTTAGCTGATCCGGTCACTATTTTAAAAGGTCGGCTGATCGCAGTTGCTATTTTACTGGTCTATGCAGCAGTCAGAACGATTAACCCCATTGTCGAACCCCTTTTCTTCTTATTTTTATTTTTGCTAACGCCATGGCTGATCGTTCGTTCGCATGCATTTAATGCCATCAATAGCAGTTACCGAAATATTCGCTTTAACTTTACTGGTACAACTGGTGAAGCGGCCAAAGAATACATTGCTTACCCATTACTTATTCTTTTGACCCTAGGTTTAATCATCCCTTATATTCGCTACCGTCAAACTCGGTTTACCGTTGATAACCATCGTTTTGGTGACCAATATTTCGACTTTAATGCGCGCGTAAAAAGTTACTTCAAAGTCTTTGGCATTGCTTTTGTGTTTATGTTTGTCATTGGCGTGTTCTCAGCAATCATGATTGCTGCCGTTGCAGGCTATTCAGCCGCAGAAGCTGGGGCAAGCATGGACAGTCAAAGCCAACAACAAATAGCAGCCTCGATGATGGTTTATATTCCTATCATCTATTTATTCATGGCCATTATTGGTATCTATGTTTATGTCGCCTTATTAAACCTTATGTTCAACGGCATCAGCATCGCTGACAACCAATTTAAATCTTCGCTCAAAGTTCGCAGCATGCTGTGGATACAGCTAACTAACCTATTGGGCCTAATCATTACGCTTGGTTTATTCTACCCTTGGGCCAAAGTACGTCTCGCTAAATATCGTTTAGAGCAGCTCAGTGTGATGGCTACAGATCTTGATAGCTTTACATCTAGTCAAGCTGACCAAGTATCAGCGACGGGCGATGAAATCGGTGAAGTATTTGCTGTTGATATGGGCTTCTAATTATCATGATAGAAGGCAATTTTTTTACTGGCAGCAGCTCCAAGCGCCATAATGCTGAGCTTAGTCTTGCTAATGGCCTGCTGCTCGTAAAAGACACTGTCAGCAAACAGGTGTTATTACAGCTAAACCGACCTACTCTGGCTATCAGTGCCAGAGTAGGTAATACGGTTCGTGCTATTTCATTTGATGATGGCAGCAAATTTGAAACACTCGATAATGATGCTGTAGACACACTGCAAGCTGAAATTGCCCCATCCAAACAACACTGGCTGTATTGGTTAGAAAATCACTACCCAATAATAATGGCAATGTTGGCTACCATCATCGTGATTACCTGGCTCAGTATTCAATATGGCATTCCCGCTGGGGCCAAATGGTTAGCTTATAAAGTGCCAGCCAGCTTATATGCCGGCGCGGGTGATAGCACACTGAAATACATGGATAAATCGATACTTAACCCAAGTCAGCTACCTGAACAAAGACAACAAGCACTGCGAGAAAAGTTTTTATCACTGATTGATCAATCCTCATTATCTATCCCCATACGGGTCGAGTTTCGAAATAGTGAGTTAATGGGCGCCAATGCCTTTGCCCTGCCTTCAGGCATGATTGTATTTACTGATGACATGGTTAACCTCTCTTGCGATGATCAAGAGCTAACCGCCATTTTTGGCCATGAACTAGGTCATATAGAGTATCGGCATACGGTTCGCAGCATGATACAAAGCTCAGTAATTGCCTTCACCACCGTCATGCTGGTCGGTGATGCCTCATTTTTAGGTGAAGTTGTCGTTGGCCTGCCGACCTTCTTGTTAGAAATGGACTATTCACGTGATTTTGAACGTGAAGCCGATGATTATGCTTACCACTTTTTGCAAACCAACAATATCAATCCCGGCTTTTTTACTAGTATCATGAATCGTATGGAAACAGTACATCGGCCAACAAATACTGCTAGCTCAGAACAAGCCGATCTAGATCGTGTTGAAGGCTACTTCTCTAGTCACCCGTTAACCGAACAACGTACCCAACAATTTGGTGAAGCTGCTGTGCAGTGCGAAATGTAAGCTTATGTTTTATCGACATGGACTTACTTGACGCATAGTTACTTTTAAGAGAAGGTGAAGACTAATATTTCATAACGGCAAACTACATCAAAGTAGCTTGAGAAATCTGTATTGGCAAACCTTGACTCCTCCACAACATCTTTACGACTAAACCGTATTGATCGTGTTTTAGATTATATTCAGGCACATATTTCTGAATCATTATCTGTCAACGAATTAGCAGAGCACAGCTGCTGGTCTCGTTGGCAATTACAACGGGTTTTTTTAGCTGAAACGGGCTTAACTGTTGCACAATATGTACGTCAACTACGGCTCAGTATTGCAGCCGATCACTTATTAACAAGTACTAGTCGGCAGATAGATATTGCGATCAGTTGTGGCTTTGAGTCTGAAATCAGTTTCAGCCGCAGTTTTAAACAATTTTTTAGCTGCAGTCCTAGCCAATACCGTAAAAAAGGCCTACGAACAGGCTTATTATTACCCATTGGCAAGCAACATCAAACCAAGCCTGCCCTCGATGTCTTTTCGAAATTAATTAAGGTTCGAGTCGAAACTAAACTTGCGTTTGAACTTGCCGGACTTAGCTGCAAAATTAATGGCATATTTTCAGCTTCGCCAGACTTCAACATAAAAGTACCTAAGTTATGGCAACAGCTAACAGCTATTATTAGTCAGCGAGAAGTGCTAACTCAAGAACGTTTTGGGGTAATCGCGGTTTCACAAGCCGAAGTTTATGCTGACAATATGCCTTATTGGGCAGGTATTGTTCGCAGTGCAGTCCCAGATATAAACGGACTTAAAACCATCCAAATTCCAGCTCAGCAATATGCGGTTATTGAATGTGTAGGCCCCATTACAGATCTGCCAAAAATATTAGACTGGTTTATTTGCCATTGGCTACCCGATTCAGACTATGCCTGCCTTGAAGGTTTTGACCTCGAATATTATGGCCCTGACTTTGACTTCCACAGTGACAAAACTCAAATGGAATACTGGTTACCAGTCACTCGACGTTAAAGTCGGTCCGGTCTAATTAATAGTAAAAGCCCACAATTTACCGTCAAAATTTAATAACGCCCCAAATTGTTAAGTTTTAAAAACCTTCATGCCATATCATTGCGAACGATAATAATTCGCATTAAGAATTATACTTATTTGTAATCACTTTTTAAGGTATGACATGTTACGCCCTAAACACTTTAAACATGCAGCTTTAGCTTCAGCTATCGCAGTAGCATTACCTGCACACTCAGCCTCAGCAGACGACATCATTGAACAAGCTATCACCGTAGCGCCGCTTGTTGTATACAGCGATACTTATCGCAACACCGCAACCAAATCAGCATTAGCTCCTGAGGAAACACCTCAAGGAATCACCATCATTGATCGTGACACCTTGGATATGCGTGGTGTTGACTCAGTTAGTGAAGCATTGCGTTATGTGCCAGGTGTCACTACTGAGCTACGTGGCGGTGCTGTTACTCGTATGGATCTGTTCACCATTCGTGGCTTTACCAACTACCAAAATATGTACGATGGCTTACAACTGTTATTTAACGACTGGAACTTACAGCCACAAATTGATTCCGTAGCAATTGAACAAGTTGAAGTATTTAAAGGGCCAACATCTGTTTTATACGGCAGCATGCCACCAGGTGGCTTAGTTAACCTTATCGCTAAAAGTCCAACTACAGAATCTTATAACTCAGTGAGTGCCAGCCTAGGCAACCAAGACTTAAAAGAAGCGAGTTTTGAAACGACAGGACAAATTGCTGATAGTGACTTTTCATACAGTGTTGTCGGTTTAATTCGTGATAAAGATGGCCAGGCTGTTACTTCTGAAGAACAACGCCGTGTGTTTGCACCTTCTGTTGATTGGCAGCTAACTGATCGTACTTTAATTAACTTCAATATTTATTACCAAGATGATCCTTCTGCTGGTATTTACAATACCGTGCCCGCTTTAGGTTCTGTCTATAAGTCTTCACATGGCAAGTTGCCTACTGACTTTTATGCCGGTGATGCCAACTGGAACACCTATGAGCGCAAAGTATTATTAGTCGGTTATAAAATTAATCATGAGTTTAATGATGACTGGACTTTCTTACATAATTTTCGTTATCTAGATGGCGATGCCTACCAAGAAAATACCTACAATAACGGTCTAGCCGCCGATAATCGTACTTTGTTACGCAGCGCCTATCTGACGGATGAACAATCAATTGGTTTTACCGTTGATAACCAGCTTTCGGGCATCGTTCGTCATGGTGACTTCGAGCATAATCTGTTATTCGGGGTTGATTATTCACACTTAGAGTCAGACATTAAATATGAAGATACAGCAGGAATTGGCACTCCTTCAATCGACTTATACTCACCCAATAATTACCTGATTAATCCAAATTCATTAAGTTTCTATCCCGGCTATAGCAGTGATTTTGAGATACATAAAGAACAGACTGGTATTTACTTCCAAGATCAACTTCGTATCAACAGTTTAGTTCTGCTAGCAGGTGGTCGTTATGATGATTTCAAAAATAGAACCAAAGGTCGTCAATATAGTGCTCAAATTAATAACAGTGAAAGTTACCACAACTTCTCTGGTCGACTCGGCGCTTTATATGAATTTGATAACGGTTTAGCCCCTTTTGTTAGTTATGCAGAAAGCTTTGAACCTGTGTCGGGTAATGATCGTCATGGCAACCAATTTAAACCTACTGAAGCCCATCAATGGGAAGCAGGGATCAAATATAGTTCTGCAGATGATGCCAGTCAGATTACTTTATCTGCCTTCCAAATCACCAAAGAAAATGACGTAACACGTGATCCATCAGGTGGCCCCTATGATCAAATTCAAACCGGTGAAGTCGAATCTAAAGGTATTGAGTTAGAAATTAACTCTCAAGTTACCGACCAGTTATTCCTTATGTTCAACTACACTTGGTTAGATATGGAAGTGACTAAAGACAATAGCGGCTTAGAAGGAAAAACACCTGTTTGGGTAGCAGAGCAAACAGCTTCATTATGGGCTAATTATGATGTGTCATCAGGCAGTTTTGCAGGCCTTCGTGCCGGTTTAGGTATTCGTTATATTGGTGAAACTGAACTAGATGCTGCAAACACTGACACAGTGCCTTCATACACTCTCGTTGATCTTGCTCTAAGTTATGATTTGGGCCAATTGGATTCAAGCATGAGAGGAACAACTGTGAGCGCTACAGCTAATAATGTTTTCGATGAACGTTATTACTCTTGTTATGACGGTAATAACTGTTGGTTTGGTGCAGAAAGAACAGTTGAAGCTACGGTTAAATACGAATTTTAATCAGCTACAACTAAATTAAGCTGCGAAAATAAAAAAGCCGATAATGAAAGTTATCGGCTTTTTTATTACTAGTTCACAGCGCAATTAATTAGAAGCTATAAGTCGCTCCTACTTGCACATTACGATCTTGAGCAGGGAAGAAACGATAATCACCAAAAGCAAAGTCAGCTCGATCGGCATACTCTTCATCTAACAAGTTCTTAATTTGAGCATGAATTGCCAAATTTGCTGTTATTTGAGTGTTTGCACGTAAATTCACCACATCATGACCATCATATTGATGTGCATTTGATGGATCGAGATAGTAACGACCAATGTGGCTCCACTCTAATTCAGCACGACTATCTGAATTAATATCCCAACCTAAACGCACATTGGAAATATTACGTGGCGCAGTATCAACATAGTTACCATCTTCTACACCACTAGCAGCATTATCAAAGTCGTATTTATGCTCTGCATAAGTGTAATTAGCAGATAAGTCGAACTGCTCGCCTAAAGGAATCGTAATGCTTGCTTCGATACCTTTATGCTTCGTTTTACCATCGGTCACATTTAAACCAGCAGAGTCACGGAAAAAGAAGTTTTTCTTTTTCATATAAAACGCAGTTAACTCATAACTTAAAATGTTGGCATCACCACGTACACCAATTTCTAAACTATCAAGCTGTTCTGAATCCATATCCCCTACCACTTGCTGATTTTGTAGACGGTATAAATCAGTGGTTTGTGGCGCACGGTGACCACGCGATAAGTTGGCAAATACACTATGTGTTTCTGCTAAACGATAAACCAAGCCTAATTTAGGGCTCCAGTCATTAAAGGTATCATCACGATCTGCTGGGCGGTTATACAAACATGATGGGCCAGCGAAACAAGCACTGCCATCTGCCATGCCGGTACCATCAGCGACATTGTTATCGTAGGAGTAACGAACATGTTCAAATCGCACGCCGGTTGTCGCTCTAAACTTATCTGCTAACTGCCACTCAGCATGCACATAAGGCGCTACTGTGGTTGCAGCTACATCATAGTCATAATGAATGCCTTGTTGGCGGTTCTTGCCAAAGTAGCTATAACTCGCACGCTCCTGTTCTTGGCGTAAGCTACCTTCGGTATATTCCAAATCGGTTCCAAAAATCACTTTATGACCACCATCTAAGTCAACATAATAAGCTGCTTGCACACCGACACTTTGGTGTTCGTTTTGCTCGATAGCACGTGAAGGCAAGTAATGTTGGCGAAACTCCATCTTAGTGCTGCGTACATACGGCGTTAGGCTAAATAGATTGCCATTAGCTAATTCATGATCCCAGCGTGTGGATAACCGCATTGACCACCAATCACGATAAGCATCTTCGTCATCGTTTGTTTCCATTAACGAGCGATCTTCATAAGCATCTTCATCACTACTTTTGATAAAACCTGCTGTTTCTTGATTAAGATTAAAAGCTGAAAACAAGGTTCTAAAGCTATCCCCACTGTCAGCAAAATAATCATGACGAGCCGTTACTTTCTGTTGACCATAACCTGATTCATCACGCCAACCGTTATCATCAGTGCCACTAAAGCTGACACGGTATGCATGAGCGCCTACCGTATCACTGATAGTACCTTTTACTTTATGTAAGTCATCAGAACCCACTGAAAAGCCAATTTCGCGCTCTAATTCAGCAGAAGGGGCAAGACTTAAAATATTGAACAAACCATGTACCGCATTAGATCCATACAAAGCACTACCCGGGCCTTTAACGACTTCGATATCACCCGCCATTTCATAATGCGCTTCAGCTAGACCATTATTATTGGCAAAACCAGCTGAACGTAAAGCGATGCCATCTTCCATAAATAGAAAAGCACCACCGGCACCAGGGCCAGTTAATACCGGTGAACGTAACGCCACTAACGACTCCGCACCATTACCACGCTGGATATTCACGCCAGCAATACGGCTCAAGCTTTCTTGAATATGATCGGCATTGAGTAACTTAATTGCTTCCTCATTAACCGTCGCGGTATTACCAGCCAAGTCCATTAAAGAAGTTTCTTGTTTGGTGCCTGTTACAACCAATTCATCCAAAGTCACCGTCTCAGCAAGCAAGCTACTTGGCATCACGATGGCTGTTGCAGTCACTGCAATAGCCAGTTTTTTTACCCTAAACATCTCTTGTCCTTTTCCAATTAATATTTTTAACTTAGTTTTACATGTTAAAAGTCGCTTAACATCAGGATTTTCCCTTAAATCCTATTGAAAAAGGAACATTCTGCCCCCACCTATGATCCAAATCAATTTTCACAACCTTTAGTGACATTTATGGAATACAAAGACTATTACAAAATCCTTGGTATCTCTCGTGAGACGGCTCAAGATGACATCAAAAAAGCCTACCGAAAGCTAGCGCGAAAATATCATCCAGATGTCAGTAAAGAAGCCAATGCTGAAGAAAAATTTAAAGAAGTTGGTGAAGCTTATGAAGTATTAAAAGATTCTGAAAAGCGTGCTCAATATGATCAATTCGGCAGTAACTATAACCAAGGCCAATCATTCAATCCGCCACCAGGTTGGGGCCAGCAACGTGGCGCTGCTGGCAGTGGTAACTTCAGCAACTTCTTTGACAGCATGTTTGGCGGCGGCGGTACAGGTGGCGGCGGTGATAACTTCTTCGCTCAAGGTGAAGATGTTAACGCTAAGATCACAGTCTCTTTAGAAGATGCTTTTAATGGTGCTAAAAAATCAATTCGTCGGCCATCAGGCGCGAATCAAGGCGGTACTATTAATGTCAAAATTCCAGCCGGTATTGTGTCTGGGAAGAAAATTCGCCTAACTGGTCAAGGCAAAGCAGGCATGGGTGGCAGTGCAGGTGATCTCTACTTAGAAATCAGTATCGCCAACCATAGCTACTACCGCCTAGAAGATAAGAATATCTATCTTGATCTGCCGATAGCACCTTGGGAAGCAGCACTTGGTGCTAAAGTCACCGTGCCAACCTTAGCAGGTAAAATTAATCTAACGATTCCTGCTGATGCTAAAAGTGGTCAAAAAATGCGTCTTAAAGGTCGAGGTTTACCCGGCAAAGAAGCGGGTGATCAATTTGTGGTATTGCAAATTAACACGCCTCCGGCAGATAGTGACCTAGCTAAAAAGATCTATCAGCAAATGGCGGAAGAACTCAGTTTTAATCCACGTGAAAAATTAGAGCAAACCTTATAATTAACGAGGACTGATGATGAGCACGTTAAAATCAACCATCGTTTGGCTAGCAGGCCTCAGTTTATTAGTGCAAGTCGCTATCGCGGCCTTGCCATTCGATTGGTTTGGCAATGATGGTCAAATGCCCAGCTTAGCGCCAATGCTAGAGCAGTCGAAACCTGCCGTGGTCAACATTGCCACCAAAAGCCATGTTCGTGTTCAGGATAATCCCTTATTAAATGACCCTTTCTTCCGTCATTTTTTTAATATTCCTAAACAACAACCTCGTCATCGCACCAAACAAAGCCTAGGTTCAGGTGTTATTTTTGATGCTAAACAAGGTTTAGTACTCACCAATAACCATGTTATTCAACGCGCTGATGAAATTACTGTTTCTTTAACAGATGGTCGCAGCTTTGAGGCCGAATTAGTAGGTAGTGATCCAGCTACAGATGTCGCTTTAATTAAGATTCCAGCTGAACAGCTCACCGCCTTGCCGTTAGCAAACTCTGACCAGCTGCGTGTCGGTGATTTTGTCGTTGCCATTGGTAATCCATTTGGTTTAGGCCAAACAGTGACATCCGGTATTGTCAGTGCCCTCGGTCGTAGTGGCTTAGGCATAGAAGGTTACGAAAACTTCATCCAAACTGATGCCTCGATTAATCCTGGTAACTCTGGTGGTGCTTTAGTTAATCTACGTGGTGAATTAGTGGGTATTAATACCGCTATTTTCTCACCCGGCCAAAGCAGCGGTAATATCGGTATTGGCTTTGCTATTCCTAGTAATATGGTCAAACAGATTACTGACCAACTGATTGAATTTGGCGAAGTAAAACGTGCTTATCTGGGCGTACAAATGCAAGATATCACCGAAGAACTCGCCAAAGCCTTTAATATCGAATCAGGCAAAGGCGCGGTGGTCACTCGCATTGTTAAAGACTCGGCAGCAGAAGAGTCCGGTTTACAAGTAGGTGACGTTATCCTCAGCATCGCTGGCACTAAGCTGATTAATGCCGATAGCTTACGTAATACCATCGGTCTATTAATGGTTGGTCAAACCATTGACGTAGAAATTCTACGTGATGGCAAAGATAAGACCTTAACAGCCACCGTTAAGGAATCTAAGAAAGCCACTCAAAAAGCGACTGCACATCCCAAGCTTTCAGGTGCTTCCTTTGGTGATATTGAAGAGTCTTCACCTTATTATGGCAACATTGATGGCGTGATGACCTTTTCAGTCAAACGAGGCAGCCCAGCATGGCAGGCCGGATTACGTGCTAATGACATTATTACTTCAGTCAACAAACAAACCGTTGCCAACCTCGCTGAGTTTAAACCCTTGGTTCACAATAACGACAAAGAGTTATTGTTCAACATCACTCGAAAACAACGATCGATGTTCTTATTATTGAGATAAACAACAAAGCCCGCTGAAGCGGGCTTTTTTTTAACTATAACTAAATAATATGGTTAACATCTCAGCAAAATTGATGTAACTTTAACTGTCGTTAATTGTCAGACTTAATACGGTTGATTCAGCCAACAAGACAGATCAAGTTATCTAACTCAATCCAAGCTCCATGAACCAAGCAAGGAAAGACAAATGAGTGAACAAAGTTATATTAACCAGAAAGTTCCTGAGCAACTATCTATCCAGCAGGTGGCTTTTCTCAGGCCGTTCATTTGGCTCGCTTATGCCTGGCAAGACCTTATTCGCCACCCCATTGCCAGTCTCGCTTATGGCTTTGCTGTCAGTGCATTACTGCTAGTCATCTTTTTTGTCACTAGCCTAAATATCTACGTCATTGTTGCCAGCATTTCTGGCTTTATGCTGATCGGCCCGATCATGGCAGCAGGTTTATGTGAATTATCACGGCGCAATGAAAATGATGAAGCGGTCGGCTTTGATGAATCCATCGACGGTTTACAACATTGTCAAAGCTCGCTGACCCGCTTTGCAGGAATATTACTCGGCTTCAGTGCTCTGTGGTTTCTGTTATCAGGTCTGGTGTTGTCACTCACTGTTGGCGATATTGCACCGCCGCTAGATCAAACCATGTGGGGTAACTTTTTAACGCTAGTAACACCGTCACAACTCCTACTCTACGCCATTGTTGGTGGAATATTAGCCTGCATCGCTTTCGTGGTATCAGTGGTGTCGGTACCGGCCATTATTGATAACTCACTATCATCTGCTGATGCAATGGCAGTAAGCTTTAAAGCAACATTAGATAATCTGCCAACCATGTTGGTTTGGGCATTTTTGATCGTATTGCTGTCCGCAGTAGGTTTTGTCACCTTCCTAATCGGTATGATCATTATTTACCCACTACTCGGCCATGCTACCTGGCATGCATACCGCGACATGGTTAAAAATCAAACTTAATAAACTGGCAGAGTAAATTTAATCGATTTATCTCTGCCAATTTAAGCCTCACCTAAGCTCTTAAACGCTGTATTCCTAAGATCGCTAACAACGCAATACTACCTGAAATTACACCAACGACCGCATTAAACACCATCGGCAAGATAACGGTTAATACCGTACCGAGATCATGCAACAGCGGCTCTAATATATGATGTAAAAATGGTAAGCCATGTACCAAAATACCACCGCCCACTAAGAACATAGCTACCAGACCAACGGTAGATAGCAGGCGCATAAAGCGTGGTGCTATATATAAAATAGCTTCGCCGATTTTACGTTTTACACAGCCCCAAGCAGTTTTACCTGCCGATGCAATCAACGCTAAACCTGCATCATCAAACTTCACAATACCGGCCACTAACCCATACACACAGGCGGTCATTGAAAAGGCAATCAACGAGACCACTAGCGCTTGCGTCAACATGGGTTCATCTTGTGCCACACCTAAAGCAATCACAATGATCTCACCTGACAAGATGAAATCAGTCCGGATCGCATTCTTTATTTTGTTCTTCTCGAAGGCTTTGATATCGATATCATCGCTCTTCACCGCCGCAACCATTGCCTTATGGTGAGCTTCATCTTCCTCTTTAGTATGCAACCAATGATGGGCCAGCTTCTCTACGCCCTCAAAACACAAATACACACCACCGACCATTAATAACGGTGTCACCAACCAAGGAATAAAATAACTTATCAACAAGGCTAAAGGTACTAAAATTAGCTTATTAAGGAACGATCCTTTCGCCACCGCCCATACCACCGGCAACTCACGATCCGCCTTCACACCACTCACTTGCTGAGCATTCAAAGCCAGATCATCACCCAATACACCCGCCGTCTTCTTCGCCGCCACTTTCGTTATCAACGCTACATCATCCAGTAACGCAGCAATATCATCTATCAGTGCTAAAAATCCTACACTCGCCATTTATTGTTCCTTATATCGTTAAGATGCTTTATCAGCTGTTACAGACTCGTCTAAATAGTCGACAATCAAATTCGGGTTATATCCTCTCACAATTTGACCTTCAACAAGTACTAACGGCACACCGCCACCACCTAAGTTGTCATACTCACGCTTAGCCGTCTCTGACTTCTCAATATCATATTCAACGTAATTGATTTTATTCTTCGCAAAAAACCGACGTGTTTTCGCACAATATCCACACCAAGAAGTTGAATACAAAACCACCGGCTCATACTTTAAAGCTGAAAAGTCACGCGGTGGATTCATCACATCCTGCACAAAACTTAACTGCGACAAGCCAATAAATAGAGCTAAGATAATTAGCAGCCTTCCCATACTCACCTCATTTGTTCATTAATGCCTATTTGATAGCAATGATGACACATAGTTCACGTTGGTAATCTGTATTCTTTTTCTCAAACTGTCTTTTCCTAAAAATCATTTCGCTTATGGCGAGTCAGGGGAACTAGCATCTACAACAACTGTTGAGCCTATCCCCCAATGCCCTCAATGCGAAGCCGAGTTTTGAAAAGCTATTTGAGACAAATACGACGAGTGTCTGAGCGCAGCGAGTTTTCGTCGTATCTCAAATAGATTGAAAAGCGAGGGAACCCGTAGGGCAAGCATGGGCTGTCCTTTTGTTTGGTTCCTTTATTTTGGGCAAACAAAATAAAGGAACGCCCCGCGGCAGCGAGATCAAAATAAAGGAAAATAAATCTGTCCCCTTTATTGCTAAGCTGAGCATCGGAGTAAGTGATTGGATAAGCGCGAGCACTGTTTGACCGAAGGGAGTTGCGCAGCGCCCAATCATGTCGAGAAGCGCAAGGAACCCGCAGGGCAAGCATGGGCTGCCCTTTTGTTTGGTTCGTTTATTTTGGGCAAACAAAATAAATGAACGCCCGCGGCAGCGAGATCAAAATAAAGGAAAATAAAGCTACTCCATTTTTACTTTAGTTGAGGTTAATTAACCACCAAATATAGGCGGGAATAATATTCACCATACCAATTGCAATGCAGAACCGTAATAAGACTAAGATAAAAATATCTAACAGGTTCGGCGGGAAATGCCCCTTAGAGAAACTAGGATCATCTATTGAGTAATAAACAGTAAGAGTTGAACCTTCAGGGTTCTGCTGTGCTAATTGGGCTTGTCTAAAAATACTAGTTCCAAGCTCTCCTACGTACAACTTCCCATTTACCTTATATGAATAGCTCACCAGAGCTTCTTTAACTATAAGGTCAGATCTGTCTTTTGCAAAAAGACCATATTCAGACCAAGTGATTTTACCTTCTGTATAGTGATTTCCTGTTGAAGCCGATTTTTTCTTCAAAAGTGATTTATAAAAGAAAGGGATAAAGAATAAGAATAAGGTTACATTTAGTACTGTACCGGTATAGCTATACAAATATGAGATTACAAAGTCATTCATCCATGAACCCATCCATTTATTGAATTAAAGCGGACACTTCCCTTAACTTATTTCTTCTTAACCGGCCTCTTCCACCCCGAAACAGTCCTCTGAACAGACTTAGTCAACGTCAAAGCCTCCGCCTCTGCATCTTTCCGAAGAGTAGTCCCAGCCCCAATCGTCGCACCCTCAGCAACCGTAACCGGCGCCACCAACTGACTATCCGACCCAATAAACGCATTATCACCAATCACCGTGCGATGTTTATTAGCACCATCATAATTACACGTGATCGTACCCGCACCAATATTCACATTCTTACCCATATCAGTATCACCAATATAACTAAGATGATTCACTTTAGAACCCAAGCCGATATTGGAATTTTTGGTTTCAACAAAATTACCAATTTTCGCTTTGTTCGCTAACACCGTACCTGGACGTAACCGTGCAAAAGGACCGATGCTTACATGTTCACCAACAACCGCATTGTCTAACATGCTGTTGGCTAGAATTTCAGTGCCCGCAGCGATGGTTGAGTCTTTAATGATGCAATTAGCACCAATCGTCACATTATCAGCGATAGTCACCTTGCCTTGTAAGATGACGTTGATATCGATGGTGACATCTTGACCTACTGTGATATCACCACGCACATCGAAACGAGCAGGATCCGCGAGTGTTACGCCATTGGTCATTAACAGTTCAGCTTGGCTACGTTGATAGTGGCGCTCAAGCTCTGCTAGTTGTAGGCGGGTATTTACACCGGCTACTTCTGCATTGTCTTCACAACAAACTGTATTGATAGCAATGCCATCAGCCACAGCTAAAGCCACCATATCGGTTAGGTAATATTCACCTTGGGCATTATTATTTTCTAACTTAGGCAGTGATTCGATCAACCATTGTGACGGCAACACCATGATGCCGCTGTTAACTTCGTTAATCAGTAGCGTTTGCTCATCTGCATCTTTTTGCTCTGTAATACAGATCACTTGACCAGCATCATTACGAACAATACGACCATAGCCGGTGGGATTGTCTAACTTTGTTGTGAGGATTCTTAGGCTATTTTGATTACCACTCTCAATCAAACTAGCTAGGGTAGCTTGCTGTGTTAATGGCACATCACCATATAACACTAATACTTGGTCACTGTTTGCAATGATATCTTGAGCCTGCATCACCGCATGGCCGGTGCCTTTCTGCTCAGCTTGCAGCGCTGAGGTGATGTTTCTGTGATCAAGTAATGTTTGTACTTGCTCAGCACCATTACCCGTTACCACAGTGAGCTGTGTTGGCTTTAATTTATTGGCGGTATCAATCACGTGTTCAACTAAAGGCTTGCCAGCGAGAGCATGCATCACTTTCGTTGTAGTCGACTTCATTCTAGTGCCTTTCCCTGCAGCAAGGATGACGATACTTAATGACATGATTTTTATTCCATATAAATAATAAAGCGTTATTCTAGCAAAATTTAGGCAAAAAAAAGGCTGTCACGAGGACAGCCTTTTTTAATCTTGCAAGGTTAAGTCAGATTAATGACTGTTTCCTGTTTTTCTCATTCGCTCAATACTACGAAGTTGGGCCATTGCTTCTGCAAGCTTGGCTTGTGCTTCTGCTTGATCGATTTTTGTATCGCGATCTTTCAATGAACGTTCTGCATCTTCTTTTGCAGCTAAAGCAGCAGCTTCATCTACGTCTGCAGCTCGCATTGCAGTATCAGCAAGAATGGTTACTACATGCGGTTGTACTTCTAACATACCACCAGACACATAGAATTGTTCTTCTTTGCCTTTTACTAATACACGTACTTCACCTGGTTTCAGGCGAGTCAGCATTGGTGTGTGACGAGGATAGATACCCACTTCACCCATCACTGCTGATGCAAATACAGCTTCAACAAGACCTGAAAAGATCTCTTTTTCTGCACTTACGATGTCTACATGAATAGTCATTGCCATTGTCGTCTCCTAAAAGCCTTATAGACCTTTTGCTTTCTCAACAGCTTCTTCGATACCACCAACCATGTAGAACGCTTGTTCTGGTAGTGCATCGTAGTCGCCATTCAAGATACCTTTAAAGCCTACTAAAGTATCTTTCAATGATACGTATTTACCAGGGCTACCTGTAAATACTTCAGCAACGAAGAACGGTTGTGATAAGAAACGCTGAATCTTACGTGCACGAGATACAGTCAATTTATCTTCTTCAGATAATTCATCCATACCTAAGATTGCGATGATATCTTTCAATTCTTTATAACGTTGTAATGTACCTTGAACGGTACGAGCAATCTCGTAATGTTCGTTACCTACAACTAAAGGATCTAATTGACGACTTGTAGAATCAAGTGGGTCAATCGCAGGATAAATACCTAATTCAGCAATTGAACGAGACAATACAACTGTCGCATCCAAATGAGCAAAGGTTGTTGCTGGTGATGGATCTGTTAAATCATCCGCAGGTACGTATACCGCTTGGATAGATGTGATAGAACCAATCTTAGTTGAGGTAATACGTTCTTGTAATACACCCATCTCTTCAGCTAGTGTTGGTTGGTAACCTACCGCTGATGGCATACGACCTAACAACGCAGATACTTCAGTACCGGCCAATGTATAACGGTAGATGTTATCAACGAAGAACAATACGTCACGACCTTCGTCACGGAAGTTCTCAGCCATGGTCAAACCAGTCAACGCAACACGTAAACGGTTACCCGGTGGCTCATTC
>MAAB01001185.1_pt1 | contig 112306 bp, 63 predicted proteins | sample 1115991 | NCBI WGS metagenome assembly MAAB01 (sample SAMN04961124, study PRJNA320927) | seawater metagenome | isolation source: sample BD02T18 sea water enriched with oil for 18 days | place: USA:Gulf of Mexico | collected 2013-07-27
TTGATATTACCTTAGATAGAATGAAAAGCTGGGGACTTAATACTTTAGGGGGCTGGTCAAATGAAGACGTTAGCTCATCTTCCGAACAGAAAAAACTGCCATATACGGTATACATAAACTCAACGCTTCCCAGTATTAATTCAAAATTCCCCGATGTTTTTGACCCTAAGTGGAAAATTGATATTGAAGAAAAAATCAAACAAAAGGCTAAGTTTGTTAAAAATGATCCTTATTTTTTCGGCTTCTTCATTAATAATGAAATTCACTGGGGAACACCACAAAGTTTAGCGGCTAACACCCTTGCTAAAGGAAATAATAGTACAGGGAAAAAAGTGTATATAGCGTTTTTAAAAGAGCAACTCAAAACCATTGAAAATTTTAATGGTAAAACGGACAGTAACTTTAAAAGTTGGCAAGCGCTTTTACACACCAAGGTTAAACAAAATAACATTAAGCACAGTCTATTAAGGCAAATCAATAAACGTCATTATAGAAATATGGCTGAGGTTTACTTTAAAACCACCAGAGAACTCATTGATATCTATGCGCCAGGTAAACTCTATTTGGGCTGTCGCTGGCATGGAAATCATAAGAACGACATTAATGTGTCTGTTGGTGCAAAGTATCTCGATATTTTGTCATTTAACGCCTATGAAAATGAAGTTGAACATTATCCCTATCCAGCAGCAGAAATAGACAAACCGTTTATTATATCAGAGTTCAATTTCGGCTCGTTAGATGCGGGCAAGTTTTTTACCGGTCTTGGTTATGCTTCAAACCAACGTAATAGAGGGGAGAAGTATAAAAATTTCATTGAAGGAGCTTTAAGGAACCCACGAATTGTTGGTGCTCACTGGTTTATGTGGGCAAACTCTACCACTGCAGGGCGGGGTAATGGTGAAAATGCTAGTTGTGGATTAGTGTCGATGACAGATCAGATTTACTACGAGTTAATTTCTTATATGCGAGAGGTCAATTACAATCTTTATGCATATCGGTTGGATAGAAAAGATAAATAGTTAGTTTATTAAGTTAAGGAAAATTTAAATGAAACGATTTTTAACTATCTGGTGTTTATGGACTTTATTATTTAGCCACGCTGTTTTATCAGCCAAAATCACAACAGAAAAGCCTAATTTCATCATTATTCTTGCTGATGACTTAGGCTATGGAGATGTCGGATTTACTGGTAGTACTCAGATCAAAACACCACATATAGATGCTTTAGCTGGAGATGGTGTGATTTTCAAGCAAGCTTATGTATCAGCTCCTGTTTGTGGACCTTCTCGCGCAGGGTTAATCACAGGTCGTAATCAGGTGAGTTTTGGTTTTGACAATAACCCCATTGTCAGATTACCTCAATTCGATAAAAACTATGTTGGCGTACCCGTTGAAGAAATCACTATTGCAGACCGCTTGGCTGAACTGGGCTATGTTAATGGTTTGATAGGTAAGTGGCACTTAGGTGAAGCGGATCATTTTCATCCATTTAAAAGAGGTTTTCATGAATTTTGGGGATACCTAGGTGGAGGACATGATTATTTTGCTAATAAGCCGAATGGTCAGCCTTATAACAATCGAATTATTAGTAACTATAAAAAGCCTCAGCCAATATCTTACATAACCGATGACAAAGGTGATGAAGCAGTCGACTTTATCAAACGGCACAAAGATGAACCTTTCTTTTTGTTCGCTTCGTTTAATGCGCCACACGCACCAATGCAGGCGTTAGAAAAAGATTTAAATCTGTATGCTGAGATTAAAGACGAGAAGCGAAGAACCTATGCCGCCATGGTTCACAGGCTAGATGTCAATGTTGGTAGGATTATCAAAGAGCTAAAAAGTCAAAAAATTGATGATAATACGGTTGTGGTATTTTTAAGTGATAACGGTGGCCCAACGCATCATAATGCCTCTATGAATGCCCCGTTAAGAGGCTCGAAAGGGACACTCTTAGAAGGCGGGATTCGAGTGCCATTTACCATGACATGGCCAAATGGCATCAAAGCAGGAACGACGTTTGAACATCCCATTACCTCACTAGATTTAACGCCAACTTTTGTTGAACTTGCTGGCGGCAATATCACAGATAACAACAAACTAGATGGGGTAAATATATTGCCATTTATTAAAGATGATGAATCTTCAAGACCGCACGATGAGATGAAATGGCGTTTTACTATTAGTGCCAGTATTCGAGAAGGTGACTGGAAACTTGTTCGATTACCAGACCGTTTACCACTTTTATATAATGTTAAAGAAGACATCGCCGAGCTAAATAACCTAGCGGATCAACACCGAGATAAAGTAGAGCGAATGTTGAAAAAATTAGGTGACTGGGATATTTCCCGTCCTCAGGTTCTCTACTTAGAAGGTAATCGCTGGAGAAGAGAGCAGGTTGACCTCTATGATAGAAAATATCAACTTACCCAACCAGAGTGATTTTCAGTTGTATCGCAAGGGGGAGCTCTTTTGATAGTGATAACTTTTACGTTTAATTCAGGTCAATTATGATAAATTTTAAAAACTACAAAGAAATAATGTTTAAGTTTGTTTTTCTCGTGATTTTGTTAACGTCGAACACTATTATTGCCGAAGAAAAGTACAATACCAGCCATGAGTCATTATCTTCTTATGATGTTCCACAATGGTACAGTGAAGGGAAGTTAGGAGTTTTTATGCACTTAAGTGTTTTCTCAGTTCCTGCGTACAAAAACGAGTGGTATGCCGCTAATATGTACTACACGCCAGATAATCCTAACATGCAACGTTATCCCGAATATGGGCAGTCATTTAGTGATCATCATGTAAAAACTTATGGCGATCGAAATAATTTTGGTTATAAAGATTTTATCCCCCTGTTTACCTTAGATAAATTTGATGCTGATTATTACGCTGATTTGATTGATAAATCGGGTGCGGCTTATTTTGCAGCGCCTGCGGTTCATCATGATGGCTTTGCCATGTGGGATTCGAAGGAAATTGAATGGAACGCCGCAAAAATGGGACCCAAACGCGACGTGGTTAAGGAGTTAACCGAGGCGATGCGCAAAAAGGGCATTAAAACTGGCGTTTCCACTCACTACGGTCGGCATTGGAAGTATTATAACTTTCGCCCGCAGTTCGACAATTGGGATCTAGCCTTTGAGGGGCTTTACGGCAAGCGTCGTGGTGACACCGAGCCGCCACAGCCTGAAGATGCTTTTAAATGGGAACGGGTAATGAACGAACTCATCGACAACTACCAGCCAGATTACATTTTCGTCGATGGCGGCATTTGCGACGGGCGAGCCGAATTTAACAAGCCATATTTTAATGATGCTTTTCGCCGCGTAATGGCAAAATATTACAACACTAGTTTAGTTACAAATAAAACCGTAGCCCTCTCATGGAAGCGTGATGCCCTTATCGAAGGGGAAGGGGTTTATGATAATGAAGGCGCGCTAGAGGGCGGCATTAAACAGCGACCTTGGCAGGCTCATTACACGATGAATGGCAGTTGGGGTTATACCGGAGATAAACCCGCTTGGCCAACAGATACTTTATTGCGTGGCTTTATTGATATTGTTAGTCGCAATGGCAATTTACTGCTCAATATCGGCCCAAGGCCTGATGGCACGTTAGATAAAGGCCAGGAAACTGCGTTACTAGAAATTGGGCAATGGATGCAAGTTAATGGTGACGGTATTCGTCAATCTAAACCCTGGATTATTTTTGGTGAAGGTAAACTTAACAGTTTACAGGCAGGTTCAAAAGATACTTGGAAGTATGATAAAGAGGCTATTCGTTATACCCAAAAGAACGGTGATCTTTATGCTTGGTTTGTAAATTGGCCAGAAGGTGGCCAAGTTAAATTGCCGCAAGTGGCTCAATTTAAAGCGAAGAAAATCGAGTTGTTAAGTACTAGTGGATCTTTACAGTTTACTTCAGCAGGTAACGCTCTAGTTGTTAACTTGCCAAAAGAGAAAACAGGAAAATTTGTTTGGGGCTTAAGATTAAGTAAGTAACCAATAATATGAACGCTTTGCGATACTGCGCGATGCTATCCCACTATCTCCTTTGGGGCGCAGGAACAGCCACCTTTGGTTCATCTCCACTGGCAAACAAAAAGACACTAAGGCAGAGAATGAGAAAATATTTAAAACTCATAAAGTTACTATTAATAAATTGATTTAACTTGCTTGTTTAATCATTACAGTATCTTAAGTCTAATCATCCATTCTCTCATACGTTCGGGCCAGCTTGCTACAGGTAGCCCTGTATTACGTAAACCATAGCCATGGCCACCGCTTTCATAAATGTGAAGCTCTGCAGACGCTCCTGCTTTTTTCAAGGCAATGTAAGTCTCGACCACATTAAGCGATGAATATTTGTCATCATGTGCAATCACCATAAAAAAAGGCGGTGTTTCTTTTGAGATGCTTGAATTCTTAGGTAGTCCGCCCATATAAATAGGAGCAGCAAAACTAGCGGTAAACGAAACTTCATCGTATTGGTCGACTGGTGCGTAACTACGCTCTTTAATTATGGAAGTGAACCCAACAGCTATACCTCCAGCAGAGAATCCTATGATGCCAATTTTGTCGGGTTTAATGCCCAGTTCTGCGGATCTGCCACGAACAAGGCTGACGGCACGTTGGCCATCTTGTGCTGCAGACAGCCATTGCTTGTCTTTGTTAAAGGCTTTGCCAGGTACTCGATATTTTAAGACAATGGCAGTGACACCAATCGAATTAAACCATTTTGCGACTTCTGTGCCTTCTAAATCGTAAGCCAGAATTGATGTCCCGCCGCCTGGTGCAATGATGATTGCAGTGCCGGTATCTATTTCCTTATTGGGTTTGTAAATTGCCAACGTAGGTTTAGTAACATTGGTTAAACGTATCACAGAACGCCCTGCAACCAATTTACCATCGGCTTTTGTTTTGTCGTATTCGAGAGGAAGTTCTACATGTCCACCAGGAGGATCCCCTGGCCAAAGTTGCCAGATAATTGGCTCAGCTACATGCACCTCATTGGCAGGCGAATTGGCTGATGAATTGACTGCCATAGTTATACAGAAAATTATTAGTGCTTTTTTCAGTAGGTGAATCATTGTTATAACCTTTTATTGTTCTATTTATTTATGGAAAAATTACAATAGCTTTAGACGAATCATCCATTCTTTCATACGCTGTGGCCAGTTTGATAAAGGTAATCCCGTTTTACGCACACCGAAAACATGTCCGCCACTTTCATAAATGTGAAGCTCTGCTGATACGCCTGCTTTTTTCAAGGATTTGTATGTTTCGATAATACCTAGTGACATGTTTCTGTCATTATGAGCAACGACCATAAAAACAGGAGGGATATGTTTGGGTAATATGGTATTAGGGGGGCTTCCGCCTGTAGAAATAGGCGCGGCAAAGTTGGCGGTAAACGAGACCTGATCGTATTTATCTACCGGCTCATAAGTACGCTCTGTAACAACTGTGGTGTGTACAACAGGTGTGCCCCCGGCAGAAAATCCCAATATTCCAATTTTATCAGGTTTGATACCCAACTCATCGGCTCTACCGCGAACAAGGCTGACAGCACGTTGACCATCCTGTGCGGCGGCAAGCCAGATTTTGTCTTTGTTAAAGGCTCGCCCAGGTACGCGATATTTCAAAACGATGGCGGTGACACCAATCGAGCTAAACCATTCAGCCACTTCTGTACCACCTAGATCATAACCGAGAATTGCATGACCACCGCCAGGTGCAATGATAATTGCAGTGCCGGTAGCTATTTCTTTGTCGGGTTTGTAAATTACTAGTGTTGGTTTAGTGACATTGGTTAGACGTATCACAGGGCGCCCTGCAACTAATTTATCACCTGCTTTAGTTTTGTTATATTCAGGTGGCAGTTCGACATTACCACCAGGCGTTTCCCCTGGCCATAGTTGCCAAATAATAGGTTCGGTTGCATGCACATTAATGGCTGAGAAACTCATTATCATTGTTACACACATCAATAAAAATACTTTTTTTAGTAGATATTCCATAACGACCTGTTTTATTTGAATACTGTCATAACCAAGCTATTGATAAGTTTTATGTTGTTGATAAATAATTACAGATTAGTAACGTATTTACTCAACATATCTCGATAACATCTATTTTTCTATTGCTTTGCCAATTCAGCATTAAGTTGAACGGCAAACTTTGCTTCATCTATAAAGCTAATTACTTTAGTTCCGTACTTAACTTTCACGTTTTTACCCGTTGCGTTTTGAGTCACTTTACGAATATTGGCAGAAACAAGCTGACCTTTATCCCAAGCAATATCTACTTCAAAACCGCCACGCGCACGTAAGCCTTTAACTTCTCCCTTAGGCCAAGCTGAAGGTAGGGCAGGTAACAGTTCAATGGCACTGTCGTGAGATTGTAATAACATTTCTGCTATGCCCGCGGTTGCGCCCATGTTGCCATCAAGTTGAAACGGAGGGTGAGCAGACAAAAAGTTATGATAAACACCACTGTCATAATCTCCGCGGTTATTCACTAACACACCTGAACTATCCGTTTCTTTAAAACCTACTGAACGCATGGTGCGCTGTAGCAATTTATAAGCTCGGTTACCATCGGCTAAACGGGCCCACAGATTAATTTTCCAACCTAAAGACCAGCCAGTACCTCCATCACCACGGGCATTGAGCGATACTTTTGCGGCTTCTGCTAATTCAGGGGTACTTAAGCGACCAATTTGGTTACCGGGATAAATAGCAAACATATGTGATACATGGCGATGCTTGCTGTTTGGATCATCAAGATCTTCAGCCCATTCTTGTAGCTGTCCCCATTCGCCAATTTTCGGTGGTAGCAATTTGGCTTTGGCTACTTCTACTCTGTCTGTATATGCACAGCTGAATGAGGAAACCTGACAAGCTTTTAGGTAGTTAGTAAATAGGTTATAAACAATTTGATGATCCATTGATGCACCGGCAGATATGCCACCGTGTTCAGGTGAATAACTTGGCAGTGAAATCAGCTGACTTTGTTCATTCTCTTGTAAGTACTCAAGCCAGAATATCGCAGCTTGTTCCATGGTTGGTAAGGCACCTTGTGCAAGAAAGGCGTCATCACCATTAAAGTCATAATGTTGCCATTGATGTTGGCTCACCCAAGCAGCGCCTGCTGGGAAGTAACCCCAAGGAAAACCCCAACCGGTAGAGGTATAACCAAAGATGTTATTCATGGTATTGACCACCCAACCGTTAACACCAAAAAACGCTTTAGCACTTGCTTTACCCGGTTCTACAAGGCTTTGTGTGTACTCAAGAAATGGTACATGGGTTTCAGCTAAGTTAGTGACTTCTGCTGGCCAGTAGATCATTTGAGCATTAATATTAAAGTGATAATCAGAGGCCCATGCAGGAACCAAAGAGTCATTCCATTTACCTTGCAGGTTAGCCGGTAAAGAGCCTGGTCTAGAGCTGCTTATTAATAAATATCGACCGTATTGGAAAAATAAGGTTTCTAGCCCTAAGTCATTGGGGGTTTTGCTGTAATTTAATATACGTTGGTCGGTAGGCGTATTTTTATATGAATCAACGGTTGTCGACTCATTTCCATCATCAAGTGTTAGTTCGACTCTCTGATAGAGTGATTGGTAATCGTTAATATGTTCAGTCAATAAACTTTGATAATCTTTGACCGCTACTGATGATAAGGCTTTTTTATTAAACGCGGTGTAATCATTACCTCTGTATTCAGGGGCTTTAGCTTGATAGTCGGTTGCAGCAGTTAATACTAAGGTTATGGCACTTGCGCCAACAATGGTAGCTTTACCGTCTTTAACGCTGACTTCACCTCCCTCAGTACGAATCTCTAATTTTGCTTCCATTTCCATGCCGTTATCATCAACATGACCAGTTAATATTAAGGTATTATTTTCACTGGTGACTTTATTTGGGTGCAAGGAATCAAAACGAACTGTGTAATTGCTACCGGCAGCGGCATCATTTTCATAATGAAATGCCATTACGCGGGAAGGGTAGTTAGCAAAGTATTCCCGTTTATGTTTGATTGTTCCTTCTTGGTATTTAACACTCGCCACACCTGTTTCAAGATCAAGTTCTCTTGAATAATTTGTAGGTTGGATCGATGATATTTGGCTGACATAAATATCAGCAAACGCTTGAAAGGAACCAAAATCTCCAAAGCTATGACCTTTAGCATTTTTTTCTTCTTTGCTAATGTGCCCTGTTAATTCTTTGCTTGCTATTTTATGAGCTTGGTCGAAATTTTTATTGGTCACTAATTCTCGAATTTTCGGTAGTGCCTTGTGAGCATCTTTACGAAGGCCACTGTTATAGGTTGCGCTTGCTCCAGGGCCACCAGCCCATAAAGATTGTTCATTAAACTGAATACGGTCTTCATTTATTCCGCCAAATAACATCGCACCCATATAACCGTTACCTATGGGAAGGGCTTGTGTCATCCAATCAGTGGCGGGTTGTTTATACCAAAGGCGATTTTGACCACTGATAGTTTGCATTTGTTGGCTATTTTTATCTGAGGTCTTAACAGCCGCTCTAGTTGTAGGCGTTACAGAACCTTCACCACAAGCCGTTACTAGCAGTCCGATAACTGCGATATAACTCAATTTGATTGAGTTTTTAACGGTAATGTAATTGTTGTTTTTCAAAGTGTTGTTCCTTTGTCTTATCTGATCTTAATTTAATTCATAGCTAAAAGGTGTGGCGGGTAACTCTTGGTCATTGTATAAGTTTGCATTTTCAGGATTATTGCCCCAAGCATAACGAACATATTTAGGTGACTTTATGCTGTCATGCCATACCGTTACCTGATTGTTACTCAATGTTGCATTTGCCCAAATAAACTTTTTATCTTCGCCTGCAATGGCAAAGCCAAATAGTTCATCTCCTTTTATTACAAGGCCTATGTTAATGTACTTAAAGTTGAAGATTGCTCTGCCATTCGTTAATTTCGCTGTATCAACTAATGGACTTAAATAATTTAATTGCTTTTCGCCATAAATCAGATGTCGTGCACCTAAAGCTAAGCGTTGACCAACGGTTTCTTTATCTAGTGGGTGAATGTTATGGCGCTCACCTATATCAATGGCTAACGCCATAGCGGTATTTTCAATGGTATTTAACACCTGAGTTTGCTGAGTTCTGATCTCTGCCCAAGCACTTTCGCTAGGTTGTTCATCAGGCATTTTAAAATTCGCCAATTGCACAAATAGGAAGGGAAGTTGTGGCTGGTTAAATAAGGTTCGCCATTGCTTGATCATAGTAGTAAATTTATCTGAATACTGAGCGGGGTCATGCGTATTACTTTCCCCTTGATACCAAATAACGCCAGAGAGTTTCATATTAGCAAGTGGCGCAATCATCGCGTTATATAAGCCGACAGGTTTAAAATCTAAACTTGTACGGTGCATTAACATAAAAGGTAATTTTTTAGCGGTTGGATTTTCTTGCCACCAGTCAGCTCTTTCTTGCGCATAATCTTTTTTAAGTTGCTTGATATATTTGTTATCAGCCAAGTTGTAAGCAAGCGCTTGAGTTTGTGTAAAGCCTTCTAATGAATCAATACTCATCCATGATTCGATTGGCGTGGCGCCAACGTTTGACGAAATAATGCCAATAGGAACTTGGTATCTTTGATATAACTCTTTGGCAAAAAACCAAGCAACAGCAGAAAATTCACCGACGGTTTCTTGACTTGCAGCAAGCCAATTTCCACTCTCTACCTCTTGCTGTGGGCTTTTAAAATTAAAATGTCGTTGCACCTTAAATTGACGAATATCGGGATATTGTTTGAGCTTATCTTCTGGAAATTTATCTAAAGCTTCTTTAACTTTAAACCCCATGTTTGATTGCCCTGATGCTAAATAAACATCGCCAAAAGCTATATTACTGATTTTAATGGTATTGGTGTCACCTTGAACGCTTAACGCCTGTTTGATCGCAACTGACTGAGCGGGCAATGAAATTAACCAAACGCCTTTATTATCTGCTTGGCCTTGATAGGTTTTACCATTCAAAGACACGGTTATTTTTTCATTTTCTTTAGCTGTTCCCCAAATATTAATCGGGTAGTCTCGTTGTAAAACCATTGAATCGGCAAACACGGTGGCTAATTTTACTTGCGCTTGCGCAACTCCCATCGAAAGGACAAAGGCCGTAATAGAAAACCAAGTTAACATCGTTTTTTTCGTTATGATTATAGAAGTTCGAATTATGTTATTCATCGTTACTGCTTTTCGTTAATCGAGCTACTTCGTTTAGTAGCAAAGGGAAAGCTGGAGCCTTGATGTTATGTCCATAACCATCAAGTTCTAACAGCTGTGTTTGTTTATGACCGACGACTTTCATCATGCGCATCATGTAGGTGTTTTCTTCATAACGACCGAGCATTTCCTTCTCCCTGTCACCTGTGATTAGTAATAAATGTTTTTAGATTCAGAGGTATTTACAGCACAGAAAAAACTAAAATAAGAAATTAGACCTAGTAGTTTTTTTGTCATGAAATACCTCTCCTAAAATTGAATTTATTATGTCGTTAGCAGAGTCTGATTAGTTTGTACTACCAAATACTTCAATTTCACCTACTCCGAACGGCACAGACCTGTCTTCAACAGCAAAGGTGACTTTCAAAAAACGCACTTTAGTGTTGTCTTCGACATCAAAATTAATACTTGGCACGCTACCTGATTTACCTACGACAAACACACCACTGGCAACAGTTTTCCAATTTTTTCTGTTTAGTGATGTTTCAATATTAATTTTTACATTGGCGGCAGGTTTAAATAAAAATTCAACGCGCTCTACATCGTAGAAATTCTCCATGTCTAGCTCCCACCAAACTTGGCCACTTTTGCCATCTTGGGCGAAGTCAGGCTCCCACTGACGCCATTTGTGACCATCATTAGCATAAGCTGGGTCACTGCTTCCTTTATCGTTGGTGCGGTTAGGGCGAGCGTCGGAAATTCTAACAGGGACTCGTTCTTTGATGGCTTTGGTTAAACGATAATCGATATAAGGTCTATTCTTAACAACTTCAGTAACGCCTTCTTTAAATAATGGACTGCCAACTGTGGTAATTTCAATTTGAGCTGAATCTAAACCAGCTGATGTCGCTTCAATCACTGTTACACCACCATGATATGTACGAAATTCTGCAGCTGCGTGGCCATCTAATATTTGAATGTCGTTACGAGCGGTGTTTTTAAAGGTAATGCTTCTACCTGTTGCAAACTCACCCGGACCAGAAATAATCGTTAAAGTAACGGTTGGGCTGTTTGAAATATGCGTGCCATTTGCATCCAATACTTGAACATTAATATGGGCATCATCTGTTGCATTCGTGCCTTGAATAGTGGTTTTATCAGCAAACAGTTTTAGGCTTTTCGCAACACCTTGTTCTGGCCATTGTGGTGGCGCGATATCTTTAAAATAATTGCGATACCAGTACCAAGCACGTTTTGGAATACGAGCAAAATCTACGATGCCCATTTCGCCCATATTGCCGGCTATACTACCGTGATCAAAGCCACACCAAATTGCGTGACCGCTGCGCCACTCTGGCTTTTCGCCATCTTTTATATGAGAAGTCCAACAAGCTTCATAATCACCAGGTCTGTCAGTTACACATGAGCCATATTCGCTGACCATGTTCGGAATACCCGGATCTCTGTCTCTGGTTGCACCGTCACCGTTATAGCCTGCAATGTCGCCTAAAACATCAACACCTGCTCGTTGTGCTCCGCCAATCATGGCTTTTCGAGTAGGGTCAAGTTTATGTGATAAGTCGACCATGTATGATAACAAGCCTTTCATATCATCAATGACTTCATTAGCACTAAAGAAGGCTTCGTTACTCATACTCCATGCAATGACTGAAGGACTGTTTCTATTGATAAGAATAAGTTCTTCAAGACTTGCAGCTGCGCTTTTTTCGTAAGCAGGTTTGTCTTTTTCATGAATAGGGTAAGTACTTGAATCCCAATAACCATCATCTTTAAAACCGCCAATTCCCCAAACAGAGTTTTCAGGGATGAACATCAATCCAAGTTCATCACATACTTGGGTAAAGTAGGGATGGTGAGGGTAATGCGAGCCACGAATGAAATTAAAGCCGGCATCTTTCATTAGTTTTAAATCACGATACACACCTGCTTTGGTTACCGCATCGCCCCAACCAGCATGGTCTTGATGTACGTTTACGCCTTCAAGATATAAGTGTTTACCGTTTAAGAAAAAGCCTTTGTCGGCTGTCCATTCTACCCATTTAAAACCAAATTGAGTTTGGTAACTGTCAACAAGGGAATCAACTTCAGCATTGTTTTCATAGATTGTGGTTATCACTTTATACAAAGTAGGAGAGTCTGGAGACCATAACTTTGGCTTGCTTATTTCAGCACTGAGTTGTTCAATATCGAGGGTTTGGTTTGCATCAATACTTTGACTCGAAACCATTTCAGTGATTTGTTTATTGCTGCTGTCTACAATGACGGTTTTCAAAGTAAATTGTTTGGTGGTAATACTGTTGTTTTCTATCGTTGTTTTTACGTTAACTTTTGCTGATTCTTTGTTTATCTCAGGTGTAGTAACAAAAGTGCCGTTCCATGCAACATGTAATGGGTTGGTTACACTCAAATATACATCACGGTAGATACCGCCACTAAATACATGTTCGCCAGCGCGTGGGGCGAGTTGAGCGTCCCAGATGTTGTTTACCCGAACGGCTAATAGATTTTCGCCAGCTTTAGCTACTTCACTAATATCAACAGTAAAACCGGTGTAACCACCACGGTGTGAACCTACTTTCTGGCCATTTAAATAAATTTCAGCAACCTGAAAAACACCGTCGAATTCGAGCGTTAGTGTTTTACCTAATATTTCATCTTGTATGTTAAGCGATTTTTGATACCAGCCATAACCAGTATAAAAACTTTCTGAACGAAAGTAGGGCAGGCTAAAAGAGTGGGGTAAACCTATGTTTTGCCATTTTGCTTCCTTTGCTTCTTTACCAGAAAAGTCATCCGTTTCAGTGCTAAAAGTAAACTGCCAATCTCGGTTGATATTTTCTTTCAATCGAGTATTTTGGGTATTTTTATCAGATGAGCAGCCCGATAAAAACATAACGCTCAAAACAAAAATTATTTGTATATAATGTGCTAATTTTTTCATATTTAATTAATTATTATTTTGATTGTTTATCATTTTTGACAGTTGTTCGAACAAATCTGTTTTCACAACTTGATATTGCTTAGTTAACGCTAAGTTATGCCATTCATAAGGGTCGTTGCGGTGATCGTATAATTCTTCTTGGCCATCTTTATATCTAATATAGCGCCAGTCTTGAGTGCGGTAAGAATAAGTTTGCTGCCAAATATATTCATCTGGTAAATCTTTTAAAACTTTTACGTGCCATAAGGCATGTTTGTTAGTACCAACCGCTAATCCTTCAATTGGTTTATCAATGCCAACGCCCATAACGGTTAACGCGCCTTTTGGCCCTTGCCATTGCTTGGTTGTATTGTTATTTGCATTGTTACCTAATAATGGCGCTATTGAATATCCCCCTAGAGGTCCTGCACCTTTTGACTTGCTGGTTGACCCTTTCAAATTAGCGAGTTCGATAAAAGTAGGGTAAAGGTCAATTAAGGAAATAGGTTGTGATACTTTTAAGCCCGCTTCGCTTTTACCTGGTACTTTCCATAACATCGGGATTTTTGCACTTTCTTCCCAAGGGGAGTTTTTGTATAGATAATCCTTCTCGCCAAATTGCCAGCCATGATCGCTGGTAAATACCACGATAGTATTGTCTTTCAAATTAGTACTATTCAAGGTATCTAAAACCACACCTACTTGTTCATCCATAAAGGCAATACAGGCAAGGTACGCCTGAATCACTTTCTTTAAACCTTCATCGTCATCTTCATAGGAGTCTTGTAGTGCTTTAAAGTAGGCTAAACCCATTTGAGTCATCGGGTAGTTATCTTTAAAGGGTGTCTCGTTGATATCATTTGCTTTGATGGTAGGCAGTTGTATTGTATCTAAGGGGAACATATCAAAGAAACGTTTTGGCGCATATAACGGGGTATGCGGACGAACAAAGCCAACACCCATAAAAAATGGCTTTTTATTCTTACTAGCTGCTAATGTTTTTAATTTTCCACTTGCCCAAATAGCATGTTGCTCATCGGGTAAACGATCACGATTATTTTCATCAACATAATTAAAAGGGGCAAATGGATAACCCCAACCTGGCGCATACTTCTCTTTATCTGTTGCCTTAAAGTCTGATTTTTTAAACTGGGGCACATCACTTAATGGCGCGAATGAGCCATCAACTATATTAATACTTCTAAAGGGCTCTGGCACGGAAGGATGACCAACAATTTTACTGCCGTTGAAAGCATGTGGACCATAGTTTATGCGTTCAGGGACACCCCATTCATGCCATAATTTTTTTTGGTTCTTATGCAGTAATTTTCCGGTACCTAGCATTTGATAACCATTTTCACGAAATAATTGTAAAAAGGTTTTATTGTGTTTTAACACATGTTGTTTTGTCAGTGGTGTCCAGCCAAAATCTTTTGATACATGAGGATATACACCGGTAAACAAACTATTACGAGAAGACTGGCAAACAGGAGCATTGGTTTGAGCGTTAATAAACTGCACAGACTGAGCCGCTAGCTTATCTATGTTAGGTGTTTTACTTTGCGGATGCCCACCAAATGTTCCTAAATAATCGTTGAGATCATCAACAATAATAAACAATACATTTGGTTTATCTAAGCCATTACCTTGTGGTTTATCATCAGCAATTGCAGGCGAAGTTATGCCAAGTATACAACCAACAACAAAACAGCTTTTTAATAAGTGATTTATACGCATTTTATTTCCTACAACTTATGGCCAATAATGGCATTTACTTCACTTTTAAGCGTGTTTCTAATCGCTTTGCTCTGTTTATCCGTCGCTAGGTTGGTCCACTCATGTGGATCGTTATTATGGTTATATAGTTCTTCTTGCCCGTTGGAGTAACGAATATAGCGAAAATCTTTAGTGCGGTATGAATAATTTTGTTTGGTAACATTCTTTTCCTTACCACTGTTGGCATAATTGCCAACAACAGTTAATGCCCCATTTGGCCCTTGCCAGTTATTTGTCGTTGGGTCTTCTCCCTTTTGACCTTCAATAAGTGGCCGTAAACTAAAGCCTCCTAATTTACCGCCTTTGTCATTATTTCGGTGATCACCCTTTAAATGTCCGTAATCGACAAGTGTTGGAAATATATCGATGAGTGATACTGGCTGTTCAACAGAAACATTGCTCACTTCACTATTAGCAGGGCGAATAATAAGCGGGATACGTGCACTTTCTTCCCAAGGAGAGTTCTTAAATAAGTAGTTTTTCTCACCCATTTGCCAACCATGATCGCTGGTGAAAACTACCATAGTATTTTTATTGAGGGCAGGGTGAGAGGCTAATGCATCAAGTACTTTGCCCACTTGTTCGTCCATAAAAGTGATACAGGCTAGATAAGCTTGCAAAAATACTCTCATCGCTTTTTCTCGATCACCGCCATAAGAAGATACCAATGTGCGGTAATATTTTAAACCTTTGCCATTAGCTGGGAAATTGCTCTTAAAATGAGTGTCATCAGCATCATTTTTCATCCAAGGTGCTAAGGTGATTGATTCAAGCGGATACATGTCAAAGAAGCGATCAGGTGCATAAAGTGGCGTGTGAGGTCTAACAAAACCAACCCCCATCAAAAAAGGTTGTTTATTCGTTTTTTTTGCGAGTTCTGCAAATTTATCTTTTGCCCATTTTGCATGCGCCTCATCGGGTAGTAAATCACGATCGTTTTCATTAATGTAACGAAATGGTGCTTTTGTCCACCCCATAACCCAACCCGCGTGACCTTTTTTACCAACAGAAACACCACCTTGTGAAAGTCGTCCAAATGAGCCGTCAATAGCACCTATATCTCTAAAAGGGGCAGGAACATTTTTAGTTGCGGTTAACTTTTTACCATCGAATATGGTCGGGCCATAATTATGCCTTACCTCGTTGCCCCATTCTTGCCATTCAGGGGTTTTGTTGCCGTGCATTAATTTACCCGTGCCTAAGGTTAAATAACCATTTTCATTAAAGAGTTCCATAATGGTTTTATTATGCTTCAACACAGGGTGTTTATATTTAGCTGTCCAGCCAAAATCGCCTGAGTCGTGCGGATAAACGCCGGTAAATAAACTATTACGTGAAGGCTGACAAACAGGGGTGTTTGTTTGCATATTAGTAAAGCGAATGCCACTTTTTGATAACTTATCTATATTGGGCGTTTTAACTTGCGGGTGCCCGCCAAAAACGCCTTGATAATCATTAAGATCATCAACCATAATTAACAAAACGTTGGGTTTAGGTTCAGTTGTTGAAGCAAAGGAACAGCCCGAAATTAGGCATAACGTGCTTGCAAGCATTAACTGTTTAAAAGTCATATTATTGTCTCTGTTCATATTATTATTACTTAGCATTTTGTGTCATGTGCTCAAGTTTGTTTTTCAAGCGTGCTTTAACGGCTGCGTATTCGCTATCATCGGCTAAGTTAATGATTTCATTTGGATCTATCTTGTTGTAATACAACTCTTCTTTGTTATTACCGTATTTAATATAACGCCAGTCTTGTGTTCTGATGGCAAAGTTCTTTATCCCTTGATCTCCCCATAGTTTCACCACGGATAAAGCGTAGCGCTCGTTCTTGTCAGCAGAAGTCTCCTTGTCATCTATTAAGGGTTTCAGAGAAGTACCGCTTATTGGTAGGCCTTTATTATTTTTACGGTTATCCCCTTGTACTTGGGCGTAATCCATAAAAGTAGGGTATAAATCTATTAAGCTAACCGCTGCTGAAATAGTTTGTTTTTTGCTCGTGCGAGGGTCAAATATAATCATTGGCACTTGGGTAGAACGTTGCCATAAATTATTTTTAAATAAGTTGTTCTTTTCGCCTAAGTTATAACCATGATCAGAGGTAAATACCACAATGGTATTGTCTTTATAAATACTGTTATTTAAAGCATCGAGTACTTTACCTACTTGTTCATCCATAAAACTGACACTGGCTAAGTAGGCTTGATAATATTTACGCAGTGCTTCATCTTTACTGTTAAACGATGCCAGTAAGGTGTTGTAGTGTTTCCTGCCTAAAGACGTTTTAGGGGCATATAAACTTTCAAAATGCGTATCTTGGTCATCACTTTCAATAAAGTCAGGCAAGTTAATATCGGCTAACGGATAAAGTTCGAAAAACCTGTCAGGCGCAACTAATGGCGTGTGTGGGCGTATAAAACCGACACTTAAAAAGAACGGTTTGTTAAGTTTTGTTTGTTCGAATTCGGCTAATTGATTTATTGTCCACTGCGCATACATTTCATCAGGCAATGGGTCTCGGTCTGTTTCACTGACATAACGAAATGGTTTCTTAAAACCACCGTAATACCAGCCATTATGTCCGGGTTTATTACCGTTAGCTTTTACGTTCGGTACTTTCGAAAGCGGTATAAATGTAGAGTCTAATGGGCCTATGTCCTTGTTATATGGGGAGGGCACTTCAGGATGGCCAACCGGTTTTATACCATTAAAGGCTAAAGGTGTGTAATCGGGTCTAATGCCAAAGTTATCCCACGCTTTGGCCCATTGGTGATGGGTTAGTTTTCCTGTGCCCGCACTGTGGTAACCATGATGGCTAAGTTGCTCCATAATGGTACGTGAATTGGCCAATATTTTGTTTTGTCGCCAGTTACCAAAAGCGTATTGACCCGATTCATGGGGCTGAATGCCTGAAAATAGACTAGCTCTTGATGGACTGCAAATTGGCGCATTAGCGTGGGCATTGGTAAATAAGGTGGCTTTGGCGGCTAACTTGTCAATGTTAGGGGTTTTAATACCAGAGTTCTTATTCATTACCCCAATAAAGTCATTAAGATCATCGGCCATAATAAATAAAATATTAACCGGCTTTTCTTTAACCACCACTTTAACTACATCTTGTGCTATCGCTAAATTTGTCAATAATAAAGCTAGGCTAGTTAGTGCCATTTTGTTCAAGTTGTTCATGTATTTTACTTAGTATTTATGGCTGACATAGGCCCACTGATTACTCAGCCAGGTATTGATCATAAAATCCGAAGTACCACGTTTAGCCTCAATGAGAGTTACGCTATCAGGTTTGGTAAAGACAAAACCCTTTTGTTCTTTAAGTAAGGTGGCAATATTGAGTAGCTCCACTTGCTCTAAATCATGTATAGCTTGAGCATAGAGTTGATTAAAAATTATGGTCGGATCGTAATTGTCGACTAAAGTTAGGTACTCTAATGCCCGTCCTCTAACTCTAATGCTGCTCGATTTAGCTAATAAGTTTTTAACCAAAGGCGTAAATTCAATACCTTGTTGACCAAAGCTAGTTAATGCAATTAAAGCGCGATAAACCCTGTCTTCATGTTTGTTGTTAAGCGCAGACGTTAGTGCTTCTTTCGCTTGTTCAAAAGGCATTAATGGTAGGTTGGCAATATCAATTAACACTTGAATATGATCATTTGTCGCATTGCCATATTCATAAAAGCTGGTGTTAATATCGGTTTGCACTAATTTTGATTCTGCAATAAAACCTAAATCAGGAGACATTTGTTGCTTTTCTCGCAGTATATTACGTAGCTGAACTAACTTTGTTTGAAACTCAGCGCGTCCTGCCAGATTATTCATTTCATAGGGGTCGTTCGTTAAATCAAAAAGTGCCTCAGATGCTTTAGGTTTAAAGAAGGCGGCCTGTTGTGAAGTGAGCTTGCCTTGTTTAAACAAGTTACGCCACTCTTGAAAGGCGAGTTGCTTGTAACGATAGTAATTGTGTAGGCCATCAGGATAATAGGGCTGATAGTTGCGAATATATTTAAAGTTACCTTTTCTGACACTGCGCACTAAATCAGACTTTTCATCAAATCTGTCTGCTTGGCCAAAAACTACATCGCGTTTATTTAAGTCATCTAAACTGGTGTCAGGTGATAAGAAAGATTGACCGGTATACTCGCTAGGAATTTCTAAACCGGCTAACGCCAATACGGTTGGCGCAAAATCGATAAAGCTAACGAGTCCAGAAACACGGGTATTTTCTTTTTTTAAGTCATCACCTAATAGATGTTTAAAATTTTCAGGCACTCTTACGACTAAGGGAACGCTCAGGCCTAATTCGAACAAATAACCTTTACTACCGGGTAAAACACCACCGTGATCACCAAAATAAAAAATAAAGGTATTTTCTAACTCGCCTTCTTTCTCTAATTGTGCGATGAGGTTAGCCATTTGATTATCAGCTTTTTGATGATTATCTAATGTGCGGGCATGAGTATAACGAAAGGTCGGTGTATCTGGGTAAATTGGCGCGAGGGCTATGTCTTTAGGGGAATGCTTTGTTGCAACGTTTGTGATCGCGCCTTTTTTAAAATGTAATTTACTTTCATGAGTGATGGCAAACGTTTGAACATGGAAAAAGGGTTGGCCTGCTTCTCTGTTGCGCCAGTTAGCCTTTTTTGATGATTGACTCCACAGTGTATGATCATCGTTAAAATTATAATCTGTTTTAACATTGTTGGTGGTGTAATAACCTGCTTGCTTTAATATCTTACTCAATGGGTTGAGGCCTTCAGGCATTGAGACCTTTTTATAACTACGATGATTCATTGTGCCTAAACGAGAACCGTATAGTCCGGTGGCTAAGGTACTTCTCGCTGTTGAACAAACGGGCGAATTAGAAAATGCATTGTCAAATATCAAACCATTTTTTGCCAGCTTTTCGATAGTAGGCATTTTAGCGCCACTTTCATCATATAACTTTAAATAATGCTTAGAATTATCTTCGGTAATTAACCAAATAATATTGGGCTTTTTTTCAAGTGTCGTCGTTATATTGGTTCGCGCAGAGCCAGCATAACTGTTACTCATTATGTTAAAACTCAGTGTTACTAAAAAGGCTGTTTTTAGTACTCTGAATGATATGAATTTTCCCATTGAAACTCTCTCGTTATTGTTAGCTGCTGTATATCGCTGAATATTTTTTTATCCAAAAGAGTTCTTTTTTAACACGTAGAGAGTAATAAATGCAAGGTAATTGATATCGTTTACCCTTTTGTTTTTGTAAATCACGGAAATCAACAATTAATATCGACTGTTATCTGTATCTGTATGTTTTATATTGTTTTGTGTGTTTTTATTGTGGTGTTTCTATTAATGTTTGTATTAATGTTTTACTTTCTTATTCAGATAATTAATTGTTGATAGTATGCTGTGGTGGTATCGTTATCCTCTAGGGTTGTAATGTCAAAACAAAGTAAATATTGGAAAGTAATTAATAGGTATCATGATGTTAAATAAACAAATACTCAAATGTATGTAGTCAGCTATTGTAGGTTTACTGGCAATGGTGTTAACCGGCTGCGGTCAAGACTCAAGCAATGCCGATGAAAAAGCCGATGAGAAAAGCATTAATAAACTAAATGTGGTTATTTTTTATGTCGACGATTTAGGCTTTGGTGATATTAGCAGTGATGGTATGACTCAATAAAAACACCCAATATTGATGCCCTTGCTGCTGACGGTATTCGATTTACCGATGCGCACAGTTCTGCCGCTACTTGCACACCATCACATTATTCTTTATTAACAGGCCGATTTGCTTTTAGAAACAATGCAGCCATTTTACCAGGTGATGCGCCCCTTATTATCGACCATACCCACCAACATTACCTAAGATGATGAAGAAAGCAGGTTGTAAACCGCCGTAGTCGGAAAATGGTACTTAGGTTTAGGCGATGGTTATGTAAATTGGAATTAAGCGGTTAAACCCGGACCAATAGAGCTGGGTTTTGATTACTTATTTTTAATGCCGGCAACGGGTGATAGGGTGTCAACCGTATAGCTAGAAAATCATAACGTGGTTAATCTAGACCCCAATGACCCGATACCCATCAGTTATGAAAAACGTAATTGGTAAACGCCCTGTAGGAGCAGAATCACCAGAGTTATTAAACAAAAAGCAGATTTACAACACAGCCGTACCATTGTTAATGGTATCAGTTGTATAGGCTGGATGGCTGGGGGTAAATCAGCTGCGTGGGTTGATGAAGACAAAACCATTGAATTTATTCGGTCTGCCAAAAACGAACCCTTTATGATGTACTTTCCCTTTCATGACATTCATGTGCCTTGAGTACCTAATGAAATGTTCGCGGGTAAATCAGGCATGGGTCCTAGGGGGGATTCAATATTACAAATGGATTGGATGACAGGGCGTATCGTTAATGAACTTAAAAGGCAGTCATGATCCTGCGGGTGGCTAGCGTTAATGTCTTACCGGCTTTATTGAATAAAAACGAATCTGCAATATCAGAAATGCTAGAAGAGTCTTTCACTTTATCGTTACGTTAAAAAAGTGGAAATATATAATGCCATTTAATGGAACAACACCCGAATGGTTAGCAATAAAACAGCCATTGAAAATGGTTTAAACAAAACACCATAGTTATTTGATCTTAACAAAGACCCAAAAGAAAAGATCAATTTAGCCCAAATGTATCCTGAAAAAGTAAATCGATTATGACAACGAATTAATCAATTAAAAGCTAGGAAAGCATAATGGGTAGATTAGCATTTTAACCTTGGTTATGGGTTGTTAATGATATCGTTCTCCTGAATCACTACTGTTTGCTATTATAATTCAACTGTAGTTACTCAGGTCTTGAGTTGTTTTTATCCTTATTATACAGGTGGTTGGTGGTGTTTGTTTTTCATTTTTATTTTCTTTAAATATCAATTTCTATATTTATAATCCATTAATCACTAATTATAGTTGTCGGTAAAATCCTATTGTGGTAACGTTATCCCTACATGATGAGCGACTACATGTTATGTACTGCATAAATTAGAATGCACAACATAGATAGAGTTAATAAAATAAATAATAATTAGACCAAAAAAACGAATTAACGATAACTTGATACATTCAAGGTGGGGAAATATGAAAAAGTCAAAACTAAGTTTAGCACTAGTAGCTGCACTGTATATACAGGCGCCATCATACGCTTTTGCTGAAGAGGCAGAAGTTAAAAAAACTGAAACAACGCAAACAGCTCGAGAAAAAGCCGCTGCACTTAAAGCAGAGCAAGAAGAGTCAACTATTGAAGTTATTAGAGTTGGTGGTATGCGCTCAAGTGAAGTTGCAGCGATTAATATGAAAAAATTCGCAACGACCATTTCTGATAACTTATCCGCAGAAGAAGTTGGTTCACTACCCAGCCAAAGTATTGCTGAGTCACTTGAACGATTAGCCGGTGTTACTGGTAACCAAGAACAAGGTCGTAGTAATACCATTTCTGTGCGTGGTATGGGCGGTGCTTATACATTAACGACATTAAATGATCGCGAAATTGTCAGTTCTTTTGGCTCACGCTCAATTAACTTAAGTTTATTTCCAGGTGCGGCTATTCGAAGAGCGCAAGTTTATAAAACAGCGCGTGCTGATAGCTTAGAAGGCGGTATTTCTGGTCAAGTTAATATGGAAACTTTTAAACCATTAGAGGTAGACAGAAACGTTACATCATTCTCTGCTTCTGTTAACAGTAATGAACTTTTACAAGATGCGTCTAAAGGTGATAAATACGGTAAAAGGATGGAAGGCTTATTTAGTTACCATGTCAATGACGAATTCGCTTTTTCAGTGGGCGGCGCTTACCGTGATGAACCAGAATATTTTGAAAGCGTAAACAATAATGAAATTATGGGTGGCGTATGGGCTCCTGATTATAACCAAGATGGCATTGACGATTTTGCTTCCCCCTCAGCTACACTAAATTCAAAGTTAAGAGAAACCTTGCAAAAATCGCTTTTCTTTGCCGCACAATGGGCACCCACAGATAATTTAGTGATGAGCTTTGATGCTTTAACCTCAACTTATGAATATGAAAATAGTGTGTTTACCAACAGTAACTGGGGCATAGGTAGCCCAGGTAGACAACTGGCAGACCCTGCACTTGCCGATGTTGACCCTGACACAAATTATTTAATGAGTGGTATGGCGTGGAGCGACGGTATCGGAAAGTGGGATGCCAGTGTTTTAAATGAAGACGAAACAAAAGCATATGGGTTTAACGTTGATTATATCATTAGCGATGATTTAGCCATGAATTTTGATGTTTCTCATTCATCAGCTGATCGACTTTACAGCTGGCGCTCAGCCAGTGGTAGATACGGTGACGATGGAGATATGCGTCATTACTTTTCATTTACTCACCACAATGAAGACTTCGGATATGAATACTTAGGCAGTGATGCTGACGGTAGTGCCTATGACGGTGACACCTATACGTTAGATCAAAGTCAACTCACTAAGAACATGAATAATCCTGATTTATGGCAATTTAACCAGATGAGTAATGCTAGAGGCATCACGGAAAGTGAAGTATCAGCGGTTAAAGTTGATTTCACCTATGACGTTGATTTTGGCATGATTCATCAGTTAAAGTTTGGTGCTAGACTCTCTGAAAATACTAAAGAACATTTTGCAGATGCTGAAATTTACAACGAAGATACCGCTAATTGGGATCAAATTAGTGATGTAGATTGGCATGAAAGAAATACATCACTGAGCGATAACCCGTATCAAAAATTAACCGGGATTAATGGCTTTGAAGACGCTTTCTACTTTGATGTCGGTCAATTATTCAGTGATAAAGCAGGATACTTTCCAGAGCGAGTCATTTCTGATCAAGACAAGTATGAAAGTTATGACATCAAAGAAGACACTACGGCATTTTATCTTCAAGCAAGTTTTGCTGGTGATTGGTATGACGGCGTTGTCGGTATTCGTTACTATGAAACGGAATTAGAGGCAACGAGCTATCAGAGTGATTTTTCTATTGAACAAAAAATGATGATAGATCCAGACACCGGCGACATGATTCCTGATGACGATAATTGGTTATTGGTACCCGGCGACAACCCTGGATTTGTTACCAGTACTAACGAGTATAATGATTTTTTACCGACGTTAAACGTAAACTTTCGATTGATTGACGATGTGGTTATTCGTGTCGGTTTGGGTAGAGCGATGATGCGCCCAAGTTTAGGTGAAATAAATTCAGGTATACAACTGAAAAACCCGAACGACCCTGAACAAGATATTGAAGAAGGTGAAGACGGCGCAAGTTCAAGTAAAACCTTGGGTACTGCCGGTAACCCTTACTTAATGCCAATTACCTCAGAGCAAGCGGATATTTCCTTTGAATATTACCCGACCCGGTGGGATATGTACGCGTTTGCTTTATTTTATAAAGACTTAGACGGAATTTATGAACAAGGCGCTACCTATATCCCTATTGAAGGCTCTATAGACAGGAATGGTGATGAACTTGCTTTACCAATGACCGCACAGCAAAAATCAGACGGTGGTACGGTGAGTGGTTGGGAATTCTCATTTAGACAGAATTTAGGCGCTTTAAGCCCTTATTTGCACGGTTTTGCATTATCGGGTAACTACATGGACTTTTACCATGATGCAGTTCAAGATTGGAATATTTCTACCCCTGGTCAAGCACCAATGACGAGAAAAACTGAATTGTATTATTCACCAGAAGGTTGGTTAGACAGTACCTATAACGTTACCTTAACGTACGATTATGGTAAAAAATTCTCTGCAAGATTAAACCTAAATCAGCAGGAAGGTAGCGCTCGTAACGAAGGCAATGATGGTAAAGGTTCATTAGCAGAGGAAAGTAAAAATTTGAGTTTTCAAGTGACCTATAAAGCAACTGATGAAGTTACTGTATTTGCACAAGCGGCTAACTTGCTCGATGAAGCAAGTAATTATGGTAATCTTTCAAGTACTAAACTTGGTGAAGCTCATCCAAACATGCCTTATTTTACTGAACATCGTGGCGTAAGCTGGTATGCCGGAGTACGTGTTAACTTCTAATGTTAACAACTCTGAATGATAACTACCTCACGTTGAGGTAGTTCTTTATTCTTCAAAAAAAGTACAGAGAGCTCTTTAACTCATAATTTTTTAAAGAGCTTTCAAATTTATTTTCAGCTTCTCTTTCAAAAATAAACAAATGGGCGTCTTTTTAGACTCTGGTTTTAACGCTTACATTAACTATCATATCGTTATTAACTTTAATGTAATTCACCTTGTTAATTCTCATGTTTATCATCAATTGTTTAGCTAATTCAAATACTAAAAATAAGTGCCTCTGATGATTAAAAAAATTATTCTTGTTATTTTGTTGCCCATTTTATCAATGTTTTCAGCTTGTCAACAAAGTAACACTTCCCATAATGACACACCAAGAGTGCGCGCTAGCATAGATTTTGACTGGAAATTTTACTTAGGTGATGACCCTGAAGCGAAGCAGTCAAGTTTTCAAGATAAAGACTGGCGTACGCTAAACCTTCCTCATGATTGGAGTATAGAAGGCCAGTACAATGAAGATAATCCTGCAGGCATCGCCGGTGGTTTTCTACCTACAGGAACCGGTTGGTATCGAAAACATCTAACCTGGCAGCAAGAGTGGCGCAATAAACGAGTATTCATCGAGTTCGATGGCGTTTACATGAACAGTGATGTTTGGGTAAATGGACATCACTTGGGTAAACGTCCTTACGGTTATATCAGTTTTAGTTACGACATTACCGATTATTTAAATGAAGATAACAATGTTATTGCCGTGCGCGTTGATAACAGTAAATCACCGAGTGGTCGTTGGTATACCGGCTCAGGTATTTATCGTCACGTTTGGCTAACTACGGTTAATAAACAACATATTCCATACAATGGTGTATTTGTTCGAGGCGATAATGTCTCCGAACAAAGTGCTGATGTGAAAATAACCACTGAAATTAAAAACACAGAAAATGAAAGTAAATCACTTACATTACTGAGCCAACTTATTGATGTTAATAATAATGTTGTTGCCGAAACATCGGATGTTATTTCTCTTAAAGGGACATTGAAGTCGACAGCTGAGCAATCGCTAACGATTACAAAACCTAATTTATGGTCAACCGATACCCCTTATTTGTATCGACTTAAAAGTACGATATTCAATAATAATGAAGTAGTTGATGTACTTAATACAACAACAGGCTTGCGATCAATAGAGTTTACGGTTGATAAAGGGTTTGTTTTAAATGGTAAGTCTCTTATTTTACAAGGGGTAGGTATGCATCATGATGCTGGCCCAGTAGGTGCCGCTGTACCTGATGATGTTTTACGAAAACGCTTAGAAAGCTTAAAAAAAATGGGCGTAAATGCCATACGAACAACCCATAACCCGTTCGCACCTGAATTTTATCAAATGGCTGATGAAATGGGCTTTGTTTTGATGAATGAGGCGTTTGATGGTTGGTGGAAACCTAAAGCACAGTATGACTATGGCTTATATTTTGATAAGTGGTGGCAGCAAGACTTAACCGATTTTATCCGTCGAGATCGAAATCACCCCAGTGTTATTATGTGGAGTATCGGTAATGAAGTGCCTAACTACACGCCTGAACAACAAAAAACCTTGGTAGAGTTTTCTCAAAAACTTGATGATACCCGGCCTATTACACAGGGTAGAGGCTATGCTGGAGGGCATTTAACTATTGCTGGTTTTAATGGTCATGGTGAGTTTAAAGGTGCGATAGAAGCCTTTCATAAGAAAAACCCTAATGTGCCAACAATTGGTACAGAGTTGACTCATACCATACACACACGTGGTGTCTATCGCAGTAAAACGGCCTATCGAGTCAGAGATTTTCCCGCGCCGTGGGAAACGTGTGAAAACTGTAATCCGCTAAAGAAATGGCAAAGAATAAAAGATAAAGTTTATGACATCCCCGATTTAACCAAAGAAGAAGTATTCCCAGGTATCACTGGAGCTTATGGTTCTTCATTTGATAATTCGGTAGTGCGAATGCCAATACGTGATGAAATTCGATTAGCTCGCGATTTGCCATATTTATTAGGGACATTTCGTTGGACTGCTTTTGATTATTTAGGTGAGTCCTTTGGTTGGCCTGCACGTACGGCAAACTTTGGTGTTATAGATTTAGCGGGTTTCCCAAAAGGACCGTATTATCTCTATCAAAGTCAGTGGAATAAAACGGCTATGGTTCACCTTGACCCTCACTGGACACATCCGGGTAAAGAAGGTGTTGAAATACCCGTGGTGGTTTATACCAATCAAGAGTCTGCTGAACTATTTCTAAATGGCAAATCTTTGGGTGAAAAAGTCATTAATGATGATATGCAATTAGTTTGGCTAGTACCTTATCAAGCCGGTAAGTTAACCGTTGTTGCTAAAAATAGTGGCAAAACAATCGTCAGTAAAACAATTCATACCGCAGGAATTGCTCATTCAATTTCAATAACTGCTGATAAAACAGTTGCTTATGCAAATCAAACTGATGTGATTCATTTAGAACTTGATGTCGTAGATGAACAAGGACACTTTGTCCCTGAGGCAAGCAATCGATTACAAATTGAAATTGATGGTCCGGCTAGAATTATTGGCGTTGAGAATGGTGACATTCTTGATCTTGAACCACATAAAGTGCCGACACGAAACGCGTTTATGGGCAAAGTATTAGCGCTAATACAAACGACTGCTATATCTGGTGCAATAACAATTACAATCAGCGGTGATGGCTTACAACCGCAACAACTGGTTATCCAATCACAAACGGTATTAGACAAATCAATGAGTAAAAAGCATGGATAAATTCAAAAACACAAAACTAGCTGGTTTGATGTCAATTATTGCAATGTCTGTGATGACATCGGGGTGTAGTGAAAATAACAATCAATTCACTGCAGCAGAGAAAGCAACAAGTTCAGCGAATACTCGCACAGACCAACGGCCTAATATTATTTATATTTTGGCTGATGATTTAGGTTACGGCGATATTGGCGCATTTGGTCAAAAGCACATTGACACTCCGAGCTTAGATAAAATGGCAGGGCAAGGAATGCGTTTAACGCAGCATTATGCGGGTAGTACTGTTTGTGCACCTTCAAGAGCGTCTTTAGTTACCGGTAAACAACCCGGTACTGTGCAAATCCGGGGTAATTTCGAACTAGGAACTTTTTTAGATGAGGAAGAGTGGGGACAAATGCCACTTCGTCCGGGTACTAAAACAATTGGGACTGTCATGCAAGATGCTGGTTATGAAACAGCGTTAATAGGCAAGTGGGGCTTAGGCGGACCAGGCTCTTATGGAACGCCTAACAAGCAAGGCTTTGATTATTTCTTTGGCTATTTAGATCAAAAGCAAGCGCATAATCATTATCCAACCCATTTATGGCTTAATGAAGATAGCTTTCCACTTGATAATGATTACTTAGATGTTCATCAGGATTTACCGGCAGATGTAGATCCAAATAACCCAGACAGCTACTTACCTTATAAGCGTAAAGATTTTGCACAGCAACGTATAGCCGATGACGCACTTCGTTATGTTGAAGAAAATAAAAATAAACCGTTTTTCTTGTATTTGTCTTTTGCCGCGCCACATGCTGCATTACAGGCACCTGAAGCTGACGTTGAAGCTTATAATCATAAAAAGTTTAACGAAACACCTACGGCAGGTGGATACTTGCCAGTATTGAAACCTAAAGCAACAAGAGCAGCGATGATAACTCACATTGACAAAAGTATTGGTCAATTGCTTGCCAAGCTTAAGTCATTAGGTTTAGACAATAATACCTTAGTGATCTTTAGTAGTGACAATGGACCTTCTTGGGAAGGTGGCGCTGACTTAACATTTTTTGACTCAAATGGACCTTTTAGAGGATACAAACGTGATCTGTATGAAGGTGGTATAAGAATGCCAACCATTGCATGGTGGCCGGGTAAAATAAGCCAAAATACAGAGTCTGACCATATGTCAGCATTTTGGGACATTATGCCAACTATTGCTGATGTAGCAAATGCGAAAATACCAGATGACATTGACGGTTTTTCAATGTTACCCACGTTATTAGGTAAAAATAACCAGCAAAAACATAACCATTTGTATTGGGAATTCCACAATAATAATGGTGAACATTCGCAAGCTATACGGTTAGACGACGACAAAGGGCATTGGAAAGCGTTGCGTTTATATAATAAAGATAACCGCACTAATCCACCGATTGAACTTTATAACTTAGCGGCTGACTTAGAAGAATCGATTGATCTTGCTAGTACCAATCCTGAAATAATTGAGAAAATGAAAAAGTTGATGGATGAGTCTCGTACTCAGGCTGACATTGATGCGTGGAACTTTGATTATTGGCCGAAGGGCAATTAATTTTTTATAGACCCAAATGAGCAACTATTAATAATATGGGAATTAAGATGAATAAATTCGTAGTGATCACATTAACATCAATACTATTAACGGGTAGTCATATAGCTAAGTCTGCAGAACTCGTGATAGCAGACTGGGAACAAACTCGATTCAATGAGCTTGATAGCAATAAAAATGGCGTATTAGATAATGTTGAGTTTCGCGGTACAACACAAGGTTGGATGACAAAAGCAGGTATAAGCGAAGAAAAACAGATCCAACAGACTAATAATAAATTTAAAAGCTTTGATGCTAATAAAAACAATAAAGTTAGCCTTGAAGAATTCGTTACTACGAACAGAATCAATAATGCCAAAACAAAAGAAAATAAAGCATCAACAAGTAATAAACAAGTAGCCAAGGAGTCAGTAAAAAACAATCCTGATTCATTGTTACAAATAGGTGATATTCCGCCTAATTATTTAGGTACAGATAAGGATGGCAACAAGGTTAATCTTGAGGGGCTCAAAGGGAAAATTGTTATCGCTTCATTTTGGGTATCCTGGTGTAAGCCCTGTAAAAATGGGTTAGGGATTTTAGAAAACCTGCAAAATAAAATAGGCAGTGACTTTTTAAAGGTTGTAGCGATAAACTATAAAGAAAGCCATCGTTCATACAATAAGTTAAAAAAACAGTTATCGGCAATGAATTTGACGTTAACCCATGATAAACGTGGCACCATAAGTAAAAAATACGGTGTAGAAAAAGCGCCACACCTATTTATTATTGGTAAAAATGGTAAAATTATATTTATGGACAGTAAATATAATAAAACACCGGTAAACGCTATTGTTGAGGTCTTAAAAAAGGAACTTTCAAAATAAGAATATCTTGAAATTTCTTGTTGATATTGAAATTAAAGAGTAAATTAAAACCTTAGGTAAACCATTCAAAGTACTACTGAGTAAACATAAGTTAATTCATAGACATAGATTAACTTTCTCACAACGAATAATACTCATTCAATAGGGGGTTATTCGTTTTTTATTTTAGATTACACTAAAAATTTAGGCTTTTCTTATGTTGAAATTTACTGTTTACTTATTTATGTTTTTTAGTGCTTTGCTTAAAGCTGAAAAGCAAAGCCAACAAATAAAAATCGATACGCAAAAGGTTATCAAACAACTGCAGCAGCCATTAATAGGTGAAAACTTAAACTTCCTGATGTCATCAGATAAGAAATGGCCACGAAAAGTGTCGATGAAGCAGCGTATTAAAGAAATGAATCTTGGTATGTTACGTTTTCCCTATGGCCACCTTGGTGACAATTACCTTTTCACTGATGCGCCATTTAATGATGGAATAAAAGGCTTAACTCCTCGGGTCGCGTCAATGAAAGTGTCGCCAAGCAGACAAAAATGGGCAGTTGATAACCAAGGTTATTTTAAAAATTCCCTCGATTTCGATGAGTTTATGGGCTATGTAAAAGCACTTAACGTTGAGCCGCTTATTATGGTTAATATGCTTGGCTATAATGAGAAACATTACCCAAATACAGTGGTTACGTTTGAAGAACTTAAGAGCCACGCTGTTGAATGGGTGAGATACGCTAACATTACTCGTGGCCATAAAATTAAATATTGGCAACTGGGTAACGAAGTGGCGAGCCATTCCGACAAGGCCACTTATTTTAAAAACTTTATTGAAATCGCCAAAGCGATGAAAGCGGTTGACCCGTCAATTTATATTGGCTTCGGTGAAGATGGTCGAAATAATTGGATTAAAGAAGCGCTAGCGAACCATAACATTGCTCACTACATTGATTTTTTATCGCCACACCAGTATTTGTTCGGCCGAGAGTGGACCAAGTCATATGAACGCTGGCGTGATTTTTCAGGTAAATTAACCAGTAAAATTGACAAAGTACAAACATTCGCCGACAAAAGTAAATATCATAAAGACGTGCCGTTAATTATAACTGAGTACGGTGTTACCGGCGGTAATTATCCTGAAGCTCCTCGTAAGTCTAATAAAAGTAAAAAGAAGAACAAAAGTAAAATCCCCACTGAATTTGTTACTCAAGTTGATGAAAACAAAAACTATAGTAATGATTTGTGGAAGTCTTTAGTCTTCGCTGAATTAACGTTATCCACCTTTAAACATAAAAATGTTGGCCATATGGTGCACTGGAATACTCATACATCATGGAAAGGTGAGTTTGGTGGTTATCATGGTGCTATGGAAAATTCGCTAAACAATACCTCTGAAAACAGTTTGACGCCTATCGGACAAGTAATTAAATTAATTAATAATCATACATTTAACAATGTTATCTCTATTAAAGAAAAACATGGTTTTGTTAGGGCCTATGCCACAATTGATTCTAAAAATGGCAACTTAGCGCTAATACTGTTAAATAAAAATGACAAAGCTGAAGCCGTACAAGTTGATTTAACTAACTATTTACCTACGAATAACTACAAGCGATGGATATATACAGGAAATAATCCTGAGGATGAATATCCAACAATCAGTCAATATGATGATACTAACAAGCATGTTCTAATTAAAGATAGTACAGTGTTAAGTGACTTACCACCGCTATCGCTCACCGTAATTCAATTATCAAAGCAGTAATAGCTTGATCTACCAATGAATACTAATTAGTTATTTGATAAAAAATAGCCTTTAGGAAACAGTTGTGGTAACGTTACCCCTACGATTCTCCTGTTTGTTATATGCACTAAACATTCAGCATGATAACTAGCTTGAAAATTACACAAATGGAATTAAATTATGGTCACAATTAAAGATGTTGCTCGGGTTGCCGGTGTCTCAACATCAACAGTATCTCGTGTTGTTCGCAAAGAGGGAAAAGTCGGTAAAGTTTGTCGAGCTAAAGTGCAAAAGGTGATTGATGAGTTAGGTTATCGGCCAAATATTAATGCTCAGGCTTTAGTCAGTAAAAAATCTAATTCACTCGGTGTTGTTATTCCTAGGGTTTCAATGCCTTTTTTCGCTACTTTAGCTTGTGGTGCAGAAGAAGCAACCCAGGAAAACAAGTTTCGGGTATTAATTAGTAATGCTTTCGGCAGTGAACAAGCAGAGCTTGATGCAATCGACTCTTTAATTCAACATCGCTGTGGTGCCATTGTTTTTCATAGCATGCATTGTAGTGATGAAACCTTAACTGAATTGGCCGAAAAGATACCTGGCTTGGTCTTTATCAACCGCTTAATTCCTAAAGTGGCCCATCGATGTGTTTGGCTTGACAATAATTTAGGCTCACAAGAAGCCACTCGATATCTAATAAGTAAAGGTCACACAGAAATTGGTGTAATTACTCGCAAAGATGTTAACCCCGATTCTCGGGTTCGTCTTGATGGTATTCGCACAGCGTTGAATAATGCCGATGTTAAATTAGATAAATCTATGATCGAATATGGTACTACCGCAGATATGAACGGTGGTAAAGAAGCGGTTAGCGCATTATTGGCAAAAGGGAATAAATTTACTGGCATATTAGTCTATAACGATAACATGGCCGTTGGGGTTATCCATGAATTACATTCTAGAGGCATACGCGTACCTGAGGATGTTTCTGTTATTGGTTTTGATGATTTGTTTATTTCGGTTGCTTGTATTCCTCAGCTAAGCACTATGCATTATCCGGTAAGAGAAATGGCAAGTTATGCGGCTAAATTAGCGATAGATTTATCAGACAATGCCGATTCAACAGGCCGAACTCACTTGTTCATGCCACACCTGATTGAAAGAAATTCAGTAGTCGAATATTCATAAAAATAAGATCGATTAAAAAGTGAATAGCCCAGTACTTTCTCAAAAAATTGCCTTAGCAAGCGGATTTTTTTGTTTGTTGTTTTTAGACAAAGCCTGTGAATTATTAGCTATTCCTTTTTATCAAATGACACTAGGGGTTGACCCTTTTTTATTCAGTATTGCCCTTACTATTCCCCTTGCTTTTTCAGCTTTTTTGGCACCATGGGTTGGAGAATTATCAGACCATTTCAACAGTAAGTTTGGACGTCGGCGTCCATTTATATTTGTATCAGCGTGGTTATGCGCGATACTTTTTGGCTTAATATGGATGGTTCCTGAACATTGGACCACTCAATCACAATTACTCTATTTTGTTTTCATTTCAATACTTTTTTATACGGCAACGACTTTTTATAGCGTGCCATTGACGTCGTTGTCTTACGAGATCACACACGATGCAAATAATAGAATTAAAGTGATGGAAATGAATTCATATTTCATTAAATTGGCCTCTTTGACTATTCAGTGGCTCTTTCCAATGGCGACGCTGGTAATATTTGGTAGCGTGTTTATTGGTATTAAGGTAGTAGGATGGCTTGTGGCTATTCTTGTCATTGGTGTAATTGGCATGCTACCAGCAATTTTTGTCAAAGAGCAAATTAAAGAAAGCAAAACACACATCCCAAATCGCTCTTCTGTTATTGATAATATTAAAGTTATTAGCAAAGTCCCTTTAATGAAATTGGTTTTTGTTATTGTTTTTCTGCAAGTAGGTCTTGCTGCTTATGCTGCTAAAATGGACTTTTATGTCTTAGTTTACTACATGTTTGATGGCGACATTGCTGAAGGTGCAATTTGGAAAGGAGTGTTGTCCATGGGTTATGCATTCACAGCCGCGCTATATATCCCGATAATTTCATGGTTATCAAGAAAGATGGGTAAAATAACTGCCCTGAAAGTTATTTTTATGATGACAATTTTTGGGGGGATTGGAAAATGGTTTATCTATACACCAGGAGTACAGTGGTTGTTATTACTTGATCCCCTTTTATGTGCGGCTATTTGGACATCAATGACGATTGTTATTCCCGCACTCGTCGCCGAAGCAAGTGATGAATATAGTGAAAAAAACAACATTAATAAAGCTGGCGTTTTTGCCGCAATGCACCATTGGGTTATTGCATTAAGTGTGATGTTTGCATTACTTGTCAGCGGGTTAACGTTAAATGCAATTGGTTTTGATGCTACATTAGCTAATAATCAAACAAGTGACTCACTTAAACTGATGAAGGTCATTTTGTCGGTTGGTACTATTACTCCGAGTATAATTGCTGTGTATTTTTTAAGCCGACATCAGAAATCGCTCATTTAACAACCTAATTCCAATGAACAAAGCGTTCCTCCAACGACTAAAGTAAAATTTACTTAACTTTACATTTAACAGAGGGAAAACGTTTTCCTTTCGTTTTATTTTCGTGTAGCATAAATTCATAAATTTTAATCTTTGTTAATAAGAAGGTTGTCAATGCTGAAGAAAGCACTCTCTTTATTTTTACTCTTTATCCCAATAACCTCTTTTGCAACGGATTATTATATTCATGCCAGTAAGGGGAATGACACGAATTCTGGTACCTCAATTAACTCGCCTTGGCAGTCATTAACCAAGGTAAATAAACTTAGCCTGCAAGCAGGTGACCGAGTGTTATTAGCACAAGGCCAGGAGTTTATGGGGACGATCAATTTAGTTAATGCCCAAGGAAATGCCCAACAGCCGATTGTTATTACTAGCTACAATGCCAGTGAAAAGACTGATAAAAAGGCCAAGCAAACTGCCACTGCGAGGTATGCTTTTATCAATGCAAAAGGTGCTTTGGCGGGTATTTTATTAATTGATAGCAGCTATATTGATATCAGTAACCTGAGTGTAAGCGCAAATGGTGGCACGTTTCCGCTTCATCCTCGAAAGTTAAAAACTAAGTTAGGTAAACGCGGGTTAAAAGCTAGGCGAGTGGGGATCTATGTATTAGCTGTCGAAAAAGGTCAATACGGTCATATAAATATCGACAATGTTGAAGTCAAAAATGTGTTTGCTAATAACGCTGAATTTGTTCGTTCGTATGAAGACACTACCTCTGCTAACGGTCGTGAAGAGTATGGTTTTGGTATGTTTTTTCTCAGTATGAAAAACACTGAACTAAGTCATATCACGGTTAATCATGCGCAAGTTTCCAATGTTTCTCATACCGGTATTAAATTTAACGGTAAGCGCTCGATTAACAACGTGACGTTAAGCAATAATAAAGTGTTCGATATTGGTGGGCCAGGCATGCAAATGTCAGGAGTGACTAATAGTCATGTTCATTACAATGAAGTTAATGGCTCTGGTAGTAATAAAGACACACGTAATTGGGCACGTGGTAGTGGCATGTGGACATGGGGCAGTTCCGACATAATTGTTGAGCACAATAAATTTTTAAATGCGAATGGCCCTGGCGACTCTGCTGGTTTTCATATTGACTTTAACTGTAATAATATTATTTTCCAATATAACCTCTCGGCGAATAATGCAGGTGGTTTCCTTGAAATTCTAGGCAACAATTATAACAGCGCTTATCGATACAATGTCAGCATCAATGATGGTTATCGAGTAAAAGAAAAAGGCGTTGCCTTTCAAGAAGGGAAAACTTTTTGGTTAAGCGGCTTTGTTGGCTCTGAAAAAAATGGGAAAAAGCGTAAACCTAAGAAACGTCATGGTCCTTATAATAGCTATTTGTATAACAACACTATCTTCGTCAAAGACGAAATTACCGCAAAAATCGCTATTACCCGTGTTGCTCAGGGGGCGGTAGTGGTTAACAATATTTTTCATATACTAGGTGACAGCCAATTAGTTGCGGGTGACCAGTATGTGCCAGAAAACAAAAATGACAAAGTCGAACTTGATAACTTTATTTTCAAAAACAACTTGTTTTTAAAACAAGGTAACTGGCCAAAACAAGTACTAGTTCAAGATTACAGCCCTATTTATGGTGATGCTCGCTTTGTTAATGCTGGAGGCTTTAATATCGCAGACTATACCCCGACTAATCTTGCCTTAATCAAAGATAAAGGAATTGAAATTCCTAAGATCCCAGGAGACAAGATTGGCTTAATTGTTGGATTGAAAGCAGAAAAAGACATTCTGGGCAATGACATTGTCGGTAAACCTGATCTTGGTGCCATTGAAGTTTCTAATATTGAACTGACTAAATAGATAAGTATAAAAAATGATGAATAATTTAATTAACAAATCAACTGCTAAATTTGCGTTTATTTTGACTATTTCTAGCTTAGTTGCGGCATGTAGCCAATCAGACAAGCTAGTTAATGAGGTTGTTAAAGAAAGGTCACCTCAAAGTAAGCATAAGGTTAATGTAAATTCTCGCCCCAATATTATATATATCATGGCAGACGATATGGGCTATGGCGATCTGGGCGTTTATGGTCAAGAAAAAATAAATACCCCCAATATTGATAAACTCGCCACCGATGGAATACGTTTTACTCAACATTATGCAGGTGCTACGGTTTGTGGACCTTCAAGAGCAAGTTTATTAACAGGCTTACATGGTGGTCATAGTCCTATTCGCGGTAATCCAGGTTGGACAAATAGTGGTGGCGTGGTTGATCTAAAGTCCGACGATATTACGATAGCAGAAATGCTTAAATTATCAGGTTACAAAACCGCAGCTATTGGTAAGTGGGGCTTGTCAGAAACCAAGGAAACAGGTGAAGGCGATTGGTTATCAGCTATGCCTTTACAGCAAGGTTTTGATTACTTCTTTGGTTTAAAAGGTCACGGTGCAGCCCATCATTATTATTGGCATCGATTGTTTGAAAATAACACACCTTTCGAGTTAACAGGTAACGACCATATGAATAATGAAGGGGTTTATACTCACGATTTATTCACTGAAAAAGCAATAGAATACGTTCAAAAACAAAACGAAGAACAGCCATTTTTCTTATATTTAGCATATACCATTCCTCACTTAGCGTTAACGGTTCCTGAAGAATCTAAACAACAGTACCTAGATTTAGGCTGGCCGAAACGTATGATGAATACACAAGGCCATTATCGAAATGATCCTGAAGGCAATTCGACTTATGCCGGCATGGTGTCACGTATGGATAGAGATATTGGTCAATTACTTGCTGCATTAAGGCTTCAAGGGCTTGATGAAAATACTTTAGTCATCTTCACCAGTGATAATGGTCATGAGTACGATAAAGAATTCTTTAATAGTAATGGACCTTTGCGTGGCAGTAAACGCGACCTTTATGAAGGTGGTATTAGAATTCCATTTATCGCCAAATGGCCAGGTAAAATAAAAGCCAATACTACGTCAAACCATATTTCAGCTTTTTGGGACATGATGCCTACTTTCTGTGAATTATCTCAAGCGAAACAGTGCCCAGTTACAGATGGTGTATCTATGACAAAATCCTTATTAGGCGATGAAACTCAAGAAAAACATGAGTATTTATATTGGGAATTTAATGAATCAAAAGGCCCATTACAAGCATTAAGGAAAGATGATTGGAAGTGGATTAAAAAACATAATAAACAACCTGAATTATATAACTTATCTGATGATATTGGTGAAACTGTGAATTTAGCAAAACAAAAACTTGAACTTGTTGCACAATTGTCAATAATTGTCGAGTCAGCAAGAACTTATCACCCTGAATTTACTTTGAAAAAGTTACCAAGCCCTTATCAGAAAAAATCCAAAAAAGCTCAGCAAGCAAAAACAAATAAGGTAACTAAGTAATGAGACTACATTCATCAATAAGTTTATTACTTGCTTTATTAGCAACCTTATTTGCCAATTCGTCTATTGCATTCATAACAATAGAGAGTAAAAAGCAAAGTTTTAATCAAGACTGGTTGTTTGCTAAAGGTGAACTGAAAAATGCTGAAAAAAATACATTTAACGATAAAAAATGGCGCAAATTACAATTGCCTCACGATTGGGCTATCGAAGGACCTTTTTCGAAAAAATACAGTGCTCGAAATGGTGGTCTGCCAGTATTCGGCACGGCATGGTATCGCAAACATTTTGTCTTACCTAAAGCGAGTGCTAACAAAGTTGTCTCTGTGCGTTTTGATGGTGTAATGGCCAATAGCCAGGTTTATGTCAATGGAAAACTAGTGGGTGAAAGACCCTTTGGTTACATTGGTTTTCAATATGATATTAGTCAATATTTAAAGCCCGCAGGTGAGCAAAATCTTATTGCCGTGAAAGTAGCACCTGAGAATTATTCAGCTCGTTGGTATGCAGGCTCCGGTATTTACCGCAATACTTGGATAGAAATTAATAATCCCATTCATATCGAGCCTTGGTCAACTCAAGTGAGTACGCCAATGATTGACGGTAACAGTGCGTTAGTATCAATTAAAACGAATATCGCTAATCAAGGGATAGAACATGAAAATGAAGATGTTCACGTTGAATTCATTATCAATGATGCTGAAGGTAAAAGAGTTGCTAAAACGTCTCAACAAACAACGAGTAAAGCTAATCAAACTACCGAGGTTTCTGCCAAGGTATTACTTGAAAACCTAAGACGATGGGATATTAACGACCCTTATCGATACCAAGTGGTCACCAATGTAGTTCTTAATGGAAAAATCATCGACACTGAAACACAACCTCTAGGTGTAAGAAGCATTGAATATAAAGTCGATGATGGTTTTTGGTTAAATGGCCGCCGTGTTGAAATTCAAGGTGTTTGTTTACATCATGATAATGGACCATTGGGCGCAGTTGCTAATACTCGCGCAATTGAACGAAAGTTAGAAATAATGCAAGCAATGGGCGTAAATTCTGTTCGTACATCGCATAATCCACCTTCACCTGAGTTGGTAGAGCTTGCCGATAAAATGGGAATTTTATTGCAGCTTGAAGCGTTTGATACTTGGAAAAAAGCAAAACATACCGTCGTCAACGGTTACCACAAGCACTACGATGAATGGTCTGAGCGTGATTTGACTGACATGGTTAAAATTCACCGTAATAACCCTTCAGTTATCATGTGGAGTATTGGTAACGAAATATATGAACAGAAGAAAAAAGATGGCTGGAAATATGCTAAACGCCTAACTGAAATTGTTAAAAAATCCGATCCTACGAGACTTGTAACTGCAGGTCTCAGTGATTATCCAGCCTTTGTAAAAAGTAAAATAGCTGATGAAATAGATATTATTGGCCTTAATTACAAAGCCACAGAGTATGCTGACATTATCAAAAGATATCCAAATAAACCTATATTAGGCTCAGAAACTTCTTCTGTAGTTAGTACTCGTGGAGAATATCATTTCCCGGTAAAACCGCTTGAAAAACATCCTTCCAAGTATGTCAGCAGCTATGACAACTATGCACCTTACTGGGCTTATATTCCCGATATTGAATGGGATGCGTTAGATAAAAAACCTGCGGTAATGGGGGAATACATTTGGACGGGCTTTGACTATTTAGGTGAGCCAACCCCTTATGGTGGCCGTGATCACGGCGATAAATTTTATTGGAATGCGGATTGGCCAGCACGTAGTTCATCGTTTGGCGCCGTTGATTTAGCCGGTTTTCCTAAAGATAGATTTTACCTGTATCAAAGTCGTTGGACTACTGCACCTATGGTTCACCTTTTACCGCATTGGAATTGGCCAAACCGGGTAGGTGAAACCATACCTGTTATAGCTTATAGCAATGCCGAAGAAGTTGAGCTTTTTGTAAATGGAGTTTCTCATGGTAAGAAGGTGATGGGTGTTGATAAAGTGCGTATTCCCGTTGAACTTAGATATAAGAAAAAAATGAAATACTTTGACTCGCCATATCGACTTCAATGGAATGTTGAATATCAGCGGGGTGACATTAAAGTTGTTGCTTATAACGATGGTCACGTAGTTGCAGAAAAGCAAATTTACACCGCAGGTATTCCTGCACAAGTACAGTTAACCGCAGATAGAAGCGTTATTGATGCAGATGGTTATGATTTGTCTTTTATCACAGCAGATGTATTAGATAAAGATGGCAATTTTGTACCTGATGCTGACAACTTAATTCACTTTAATGTAGAAGGTCCAGGAGAAATAATAGCTGTAGGTAATGGAGACTCTGCGACAGTAGAGCCGTTTGTTGCTAATTATCGACGTGCCTTTAATGGTAAAGCTTTAGTTATTGTTCGCAGCAAAAGAGGGCAAGCCGGTGAGATTAGTTTGAGTGCCTTTAGCAAGGAACTGAATATCAAGCCAATTGAGTTAACGGCTCAATAAATTCACTATAGCAATGAAACGCTCCTATATCGGAGCGTATTTTCTTGATAGCTTGGAGCTCCATTTTGAAAGGTTTTAATACTGTATCCCCCTCGGTAATAGTTTTACTTATTGTTTGTTTATTTACACCATTTATGGTTCAAGCTGAATCATTTTTAGCGACTAAAAACATTCAACTAAAAAGTGTTAAAGCAGCAGCAAACTTGACAAGCGACTCGCAAATAGAAATTCGCTTACCCCCCCGTAAGGGCAGTGTTGTTAATCTAATTCCAATTAAAACTAAAGCATGGGATTTATCTCAATATCATGGTGTAAAAGTGGTATTACAAAATACCAGTAACAAAAGGGTAAGTCCTGAAATTAAACTATTTTCGCAAAGTAGCGAAAACTGGCAATTTATCGATAATTCAATTTACTTAGAGCCAGGCGAAACAAAAGATTTACTAGTGTATTTCTATATAACGAGCAAAGTGTTTGAACGTGATTACCCTCAGATTAAAAAAATGAAATCCGGTCCTAATAGTGTTATGTCGAATTGGAAAGGTATCGATATCGCGAACATAAGTAAAATTAGCTTTTCGGTGTTAAACAAAAACAGCCCAGTTCCAAAAAAAGCTTCATATATTGTTAAAGAGATTATTCCTTTTACCTACGATCAACTATTTGACTACCCACAACAAACATCATTTCCTTTTGTTGATCAATACGGTCAATACCTGCAAGGACAGTATCCAGGTAAACTGGATAATGCTCAACAATGGCAAAAAAGAGAACAGCAAGAGCTTGCTGATCTAAACGCAAACCCCACGCCTGAAAATCGTTCAAAGTGGGGCGGTTGGTTAAAAGGTCCAAAACAAGAAGCAACAGGCTATTTTTATACTAAACAACTTGATGGTAAGTGGTGGTTCGTTGACCCAGAAGGGTATTTGTTTTGGTCTCATGGCGTGACAGGTGTTGGTCATAAAGGCGCTAATACGTTAATTTCTGGACGTAAACATTACTTTAAAAATCTACCCCAAAATTCAGGTGATTATCGCGATTTTTATTCCCAAGACCGCTTTGACTTTACCACGGCAAATTTATTTAGAAAGTATGGCAGTGATTGGAAAAACATATCTATGAAGCGTAATCATCAAAGACTTAAAAGTTGGGGCATGAATACTTATGGGAATTGGTCGCAACCTGAAAATAATGGGGAGGATAAAACGCCATTTACCGTAGCTGTTCATTATAAAGCCAAAATGTTAGATGAGAAGTTTCCAGACCCTTGGGATATGCAGTTTTCTAACAGAATTAAAGATGCTTTAATGGCGAAAAAACGTGATGAAAATGCAGACTCACCTTGGAATATCGGTTTTTTTGTTGATAACGAACTACATTTTTATCAAGACTGGTCGTATGCAAAAATTATTACTAGTGCTAAGAAAAACCAGCCAGCAAAACGTTTTTTTGTTAAGCACTTAAAAAGCAAATATGGTGATATCAATAAATTAAACTCAGCATGGAAAACAACATTTAAATCATTTAATGCCTTGCTATCAAATAGAAAAGAATTAAACCGTGAAGTTATAGGTGACGATAGCAAGTGGTTCTATCAACAAATGGTTGAACAGTATTATCGAATCTGTCGTGACAGCGTGAAATCTATTTTTCCTAATCATTTATACCTTGGTAGTCGAGTCCATGGCGACACCAATGAAACTGTATTAAGAGCGGCTGAAAAATACGCCGATGTTATTTCTTACAACCTTTATCACCGAAACCTTGAAGGCTTTACCTCACGAGCTAAAGGATTAAATAAACCGTTAATGGCGACCGAGTTTCATTTTGGTGCAATGGATAGAGGTGTATTCCATACAGGGTTGCAGGAGGTTTCTAGCCAGAAAGAACGCTCGCAACATTACTATGAATATGTAAAAAGTGCCTTAAACAACCCCTTGTTTATTGGTACACATTGGTTCCAATACCGTGCTCAAGCAATAACAGGGCGAGGTGATGGCGAGAATTATCAAATAGGCTTAGTGGATATTACTGATACTCCTTACCCAGAAACCATAGAAGCAGTGAGAAAAATTGGTTTTAAGCTGTATGAAACAAGATGGAATAAATAACAATGAATAACTTTCTCAAAAAAGCTTTACTGATTTGTACTATGTGTATGATCGCAAGTAGTGCTAACGCAAACGATGTAATGAAAAAGTCTCTGAAAAAAGAACAAGGTAAGCCTAATATTTTATTCATCGCTATTGATGATTTAAGACCGTTAATTGGTGCTTACGGTGAGCCGGCTCCCATCACGCCAAACTTAGATGCATTTGCAAATGACGCTGTTAGGTTCGATAGATCATACGTAAGTTATCCTCTATGTAATCCCTCCAGAGCCTCAATGTTAACGGGCGTGCGTTTTGATCTTCAAGCAGAAAATTGGAAAGATAACAAACACCCCAAGTTGGTCGCAAAACAAGCGACTTGGCCAGGAGTACTAAAGGATGCTGGTTATTGGACTGCAACAAAAGGCAAGTTATATCACGGGAAAGTACCTAAAGGCGACAGGTCATCTTGGGATATTGCTGGCGGGGGCGGTAAAACCAAAGATGGTGAACCCAAGGTGCTGAAAAGGATTGTAGAAATAGGTGGCCGCGCTGATCAAATACAAATATATAAAGACAAAGGCGCTGGGCCAGGTTCGTTGATGTACGCCTCGGTTGATGCTCCGGATAATTTCTTAAAAGATGGTCAAGTGGCTGAAGATGTTATTGATTACATCAAAAATAAACGTGATAAAAACAAACCTTTTATGATAGTTAGTGGCTTTTCAAAACCACACATGCCTTGGGTTGCCCCAAAAAAGTATTTTGATATGTACCCTGAAGGTGCCGGTAAATTGGCTCTGTTTCCTAAAGGCGCTAAACAAAATGTCGATATGGATAAATATAAAAGTAAAACCCGTAATGGACTATGGAATGAAGGAGTGGATGATGTAACCGCTCAAAAACTTATACGCGGCTATATGGCTAGCACAAGTTATGCTGATGCACAAATGGGCAAAGTGATACAGGCGTTAAAAGAAGAAGGCCTTTATGACAATACCATCATCATTGTCTGGGGTGATCATGGTTATCATTTAACCGATCATGGCTTATGGCGTAAGAATACCCCGTTCCATGTTTCATTGAGGAACCCAATGATGATCAAAACGCCAAATACGAAAGGCGGTACAGTGATCCGTGAAATAGTACAAAATACCGATATTTATCCCACTCTATTAGAGCTAACCGGAACTGAAAAGCCTAAACACATTACCTTGCACGGGAAAAGTTTGGTGCCGCTTTTACATAAAAATAATGCTCAAGGTGAAAAGATGGAATGGGAAAATATCGCCCATACCTCTGCTAAAGGGAGTCATGGTGTGGTAACTGAACAATACCGTTTTACAGTCTTGGCTGATGGCAGTCGTGAACTGTACGATTTAGAACAAGATCCAGAAGAATGGAATAATTTAGCTGATAAATCACAGTATAAAGCATTGATTAAAGGCTTTGAAAGTAAAATGAGTCGAGTGGTTTGGAATAAACCTTAATAGCATTTGGAACTGTAAATGAGGTTTTAGTCCAACAGTAATATCAATATATATAAATAATCTAAAATTAGTAATGGAGAACACTATGAAAAAAGTTGCTTTAGGGATTATGGCAAGCTTAATTGCTGCTTTAGTTTTTTCATCTTCTTACACTCAAGCAAAGAATACTGATAAACCCAATGTAATAGTCATTATGACGGATGAGCATAATTTTAGAACCTTAGGGGCTTATAGAAAACAGCTTAGCAAAGAGCAAGCATTAATGTGGGGTAGTGAAGTAGTTGAAACGCCTAATATTGATTGGTTAGCTGACAACGGAGCCATTGCCACGAGTTTTTATGCTTCATCACCGGTTTGTACGCCATCACGCGGCGCTTTTGTTACAGGCATGTATCCTCAGAATAATCACTCGGTACAAAATAACATTCCGCTTCGCGATAATGCAATTACCTTTGCCAAAGTGTTAAAAGATAATGGCTATGCAACGGGCTATATTGGTAAATGGCATTTAGATGGTAAAGGCAAACCGCAGTGGGCACCAAAGCGAAAATTTGGCTTTGATGATAATCGGTTTATGTATAACCGAGGTCATTATAAGCAGTTTAAAGATACATCTGAAGGGCCAAGAGTTGCAGTGCAAGATAAAAAAGGTAAGCCTAGTTATGACGTTGATGGCGCGGATGAAAAGTCTTTTTCAACTGATTATCAAATGAATAAACTTATAGATTATATCGATGAAAATAAAAACCATCCCTTTGCCATGATGTTAAGCCTTAGTGATCCACACGGGCCAGACAGTGTACGCTCACCTTATGACACCATGTATAACCATATAAAGTTTGAAATGCCACGCACTTCTTCTGTCAATGCAAAAGATACACCTAATTGGGGAACACCAAGGCCTCAGCCTAAGATACAAAGAATGTCTCAGTATTACGGTATGATAAAGTTAATTGATGACAATATAGGTCGCCTTTTAACTCACTTAAAAACATCCGATATATTGGATAATACCATCATTGTTTTCACTTCAGACCATGGCGATTTAAAGTCAGAACATAATAGACAAAATAAGGGCGTTCCTTTTGAAGGCTCGGCCAAAGTACCTTTCATTGTTTACTATCCTGATAAAATAAAACCTGTGGTGATCAACGAAGCAATGACCAGTGTAGACTTTCAACCAACCTTAATGGGATTGTTGGGAATTAAGGGTAGTGGTAATGAAGAAGGACGTGACGCGTCAAAACTATTGACAAAAGGGCAAGTTAAAAACTGGAAAGATGTTGCTTTTTTCCGTCAATCGTCTTCTAAAGGAAAAGGCTGGTTAACAGTGGTTTCAGACCGGTATAAGCTTGTTTATAACACATGGGGTGAACCATGGTTGTTCGACCTTGAACAAGATCCTGACGAGTTGGTTAATTTTTATAATAATCCACAATATAGTGAAATTATCCGCGATATGGCAATGTCTTTGCAACAATATGCAGCAGATTATAATGACCCTTATTATGATAATTCGCATATTAAGACAGGAGTTGAAAAAGCGATTCAGGAAATATAGGCTTAATTACAAATCAAGGGGCTGCCCCTTGATTTGTAACAAATAGAAAAAATCATTATATGAAATGTCTATATTTTTATCGTTAACAAGTAAAACAGAACGTTAAACCTAGTGATTAATAACTCCTAATTAAATTGCTGAATTAGTTTAATCGACTCATTTGCAAATCTTTCACCTAACTTTTTATAACCATCAACAGACATATGCAGGTCATTTTTGATTACCTTGCCTTTGTTATTAATCCCATCGTTTAAATCATCACTATTTACCCAACTTGCCTGTGGTAGTTCTATAGCAAGTTGTTCTTGTGCTTGTCGCACTAATGTCCAATGTGGGTATTTATTATTGTTTAAATCAAAATCACTAAGTCGTCCAATAACGACGTTAATGTCATTACGATTTAAGTCGCTTGATAGTTGAGAGACTAACGTTTTGAAACTCTTTATATAAACATCACCATGCCTTTTTCTCGCATCACGTTCACCTTGCATCCATATAAATGTTACGGTTGAAAAGGGCTTATAAGGTAAAGCTTCTTTTACCTTAGTCATTAAGCGATCGTACAGGTCGCCGGTAACATCAGGAGATGAACCGTCTTGTGATTGCCAGTTATTTACCCATCGACTAATGGGTTGAGCGCCTTGTGCATCTTTAACCACGACCACATTTTCTGCGCCAAATTTGGCATTTAGCATAGGGATAAAACTGATGGTAGGATCGAGTCTCGCCATGTTTGACTGACCCGATAAAATAAAAAGGTGATGTTTGTCATTATCGATACTCGCGCACGAGTTTAAAATCGATACCAATAACAAGGATATTAAGGTTTTCATATTACTCCTCATTTTAACTTTTAAGATAGCCCAAAAATAATTAGTAATGTGGGCTTTTTGCTTTTTCTCGGGTTTCATATAACTTGAAAGCTACTTATTTAAAGGCGTTTATTACGTCCATTGGTAATTGTGCAATAGTAGCTTGTTAGCCCTTATTTAATTATTAACGATATAACGCTAATTGATGTAGGAGGAATGGAAGTCTCAATGGTGTTATTCAAAACTTTAACAGACTCAACTTGTTGTAATGAGGGCTTTGGATCCCATTCATCTTTCCCTTTAAATTGGTTAACTTCAGCCGAGGATGAATAAGTGTTTTCGGCGTTTACAAGAATATTTGCACACTGATGTTTATTGCCCTTGTTGATTATAAATAGGTTCAAATTGTTTGTTACTTTATCAAAAGCTGCATAAGTGACAATGTTATGATTATCCGCGTCAACATGAACAAGGTCATCGTTAATAAATTTTTCCCAAAGTGTCATTGGCTTTGCAACGGGTAAGAGATTATTTTTCTTGTCCAAGGCGTGAAACATATTGTTATTTAATGAATACCAATGAGTATTCCAAAAATTGGCATATTCAGTATTTGGACTGAGCAGATATTGGCCGATTTGATCAAAGTTTATAATGCCTTTGCCTGTTGTATTAGCATAATCCTCAGCATCTTTTTGCCATGTGGTAGGAGCAAATTCAGAAATTACAATTTTCTTTGATGCTTTTTCATCAACATTAATTAATTTTACATTATTGCTCTTAGCGTAGTTTTGATAAGAACCTAAGTAGGTTGTATAGTCACTTATGGTGACATAGTCCAAGGCATCGCCACAACGTTTGATAAGGTCTTTGAGCTTATTTTTATACCAGCTAACGCCAATTAATATACTTGGATCTTCTGCCTTCATTGCTATTGAATAAGAGTTAACTACGTGGCATAAAGAAGAGGTATTTAACCCCAAGTCCTTTTGCCACATTTTATTGCCAATTTCCCAATATTTCCCAATGTTTCACATTATAATTATTCGTTATATTGGCGTATTTTACCCATTGAGCGGCGAGTTGTTCGTTTAGACCTTTCGTTGGATTATAAGCAACATTGATATGTGCTTGCGCGCCAATTTGGTTTGCAACACTCATAAATTCGTCAAAATTCAATGTGTTCTTTGCGTTATTGGCATAGGAGCCCGGCAGCCAGTAATTTGTACTTGCATCAGTATAGGGAGCTGATGCCCACGAAAAATACAAAGACCTCTTACCGCCGGGGTAGCGTAAATGTTTAACGCCTGTTTTTTTCAATGCTTCCATGAGCGAGACTGAACCGGGCGGCCTATTTAGATCACTATCTACTCCCGCATTCAGGTTCATGCCATATTTATGGCTGACATCACGAGCAAGCACCTTTGTGATATCAACCGTGATATTTACTTGAGCTAAAGTATTAAATGCTAGGCTGGCAGTAGCAATTAGAGCGCTTAAATTCACTACTGTTAAGAGTTTAGTCATTTTTTTCCTAAATTAATGTTAATTATTGTTTAAAATGTTTGCACTCTAAGCTTCGTGAACTACTTCATGTTTTCTCTCAGTTCATTCTCTGACGCGGCATTCCAATAACCTGCACCGAGCTCAATAAATACCGAAGCGTAAGGTCGAGTTAAGTCCGTTTTTAAAATTAACACGTTAAATAACTCACCACTGGCATCAATTTTTTTTATGATATCCATATGTGGTAAACGCTGAACTCTTCTACCTTTTAGGACTTTATCCATCGCGTTGCGATAATCGTCAATGCCTTTTGCATGTTTTATTGTTATAACGTTTGCTTTTATAAGTTCCTGTTTTATAAAGTCCACAGTGACACATCGTCAATTAATCCAATGAAGTTTGTCACAGGAAGTGTTTTCATCGCATTACTGCTATAACCTTTACCACCTATGGTAAAGCGCATACTCTGATTAAACTTAATTTTTGCATCACCATTCGTTAGGCTTGAATTGATGACTTTGCCATCTATTTCAATGATTAACTGTGAAAGTTTAGAATTATCATGAGGCATGCTCACTTTTATGCGGTGCCACTTATCATCATTAAGTTTATGGGTTTCGGCTTTCATCATTTTGTTATTTGAAATGGCAACCGTTGCAATACCATCATTTAAATACAAATTTAGAAAGCCTTTGGGAGTATTGCCCCAAATAGTAGCGGTATTGATGAGTATTTGATTCGTTTTAGATTGAGTTTTAAAAGATAACTCGTAAGCAACAGCGTGTTTTCCTTGTAACGGTCCCATGGCAAAAACAGCCATTCTTGAATCTTGAACAAATTGCCCTGCGTTACTACTTTTACCTGGTACTATATTAACGTCGCAATGTAAAGCATCATATTGATCGCCAAAAGTGCCAGAATTCGTTAGTGTTCTGCCACAGCGTTTACCATCAATAACAAAGCTGCTTTTCTTTTCGCTTAACCCGTTAATTGGGCGGTCTACTTGGGCAAAGTCTTGTTCAAAGTCGAAATGTAACAACTTAGATTTTGTTTCTAGCAGTGCTAGGTTACCACTCGCTTTAATACTTGTTTCTTTTTTAGATTTATCAATACTTAAGGTGCCTGTCGTGCGGTAATTACCATCCGTTACTATTTCACCGAAATGGCGATATAACCTCATTTCAATTTTATCATCAGTGATATCTATGGTTTGAAAATTGGTAAAGAAATTTCCGCGTGTAACGACCTGTAATAAGTTAGATTCTGGATCTTTGGTAACCGTATTTGCATGTACTTCACCAGCAAAATAAATGTCTACCTGATATTTTCGCATTAACTGCCAAAATGGATTATCAACACCATTATCTATGAGCATGCCACTGCTACTGACTTTTCGAACAGGGTAGATGACCGGCAAATGCGATTGCACAAAGATATGTTTTATTGAAGAGTCTTTTCGAGCTTCTACTAACACTGACTCAAACCAAGCTAAATGTGGCCCAACAACCGTACCCGTTACCGTCCCTTGCTCGCCAATGGCGGTTTTATAATCTTCTTGATGAAAAACATCCATGGTAACGAACAAAGCATTTTTATGTTGATAAGCGTAAGAAGTATCTTGATAGATAGTGCCTAAAGGTCTTGAATTTGCGCTGCCAATTTTTTGTGAATATTTAAATGCAGGCTGGTCAGAAGCACTGCCTGTAGAATAGTTAAAAGCGTTAGCAAAACTTTCTCTAAATTCAGCCTGATATTTTGATACCTCCGAGCCTACCGGCCAAGGATTATCACCCACTTCATGATCGCCAACAGCCATCAATAAATTGGAATATCCACCTTGCTTAAAAGTATCAATCATACCTGCATAGCAGAGTTTTCCTGCTTGTAATATTGACTGTTTTGCGGTTAATTTTTTATTAAATTTTTTGATGAATTTAGGTGTATCCCAATGACCACTATTACTGTCACCGGGCAAAATAATTAAATCGCCACCGTGCTTTTGCTTCATCCATTTTAATGTGGCAATATTTTCATCAACTGCGGTTTTATGTTCTTCATACCGATCGCCCATTATGTATTTTTCAGCCCAATGCCAATCGGCAAGACTAATAAAACGCCATGGTTCAGTTTTTTGATTTTCGATATTGCCCTCCTGTGCCAATGTCTGATGTAATGCAGGGGGCGACGCAAGAGTCAGTACGACTATGACGGATTTTACTAATATTGATAATTTCATTGTTATGTTTCTATACCTTAAAAGTTAATGACTCGCCAGCAGCTAGCATTATTGGTTGTTCAAAGGTTAAAGTAATATCTTCACCTTTTCGTAATATCGACGCTTTACCATGAGAAGAATTCACAGTTTTAGTCGTTACTTTTGATGTTAGCCTCAATGAAAGTGTATTGAGCGCTAATTCTCCATATTGAACTTTAAGCGTAATATCGTTGTCTTTTCGTTGTTTCTTTATTTCAAAAAATCCCCAACTCTGTGCAGAACTATAGGCCGATTTAAAGTTGCCCTTGTCTGTCATTCTAGGTTTGAAGCCTAAATGTGCTTTAGGACCGTCATGTTCAAAACCTGCAGCGGCGAGATATACGCCATAAGACGCCATGGCGCGGGCATAATGGTCTGAACATTCAATTTCGTTATAAGGGTTACGTTTACTGCCATGATAGCGATCATGAACAGATCGAATGATCGCTAGTCCTTTAGTGAGTAGGTCAGGTTGCTCATCACTTTCCCAAACCATATGACCGGCAACTTGATGTTCAAAGCCGGTCATACATTCTTGGAAATAGCCATATTGCCAGTATTTTTCCCAATCGCCTGCGCGACCGCCTTTTGGCCAAGTACACATTACTAAGCCCGCTTCGCCTGCGAGTGCATAAGTGCGACCTTTTGCACTTGGAGTTTCGATAGAATCTCTAAACGGCCCCATATCAGGACAGAAGTTATAATCCCAAAGGCTTGATAGCGCAGAGCGAATTATTTTACCGTCGTAAAGACGGCCTAGGTTTAGCTGATTACCCCACCATTGCCCCATGACTTGGTCGATATAACAACCTTCACCGATACCTATGGCATCTTTATGGTTTGCATCGATTTCTTGGGTGAAAAAACCATGTTCGGGATTAAACAATTTTAAAATGTTGTTTTCACCCAATTGGTAGATTTCATGGCACATTTTAGCAAACGGTTTATCACCTACGACTTTCGCCATTTCTTCACCGGCGCGTAGCGAGGCGATATAAAGTGAACTTAGTACAGGAATTTTTCCATACCATTCGGCGTCAAGAGTATTATGTTGTTCGCCTTCTGGGATCCCATCAGGCATACCACTTCTGGCATCCACGAGAATAAGATACAGCAATGCCTTTTTTGCTTTTGGCCAAACACGATTCAAGAACGCTGAATCTGGGCTCATTTGATGTTCACGATAGGTTCTTAAAATAACACCTGCTTGACCATCGGTTGCATCTTTTGTCCCATATTCCCCGCGAAAACGGATAGCGCCATTGTCTTTAAAACCTAAAGCATAGTCAGTACGTTCACGTAAATCTCTTTCTAAATCAGGGAATAGACGACCAACCGCTTGGGCATAATGCCAAACGTGTGTACAAGTACCGCCACAACAGCCAACTCCTTCCCATGCCCAAAAACGACCATTATCTAGGCGATATGAGGTATTGGTTTGTAAGGCATTGGTTGGAATAATTGACCGTTCAAGTAACCAATGGGGAAGTGTGCTGTCATACCAAGTATCTCGCCATAATCGAGTGAGAGAGGTTAGTTCATCAAAAGAATGTGCAATATCTAAAGCGACGCTTTTTGCATCATCATATTTACTGGCGTACCAACGTTTTATTTTTTGATGTTCTTCTTTAAAAAGTGCTTTTTGATTGGGAAAATACCAAGAGATAATAAAGCTGACGGTTTTAGTTTCTCCTGCTTTTAGTTGCAAATCGCTTTGTAAATGAGCTAACTGACCTTTAACCGTTGCAGTCGTGTTTTTATCTAAACTATGAAGGGCGAATGAACCGTAGTTGGGCAGGTTTTTCAAGGTTTTATTCACTTCAGGAGAGTTCCCTGACGCTGTTGCTACAATACCTGTTCCATGTTTGCTGTCGTATTTTGTTGTGTAGAGTGAGGTATCGGATTGAACCTTACCATTTCCATTAAGTACAGGATTCTCATACCATCCTTCAAGCTTTACTTGTTTGGATTTTTTACTTTTGTTGCTAACTGAATATGACATTATCGTAGCTGGATAACTTGATCGGTCAGTATCCAGCGGGATGAAAGGTGTCATAGCCTCTAGTTTGACTTCTAATTGGCTCATTGCATCTTTATATAGCACTTCAGCGATGGGTTGTTGACCGGTAAAGGTAATATCGTCAAATCCGTTATGATCTAAAGTTAAGCGCTTCTCTTTACCTTGTTGGTCTTCAAACATGATTGCGAAGCCTTGCTCAAAATGCCATGGGCTGGTTTGTGCGGGTGGGTTAATATAGTTGGCACCATTTCGCTCTTTTATTTCGCTGCTACCATGCTCATTAACAAGTGTAGGGTGTTTGTAAACTTGAGGCACGACACCTTCGTGATTTTCATTAAATATATCCCACACCCATAGTTTTCCGTCGCCGCCAATATAAACGGTACCGCTACCGATACCGCCAATGGGCATACCTATATATTGCAGTTGTTGCCAACCTGTATAAGTAGTGGCTTCACCTCTTGCATAAAGCGATTTAACCCAGTTTTTATCTAATTTTTTATTTAAAGGAATAGGGCTATCACTGGCATCTATTATTTTATTGTTATTATCAAGGGAAAAAGGCCCAGCCATTGCCGGCATAGTGAAAACACCAGTGGTTGTTGCTATACCAGCACCAATACCTTTTAATAATTGGCGTCGGTTAACGCTTGATGAGCAACTAGAACTTGTATTACAACATGACGATTTTTCTGTATTGGTCTTTTTGGTATCAGTCATTTTTATTACTCTATTTTTTCTTCTTGTTTTTATATTCTTTTAACTTTTTTGCATGTGCCTTTTTAGCCATAAGTAAACCTTTAAAAGCGGGTTCTGTTGCGAGTTCACTTTCCCAAGTTGCCATTTCATCTTGTTGTTTGTTGAAAGTTTCGGTGTTGGCTTTGTATAAATTGGTGGTTTCAGACAAATCTTTATCTAAATTATATAAATGTTTTTTCTGGTTTTTCTTAAATAAGATAGTTTTCTCTTTACCGCGACGAGCTGCCACTATACCTTTATCAAAATTACGCCAAAATAGTATTTCATGGGGCTGTTCTTTATTTTTACCGGTAACATATGGCATTAAGTTAACGCCATCGAGAGGCTTATCTTTAGCTATAGGTGCATTTGTTAAATCAGCAAAAGTGGCGAGAATATCTAAAGAACTAATCGAATTTTTATAAACTTGTCCAGCAGGAACTTTTCCAGGCCAGCGCATGGCGAAAGGTACGTGAATACCACCTTCAAAATAATCACCTTTATGGCCTCTTAACTCACCATTATCAGAGGCATTTTTAGATTCTGGACCACCATTATCCGAAAGAAAAAAGACTAAGGTATTATCATCAATCCCTAACTCGTCTAATGTTGCTAAAACTCGACCGACGCCGTCATCAACTGCGGTGATCATTGCAGCATAGGTTCTGCGTTTTCCTATTGGAATATGTAAATTGCGATCTAGGTATTCTTTGCTCGCTTGTAATGGAGTGTGTGGTGCATTATAAGAAAGGTATAAGAAAAACGGATTGTCTTTTTCGCGCTTAATAAACTCAACCGCTGAGTTCGATAGCTCATCCGTGAGGTATTCAGTCGTCTCTATACGTTGCTGATTTTCTAATAGCTTCGTGTAATACCAAGAAGTCCAAATTTTCTTTGGGTTTTCTTGCTTTAAGCCCTCGTTAATATCTTTATAAATTAAATCTTCAGGAAAATATCGATGACCACCCGCAAGAAAACCATAAAAATGATCAAAACCGCGATTATTGGGATGCAATTTAGGGTGCGAACCCATATGCCATTTACCAATGATGCTTGAAGTATAACCAACAGGTTTTAACACTTCCGAGATCATTTTCTCTTCCAAAGGCATACCTGAAGAAAGGTCTGTTGGGTCCATGTGTGGATTACGGTCAAAACCAAAACGGCCTTGATACCGCCCCGTTAATAGACCCGCTCGACTTGGGCCACACACAGCGTAGCTAACATAGCCATTATTAAACTTGGTGCCTTCGTTTGCTATACGGTCAATATTTGGTGTTCTAATATCTTTGCTACCGTTAAATCCTACATCGGCATAACCTTGGTCGTCGGTTAAAATAATAATAAAATTTGGTTTTTCAGCGGCGAATAACTGTCCAGTAGAGAGTAATAAACTCACTATCATAAATTGCTTAATTATTTTCATTTCTTCTCCGGATATCAGTATGTTTTAGGCATTTTCGATACTTTTGTTAAATCCATATATCGTTAATAGTCATTAACTACTATTTTTGAAATCTATTGATGAATACCTAATGAAGTATATCGTTATCCTACGTGTAATTTTATTTAAAAGATAGTGTTTATAGAGTTTGCCTGTCTATCTCTGTAAAGAATAATATGTTGTTTACATGCCTAAGGGAAAACGTTATCCTTTGGTGTGCTGTTGAATGTTTCCTCTCCATTTTCTGAGGTTAAATTCGTTTGTTTGTATCTAAAATAAGGAACACAAGTGTTTAAATCATTATATTTTCTAGCTTGTTTTATAAGTTTATCTATGCTGATTAGTTGTAATTCGGCAAAGGAAGAGTTAAAAATTTCTACTGAGTCATCAAGTATTGTAAATATAAATAAAGGATGGTCATTTTCATTTGTAAATAATGATTCAACTGAATACGAATTAACAAACCCCATATGGCAATCAGTAAATTTACCTCATACACCTAAAATTGAACCGTTAGTTGTAACGGAGCAATGGCAAGGGCTAGCTTGGTATCAAAAAAAACTGGTTGTTGATAAAACTTGGCAGGGAAAAAAGATTTTTATTCGCTTTGAAGGTGCAATGAATCATGCACAGGTATGGCTTAACGATAAAAAAATTGGTGAACATTTAGGAGGTTATTTACCCTTTACTTTAGATATAAGTGAAGTGATAAATTTTGAAAATGAAAACCTTCTCAAAATAAAATTAAGTAATCTCTATAATCCTGATATTGGTCCTAAACCACTCAAAAAGCTAGACTTTAATACTTATGGAGGGCTTTATCGAGATGTTAATTTATTGATTAAAAACCCTTTACATATCACGGATGAAATACATACCAATAAAGTGGCAAGTGGTGGCACTTTTGTAACATTCCCACAAATAGGTGAAAAGCAATCAATTGTCGATGTTAAAACACATATCATCAATCAATACGCTACCAGTAAAGGATTTGTGCTTAAACAAAAGTTATTTTTTGATAATCAATTAGTCACAGAAACTGAAGATGAATTGTTAACCTTATTCGCGGGTGAAAATAAACAATACAGTCAACAACTCGTGGTTAAAAATGCTCAATTATGGAGCCCTAAAACACCTCATTTATATCAACTGGTAAGTGAAATTTATCTCGGTACACAACTTGTTGATGAAAAGAAAATTCGTATCGGCTTACGTAAGTTTGAGTTTAATGATCAACATCAACTACTAATAAACGGTGAAGTTACTTTTTTACGGGGAGTGAATCGCCACCAAGAATACCCTCATGTGGGGTATGCAACGTCAGCACAAGCTGATTATCGTGATGCAGTTAAAATTAAATCTGCAGGTTTCGACTATGTGAGACTTTCTCATTACCCTCATTCAAAAGCATTTATGGATGCTGCTGATGAACTCGGTCTCGTACTTTTAGATGCCATATTAGGTTGGCAATACTTCGCTGATACTCCTGAGTTTAAAGCGCAAATAGAAAGAACTTGTCGCGATCTTATTCGCCGAGATCGAAATCATGCCAGTGTACTTGCATGGGAGTGCTCGTTAAATGAGTCAAAAATGCCTAAATCCTTTGTTGAGCAATTAAAACAGAGTGTTCATCAAGAAGATCCTACTCGGTTATCCGCCGGTTGGTTACCTGAATACGATATTTATTTGCAAGCACGTCAGCATCGCCAAAAACACTACGAAACACCCACGAAACCCTACAATGTATCGGAATACGGTGACTGGGAATATTACGCACAAAATGCCGGTTTAAACCAAGATACTTGGGCTGATTTAAAGGAAAACGAACGAACGAGTCGTCAGTTATTAAATGCAGGTGAAGCGAGGTTGTTACAACAAGCACGAAACCTCCAAGAGGCCCACAATGATAATTTAACAACACCAGCGTTTGCTGATAGTTATTGGGTAATGTTTGATTATAACCGTGGTTATTCGCCTGATCTTGAAGCGTCAGGCTTAATGAGCATTAATCGTTTACCTAAATACAGTTATTATTTCTATCAAAGTCAAAGAGATGCAAGTGAACAATCAAGATTGTTTGATTCTGGCGCTATGGTTTACATCGCGAATGAGTGGACAACGAGTTCATCCACTCAAGTGCGTATATTTAGTAATGCTGATGAAGTTGAGCTGTGGCTAAACGGCGTATTAGTTTCTAAAAATACTCCGATCCAAGATAAATACTCAACACATATTGCTCACCCTCCTTTTGAGTTTAATGTCGAAAGCTTTATACCAGGCAAGTTAGTTGCTAAAGCATTTATTGAAGGTAAGCAAGTTGCCGAACACCAAGTGACTACACCTCAAGTGGCTGTCACCATTAAATTAACACTTGATGAAAGTGGTAAAAAGCCGGTTGCTGGAGTTAATGATGTGGTGTTTGTTTATGCTGAGTTACTTGATAAACAGGGCAACAGTGTTCCAATAAATGGTGAAAAAATTGAATTTGAAGCTCACGGTAATATTGAAATTCAACATGCTAGTTTTTCATTAACCGAGCAAGGGAAGGCGGCAGTGCTTGTAAAGATTGGTCAGTCGTTAAAGGGTGCTCAGATAAAAGCAAAGGCTATTGGTTTAAATATTTATAGTGATAGTAAAAGCTTTAAATAGCTAAACAAGAAATTTAAACGGGTTGTTATAACGTATAGCTCATTATTAAGAACGAACAGTAAAATATAGGAATTGTAGATGAATAGGTTGAACGTAAAGTACTTTTTGAGTTTGATACTAGTGTTAAGCAGCATTACCTCAAGCATCGCATCAGAAATACCAGACTGGGAAAATCCTCAGATTGTTAGCCGAAACAAAGTCGATGGTCATGCTTTTATTCGTCCTTTTGCGAGTGAAAATAATGCCCTTAGCAATACCCCTTCAGAGCGAATTCAATCATTAAATGGCAAGTGGCAGTTTAATTGGGTAGGGCATCCGGATAAACGACCAGCTGATTTCTATAAAACCAATTATGATGTTAGCGAATGGGCTGAGATAGACGTTCCGGGGAATTGGCAAACCCAAGGTTATGGCCGTCCTATTTATACTAATCATCCATATCCTTTTGCTAGAGATAAACCTAAGGTGATGACTGAGCCACCAGCAAATTTCACTAATTTTTATGATAGAAACCCCGTGGGTAGTTATAAACGAAAATTTTTCGTTGCTGAAGGATTAAAGAAAAAACAAACATTTATTGAATTTCAAGGTGTTAAGTCAGCATTTTATTTGTGGGTTAATGGCGAAGAAGTTGGTTACAGTCAAGGAAGTATGACACCTGCGGAATTCGATATTACTCAATACCTTGTCGAAGGTGAAAACGATTTAGCGGTTGAAGTATATCGTTGGTCTGACGGTAGTTACCTTGAAGGCCAAGATATGTGGCGCTTCAGTGGCATATTTAGAAGTGTCAATTTAATTGCTCGTCCAGAAGTATTTTTGCAAGATTTTCTTATTACTACGGATCTGAAAAATAACTATCAAGACTCAACTCTTAATGTAAATTTTGAGTTAGCAAGTCTTGCCTCTGCTAAAGCGATTAACTCAAGTCAAATAAAGGTTGATGTGTTTTCACCTAAAGGTAAGTTAATTGCGTCAAAACAAGCTAAATCATCAAAGAGTGGAAGTAAATTTACTGGGAAGGTCGAGTTTGATTTTGAGGACGTTAGTCTTTGGAGTGCAGAGTCTCCGACACTTTATTCGGTCATGCTTACTGTGATCAATCAAGATGGGAAGGCTGTTGAATATATCCCTTGGTCATTTGGTTTTAAAGAAAGCAAAATTGAAGATAATCAATTTTGGGTTAATGGTAAATCGATAAAAATCAAAGGGGTTAATCGCCATGAACATCATCCTCGAATGGGGCGTACTCTTGATTTAAAAACCATGGAACTTGATATTAAACTGATGAAACAAGGTAATTTCAACCTTGTTCGCACCAGTCACTACCCTAATGATCACAGGTGGTATCAATTAGCTAACCAGTATGGCTTGTATGTACTCGATGATGCTAACCAAGAAAGCCATGGCTATTATAAAACGAAAATTGTCGGTGATGATCCAGACTGGACCATAGCCCATGTTGATCGCGCTGCATCTATGGTGCATACCAACAAAAACTACTCATCCATCGTTATTTGGTCGTTAGGTAATGAAGGTGGCTATGGTCGTAACTTTACCGCGATGCGAGAAGCGGTTTTAGCAATTGATACAACAAGACCAATCCTCTCTGATACTGATCCTTCTGCTTCTGATTTTGTTGAAAGAAGTTATCGTGCGCTTGAAGGAAAACATATTGTTGATAAATATCTTAAGATTTCTGATAAATCACAAAAACCATTCATACAACGTGAATACGCCCATGCTATGGGGAATTCATTAGGTAATTTTCAAGAACATTGGGATAAAATTTATGCTCATGATAACTATGTTGGTGGTGCTATCTGGGATTGGGTTGACCAAGGTTTAGCTCGAGTAAAAAATACCGCGATGGTGAGCTATAGTAAAGATCCTACAAAACTTAGCTTAAATCCTAAACGTGAAGTATGGTCTTATGGTGGCGATTTTGGTGATAGTCCAACCGACGCCGAGTTTTTGTTAAATGGCATAGTATCTTCCGACCGAAAGCCTTTTCCTAGTTACTATGAAGCAAAAAAAGTTCAACAAAATGTTCTGTTTGCAAAAACAGACGATCCGTTAACAATTAAAGTCTCTAACCGTTTTGATTTTACTAACCTCAGTGCATATGACTTTGTCTGGCAGGTTAAAAGTCAAGAAAAGGGTCAGTCAAAAGTAATAGCGACAGGAAAGTTAAGTTTGTCGTTAGCGCCAGGGTCGTCAACCCTTGTGAAGGTACCCTTTACTTATAATGGCAACGATTCAGCCAATGAGTTGATATTAGAACTATCAGCTCATACTAAACAAGATACCGTTTGGGCTAACAAAGGCTTTGACATCGCTTTTGAACAATTTGTACTTGCTGCGTATCAATATCCAGTCTCTGTCGCTTCAAAAGGCAAGAAGGTCAAGGTAAGCCAAGCCGACGATGCTATAAACATAGCCACAAACAATGCCCTCTTAAGTATTGACAATGTAACGGGTGAACTAACCAGTTATATAGTTGCAGGACAAGAATTGTTAATTGAGCCGCTTGCGCCTTACTTTTGGAAGCCGGTAAACAATAACCAAGCACGAAGTAAGTTTGTTGTGCGTATGGCACCTTGGTTAAATGCGGCGGCTCATCGTCAAGTGAGCTCGGTAAAAGTAAATCAGCTCAACGATAATTTAGTTGAAGTGAAAGTAACTGCACGTTTAATCGCTAATCACGCCTTGTATGAGCTTACTTATCGTATTAATGGCGAAGGTAGTATTCAAGTTGCAGCAGATTACACACCTGATGCTAAACGTATACAACATAAATTTATGCCTAAATTTGGCATGAAAATGGTATTAGACCAATCATTGTCACAAATTGATTGGTATGGTCGTGGGCCCTTCGAAAACTACCCAGATAGAAAAACAGCGGCCAAAATAGGCAATTATCAAAAAACGCTTGATGGTTTTCAAGTGCCTTATGTTTCAGCAACAGATAGTACTAACCGTGGTGATGTCAGAGAAGCTAGCTTTGCTAACAAAAAAGTTAAACTAAGTGTCTTAGGTATGCAGCCCTTTAATCTTAGAGCGTGGCCATATAATGAGTCTGATTTATATTCTTTCAACACCCTCAAGACAAAAAACTTGATCACAGATCAAATAAGACGGAAGCATTACTATGATTTACCTGATAGAGGCTATATCAACGTTAATTTAGATTCTGCAATTCATGGTGTTGGCGGCGATGACAGTTGGGGAGGGGAAACTATGAAGAAGTACCATATTCGAGCTGATATCCCTCACCATTTTAGTTTTGTCTTGAAAGCTAGCAGGGTTGATTAAACGTATTTTTAATCGTTGTTTTTTGTGGTTTTTTAATAAATGTAATCATTTAAGGGAACGTTGTCTTTGTGTTGTTGGTTTTTAAAGTAACAGGTAATTCTGGTTCACCTAAAGCAATTGCCAACTATAACAATGATTTACTGTTTGTTTGTTGGTGTTGAAATATTAAGAGTATTTTTAATACAAATTATTATGACAAAAAACATTTACAAATAAGTATAAAAGTGTAGATTAGGTATAACGTTATCCCTCAGGGTGATTTGATAAAATAATTAATATAAAAATAATAATGGCCAACATAATAAATTTATAAAAAAAAGTTTGTTGAACTAATAACAAAGAAATGTACATGGGGAATTATATGAACATGAATTCAAAAAACAAAATTTCAGCTGCAATAGCTGCAACATTACTACTGGCAAGTGCATCTTCATTTGCTGCTGACGAACTAGTGGAATATTTTCCTGATGGAGATTTAGAAGGCCTTACTGGCTTTGATAATTCAGGTGGTTGGGGTCAAGGTAATTTAGTTTATGATGCACCTACTGGTATTTTCTTATTCAGAACAGCCTTAGATGCTGACGGCAATAAAATACCGGTTCCAGCTTATGGTCAAATAGGTGCCGGTTGGTCAAGATATATTGATAACACCAGAACTCAGCAAGCAGGTGTACCTAAACAATCTGAACACGCACCTGCGGGCAATGACACTAACGTTCAATTCCAAAACCATATGCGGTCGGCACATTCCGATGGTCTTTCTCGTGAAGTTGAAGGCATCCAAGCAGAAGTAACCTATACCGTAAAAGGTGATGGTGCAACCAAAGGCACATTACAATGGGCATATGCCTATTCTAAGATTGGTGCTCCTATTGATGACAACGGCATCTCAGAAGTTACCCTAGTCCCGTTAACGAACACGATGCTTTCGGATAATATTTGGGTCACGCTTGAAGATAGCTTTACTACACCGGCTGATACCGATATAACTCAACCCTTTAAAGTGTACTTGCGTACCGCTGATTTAGCCCCTGCTAAAATTCAAAAAACTGAATATGCAAGAATGTGGGTAGATAATTTTTCATTAATGGGTCCAGAAATTCCTGATGCAGATGAAGATGGGGTGAGTGACTTATATGATAAGTTCCCTAGTAATGCCGCGGCAGCATTTGATACTGATGATGACGGTATGCCGGATGACTTTTTAGACAGTTGTGACCAAGCCTGTATTGATGGCACAGATTTAGTGCTAGATGATGATGATGACAATGATACGGTTCTAGATATCAATGATGCTTACCCTTTGGATGATACTAAAAGTGTCAGTGTAGATGTTGGCCCAGGCTTTCCAATGTTTGTTGCGAATACTACGGTAACCCTTGATGCCAGTGAGTCAGTACCCAACAGTGACGTTGAAGGTGTTACTTATAATTGGTTACAGTTATTAGGTACAGAGGTGACACTTGCGGAAGATGGTCAAACCGTTTCATTTACTGCCCCTGATGTAGCAGTAAGAGAAGAAGCTGAATTTGAACTATCAATTGAAGGAGCTATTGATACGAAGTTCGCAACGTACCCATTGAGTATTGTTCCAACGCCTGCAGCAGTAACTGCAAGTGCAACTATCACTGGTATGGCCGATACTGCAGGTAATAGGGTAGTCGCAGGCGATGTGATTGTGCTAGATGCTAGCGCTTCATCTGACAGTGAAGGTCTAACATTAACGTATTTATGGGAACAAATTGGCGGTAGGTGGGATCAAAAAGTTACTTTAGAAAATGCTGATACTGCGATTGCTAACTTTACTGTGGATGAGTGGAACGAAGACACGACACTTGAATTTCAGGTAACAGTTTCAAATGGCGTGAAATGGCCTAATGTTGATCCAGCTTTAGATCAACCTGGTGCACTGTTTGAAACATCGGTTGATACAGTTACCATAGAGGCAACAATCGTTAAAACGGAATCTGTTGAACCTGATGGAGGGTCATTTGGCTTTATCAGTATGATGTTACTAGGTGGTTTATCTTTAATAAGACGCTTAGTTAAAGTCAAAAAATAACAACAGAGACTAAAAACTAAAAAGCTATTCTGTATTGAATAGCTTTTTTTTTAATGGATGCTCGTGTACTACTTAGCCATAGATTCCAAATGGGCAGGGTTTAATCTCAATCTTATAAGGTATTAATTAGAAATGAATATAATTAAAATTTTGTTCACTTTGTTAGTTTTTGTCAATTTTTCAGTTTTAGCCAACAATATCAAACAAGCAGATAGCTATTTTGAACAAGAGAAATACTCGTTAGCACTGAATGAATATCTAAGTGCTGCAGACAGCAAAGAACCTAAAGTTTACTATCAACTAGGTGTCATGCATTACAAAGGATTAGGTATTGAAGCCGATAGTTTTAAGGCACTTGTTTGGTTTTCGTTAGCAGCTGATAAAAATTATGACAACTCTGTAGAGATAGTGAACAATTTAATTGCCAATGTTGACCCAGAAGAAAAATCAGAAATCAATGCGTTAATTAAATCATCACAACTTTTGTATACCCAGCAAGCAGTTTATAGAAAATATCAACCACAATTAAACGAAAAAAATTTAAAGCAAAGAATAAAATTCGATGAGTATGAAAATATTAGTGAAGTAGAAATTAATACGAACGAAGGTGTTGAAGATGCACTTTCCATGTTTATGGCTACTCAATCTGGCGGCTCTAGTGTGGAAGGGTTTGAAGGTTTTACGAGCTATGATACTTTTGCGAGTGACAATGAATTTTCTAATACTGAGCCTTATTTTCTTATTGCCGATTACGATATAGCGCCAGATGGTTCAATTAGAAATATAGCCCAAGTTAAAACCAGAGGATCAGTTAAATCAGCAGAGTTTGATTTATCCATGAATAATTTGCCAAAACCAACGTTTAACGATCAGGGCGTTTCTTTCATTAATCGCACTTATCTTGGTATTGCGAATTATAATCGGTTTCGGATGAGAAAAGAGTATTCATCACTGTACAAAGCGATGAAGAACTTAACAGGTAAATTAAGTGAAAGTGATTCTGCTAAAGATCAGTATAGTTATGGCATGGCTTTGATGCACTTTCCTTGGATAAGTCAAGAAAGTGGTGATGTGAATAAACTACTTAAAGGTGCTGCAGAAAGTGGCTATGCACTCGCTAAATATGAATATGGCTTGAAGTTATACCGTGAGCAAAAAGAGCCTAAACAAGCGATTTATTGGCTTTTAGAAGCAGCAAAGAATGATATAAGCCAAGCTCAATATCGTTTAGCACGTATCTTGTTAGACAGCCCTTGGGTTATTCATGATGAAAATAAAGCTTTATTTTGGTTAGAGCAGGCGGCAAGTAAAGGTCATATCACCTCAAAATTAAAATCTGCCGAAATTAAACTACTCTCTACTGATGAAGACCTACAAGATGTTAAAGGAGCCATTGTTTATTTAACTGAAATAGATGAACTACAAAATGACAATCCTGAATATAAATACTTGCAAGCCATGGCCGCGGCTAAAAAAGAAAATAGAGAGCTTACTAAAGCCGTTAGAGTTATTCGAGTAGCTATCAAGTTAGGAAAAAACTTAAATTGGGATGTTACTTCTTGGCAAGCGCAATTGAATTCATGGACTTCTGGAGGCAGCGTTTTTGTTCAAGATATTTAAAACAATAGAGTGACTATGCAGAGGGGATTGATAAAATATTCGATTATATGTTTTGTATTGAATCTGTCGAGAAAACCTCGTGACTGGCACCTGCAATATCAAGTAAGCTTTTAAAGAGCCTCTATTACTTTTTATAACTTCTGGTCCAATTAGCGATTAACTTAGCGTTTGGCGCATGTTCTCTCAAAGCTGGCACATAATAATTGATTAGATTGGCGTACACTTCAGTGCTCCATTTTATATACTGTTTTATTTAATTTGTTATTAAGTACTGATTGATTATGATAGTTATACTTGGTGTTTTGGTGTGGTTCCTTGTGGGAATGTTATTGCTATTACGTTGCTTAAGTAAAATCCCTAGTATAATTATTGTCCTCTTTGGAAGAGTATTTACCCTTAGACAATAAATACTTTATTTACAAAGAATAAAGTAATCAAACTATTGCTGAATAATTACCCATTGATATTGGCGGTTAGTATTCCAATTTAACCAAAAGATATTTAATCAATGAAAATGCCACGCTACCAAGTGTTAGAAAAACTTGTAAAGTATTAAATAATAATAGAAGTGTTATGAAATATTTATTTCTACTGTTCTTTTCATTACCTTGCTTTTTACTGCCTTTACAGGCAAGTGAAGAACTGTTTCATGCCGTACAGGTCAATAATAAACTTAATGTACTTTTTATTGGCGCTGATGATTTGAGAATGAACTTGGGGGCTTATGGTGACCAAACAGCAATCACCCCAAATATTGATGCGTTAGCGGCAGAAGGTGTTAGGTTTACAAAGGCTTATGTTCAGTTTGCCAGTTGCAATGCTTCACGAGCTTCTATGTTAACGGGTATGCGCCCAGATTCTATTAACGTTTATCGTTTAAATACCCATTTTAGAGAGACTGCGCCAGACGTTGTTACTTTACCTCAACATTTTAAAAATAATGGTTACCATACCGAGTCCATTGGTAAGATTTATCACAACTATGCAAATATACGCGATGAAAAATCTTGGTCTGTGCCCGCGCGTTTAGCTCAAGAATCACACTTTGATGATTATGTATTAGCAACGAGTATCAAGAAAGAAGCTAAAAAAGGCATAGCGGCTGAATCGGCCGAATATAAAGGTGATAAATATATTGATGATAAAATTACCAAGAATGCTATTCAAACAATTAACACGTTAAAAAATAGTAAAGAGCCCTTTTTTCTAGCGGTTGGTTTTATGAAACCTCATTCACCTTATAATGCGCCAAAAAAGTTTTGGGATCTTTATAAGCGTGAAGAAATAGCAGTACTTGGTCCTGATGAAGTCCCTAACAATGTACCCAAGCTTAATTGGTTTAATTATAAAGAAATAAGAAGTTTAACCGATTTACCTAAAAGAGGGGCATTTAGTAAAGAAACGGCGCAAAGACTTCGACATGGCTATTATGCCGCGACTAGCTATCTCGATGATAATTTAGGTAAAATAATACAAGCACTTAAAGACAATAATTTATATGAAAATACTATCATTGTGTTTTGGTCTGATCATGGTTATCACTTGGGGGAAAATAGTCATTGGACAAAAGCTACCGTGCGAGAGTTAGATACACGTGTGCCTTTGATTTTTCGTATTCCTGGACAAAAGGCATTCGTTTCAAATGCGTTAATTGAATATATAGATATCTATCCCACGCTAGCCGAACTCGTGAATTTATCATCGGCAAATAATATAGATGGCTTAAGTTTTAATAAGATATTTAATAAGCCTAGCTATAAACACAAACAAGTGGCGTTATCGCAAACTGCTCGCCCTTGGCCTAGCAATAAGCCAATAAAGCATATGGGGTATACCATTAGAACGGACTCATATCGCTATACACGTTGGTTAAAGATAAAAGAGAGCAAGGTGATAGCTGAAGAGTTATACCATACTGAAAATGATCCCTTAGAAAGACGAAATATCATCAAATCTGTGAATGAAGAAACATTGAATGAATTGCGCATATTACTTGATAAGCAATTATCCAAGCACAATTGAGGACGAATAAAATGATTTCTCACCCTGTACGATAAAACTCCTTCTTGAAAAACCTAATTTGTTTTCATGTATTGTTGTTGCCAACACCTTGTTAAGATTTTTAACTATTTCAATTTAAAAATAGTGAACTAGATTTTGATGTTGCAAAGGGTAACGTTTTCATCTGTTAATTTACCAACCCTTTGTGTTCTATATTGCTACTTGCTACTGTGTCGCTAATCCTATGTGTTTGTTGGCTTGTTTACGTTCACCTTAAAGTGGGGATAACGTTTTCATTATTTCTTGTTTTGTCGTTAGTAAATGAGTAATATGAAAAATAATACAAATCACAGATAGATGAATATGAAAAACAATTTGAAATACCTTTTAGCTTTGTTTGCCGTGTATTCACTGAGTATTCAAGCAACAAATAGTACGATTTCTTCATATAAGCAGACTAAAAAGCCTAACTTAATCGTTATATTAACTGATGACCAAGGCTATAAAGATGTAGGTTTTAATGGCAGCACGGACATTAAAACTCCTAACATTGATCGTATTGCCAACGAAGGCACCCGGTTTACTCATGGTTATGTTTCATATCCTGTTTGTGGGCCTAGCAGAGCAGGTCTTTTAACAGGACGTTATCAAGACAGGTTTGGGTTTGTTGGTAACCCAACCATCGATCCAACCGTTGATAATGCAGGCATTCCAAAAACAGAACGAAATATTGCCGAAGTGTTAAAACCGGCCGGATATACTTCAGGGATATTAGGTAAATGGCATATGGGAACGCATCCTGACTTGCACCCAAATAAACGTGGTTTTGATCATTTTTTTGGTTTTTTGTCAGGTGGACATCAGTACTTCGCTGAAGATTTAACCATAAATGACTTATCTCAAGTGACGAAAAAGTGGCAATGGTACCGCACCCGTTTATTAAGAAATACCACTCGTGTAGATACCACAAAATACCTTACCGATGAATTATCAAATGAAGCGGTAGACTTTATTAAACGTGAAAAAGACAATCCATTCTTTTTATATGTTGCATACAATGCTCCTCATACGCCATTACAAGCTAGCAAAAAATATTTAGATCGTTACTCTCATATTAAAAATAAAAAGCGTAAAACCTATGCTGCTATGGTTAGTGCGGTTGATGATGGTGTAGGGCAAATATTATTAACGTTAAAAGAGCAGGGTATTGATGATAATACAATCGTATTTTTCTTATCGGACAACGGTGGTGCTAAAAATAATGCTTCTGACAATGGCGAGCTTCGGGGTGGCAAAACAGATCCCTTCGAAGGTGGCGTTCGGGTTCCTTTTGCCGTGCGTTGGCCAAGTAAAATTCCTGCAGGCATTGATTATCACAAAGCGGTGAGCTCTTTAGATATTTTAGCCACTATTGTTGGCGAAGCAAAAGTTGATATTTCAAAGAATAAATCATTAGATGGCGTTAATCTAATCCCTTACTTAACCGGGGAGAATAAAGGCCAACCGCATGATGTTTTATTTTGGCGAAGTTTTGATACCGGATGGGCAGCATCATTGGCTAATAATTCTAAAATGATCAATACAAAGGGTAATGCCAAGTTATTTGATTTAAATGATGACATAGGGGAGCAGACAAATTTACTTAAGAAAAACAACGAACAAAATAAAAGCCAATATAAAAAGCAACGTATACAGTACGAACAGTGGAATGAAGAATTGCAAGATCCTGCCTTTCCTCGTTTAGGTAGTTGGGACTTTACTAATCAAAATACAACTAAACTTAAAAAAGAAAAACTAAATAAAATAGGTAAAGATGATGAAATTTAAACTATTAATATTACCTGCGCTTTTATCTTTAAGCTTATTAGCCTCGGCCAATCAACACTACTTCAATAAACTCGATGCTGATAATAATGGCAGCATTAATGTCGAGGAGTTTAAACAACAAAGCAAAGGTTGGATGGATAAAAAAGGCATTAAAGATGAAAATAAACGCGCCAAATATAATGAGAATGGTTTTAATAAAATTGATTCGAATAAGGACGGTAAAGTAACTTTTCAAGAATACGATACTTTTAGAAAAAATAAAAAGGCTAAATCTTGATATATATAGCTTTTAACAGAACTAAGTTTATTACTTAGTGACGTTTTCTTATCTGTTTTTAACGATCATTGAGTTTGAATTATGTTTTCATCAATTAAAGTATTACCAATAAAGTACGCAATATTAATCGGCGTTAGCCTTTCTCTTATATCAATATCAAGCCAAGCTCAAGATTATTATGTGAATAAGGAAGGTAATGATAGTAATGATGGTTACACTGAACAAAGTGCATTTAAAACTTTAGCTAAAGTTAATTCACTGTCACTTGCCGCAGGCGATAATATTTATCTAGCCTCAGGTCAAAAGTTTGTAGGAACAATTAAAATCGCCAATGAAGCCGGCACCTCAGAGCTACCAATATCTATCACGACCTACGGTGACAACAGTGAACGGGCGATTATTGATGCTAAAAATGAATTAGCAGGGATCAATATTCTTAACGCGAGCTACTTAAATATTAGCAATATCGAAATTCATGCAAATGGGGGGACAGCTAAAGAATATCGAACAGGCGCTAAAATGCGTTTAGGAGTATTAGTTGATATAAATGACAGCAGTGACAAAGAATATGGCCATATAATTTTCGATAATCTGTTTATCCATGATATTTACCACGAGAATGTTGGATTTGATGGAAGAGGAGATGATGTAAACACCAATAATGGTACTCAAGCCTACGGCTGGGGCGTGCGTCTTTATAACAATAATAACAACAATACTATATTAACCAATATCACTTTTCAAAACTCTGAAATTGCTGATGTCGCCCATACTGGATTTAAAACCACCTCGAACTCTCATCGTGACCTATTACAACGTCGGTGGGGTGGTATTTATAAAATAAACCTCAATAACAATTACCTTCATGATATCGGAGGTCCTGGCATTATGTTTGGTGGCGCTAATGACAGCTACGTTGGCCATAATCGTGTTCACCGAACCGGTAGTGGAAGTGATACACGTAAATGGAGTCGTGGAAGTGGCATGTGGCCATGGGGAAGTAGAGATTTATTGATTGAACATAATGAATTTACTGATGCTCAAGGACCTGCTGATTCAGCGGGTTTTCATATCGACTTTAATTGTACCAATGTCGTTATTCAGTATAACTTAAGTAAAAATAATGCTGGTGGTTTCATCGAAATTTTGGGTAATAATGAAAACAATAGCTATCGCTACAACGTGAGCGTTAACGATGGCTATCGTCAAAAAGGCATTAATGGCGCAAGCCATGACGGAAAAATATTTTGGTTAAGCGGTTATGTCGGGAAAAACAATTCACAAATTGCGCCTAAAAATAATTATATTTACAACAACACCGTTTATGTGAAAGGAGATCAATTAGCACAATTTGCCGTTCATAATGAAACTGATGGTTTAGTTGTCGCCAATAATATGTTCATCATCGCAGGAGCCAGCCGTCACATTGACCAAGATAGATATCATTTAGTTGATGGTGTAAATCCTACACAAGATATTGTTGTGAAAAATAACGTGTTCTTAAATGCGAGTAATTGGCCATCTACTTTGTTAGCAAAAAGCACTGAAGCTGTTATTGGAGATCCTTTATTTGCTAATCAAGGAGGTTTTGAAATTATTGATTATATGCCAACAAATAATGTGCTTATTGCTAACCAAGGTATTGAAATAGTAGCAATTGCAGATGACCCTATTGGTTTAGTACCCGGTTTAGTATTAAGCAAAGATATTTTAGGTCATTTAATTAATGGTAATGAGCATATTGGTGCAATATCTCCTTTTTATGGTTTGACTAAGCCCAGTGCAACATTTAGCGCTATTGTTTTAGATGAAACTTTTCAACAATCGCTAATTATCACTGTTAGCTTTAATACAAAGATTAGTGGGTTATCGCTTGATGATTTTACTTTGTTTAATGGGGTAATTACTAGCTTGATAAAGATTTCTGATACGCAATGGTCATTTTCTCTAATGCCTGATCAGTATGGTTTAACAACTGTTAAGCTAAATGCAGATACTGTTGTCGATGCTAACGATATTGGTAATTTAGCATCGGAATACTCAATTACATTTGAACAAGTAACAGATGAAAGTGATACAAAATCGCCTATTGTTATTATTTCAGGACCCCCAAGCTCTGTTACAACACAGGCGGATTTCTCCTTAACCTTTGATTTTGATGAAACGGTCATAGATTTTCAGCAAGCTGATTTAATTACTGAAAACAGCACATTAACAAGTTTTACAAAAATTAATGACAAACAATGGGTAGTAGGGGTTAAATCTATCTCCTATGGGACAGTTAGCATTATTTTACCTGACAGTGTTGTTTTTGATGTGGTCGCCAATGGCAATGAACAGGCTTCTTACTCAATAAACTATAATGTTTTTCCTAAGCAAACCGATAGTGAGGAGCCTGAAAAATCAGGTGGTAGTATATGGTTTCTAGGTTTTTTTATATTAATAATCAATTGGCGTAAACAAAATTAGATTTTTGTTATATTACCGTCGTTAATAAATGTCACATAGGTGATCGTTTCCAGTATTTAGTAATCGCCTCTGTTTGTTAGTTATGGTCGCTATCCGAAATCAATCGTTGAGCTAGCCTTTAGGTTATTGTTTTTTAATGGGATTTGTTGGTTTATTTCTCTGGTTTCTTATGCGTGTAAAGAAAAGGTAAACGTTTTCATTTTTTTGTTGTTTTAACCTAAAAAAAACATTAGTATGTTGAAACAATATATATTCAGAATGATAATAATGCGATATCCACTATTAAAAGTTGTTTTTTCTTTGTTGTTTATTGCTAGCTCAAGTGCCAGCGCAACAAAGCTTAGTGATGCCACTAATACATCAGTAAAAAAACCTAACTTGATTATTATTTTAACCGATGATCAAGGTTATGCTGATGTAGGTTTTAATGGTAGCAAAGATATCAGAACTCCCCATATTGATAGTATCGCCAAGGAAGGCACCCGATTTACCAATGGTTATGTCACCTTTTCTGTTTGTGGTCCATCTCGTGCTGGCTTATTAACAGGTAGGTACCAAGACCGGTTTGGCTTTAACTTCAATCCAACCATGGATCCCACTGTGCCTCAAAATGGTATACCCACAAGTGAGAAAAACATAGCTGAAGTACTTGAACCTGCAGGGTATACCAGTGCAATTATCGGCAAGTGGCATATGGGCACTCATCCAGATTTACATCCCAATAAACGTGGTTTTGATTATTTTTATGGTTTTTTAACTGGTGGTCACCGCTACTTCCCTGAAGAGCTAACACTAAATGACTTAAGCGAGGTCAAACATAAATTTGATTGGTATAAAACAAGACTACTAAAGAATGACAAGCGAGTTGATACCGATGAATACTTAACCGACGAACTGTCAAATGAAGCGGTTGATTTCATTAAGCGTGAAAAAGATAACCCTTTCTTTTTATATCTGGCTTATAACGCACCGCACGCACCAGTCCAAGCAAGTCAAGAATACCTAGATCGTAATCACCATATAAAAAATACCAAGCGACGTACATATGCTGCAATGGTAACCGCTGTCGACGATGGCGTTGGTCGAGTATTAGCAACCTTAAAAGAGCAGGGCATCGATGAGAATACTTTAGTGGTATTTCTGTCAGACAATGGCGGCGCAAAAAGTAATGGCTCAGATAATGGCGAGTTACGTGGTCATAAAAACTTGTTATTTGAAGGCGGTATAAGAGTGCCATTTGCTGCTCGTTGGCCAAAGTCTATACCTGCTGGGGTTGATTATAATAAGCCCGTAAGTTCATTAGACATTATGGCGACGATCGTTGGTCAAGCGAATGTAGATATTAGCCAAAACAAGCCACTTGATGGTGTTGACTTAATTCCTTTTATTACTCATCAAGATCAGGGCAGCCCACATGATGTTTTATTTTGGCGTCATGTAAAATCTAATTCATACGCCATTCGTCGCGGTAAAGATAAAATTGTTAAAACAGCTAAAGAAACTCATTTATTTGATATAGAAAAAGATCATGTTGAAACGAACAATTTATTGCCTAACGCACAATCTAGCTATGACGTATTAGATGAAAGCTATCAACTATGGCAAAAAGACTTAAAAGATGCTGCATTTCCGGGTCTAAATGACTGGTTGCTCTCTAAACCAAACGATAAAAAGAAGAAAAGAAAAAATAAGGCGAAAAACAAATGATTAAATCAGGCAAGTTTATAACTAGTGTCATTACGACAGCATTACTTGTTGGCTGTAGCCAACAAGCTGTGGAACAAACAGTTGTAGAGCAACAAAAAGTGGCTAGCGCTAACCATGAAAATAAAAAGCAACCTAATGTGGTTATTTTTTATATTGATGATCTTGGTTACGGTGACCTAAGTAGTTATGGGGCTAAAGGGGTTAAAACACCTGAAATTGACCGTATTGCTAATAACGGTATTCGTTTTACCGATGGACATTCTTCAGCAGCAACTTGTACGCCTTCTCGTTATTCACTATTAACGGGGGAGCATGGCTTTAGAAACAAAGCCAAAATTTTAAAAGGCGATGCGCCAGCGTTAATTCAACCAGGTAAACCTACTTTAGCTTCCATGTTTAAAAAGGCGGGTTACACCACGGGGGTTGTTGGTAAATGGCATCTTGGCTTAGGTGATGGCAATCTTGATTGGAATAAAGATATTAAACCAGGGCCGTTAGAAATTGGTTTTGATTACAGCTTTTTACTACCGGCAACCGGTGATCGCGTGCCTACTGTTTATGTTGAAAATCATAACATTGTTAACTTAGATAAAAACGACCCTATTACAGTAAGCTATAAAGGCAAGGTAGGTAACATGCCAACCGGCTATGAAAACCCTGAGTTATTACGTTTTGTTGCCGATAAACAACACAATGAAACCATAGTTAACGGTGTTAGCCGCATTGGTCATATGTCAGGTGGTAAATCAGCTCATTGGGTTGATGAAGATTTCGCCACCGTATTTACTGATAAAGCGATTGATTTTATTCGAGAAAACCAAAAAAAGCCGTTTTTCTTATTTAAGTCTTATCACGATATTCATGTGCCAAGACTGCCAAACGATAGGTTTAAAGACAAAAGTACTATGGGTGTTCGTGGACAAGCTATTGCCCAAATGGATTGGATGACCGGTCGTGTTATTAAAGAAATTGAAAAATTAGGACTTGCTGAAAATACCTTAATTATTTTCACCAGTGATAATGGCCCCGTGTTATTCGATGGTTACTTTGATAGTGCCATTGAATTACTCGGTGATCACAAACCTGGCGGGCCATTTAGTGGTGGTAAATACAGTCGTTTAGAAGCAGGTACCCGCGTACCAACGATTGCTTACTGGCCTGGTACTATTAAACCTCAAGTCAATGATGCCCTTGTTTCTCAAATGGATATTTATAAATCGATTGCTAAGTTGATTGGTGTTGAAGTTAGCGAAAATGAAGCGGTTGACAGTATTGAACAGTTATCTGTTTGGTTAGGTGAAACTGACCAAGGACGAGTTGATTTACTTGAAGAGTCGTTAGGCAATGTTGCCCTGCGTCATAATAATTATAAATTTATCCCTACCAGCAAACAGAACCCTAATTTCATTAAATCGAAAAAAATTCGTGGTGGTTATGAACGTGTGGATCAGCTGTACGACCTAAGTGTTGATGCGGGTGAAAATAATAATATTGCCAAACAAAATCCTGATTTAGTGAAGCAGCTTAAAGCGCGCACTAATGAAATAGTCAAAGGCAGATACTAAGGTCATATGATGATATTAAAACCTCTTGTAAAAGGGGCTGTTTTCAGCCTCCTTTCTGTGACTCTAGGCTTAACTTCAGCTTTTGCGAGTGATACACAAAAGCCAAACTTTGTCATTATTTTAGCCGATGATTTAGGTTACGGAGATGTTGGTTTTACTGGCAGCACTGAAATAAAAACACCACATATTGATGCGTTAGCAAAAAATGGTGTTATTTTTGAGCAAGGTTATGTTTCAGCGCCGGTATGTGGGCCTTCTCGTGCTGGTTTAATCACAGGTCGTAATCAAGTGAACTTTGGTTTTGATAACAACAATGTTAACCCTGGGCCTCAATATAATCGCGAATATTTTGGTTTACCCATCACAGAAAAAACCATTGCTGACCGTTTAGCTGAACAAGGTTATGTTAATGGTTTAGTAGGGAAGTGGCACTTAGGTGATGAAGTACATTTTCAAGCAGAAAATCGGGGTTTTGACGAAGTTTGGACCTACCCTTATGGAGGTCACGATTACTTTAGAGTCGACCCAAAAAGCAAAGAGAAGTATTTACAGCCTTTAATGAGTAATTACAAAACACCTGAGCCTATTACATATATAACCGACGATACTGGTAATGAAAGCGCTGAATTTATACGTCGTAATAAAGAGAAACCTTTCTTTTTATATGCCTCTTTCAATGCGCCGCATGCTCCACTTCAAGCTCCTCAACAAGATATTGAGTTATATAGTCATATTAAAAGAGAAGATCGTCGTATTTACGCGGCGATGATCCATCGCTTAGATATTAATGTCGGTAAAATTATAGCTGAGCTAAAAGCCAATGATCTTTATGAAAATACTGTCGTTGTTTTTTTAAGTGATAATGGCGGACCGGGTACTGGCAAGAAATCTAGAACAGTGAACGCACCATTTCGTGGTTCAAAGGGGATTTTACTAGAAGGTGGGATTCATGTGCCTTTTATTATGTCTTGGCCAAATAGAATTAAACCGGGCACCCGATATGAAAACCCCGTTACAACATTGGATTTAACACCTACTTTTGTTGCTTTAGCTGGTGGGCAAATAACCAAGAAAGATAAAATCGATGGTCACAATATTTTACCTTATATAACAGGCGAAAAAGCGGGTGATCCAAACCATGAGATGAAATGGCGCTTTACCGTTAGTGCCAGTATTCGCGATGGTGATTGGAAATTAATCCGTCTTCCAGATCGCTTGCCGTTACTTTATAACGTGAAAGATGATCTTGCCGAGCTAAACGATGTTGCAGCTCAACATCCTAAACGAGTTGTTAAAATGTTAAAAGCTCTGGGACAGTGGGATGTATCAACACCTCAACACCTTTATATGGAAGGCGCTAAATATAAAAAAATACAGTTGAAAAGTTATGACGCTGAGTATCGTATAACCCAGCCAATTTCTCATTAAATCAAATAATAACCACACAACTGAATAATTAAAGAAGAGTATAAAAGTGAATAAATCAACATTTTTAAAAGCAAAGCTGGTCAGTGTATTTATTGCTATGGCTTTTTCAGTGAACCTGTTTGCTGAGCCGTTGGCAGATGATAAAGCTAAAAAGCCAAATATCGTCTTTATAGCTATTGATGACATGAATGATTGGGTCGGTTATATGGGGGGACATCCTCAAACGATGACTCCTAACATGGATGAGCTAGCAAATGATGGTGTAGCATTTATGAACGCCCATAGTGTTGCGCCTGGCTGCTCACCAAGCAGAAATGCCTTACTTTATGGAGTAGAGCCATACAAGTCTGGTTTATATCCTTTTTATGAACATGATCTTCATAAACAGCTTAAACAAAAATACACTAGCTTACCTACATTATTGAAAAATAACGGCTATAACACTTATGGTTCGGGTAAGATTCACCATGGTAAAGAATATGGTGAGGTTGAATGGACGGATTATTTAGATGCTGATCACAAACCTAGAGCGTTTGCCAAAGATAAAGGTTTTTCTACAAACAAAAAAAATTCATTCAGGCCAACAACTAACCCATACGAAGAGATGTTTGATCATCAAGTAGCGTCATACGGTATTGATGTCATTAAAAACAAACAAAAAAATGATAAGCCATACTTTGCTGCAATTGGCTTGGTAAAGCCCCATTTACCTTTCGATTGTCCGGTAGAATTTTATGATGCTTTACCAGAAAATATTACTCCGCCACCTTTATTAGCAAGTGATCTAAACGATATTGGTAAAGAAGGTAATAGCATGCGCCGAGCAGGCGATGATAAAAAGTTTACCGCGAAGAACCAGTGGGGTGATGTGAGAAAAGCGTATTTATCATGTATCGCTTGGGCTGATTATAATGTCGGCAGAGTATTAGAAGCGGTTAAAAATAGCCCTGAAGCTGATAACACCATTGTTATTTTATGGTCAGATCACGGATATCACTTAGGTGAAAAGAAGTCTTTCAAAAAATTCACCTTATGGGAAGAAGCAAATCGAGTGCCATTTATAATTCATGATAGACGTGAAAAATCCGCTGCAAAAGATCGTAAAGTAACACAAGCTGTCACACTAATTAATGTTTATAGAACGTTAGCTGAAATGGCAGGTTTAGACGTACCTGAATATGTTGATGGTTTCAGTTTAGTGCCACAACTTAATAATCAATCAACACCTGTTGCAGCTCCTGCCATTATGAGTTGGGGGCGTGGTAATTACTCGGTCAGAACCAAAGATTGGCGTTTAATTCAGTACTTCGATGGTTTCCAAGAATTATACGACCATGAAAATGATCCTAACGAGTGGCATAACCTTGCTAAGCTTCCTAAATATCAGGATAAGCTTAATGAGTTAGCTGATATGTTACCTAAAACAGAAACACCAACGGTAGAAGAGTATATTTCACAATGGAGCATATTTGGTGCAGATACTAAGCGCTTGAAAAAATCGGTTAAAAATTCTGATAAAGCTACTAACAAAGCTAAGAAAAAAGCTAAGAAAAAATCAGCAAGGAATAATGGCTGAATATAGTTTATCTACTGATTGATAATGTTTACGGTTTGGCGCTTTAGAAAAATTGTTTGGGTAAAAATATGAATTGTTTCTATAAAATAACTAAATTCGTTTTAATTGGTGTTTTTATGACAACGATGGTGGCTTGCTCAGAAAAGCCTGTAATAGCGTTCGAAAACAAAGGCAACCCGTTAATTCGTCATATTTTTACAGCAGATCCTTCTGCTCGCGTATTCGGCGATAAACTCTATTTATACACGTCACACGATAGGGATGACAGTGACCTTGATGCTCATTTTGATATGACTGATTGGCACGTATTTTCAACAAGTGACCTTGAACATTGGCTTGACCATGGTGCGTTCTTTAGTTTGGAGGATATATCTTGGGCTACTAAGCAAGCTTGGGCACCTGACGCAATAAATCGTAATGATAAATATTATTTTTATTATCCTGTTGAGCAGGCCAAGATTGGTGTTGCAGTGAGTGATTCCCCAACAAGTGGCTTTGTTGATCCATTAGGTAAACCACTGATTGATAAAACAGGGAACGAAAATATTGTCGGTAATGAACCTATAGATCCCGCAATATTGATAGACGATGATGGTCAAGCTTATATGTATTTTGGTTGTCGTAACGCCAGAGTAGTCAAGCTTAAAAGCAATATGATCGAACTTGATGGTGAAATACATGCTATTCAGATCAATGGCATTGAGCAGTTTACTGAAAAAAACGGCGGAGGTTGGTATGGCGAAGGTCCTTGGGTATTTAAACGTGGTGATTATTATTATTACATGTACTCAAATGGTTGGGAAAAAAACACCACTTTAGTTTATGCCATATCAACTCAGGCGCAAGGTCCATTTGAGTATATCGGTGAAGTTATGACACCTGTTGGGGCGGGCACCAGCCATGGTTCTATTACAGAGTTTAACGGTAAGTGGTACGTGTTTTATCACAGTACAATGTTATCAAATCAAGGTAAACAACGCTCAGTTCATTTTGATGAGATTTTCTTTGATGAAGACGGAAAAATTATCCCCTTAACATATAAACCTTAATCTTTATATTACGAATTTAACGTGTTTACGCACAGTACTCATTAGTGTTTTCAGACGCTAAAGACCCGGTAATTGGGATTTATAACAGGCAATAATAGAGGATTACCGAAGAGTGGGGGTTCAATCACCAATTGAGCAACGTCCTAATGCTCGCTCTTTATTTACATCAAATAATGATAATAATACTGATAGCGAAGTAGGACGCACAAAGGAATTGATGCAGATTATCCTAATGTATTAATGATACCCGGGATGATAAATAAGGCGGAAGAAGTCATATTTTCGAAGACCATAAAAGGAATTTAAATTTCCATTATATATTCAAATGATGAACTTGAAATAGAAACCCTTGATGCTGGAACTGATGGCCTACATGAAGTGATTAAAGTTAACTTTTAATAACAGAACAAATTGGAGAATCGATGAGTAACTTATTTAAAATAATTTTAATCGGCTTTATTTGCACAAGTTGCTCATTATTGCCATCACCAACGCCCTTATCTATTCAAGCTGATATTCAAACAGCAGAGTGGTCTAAAAAGTGGTGGATGCCAAGACATGAAGAAAAATTAGCTAAAAAAAAAGAAATTGGTAACGTTGGTTTAGTTTTTCTAGGCGACTCAATTACTCATGCGTGGGATAACAAAGGGAAAGCAGAGTGGCAAGAGTATTATAGTAAACACAATGCATTGAATATAGGTTTTAGCGGTGACAGAACTGAAAACGTGTTGTGGCGCATAGATCATGGCGCTGTTGATGACATAGATCCTAAATTATTGGTTTTAATGATAGGTACTAACAACACAGGACATAGACAAGATAAGCCTGCAGATACCGCTTTAGGTATTAAAACGATACTTTCAAATCTTGAAGATAAGTTACCGAATACTAAAGTCTTGTTGCTAGCTATTTTCCCACGTGGGGCAACTAAAGCTGATCCGCTGAGAAAAATTAATGATGATATAAATAACATCATTAAAAACTTTGATAACGGAGACAGTGTTCATTATCTCGATATTAATCATATATTCCTTGATGCAAGCGGTGATTTAAGTAAAACGGTCATGAATGATTTGCTGCACCCTAACAGAAATCAGTATAAAAGGTGGGCAGAAGTTATGGATCCAAAAATTTCGGCATTAATGAAATAAATAAAAGTATGATTTCAAAAAATTACAGTACAGGCAAGATATTATCGTATGTAACTAATGGTTGCCGTTATATTCATAAATTATTAAAGAGCAAAAAATAATGACTAAAAATCTATTACTCACTTTATTACCGATTGCATTAACGGTGACATTATTAAGTGCATGTGGCACAAAAGAAACTGTTCAAGTACCCAAGGGTGATAAAAAACCCAATGTAGTCATTTTTTATGTTGATGACCTTGGTTATGGTGACCTCAGCAGCTATGGCATGACGGCAGCTCAAACGCCAAATGTAGATGAGCTAGCAAAAGAAGGCATTCGTTTTACTGATGCTCATAGTTCAGCGGCTACTTGTACGCCTTCTCGATATTCGCTATTAACGGGGCAGTATGCATTTAGAAATAATGCCGCCATTTTACCTGGGGATGCACCACTTATTATTGACCATACTAAACCAACACTACCAAAAATGTTTAAACGAGCTGGATATAAGACGGCAGTAGTAGGAAAATGGCATTTAGGTTTAGGTGATGGTTTTGTTGATTGGAATAAAGCGGTAAAACCTGGGCCTCTAGAACTAGGTTTTGATTACAGTTTTTTAATGCCTGCAACAGGTGACAGAGTACCTACAGTATATTTAGAGAACCGTCATGTTGTTAATTTAAACACCAATAATCCAATTACTATCAGTTATAAAGAGCGAATAGGAAAACGTCCCGTCGGCACTGAAAGTCCAGAATTATTAAAGCAAAAGGCTGATTTACAGCACAGCGCCACCATAGTGAACGGTATTAGCCGTATTGGCTGGATGGCGGGTGGCCAAAAGGCCGAATGGAAAGATGAAGACTTTCCTTTTGTATTTACAGATAAAGCCATCGATTTTATTCAATCAGTAAAAAATGAACCCTTCATGCTGTTTTTCCCATTTCATGACATTCATGTACCACGAGTACCTCACAAAATGTTCGCTGGTAAATCAGGTATGGGACCACGTGGCGATGCTATTTTACAAATGGATTGGATGACAGGTCGTATAGTTGATGAATTAAAAAAACAGGGAATATATGACAACACACTGATTATATTTTCGAGTGATAATGGTCCGGTAATGGATGACGGTTATGCCGATTTTGCTGAAGAAATGCGCGGAGAACATGACCCTGCAGGTGGCTATCGCGGCGGTAAATACAGCGCCTATGAAGCAGGAACCCGAGTTCCAATGATTGTAACCTATCCAAACGGCCTTAAAAATACAGGTGATAGTAGCGCATTAATTAGTCATATTGATTTGTACAAGTCTTTGGCTAAATTTACCGGAGTTGAGCTCGCTCAAGGTGAAGCGGTTGATAGTGAAAATATGTTACCCGCTTTATTAGATTCAAAAGCATCAGGTAGAGGTGAAATGTTGGAGGAGTCTTTTACTTTGGCATTACGTAGCGGTAATTGGAAATATGTTGCTCCTTTTACAGGAACAACACCTGATTGGCTAGCCAATAAAACCGCAATAGAAAATGGTTTACAAACGACTCCTCAATTATTTGATATTACAAAGGATTGGCAAGAACAAGTAAATTTAGCAACTGAATATCCTGAAGTGGTTGAGCGTTTACAGCAACGTATTGAAGCAATTAAGAAATTGAATTAGCTGATATTGAATTACCCGAGTCATTGAATTAAATAGTATTTCTCTGAATGAAAGGACCTTAATTAAATGAATGAAAGATTAAGCCAAAACCGAGTTTTAACCGCTATTGTGGTTTTATTTTTAAGCGTTTCTTCTGCGTTTATTGTACAGGCTGCAGAAAAATTGGCGCATTTGATTCCAGGGAAGGTTTGGCAAGATAACAACGGAAAACATATCAACGCCCATGGTGGCGGTGTTTTGCATCACAAAGGTAAATACTATTGGTTTGGTGAGCATAAAATTTCAGGCGAAGAAGGCAATAAAGCTCATGTCGGTGTGCATGTTTATAGCTCTGATAATTTGGTTGATTGGAAGGATGCAGGTATTGCACTCAAGGTATCTGATGATCCTAATAGTGATATTGTTAAAGGTTCTATTATCGAACGGCCCAAAGTACTCTTCAATGAAGAAACAGGGAAGTTCGTGATGTGGTTTCATTTAGAATTGAAAGACCAAGCTTATAAGGCAGCTCGCACCGGTGTCGCTGTTGCCGATAAACCAACCGGTCCTTATCGTTTCCTTAAAAGCGTACGCCCTAATGCTAATCACTTGCCAATGAATATAACGGCAAAAGAAAAGCAAGCATTTCGGCTAATGCAACAAGGTAAAAACTTGCCTACAAAGTTAAAAGACAACATCATTGGCTTATATTCTTTAACAGTTTTTTCACGAGACTTTGAATATGGTCAAATGGCTCGAGATATGACTTTGTTTAAAGATAATGATGGTAAAGCTTATCAACTGTATGCTTCTGAAGAAAATCAAACCTTGCATATATCACTACTTACCAACGACTATTTATCGCACTCTGGACAATTTATTAGAATGTATTCAGGTGGAAAAGATGAAGCTCCTGCAATAGCCTATCGAGCTGGTCAATATCACCTACTGACTTCTGGCCTAACGGGTTGGCGTCCTAATCCTGCCAAGCAATACACCTCAACGCATATTTTTGGTCCTTGGAAAAAACTTAAAAATCCAACCAATGGTGTAAATCCAAATAATGGTTTGGGTTCTGATAAAACATTTGGCGGTCAAAGTACTTTTCTATTAGAACGGCAAGATAAACCGGGGAGTTTTATTGCGATGTTTGATATGTGGCGACCTAAAAATGCAATTGATGGTCGTTACATATGGCTACCTGTTGAATTTATTGATGGTGGTATGCGAATAACCTGGCAAGACTCGTGGCAACTCAGTGATTTTAAATGATTTTTGAAATTGTAACTATCGTATTAATAAAAAGAAGGATTTATCAATAAAATGAACAGTTTAGGATATTGGAGAGTAGGGCTTATATTGTTATTGAATGTTTTACTTTGGTCACCAGCCTTATTTGCACAAGATTATTATGTTGATAGCCTTAATGGTAAAGATAAAAACAAGGGATCTAAGGAGAAACCTTTTGCTTCCCTAGCAAAAATAAATGCCATTGTTCTGAAACCCGGAGATAAAATCTTCTTAAAAGCTGGAGATACCTTTAACGGCACTTTGAGAGTACTAAATGAATCAGGCAGTGCTCAACAGCCCATAACTATCTCAACGTTTGGTGGCAAGTTAGAAGACAATAAGCTACGTGCTCATATCAATGCTTCAGGAGAACTTGCAGGTATTGAAATTAAAAATAGTAGTTATATAAATGTTAGCAATATCGATATTGAGGCCAATGGCGGTAAAACTCAAAAACTTCACGATAGAAAAGTTGCTGAAGCTATGAGGGTTGGGGTATTAATCTATATTGATAAAAAATCTAATCAAGAGTTTGGTCATATTACCTTAGATAATTTAAACATTCATGATATTTACTATTACAACTTTGGTGATATAGATCGTGCTGGCGATGTAAATACACAAAATGGCACACAAGCCTATGGCTATGGTATTCGTTTGTTTAATCGGAGCAGTGGTGCAAAAACTTTTTTGACAGACATTACCATTAAAAACAGTGAAATATATGATATTGCCCACACGGGTATTAAAGCAACGGCAAACAACCCTAGAATTCAAACATCCCCCTATCCAATTTTAAAGAAACTCATTAAGAATATTACGTTGGAAAACAACTTTCTGCATGATATTGGAGGTCCTGGTATTATGTTTTCCGGCGTTGATGGAAGTTTAGTGAGCCATAATAAAACTGATCGCACAGGCAGTAGTCGAGATTTCGATACTGGAAGGTACGATGCACGTAAATGGGGGCGGGGTAGTGGTATGTGGACATGGAACGCTAACGATGTATTGGTTGAATATAATGAGTTTAAGAATGCGGTTGGGCCTGCGGATTCAGCTGGATTTCATATTGACTTTCATTGTTCTAATATCGTTATTCAGTACAATCTAAGTATGAATAACGAAGGTGCTTTTATTGAGATTTTGGGTAATAACCGAAATAATAGTTATCGCTACAATGTCAGTATCAACGATGGATATCGAGTAAAAGGTGATATGAGCCGTCCATATGGAAAAGCCACTCATGATGGTAAAACCCTATGGCTTAGTGGTTTTGTTGGCATGAGAGGTAGGAAAGTTAACCCTAATATAGCGCCGGTAAACAACTATATCTATAATAATACTGTTTATGTAGATCATGTTGCTCAACTTGCTGCACATCAGTATACCAATGGTGCTGTTATAGCCAACAACATTTTCTATTTTAAAAAGGGCAGTTATTACTTGCCTCAAAAAAGATATCAATTAGTTAACGGTAAAAATCCAAGTAAACATCTGAATATGACTAATAATTTATTTTTAACAGATAAAGATTGGCCTGTGGTCGGTGTTATGGATAATAAAGCTGCCATTATTGGCGATCCGTTATTTGCTAATGGTGGTGGCAAAACTATCATTGATTACCTGCCGACAAATAGTCACTTAGTCACTAACAAAGGTATAGAAATATTACCACTTCCAAACAGCAATGGCCTAAGAGGCAATAATCGCAGTGGAGGCTTAATTGTTACCAAAGACATTTTGGGCAAAAATCTTAATGGGAAAATTCACTTGGGTGCCATTGCGCCTAATGTGAAAATAGCCGCGACTTCTAATTCAATTCTTTAATAATGTAATTATACCAATTCCATTAAGTTTTTGAGCTTATTGTGCGCAGGAAAAATATTACAGGCAAGGCAGTTGATTGATTCATAGCTGGCTATGAGGATTGATAGCAACGCAGCTTTGAAAATTTTAACCAGTACAAGTGAGTAATAACTTATTGGGGTTGGTATTGCTTTCCTATTGTAAAATGATTGCGATAATATTTTAATTTCAGATATGAGTTCTAGCAATTCATGGATATTGTACAAAGCTTTTAGTCAAAGAAATAATACCGTTACAATTTCGTTATCTGTTAGGCCACCTCTATACTGTGAATTTACACTAAATAGCACCTCAGTTAAGTTTTACTCGTTATATAAGATTGTGTCCCTAGAGCAGGCGTAGGAAGTTCTCGGAACAGACCCCTTTGTTATGGCTTAGATGTTAAATATTAAATTAGCTTTTTGTCATCGCTCATTCGTTTCTCATTGACAAAAAAAAACGGTGTCACAACTTATGTTGTGACACCGTTTTATCAGTATATGCTAAACATTAAAATCTAGCGCAAATACCTACAATATAAAGACTTTCAGTCTATTGAATACGATATAGTCATTTTTCTACGTATTCTATCATTCAACATGTCGAATTGGTTTGTATTTGTTATTTATGCAGTAATTTAAATTTGGCCACCTATACGCTATCTGTACTTAAAACAATAATGTAGAAGCAGCCTAATTAAATATTCGTTATGCATTAGAAGCGATATACAAGCCCTAAGTTATAACGAGTACCAGAGTTAGAAACAAAGTTCGTTAATTCCTCATACTTCAAGTAACGCTCTGTAGTTGAATCGGTTAAATTTACCGCCGAAAAGTTAACTTTCAAATGGTCATTAATTGTATAGTTCGCTGAGAAATCTAATTGCCCTCTCGCTTTTGTCATTTCAGGAAGTGACACAGGAGATCCCCACCCTAACGAAGTAGTTGCTCTTCGAACAAAATCATCTCGCCATGAATAAGCAAAACGGAAACTTAATTTATTATCATCATAATAAGCAGATAAGTTATAGCTCTTTTCAGATAAATTAGGACGTGTTACTTCATCCCCTTCAGCATCCATTAAGTCACTATCTTCAGTAGTATAAGTATAATTTGCTCCAACACCTGTATGTGAAAACAACCCGTCAAGATGATCAAAGCTATGTTGTATGCTCAGTTCATATCCCTTTATTTTTGTACCAGGGAAATTATCTGGCTGTTTTGTTAAGTAAAGTTCGCCAGCAATATCAACATCTTTTGCAATAGGGTTCATTGCAATAAGTGAATCTAAATCTTTATAGAAAATGGCAGCAGAAAACATACTGCTGTCAGAGTAATACCATTCGTATGACAAATCTAAATTAGAAGCTTTTACCGGCACAAGGTCTGGATTACCCATTGTCGCCGTACCGTTATAACCCTCAACGTTATCATTTACACTTAGTTTTACCCCTGGAGATAATTGTCCTAACCCCGGGCGTTGAATAGCTTTATAGGCAGCAAAACGTAAGATCATTTCATCATTTAATGCCAAATTTAAATTCATACTAGGTAAAAGCTCTTGGTAATCACCACCAAAAGTAACATTTTTATAAGAAATAGGTTTTACACCCGGATTTGCATCAACTATTCCTGCAGAACTTGTACTGGTGTCGATATAACGAACACCCAAGTTACCATAAAATCCTAAACCAGCTATTTCGGTTAGAAAATCTGTTTGTACATATAAAGCACTGGTCTCTTCTTCAACCGAGTAAGTCATTTCTGGGCGTTCATAATAACCGGCACCACGCGTTTCACTGTAGGCTTTAATGTCATGCATGCCAAAATATTCTGTAAAGAAATCACTATCACAATCAGTTGTAGGCCATGTATTTGGCATATTACCACCGTGATCTATGTCAATAGTTCGTGTGGTAAGACATTGTTGTAAATCTGATGCTATTTGTATATTTTCATCAGTGGTATTTTCATCAGGATTAACATAAATATCACGTATATCAAATGCTTCATTTAAACCATCAGTGACTTTTGTATTTTTTTGGCTTTGACTTTGCCAAGCGGTACGACTAAATTCTTTGGTTGAATAACGAACACCGGCTTTGATTTCGGTGAAAAAATCACCATTTAATTCATAAGTTAAGTCAAACTGAAGTGAACCGTTTTCGTTGTCTGAATCATCCGCATTACGTTGCATGGTGAAATATTTCAAATTAGGATGAGACATATCAGTTATGTCAATTGCATTGAGTTCATCAATTGATGAAGGGCCACCGTCATAAAAAGGTGAGTCATAAAAAGTAATAGAAGGAACTAAGGAATCAGCATAGTTGAAATCGATGATACCAATATTGTCATTTGCGCTTATTAGACCTTTCCCTGTGTAGTCATAGGCCATACTTAAGTTTGAATGTGTAGATCTACCTGTACCTCTACCACCATTCGCTACAAAAGCTAAATGTAAATTATCGGTTACTTGATAATCAGCACCAAGTGTTAGGACATGAGAATCACGCAACTTTTTTCTAACAGAAGGTGAGCCACCTAATCGTAAGTTAGCACCACCAATCAGACCTTTATCTAACACGTAGTTACCATTACCTATAGGACTAAAGGTTGGATTACTATCAGCTAAGATGTATGAACGGCCGGCATTGATTTGTGCATTAACTTGAGAGCCACTTTCATCCTGTTCACTTTCGTTATAAGTGTAATCAAGGTATAAATTTAACTCATCATTGGGTTGCCATTGAAAACTGGTATTAATTGAATTTCTTTGTGATTCAGTATGACGGCTAAAACTACGAAAAAGTGCCGGCATATAAAAAACGTCATTTTCATCGGCTACGCCATCACCATTGACATCGATATTGGAAGCATATTGGAAAGGTCCATCAGCTTTAAAAGGATTTACATTGTTATTACCTGAAGTGGTCGTTACCCCCGTTTTATACAACCAGCCCCCTGTAGCTCCATCATAATCTGCAGCGCCATACGCATCGGTATGAGAGACAATATTTTGAATGCCACCGTTAACAATAAGACCAAAATCACCATAGTCAGTATTTCGAAAGTTTTTAGCAAAGAACATGTTTAAATCAGGTGTTACTTTATCTGGCAATTCTGCATACTTAGTTTTTGCAGTAATCGTTGCTAGTTGATCTTTTTGAATATTAAGTGGGCGACGTGTTTTTAAATTGATTGAACCACCTAGCGAGCCTTCTATGCGCTCAGCCTTTGGTGTTTTCAGTACTTCAATTCCTGAAAATAACTCTGAAGGTAAATCCTGAAAATTGATATTACGATCACCACTACTACCAGAGGCTGATTGACCATTAATTTCAACGTTGTTGTCTGATATTCCTCGAATTTGAATCGATTCACCTTCACCATCAGAAGTACGAGACATTTGAACACCAGTGATACGTTGCAATGACTCAGCAATGTTAGTATCAGGTAATTGGCCGATATCTTCTGCTGAAATACTGTCCATAATTTCTTGAGAAAAACGTTTGTCATTCATTGATTGTTTTATACTACCTCTAATACCAGAAACAGTAATAATTTCGACTTCTTCTTCCGCTTTCGTTTTCTTAGTTTCTTCCGCAGCTAAAACAGGAAATGTCAAAGCACTTGTACCCAAAGCCAGCAAACAGGCTTTAGTTAAATTTGAGAGGTTGAACTTTCTATTTATAATCATTTTATATTCCCCGATTTCATTATTCTTACATTTATCTTTTTTAGTTATCTTTTTTAGTAAAGCCGCGAATAGTTAATTTAGAGCTTCGCCATTTATACATGAAATAGACACCCCAGATATTCTTTGCTAAAGCACAAAATATCCTGTCTATCATTAAGACGATTAAAGATTGATTTTCCGCCATTAAATAATAAAAAATGAATGATAGAAAATAAAATAGTGTAAAAAGATAAGGTTATCAGTCAGTTGGTAAGGTGGTGAAGTGGAGGTTGTCGAGTTTATGAAATGGTTTTGTAGTTGTAATTTCCTAATAGCGACCGATTATCGCCAAACGATAACGAACACCTGAGTCAGAAATATAGTTTGTTAATTCTTGGTATTTTAGGTAACGCTCAGTTATTGATTCATTTAAATTAACGGCCGAAAAATTAACTTTTAGATGATTATTGATTTTATAGTTTGCTGAAAAGTCTAATTGTCCTCTCGCTTTTTCTATCTCTGGAAGCAAATATGGCGACCCAAATCCTAACACGACATTTTCTCTACGAACAAAATCATCACGCCAAGCATATGCTAAACGTAAGCTTAAACTGCCATCATCATAATAAGTTGAAACATTGTAGCTGTACTTAGACAAATCTTTACGTTTAATTTGATCGCCTTCTTGATCAAATAATTCACTATTTTCAGTGGTATAAGTATAATTTACACCTACGCCAGTATGCGAAAACAGACCATCAAGGTGATCAAAACTATGTTGTAAACTAAGTTCATAGCCTTTTATTTTAGTGCCTGATAAATTCACTGGTTGAGTTGATAACCACAGTAATCCGCTTATCTCTATCGGTGTACGTATCGGGGACGTGCCTACAACAGAGTCTAAATCTTTATAGAAAATAGCCGTAGAAAGCATACTAGTTTTTGAATAATACCATTCGTATGAAAGGTCTAAATTGGTCGCTTTTATCGGCTCAAGGTTTGGGTTACCGAGTTTAGCTGTCCCTGAAACGCCTACTAAGTCATTATTTATTGACAATTTAACGCCTGGCGATAACTTGGTTAAACTGGGACGAGAAATTGATTTATAGGCTGCGAATCGAATAATACTTTCTTCGTTAAGTGCTAAGTTTACATTTATACTTGGTAAAAATTCTTGATAATCACCTTCAAAGCTCTCTTTTGTATAAGTAATTGGCTTTACACCGGGATCAGCATCAACTAGCCCTGAAGATGTTGTCTTTGTCTCTATATAGCGAACACCCAAGTTACCGAAAAGATCTAAACCCGCTAGGTCTGTGATGAAATTCGTTTGTGTATACAAAGCGAGCGTTTCTTCTTCAACTGTGTATTGACTTTCTGGCCGTTCATAATAACCAGCACCGCGAGTTCCACTGTATTCTCTGATATCATGCATGCCAAAATAATCAGTGAAAAAATCACTATCACAGTCAGTTGTTAGCCATGAGCTAGGCATATTCCCCCCATGATCTAATTCGATTGCTACATCTGTAAAACATTGCTGAAGATCTTCGGCGATTTGTTTATTTTCTTCAGAGGTATTGGCATCGGGATCTACAGCAATTTGACGAATATTTACCATTTCAATCAAACCGTCCGACGCTATGTCCTTATTTTGGTTTTGATTATGCCAAGACTGTTTAGTAAAGGTTTTTGTTGAAGAGCGGATACCTGTTTTAAAGGAAGTAAGAAAATCCCCGTCAAGTTCATAAGTCAAATCTACCTGAACAGAAGCATCTTCATTTTTTGCATCATCTGCATTACGTTGCATTTGAAAAAAATTCAAATTAGGATGAGTCAAAGACGTAATATCTATTGCATTGAGCCCCTTAATACTTGATGGCCCATCTGCACCAAAAGGAGAGTCATAATAAGTGATATAGGGTAATAAAGAATTGGCATAGTTGTATTCTATGATACCTGTATTATCGTCTGGAGTGATTCTATTATTATCATTATAGTCATAGGCCATGTTTAAAGTTGACTGTGAGGTGCGACTTTTCCCGTCACCGGCGTTGATAACAAAGGCAATATTTAAATTATCGGTTAACTGATAATCACCACCTAAAGTGAATTTTTGTGAGGAGCGCCAAATAGTTTTGGTTGAAGGAGCTCCGCCTAAACGTAAGTTAGCCGCCCCTATCATGCCACTTTCCAAGATATAGTTGCCATTACCTATGCTGTTAAAGCTTTGTTCGCTGTCGGCTAACATATAAGAGCGCCCGGCATTTAATTGTGCATTTACTTGAGCGCCACTCTCATCTTGTTTACTTTTGTTATAGGTATAATCAAGATACAAATTAAGCTCATTATTAGGTTGCCATTGCAAACTGCTATTAATTGAAGATCGTTTTGAGGTTAAGGCACGGGAAAAACTTCGAAACCCACTTGGCATATAAAAGACATCATTTTCATCGACAACACCGTCACCATTGACATCGATATCACCATGACCATTCTCATCGACAGCATATTGAAAAGGACCTGGGGTTAAAAAAGGGTTGTTGCTACCACCATTGATCCTATCTACACTCGTTTTTTTCTGCCATAAGCCAGTAGCTGATTCAAAATCACCCCCACCGTAGGCATCTGTTCGAGTGACAATGTTTTTAGAACCGCCATTAAGGATAAAACCAAAATCACCAAAATCACTATCACGGAAATTTTTAGCAAAAAATATATTATAATCATGCGTTATTTCATTGGGTAATTCCGCATACTTTGCTTTGGTTGTAATCGTTGCTACGTGATCTTTCTCAATATTAAGCGGACGACGGGTTTTTAAATTCACCGTACCACCAAGAGAGCCTTCGATACGTGAGGCGGTCGGTGCTTTTAGTACTTCGATGCCTGAGAATAGCTCTGAAGATAAATCCTGAAAATTAATATTACGATCGCCGCTACTACCAGAGGCCACTTGACCATTAATTTCAACGTTGTTATCTGATATCCCTCTAATTTGAATTGATGAGCCTTCACCATCGGAACTACGGGACATCTGAACCCCCGTTACCCTTTGTAATGCTTCAGCAATATTTTCATCAGGTAACTGGCCAATATCTTCTGCGGAAATACTATCCATAATCTCAGAGGAAAATCGTTTTCGATTCATGGATTGTTGCAAACTGCCTCTAACGCCTTGAATGGTTATAACTTCCATTTCAGCCATTTTCTGTTGAGTTTTGAAAAACTTCTTTTTATATCTTTTCTTGGCTTGAGCTGAGACCGCTGCGCTTTTTATTCTGTGGAGTTTTTTTTGATTAACAAAAGTTCGGTCGACTAAAATAGAAACTTCACCGCTCGCTTCAAAATCCATTGTTAATCCGCTATCTTTAATTAACAACTGTAACGCCTGTGTAATTGAATATTGACCTGTTACCGGATTGGTTTTTACATGTTTAAGACCATTTGCAGGAAAAAGCAAAGTTATATCGGCTTGCTCAGCAAAGCTTATTAGCGATAACATTGCACTTTGCTTGGGGATGTTAAAAGATTTTATCTGCTGGTAATCTGCACTCAAAGCGTTATAACTATAGCTAAGTGTCATTAAAATAATAAAAAATTGAGCTAATTTATTTTTAATTAAATGACAATTAATAGCTATGGAAAGCTTAGGGAATTTGACTTGGATGAGTGTTAACAAGGTATAGTTACTTGTATGCATATAATGAAATTATTATAAGCGACAACAGCTGTTGTGCATCTAAGCTAACGGGAGTGAACACGAATATAACCTTACCTTTTGTCGGATAAACTTCCATGTAATTCACATGTTATTTTAACCGATGAGAAATAGCATAAATTTGCTTATATAATCAGTGTACAACAACAAAGTTCAATATAATATTGGCTTTTAGAAAAAAAACTGGCGGAAAATTCTTGCTCAGTCGTCATAGAGTGTAGAATGGCATAATTAAGCTAGGAGAAACTTGGTGATAGAAAATAATATGTTCCATAAGTTGTTTATTGCCTCAAGAGAAAGCATGAAAAGAGTCATTGCTCGCATTGTGCCTCCTCATGAGATCGAAGATATAGTGCAAGAAACTTATGTACGTCTCTGCCAAGTTAACGATGAAAGTACGATTCACTCACCTAAATCATTTATGTTTACTACGGCACGTAATCTAGCGCTAGATTATAAAAAACAAGCCAATGTCAGGCTCGTTGACAAAGTTGATGACTGGCAAGTGTTTGAAGAAATATTGAATGTTGATGCGAAAGATGAAGTCTATCAGAAGGTAGAAACCCATAATGATTTTTCTCATTTTTGTGATGCCATTCGGCAATTACCCACCCAAACTCGAAAAGTATTTGTATTGAAAAAAGTATACGGTTATTCACAAAAAGAAATAGCAAAGGAACTTTCGTTAAGTGAAAGTACCGTTGAAAAACACATTTCAAATGGAACCAAGCGCTGCATGTTATTTATGCGTAAATCTCAACAAGGATTAACATCCTCTCAACAAATACAAAAAAAACAAGGAGGCTCTCATGAATAATGTACATCAACTAAATATTGACAACACTAATGAGGACCAAGTTCTCGACCAAGCCAGTGATTGGATAGCTAAACTGGATAAAGGCCTAAATAAACAACAAGTCATCTCGTTTCAGCAATGGCTCTACCTTTGCCCTGAAAATATGGCAACTATGCTTGAAGTTGCGCAAATGTGGGACAAAATGGATGATGTTACCCGCTTAGCTGACATGTTTCCGCTAACGAATATTAAGCAGACAAAACGCCCTGTTTGGCTTGGCGCCATCGCCGCCTCGATTTTGATTGTTTTCTCTTTCTCTTTTTTAGCGCCATTTAAAAGTATAGATGGTTTTTCAATAGAGACATCAAACGTTGTTGCCGCAAATACATATAGTTACCGAACAGAAGTGGGTGAAACGAGTACCATACAATTACCCGATAACAGTGAACTATTATTAAATACCAATAGCTCAGTAAAAGTCATTTATACCGCTCATGCAAGAGTCATTGAACTTCAGCGAGGTGAAATACATATTGATGTTGCCCATAATACGGCACGACCACTCAGTGTTTTGGCCGGAGGACAAGTGATTCAAGCGGTAGGGACTGCCTTTAATGTTCAGTTAGAAGCTGATCTGGTTGAGCTTATCGTAACCCAAGGAAAAGTATTAGTTCAAGAGAAGCCCATCGAAGAATTCCAGTTACTTATCGATACGAACAATACAAAACTTTCACTAAATGAAAGATCTGTATCTAAAGATGAAAAGATTGAATTGGTTTTGGGTAAGCATGCGGTTCAGAAAACCGTTAAAGTTGATACGCTTGACATGGCGACAAAACTTTCTTGGCGCAAAGGTAAGCTGATTTTCACCGGAGAGTCTCTAGAGGACGTTTTAGTTGAAATAAGCCGTTACACGAAGGTTCAGTTTGAATTAGAGCAAAATAGCAGTATTAAAGATGTAAAAGTTGCAGGGGTTTTTAAAACGGGAGATGTAACTGGCTTACTCAAGGTCTTATCTAGAAACTTCAATATCAATCACGAACAAGTAACAAAAGAGAGAATAAAGTTACTTTATTAAGGCTAAAAGCTGTTTATAAATATGGCTATGTTCCCTTTATTTGCACTGTGTATAACATCAGTGTACGGTGATTGTGATACCTGCACAATTTAAAAACTATTAGTGGCGCTAGAGCGCCTAATAGATAAACAAGTTAATAATGTAGAGAAGCTTTTAAAAAGGTAATGGTTTATTCACAAACGGCTAAATGTAGCCGTTGCTGTTCAGGTAAATGAAAAGGTTCCACATTTAATAATGAATGCTATCACAGCCTTTGAAAGTCTTGGATAGGGCGTTTTCATGGTATGGCAACTAAGTTTTTAGAAATTATACTTAGGCTGGTTTAGGTTTTTAGATACAAATATTAGTATTAATAAAAACAACCTTTTCAAAGCTAAGCAATATATTAGCGGGAACATAGACATTTTTTTAAGATAATGAGTGTTTTTTACGACATTCAATCCACGTTAACTTACGCCATAGTTTTTCTAAAGGCCCTTGTCCGAAGCGATTAATCCAATAGGTAGATAGTTTCATTTGCAACATTAATAAGATCCCCCCTATTATCAGAGAGGCGCTGGTGCCAGTATATTTATATAATCCAAGGCCCCAACCGTAATACAAAAAGCTACCTAAAATAGACATCAATAAATAGTTACTCAATCCCATTCGACCAAAGTTAATGAATTTAGTGACAAATAAGGGATTTTGATTATGACGCCAAACCAGAATGAAGGTTGATAATATGCTAAGCATCATAGTTAGCTTTATGTATCGCTGTGTAATTGACCACAATAACTTACGTGCTGATTTATCTTCAATAAGCTTAAGGCACGCATCATTGAACAAATCTAAGCATAGCCATGAGCCCAAGCTTAACATTAATATGTAATACCAATATTTTAGCGGGAGCTCAGTCATTGTTTTGTTTTTTGCCAAGTAGACACCCAGAAAAAACAACCCAGAAATTGCCATCACTCTGCCAACATTCCAACTCCAAATCACAGAGCTATAATAAGAAAAGCTAAAATGCCCCTGCATTAATTGCCAGAAAGAATTACCGGTCAGTAACGGTTTTAAGTTGCCCCCTAGATAAGGTAAATGAGCGTTATAAATAGTGTCAGTAAATATATAACTTATTATGGTATAAACACTGACCGGATTAATTAATAACATTATTGCTATCAGCAATATCATTTTATTACGCATATATCGGGTTAACATTAGAGGGATCCCTAATATTGCATACATGACCAATATATCACCAGAAAAAAACATCAGGTGAAATAAACCAAAGCCAATTAACAGCGCCATGCGCCAAAAATGGCGGACTAAATATTGCTCCCCGCGCTTTTGAGCACTTTCATAAATAAGCCAATAACTAAAACCGAATAACAAACTAAATAGAGCAAAAGCTTTTCCTGCAATGAAAAAGTACATGGTATCTTTAACCCATAAATCTATCGGTATTAACCAAGTAGGTGTAAATTCGGGTTTTACGAAAAAATTAAAATGTTGGATATGATGCAGTAAGAAAATCCCCGCAAGGGCAAAACCTCTTAGCGCATCGAGCATCACTATGCGATTGTTTTCTAAAGTATTCATTTTATGGTCAGGTAAGCTTCGTTATGAGGAACAATGTGTGATACCAATTTCCCTTAATTTTATGTTTGGAATTAAGGGAGATTCATATTTTTAATATCTACTATCCCAACAAGATTCCAATATAGTGTCAGTATTTGAGCTTGCTTCATCAGAAGAAATTATTTGATTAACCTCTGGGGTTAATTTTTCAATTACTTTTGCAGCATTCTTAATGTTTAGTTTTTTCTTTCTGTTAGTTAGTTTTTTAGAATCAATAAAATTTACGGTAACAGTTACAGAAGGACCTCCGTCATTAATTGATCTTTGCCCTGTAGACCTATTAGAACTGCCTTGACACCATTTCCCTGTTTTATTTTTACCTCCTGAGAAAGAATCATAACCATTATTTAACGCCAAAGTCGCAGCATGTAACATCAACATTTTTTTCGCTCTTATCAGAGAACTACCGCTATCTAACTTTACGGTAATCACATATCTATTATCTGATATACGTTGCTCGGTCACACCCAATTTGTATTTACCTGCTAGTTTACCTTTTACATATTCTACTGATTGAACAACTTTGTAAGGCGTAGGCTTATAAGCACACGCAGACATAAATATGATGCAAATAAGTATTGAGTTTTTCTTTAAATCCATTTTATTTTCCCGTTTTATAGATGTGACAAAAACGCCCAATTAAATAATTGGGCGTAATATTTTACAAGTCGTTATGAGTGCCTATTTTTATTGTCTGCTTCGCTTCATATTTTGGCGCAGACTCTATAGGGGTTAAGGTGAACGAATAACTATAATCTTTCGCTTTTAATTGATACTTGTCCCATGCATGTGCCCCCCAACTGTTATCACCGGCTATACCAGTTTGTTTAAAGTCGATGTTTACACTTACCAAATCTTGTTTAACGATGTCAGTATAGTGTCGTTGCGCCTTTTCAAAACCTGGATCAAAATCACTCATCGGTTGGTGGTGAACACTAAAGTCAAATGATGGAGAGCCAGAAATTTTCAGCCCTGTACCATTTTCATTGGTTAGCGTTGCCCATCGTAGGTCACTACGGTTACCATTTTCTTGCGGACGAATGTAGTCAAAAGCGATATCTTTTACTTCACCTTGGTAGATACCAATAAAGGCAGATGTTTTACGATCCCAATAATTTTCATGTGGTCCGCGACCATAATAAGTCACTTGTGCGAAATCTACTGGCATTTGGAAGTTTGTGCCAATGCGTGGAATCGCAGTAAACTTGTTGACCTTACCCTTAAGACCTTCGATTTTTACTTTTGCATTTGCATTGCCTTCAAAGTCAAATGCTACATCAATTTTCACTTCACCTTGGCTATTAACAGTGTACTGATAAGTGACAGAAGACTCAGCGTCAGTGAGTGCTACCATTTGCTCAAGAACTAAGGAGTTAGACTTGCGCGAAATAACCTTGATGCCTTTACCTACTTGGTTAAATGTTGCGTCTTTCCAAAGTTTAGCCAGTTTAACAAAAGCTTTTTTACCACCGCCAAAGTCGTTGTCTGTTGGTGCACGCCATAAATTAAATTTAAGTGGCTCTTTTAATAACTCTGTTTGCTTAAGTTTGTAAGACGTTAAATAACCTGCGCTATCAAAAATCAATGTAGTATCGCCAGCATTAACAATTGTTGTATTATTTTGTTGAGTGAGTGCAAGAGAACCAGGCACTTGCTGATTGAAGCTTGGAGCTGCTCCCTGTTGTAATTGAATTTGCTCACTTGCAATTAAGTGATCTTTATCAATTAAAGGATGCTGCCCCTTAGCGTTAGCATAGAAGTTAATATAATACTCTTTACCTTTAGTTAGTGTTGGTAGTTGATTAGTTAAGTCTACTGTTTTACTGCTTTGTGGCGCAACAAGCACATCAAGTTGACCCGTTTTTATCACAAGGCCATCCTCAATCAAACGCCAAGAAATCTCACTGTCTGTAGAGTCAGCGAAAAATTTCTCATTAAATACGGTAAACTTATTTTTACCTGCATTGGTAAAGTGAAGCTCTTGATAGACTTTTTTGACTTCAAACAAGCCTGGATGAGGTGTTCTATCAGGGTTAATTAAGCCATTTAAGACAAAGTTGTTATCGTTATATACGCCTTCTGGTTCGAAGTCGCCACCGTACCCCCAGAATTCGTTGCCATTTTCATCTTTTTTAACTAAACCTTGATCCATCCAGTCCCAAATGAACCCTCCTTGCATTTGGCGTTCACTACGAACCATGTCCCAGTATTCTTTAAAGTTACCGCTAGAGTTGCCCATGGCATGTGAATACTCAACCCAAAAAAATGGTCGGTCAGGAAATTTACCTATATATTCCTTTTTAATCTTATCAACAGGTGCGTACATCCAAGTTTCTGCATCTTGATGTGTACGGTACTGTTTGTTGTTATTTATGTGGTTAGCTCTTTCATAGATGGTCAAGCGTGAATCGTCACGTTGTTTAATCCAGTCGTAAGCTTTTAAATAGTTGACCCCATCACCTGCTTCATTACCCATGGACCAGAAGGTAATTGAAGGGTGGTTTTTATCACGTTCAACCATGCGTTCAATTCTGTCTAAGTGCATACCTTCAAATTCAGTTTTATTTGCTGGTGTATCTTTAGGTGCGTAATGAAAACCATGAGATTCAATATTTGCTTCATCAACAATATATAAACCGTACTTATCGGCTAAATGATAAAAGTAGGGGTCGTTAGGATAGTGAGAGGTGCGAACCGCATTGAAATTATTCTCTTTTAATAATTTAACATCGGCTAACATCGCTTCACGAGTAACAACATGGCCTGTATGCTCATCATGCTCGTGGCGATTAACACCTTTAAGTAATATCGCTTTGCCATTTACAAGAAATTGACCGTTTTTAAGCTCAACCGTTTTAAAGCCTATTTGCTCGCCAATATATTGTGTTGGTGTATCATCACTATAGTTGGTTTCAATCGTTAATTGATAGAGGTTTGGTACTTCTGCAGACCAAGTAGCAACATCTTTAACATTAAGCTTTTGGTTAATTGTTTGTTCTTTGCCCGACATGACAATAACTGAACTTGATTTAGTTGCGACGATATTACCTTTTGCATCGCTAAGTTTAATATTCACTTTTACTGACTGTGCTGCATCATCTTTGTTTGCAACGTCGATGGCAAGGTTCAATACACCATCTTTGTAATTGTTTTCAAGAGACGTTTTAGCAAAAAAATCTCGTACATGAGTATTGGGTGCAGTATGCAGATAAACATCACGTTCGATACCACTGACGCGCCAAAAATCTTGATCTTCTAAGTAACTACCATCGGTATGACGAATTACTTTAGCTGCTAGAACATTATCACCTGCTTTTAGATATTGGGTGATGTTAAATTCCGCGGCAGTTTTAGACCCTTCGCTGTAACCCACTTCTACACCGTTAATATAAAGGAAAAACCCTGAATTTACGCCGCCAAAGTGAGCAAATACTTGTTGCCCATCCCAGTCCGCGGGTACCGTGAAGTTGGTTCTATAGGCACCCGTTGGGTTATCATCTTCTGGTACAAAAGGCGGGTTTTTTGGAAATGGGTATTCAATGTTTGTATAAATAGGGTAGTCGTATCCGTGCATTTGCCAGTTAGCGGGTACAGGTAATTCATCCCATTTTGAGACGTCAAAATCAGGCTTATAAAAACCTTCAGGGACTGCCCCAGGATTTGCTGACCAATTAAACTTCCAATTGCCGTTGAGTAATTTGTAATGTGGTGAGCTTGCATAGTCGTCAGTGGATAATTTATCCGCTGAATCATAAGGAACAAAAGTAGCTCTTGGCTCTTCAGTGTTGACTTTAAAAACACTTAAATCTTGCCAGTAATCAGCTTGTTTAAAAACATTTGTCGTTTCAGGCTTATTTTGTGTTTCGGTGCTATTTTGATCGCTGTTACATCCGGATAATGTCAATAAGCCGGTTAATATAGCGATCGTAAGTTTATTTTTATTCATTATCTTTATACTCTTTCAGTTTATTTAGCGCCATGCGCTTTAATTTTTTTAATTTAAATTGTTTATCAGTGGAAATATGATTTTCGTTATTTTCTATGGCATTAATAGGTTTAGATAAATGGTTTTGTTTGAACACAAAGCTATTAACATCTTTGTGTTTGATGGATATTTTTTCTTCAAAATAGAATTGGTTGTTTTCAAATAATGTGTTTATAGGCCAAGGTCCGCCCCAGTTATCCATATCGATTAAGGTGTTATCTACACCTTCTGGCTTTTTAGGCACTATGATGATGTTGTCGTAAATGTGGGTGTTTTCCACGGGGCCAGTAATGTGAAACGTAGGTGAAAAAATACCAGCGTGGGTCGGGTAGGGACGAATACCGTCATTAATACTGACATTGCCTCTAATAATGGTATCAACGGTGCCTTTATTAGTATTTTGACCAAGTGACTGTCCTTTATTACACACTAATAAAAAACCACCATAATTATCATGACTGTAGTTGTACTGAATGATGGTGCCGAATGAGTTGAAATCTGAATCGAAACCTTGGCCATCCCATTTCGCTTTATGACCACTGACTTCATTAAATTGAATAATGGTATTGTCGGCACTCCAAGGCCAAATACCTGCAGCTGCATCCCCCATTGGTAACGTGTCTGGGAAGTCTCTTAGAATATTATGTTCAATAATGGCACCATCACTAGCAATAACAACAATGCCATCACCTGGCACTTGTTCAATTAAATTGCCTTTAACATGTACACCTAAATTTGGAAACCATTTATCTCTTCGTGAGTTACCATGGAAACTTATGCCATTTCGACTGCTGTGGTGTATGTGGTTGTTGGTGATTTTTAAATCTATAAAGCGGGTTGGGAGATTATCTCCACCATTACGGATTAATATAGCGGCACCGGCACCTTCCTTTTTAACTAAAGAGCCGTTAACGTTGTAAATTTCGAGGTTATTTAGTTCAATGTTGTGTAATTCGCCTGCATTAATTGCTTTGATTGTTACACCTGTGCGTCTGGCTTGGCGTTTATTTCCTTTATTTGTTATGGCTAAATTGTTGATCTGCCAATATTCAACGTTGTGCAACAGCAGTGTATGGAGCTTTTGTCCCCAACCATTAATCAATGGTTTTTTGCCGACACCATAAGAACTTATAACAATAGGGTAACCTTTTACACCACTACCTTTGGGTTCTAATACACCGTTATAGTTAGATCCAGCTTTAAATAAAATACGGTCACCCGGTTGAAAAGTTTGTTGATTTACTTTTTTAAGGCTTTTCCAAGGTTTATTCGGTGTTAGTGCCGAGTTTTGGTCACTACCGTTTTTACCATCAATGTAATATGTGTTTTTGTATGTTGATTTAAGTGGCGTGATGAAACCTAAATTAATGAGAAAAGCTTCCATTTCTGACACTGTTTCGTTGTACTTGGTTTCGTTAAAAAATCCGTGAGGTTGGTTTTTATAGATATGCATTTCAAAAGGAACGCCAACTTCTTTCATTCTTTTTTCAAATTTAAGCACTGAAGGGACTTTTATAGCGGTGTCTTTTTCACCAAAAAAACCAATAGTAGGAGGGGTGTTTTTGGTAATATTGTGTAATGGTGAAAATTGCTGCCAATAGGCTTTAACACGTTTATGACCGTAACCATCAGGACCATTATCAAAAACAGGGTTAAATAATACTAGTGCATCAGGTCTAAAGCTTACCGATGAATCATCATTAGGATCTTCAATAGTTGTTGCGGTGCCTGTCGCAGCAGCAACATGCCCACCAGCAGAGCCACCACCTGCAGCGATCATATTAGAATTAATACCGAGTTCTTTAGCGTGTGCTCGAACCCAGCGCATCGCAGACTTACCGTCCATCAAACTCATTTCAGGCTCTGTTCCATGCGTTTTTAACACGCGATATTGAGCACTAATGGCAACCATGCCTTTATTTGCTAGGTGCTTACTTTGACGATAAAAGTGACTCGGATGACCTTGATTCCAACCACCGCCATGAAAAAATACAATAGCAGGGCGACTGTCACTCGCTTGATGTCCTTCAGGATTGAAGACGTGTAAAGACAATGAAATGTCACCAATTCTTTTGTATTCAATGAGCTTACTTGGTGTTATGTCATCAATAGATTTATTTTCTTTTAGCAAAAATTTAATTTTTGCCTCAGTTAATGATGTGTTTTTATGCTCATTTTGAACGTTGAGGCAAGCCGTTAAATTAAAGGTTAGAATTAAAAACGTTATAAATTTCAAACAATATTTCATAAGTATTATTAGCTCGTTTCTTTATTTTATTAGGTATTCACTTACTTAAACGCACGGAGCAGGCAATATCGGTTTTAGCGTTTTACCTTCTTTATCTACAGGGTATTGCGCATCTTGCTTGATTAATTCAGCTATCATTGATTTCATTATTCGCATGAGTTGTTTTGGTTGTGATAAGGCGAGATCTTTAGATTCTGTAGGATCATTTTTCAAGTTATAAAGTTGATAGCGTTTTACCTGTTTTTTTCTATGCCTCGTCTTAACTTTAGGAAGATAATTATAAATAATTTTCCAGTCTTCTAATCGGTAACTGGTAAAATACGAATGCCGATGCTCATGAGGGAAATGCATTAAAAAACTATTGGTACGATTGGTATTTATTTGTCCTGATAATTGCTTGGTTAAATTAACACCGTCAATTCGGTGGGTACTTGGGTTCAGTATTGAAGCTGCAGAGAGTATTGTTGGATAAATATCTAATACCGTGGCTATTTGTGTATTTATTTTGTTTTGAGCAATAGGGAAACGCTGTTGTGCTGCATTACTCGAATGTTGTTTTGCCCAAGCAGCAATAAAAGGAGCGCGCATACCGCCTTCCCAACTGGTACCTTTTTTACCTTTTAGTGGTGCAGAAGTTGCTATTTCATCATTTTTTCCCAAAGGAGCATCACCACCGTTATCCCCTAAAAAGAGTATTAATGTATTTTCAGCAATACCCAACTCTTCAAGTTTTTTCGTAATATCCCCCAAAGATTTATCCATACCTTCAACTAAGGTCGCATAAGCTTGTGCTTGCGAAGATTTCCCTCTATTTTTATACCGTTTAGCAAATCTAGGATCACTATCAAATGGGGCATGTACAGCATAATGTGACATATATAATAAAAAAGGTTTTTGTTCTGAAGCGGCTTGAGTTATTTCCTTATTTGCCTCAAGAGTAAGGGCTTCAGTTAAGAATACATCTTTTCCATGGTAAGACTCTAAATGAGGGATGTTGTGCGTTAACGGTTTGTTTTTCTTTTTATACTTGGGGTGGTTTCCGTAATTATTATTACCATAATAACTTTTGGGACGACCCCATGCTGCACCAGCGATGTTGGTAGTAAAGCCAACTTTTTTAGGATCTGCACCTTCACTTTCTAATGGACCAAAATGCCCTTTACCTATATGAATGGTTTTGTAGCCAGCACTTTTTAGTAATTGAGGAAAGGTAGTGTCGCTACTTTTTAAACCTTGCCAATTCCATTGTTTTGGCCCAAATTTCCCTCTATTATTTTCTGTCGGGTTTATCCAAGTTGTTGTTTGATGACGAGTGGCATTTTGTCCTGACAATAAAGACGCTCTTGTTGGTGAACATACACTTTGCGCATAAAATTGAGTGAAACGTGTGCCTTTAGCGGCAAGTTCCTCCATATTTGGCGTGTGATACCAATTATTTAATGGCTGACTTATTGGCATATCCTTGCCATCGGTAATAAAAGGTACCGAAGTATCCATTAGCCCCATATCATCAACTAAAAAAACAATTATATTAGGTCGCGCCTCTTTTAATATTACTTCTTTCGCTAAACATACCGAAATGTTGAATATTACCAGTAATATTAAAAACAGAGTCTTTTTCATGTTGTTTTCCTTGATGTTACAATGCTTTTTGTGGGAGCGTTGTCACTGTTGTCTTTTTGTTTTATAGCTTGATTTTAATTGTTTTTTTAATCTTAAATATAATCATTAATGTATGTTTTGGGTAACGTTGCCCTAGTTGGTGCTGGTTAATGATTTAGATAAACGAAGCAACTTACGTCATCAGTTCTGTGATTAATTTTGTAACATATTAAAAAATGTTAAGTAAATTCCTATGGACCATTGGATTTAAAACTTGTTGATTCTCGTTTAACTAACCTAGGTATGTGTTTATAGTTTTTACTGTCATTGACTTCTACTTTCTTAGCCGATAGTTCAAGCGCTATACCAGCTGCTTGCATGGCCATTTCTTCAATAGGGTAGTTGAGCGTACTTAATTTTGGTCTTGAATACCTCGACAGTAAAACATCATCGAAGCCAAGTATTGATATATCTGATGGTACTTTAAAACCATTGTCTTCTAGGGTTGAAATGGCTCCTATCGCCATGGCATCGTTATAGACAAATATCGCCGAAAACTTTTTACCTGATGCCAATAGCTTTTGAGTTGCAATTTCTCCGCCTTGCAACGTTGGTTCACCAATCTCAATTAATTCTGAGTCTATATCAACACCTGCCAACCTTAGTTCTTGCTGGAAACCTTCAATTCTAAGACGAGGATCATCAATTTGATGTTTACTTGATATACAAGCAAAGCTTTGATGATTGAGTGATAATAAATGTCGAGCAGCAATTTTTCCACCTTCAACATTATCTAACCAAACACAACGGTGTGCTATTTCTTCAATGTAACGATCAATGAGTACTAAGCCAGTAATAGTATTTGAAAATTCAATCAACTCCTTATCCGATAACTTTTTACTATGTACCACCATTACATCGCATTGCCTTTCAATAAGTAAATTGATGGCTTGCCTTTCAGACTCCGCACTAACTAAACCAGTACTTAATAATAATTGCATATTGCTTTTACGTGCCATTTGCTCTACGCCGTTAGCTAAAGAAGCAAAAAATGGGTCGACTAGATCAGGAATCACAACACCTAAAGTGGTACTTTTTTGAGTAACTAAAGCACGGGCATTAGCATTAGGAGTATAGTTCAGCTCCTTCATCACCTTTGATACTTTTTCAATGGTCTTTTTACTGACTTTTGGACCTTTATTTAGTACTCGTGATACGGAGGCTACAGATACTCCAGCGATACGAGCGACGTCTTTTATTGTTGCCATAGGGTAAATGATTACATTGTTATGTTTTGTTTAAGATAGTTTGAATATACACTATCTTTTAGTGAATATTCAAGAGTTGTGTTAATAGAAATTAATGCTTGCACAATAAAATGTAAACGTTTACCCTTTGTGTCATGATTTAAATAATTCACGCTTTAAGTATTATGACTATAGAATTTGATCCTACCGAACATCCTCACCGAAGATATAATCCATTAATCGATGAATGGGTTTTGGTTTCTCCCCATCGAGCAAAGCGTCCTTGGCAGGGACAAGTTGAGAAACTTGATGAACAAGAAAAACCCGCGTATGACAAAGAATGCTTTCTTTGTGCGGGAAATAAAAGAATAAATGGTGAAGTAAACGATAACTATATAGACACTTTTGTTTTTACCAATGATTTTGCTGCTATTAAGCAAGACACACCTATTGTTAAAAGTGATGATCCGCTTTTTAAAATGGCAACAGAGCAGGGGGAGAGTAGAGTTATCTGTTTTTCACCTGATCATAGTAAAACCTTGCCACAGCTTTCGATAAAGGAAATCTCTCGTGTTGTTGATACTTGGCAGAGTCAATGTGAAGAGTTAGGAAAAACCTATACCAGCGTGCAGGTCTTTGAAAATAAAGGCAGTGTCATGGGGTGTTCTAATCCACACCCCCATGGGCAGATATGGGCGCAACAACAATTGCCTACCTTGGTAATGAAAAAACAAAATGCGCAGCAGGCCTACTTAGCACAGCACAGCAGTAGTTTATTGCAAGACTATGTAGTTAAAGAAGTCGAGAATAAAGAGCGCATTGTGGTAATAAATGATGATTGGTTAGTTGTCGTACCATATTGGGCAGCATGGCCATTTGAAACATTATTACTACCACGTTTTACCGTGTCACGTATAACTGAACTGAATGAAACGAAAAAGTTATCGCTCGCTGATATTCTTCAACAAATTACAATCAAGTACGACAATTTATTTAATTGCTCTTTTCCTTACTCTATGGGCTGGCACGGAGCTCCTTTTGATGGCAAACAACATGATGAATGGACATTGCATGCCAGCTTTTTCCCACCTTTATTAAGATCTTCCACGGTTCGTAAGTTTATGGTTGGTTATGAAATGATGGCAGAAGCTCAACGTGATCTGACCGCAGAGCAAGCAGCGCAAAGGTTACGTGAATTACCAGAGATTCATTATAAGGAACAAAGCTAATGACTCAACAAAAAGGAACAAAGCTAATGACTCAACAAACTCTTGAGCAACAAGCATTCGTCCAAAACTTATTTGAACAACAATTTAAACGATCAGCTGAAGTGGTATGCCATGCACCGGGTCGAGTAAATATCATCGGTGATCATACTGATTATAATGACGGTTTTGTCCTTCCTGCAGCTATTAATTATGGTACTACCATTGCTGCTTCCGTTCGGGAAGACTCTGTAGTTAAAGTGTATGCTCATGATTGTGATCAACAAACGAATGAATTTAACTTGAATGAAATATTATTCGATCAACAAATGATGTGGAGTAATTATGTTAAAGGCACATTACAAGCGTTGATGAAACAGTACCCTGACATTAAAGGTGCGAACCTAGTGGTTAGCGGTAATGTCCCGCAAGGTGCCGGATTAAGCTCTTCTGCTAGTTTTGAAGTTGCCATATTAAAGGCGTTTGCTCAGCTTTATCAATTAGATTTAAAGGGGGTAAATGCTGCTCTTATTGGACAGCAAGCAGAGAATGATTTTGTAGGCTGTAACTGTGGCATCATGGATCAACTTATCTCAGCAATGGGACTGCAAGGGCATGCCATGTTGCTCGATTGCAAAGATCTATCTTTTGAAGATGCACCAATTCCTGACGATTTAACGCTATTTATAGTTAATTCAAATGTAAAGCGTGGCTTGGTTGATAGTGCCTATAACTTAAGACGACAGCAATGTGAGGCGGTAGCCAAGCACTTTGGTGTATCTGCATTACGCGATGTTACTATAGAGCAGCTAAATTCGGATCAAGATAAAATTGAGCCTGAATTATTTAAACGCGCTCGTCATGTGATTAGTGAAAATTCTCGTGCAATTACTACGTTAAAAGCACTTAAAGACAATGATATGGCAACTATTAGTGTCGCGATGAAGGCATCTCATATTTCTTTACGGGATGATTTTGAAGTCACCACAAAGGAAATGGATGGCTTGGTTGAAATGATCGATAGTGTTTTAGGTGAAAAGGGGGGCGTTCGCATGACGGGTGGCGGTTTTGGCGGTTGTATTGTCGCATTGGTACCTACAGCTATGGTCGAACAGGTAAAAGATGTGGTTAATAGCCGATATGAAAAAGAATTTGATTTAAAAGCAAATATTTATCAATGCATTGCAACGCAAGGTGCATTTAGGTAATTAGCCATTTGCTAAGACAAATAACAGACTTGAATAATTATAACTAAAAGGTGAACAAGCGATGGATTTTACAAATAAATTGGGGACGGTAGATAGCACTATTTTTATTGTCTATGTTATAGGGCTGCTATGTCTTGCCCTATGGGTTTCTCGTAATGAGAAAAAAGATGGGGCGAATACCGAAGATTACTTTTTAGCCAGTAAGTCTTTACCTTGGTGGGCTATTGGTGCTTCTTTAATTGCCGCAAATATTTCTGCAGAGCAAATTATTGGCATGTCAGGTTCAGGTTACGCCATTGGTTTAGCTATTGCTTCTTACGAGTGGATGGCAGCTATTACCTTAGTGATAGTAGGTAAATATATGCTGCCTATTTTCTTGGAGAATAAGATATTCACCATGCCGCAGTATCTTGAGCAACGTTTTGACAGTAAGGTTAAAACCACCATGTCTATTTTTTGGCTGGCTGTTTACACCTTTGTTAATCTAACAGCAGTGTTATGGTTAGGTGGCATGGCCATTGAAACAGTTGCTGGCGTAGATTGGATGTTCGGCATGATATTTTTAGCCGTGTTCTCTGTTGCTTATTCTTTATATGGCGGTTTAAAAGCCGTTGCTTTCACTGACATATTACAAGTTGTGTTATTAGTTTTTGGCGGCTTGTTATTAAGTTATTTAGCCTTAGATGCTGTTGCAGATGGTCAAGGCGTGTTAGCAGGTTTTGGTATCCTTACCGATAAAATGCCTGAACATTTTGACATGATTTTGAGCACTGATAGTGAACACTATATGAGCTTACCAGGTCTTTCTGTTTTAATTGGCGGTATGTGGGTAATGAATTTTAGTTATTGGGGGTTTAACCAATATATTATTCAACGTGCATTAGCGGCAAAAGATATTAAAGAAGCTCAAAAAGGGATTGCTTTTGCTGCTTACCTTAAACTATTAATGCCACTTATCGTTGTCTTACCGGGTATTGCTGCAGTTATTCTCTATCCAACATTAACCTCACCAGATCAAGCTTACCCTTCAATGATGGCAATGTTGCCTGTTGGTATCAAAGGCTTAGTTTTTGCAGCGTTAGTTGCGGCTATCGTATCTTCATTGGCGTCTATGACAAATAGTATTTCTACCATCTTTACCATGGATCTTTATACGCGCTTCAAGCCTAACGAAAGTCAACGTCACTATGTTCATGTTGGGCGTATTGCTGCATTAGTTTCTTTGTGTATTGCATTAGTTGTCGCTCAACCATTATTAGGTAAGTTTGACCAAGCATTCCAATACATCCAAGAATTCACTGGCTTCTTTACCCCTGGTATCGTGGTGATATTTGTTATGGGTATGTTCTGGAAACGTGCAACATCAATGGGCGCATTATCAGCTGCATTAGGTTCAGCGGTATTTTCGTTATTGCTTAAATTTGCTTGGCCTGAATTACCGTTTATGGACCGTGTCGGCTTAGTATTCTTACTGTGTTTAGCTCTTTGTTATTTTGTCTCTATAGCAGGTAAGCCAAATACTACCGATAGCAGTGTCAGTTTAGATAAAGTGAGCTTTGCTACAGCTAAGTCATTTAATGTTGCTGCCGTTGGTGTAGTACTTATTCTTACTGCTTTATACGCCACTTGGTGGTAAACCAAACCATAATTACGAGGAATAAAGGTCAGCTTGAGCAAAGTTGGCCTTTATTTTTTTGAAAGGAATAATCATGCAAATATTAGTCACGGGTGGCGCTGGGTATATTGGCTCACACACAGTTTTATCGTTATTAGAAAATAACTATGAAGTTGTCGTTTACGATAATTTAGTGAACTCAAGTATTGAATCACTTAATAGGGTCGAAAAGTTAACGGGCAAGTCAATTGAGTTCGTCGAAGGTGATATCTGCGACAAAGAGAAATTAAACGATGTTTTTAAGCGTTTTCAATTAGATGCAGTAATTCACTTTGCAGCCCTTAAAGCGGTCGGTGAGTCGGCGGAAATACCGTTAAGTTACTATCAAAACAATGTATATGGCAGTGTTTGTTTGCTGGAAGTTATGCAACAGCACAAGGTATATAATTTCATTTTTAGTTCTTCAGCCACGGTTTATGGCGAAGAAAATGATGTGCCATATGTTGAAACGATGAAGTTGGGTAGTCCTTCTAGTCCTTATGGTGCAAGTAAAGTGATGGTTGAACGTGTCCTTGCTGATTTAGCTCTTGCTGACCAAAAATTTAGAGGTGTATCCTTACGTTACTTTAACCCGATTGGTGCTCATGAAAGCGGAACGATAGGGGAAGATCCAAAAGGTATTCCCAATAACTTGTTGCCTTATGTAGCGCAAGTTGCGGTAGGTAAACGAGATAAATTAGGTATATTTGGCGATGATTACCCTACTGCAGACGGAAGTTGCGAGCGTGATTATTTACATGTCATGGATTTAGCCCAAGGTCATGTTGCCGCATTAGAGTGGTTGAATCGTCACAGTGACTTTCGCGGTGTTGAAGCCTTTAATTTAGGCACAGGGAATGGAATTTCTGTATTTTCTATTGTTAAAGCGTTTGAACAAGCTATTAATAAAATAATTCCATTTGAAGTTTCACCAAGAAGATCAGGGGATCTTCCTGCTTTTTGGGCTAATGCTAATAAAGCTAATCAGGAACTTAACTGGCAAGCCAGTCGAAGTTTAGAGAAAATGATGGAAGATACTTGGCGTTGGCAGTCAAATAACCCCAATGGATATTTAGCTTAATGACTATGCTAAATACAAAAGTGGCAACAGTAACACTTAGCAATGAACACGGTATGTCTGTTGAAATTATTAACTTTGGTGCTCGAATAAAGTCAATTAAGTTTCCGGTAAATGGTAAACCTATTGAAATGATACTTGGTTATGCTTCTGCACAGGAATACTTCAGTGATGAATTTTATTTAGGTGCTACTTGTGGCAGAGTTTGTAATCGAATCGCTGGTGGAAAATTTGAGCTTGGGGGGCAACTATACCAATTACCCCAAAATGACGGTGAAAATTGTTTGCATGGTGGAGACAACAATTTTTCTCTGCGTTATTGGCAAATAGATGAAAAAACAGTCACCAACAATTCCGTTACTTTATTGCTGATCTCTGTTGATGGTGATCAAGGCTTTCCTGGGATGTTAAATGTATCTGTAACATACCAACTAAGTGAAGATAATAAATTAAGCATGCAATACTCAGCTAATAGCGATTTAGCTACGCCTGTTAATTTGACCAACCATACTTACTTCAACTTGGGCGAACGAGACTGCCAATCATTATATTTGCAAATGATGTCATCGGAATTTCTGGAAAGCGATAATGCTAATATTCCAACGGGTAAATTGATTCCTGTTGAAGGCAGTGATTATAATTTCAAATTGCCGGCGAAAATTGGTCAGCTACAAAGCCAATCTACTGATAAATCACTGATTGATAAAAAAGGATATGATCATTGTTTTATTTTAGATAGGTCCTCATTTGACAAGCCTAAAGCTGTACTTACGTCATGGCTCAATAAAATTAGTTTATCTGTTTATACGGATCAGCCCGCGATACAACTTTATACTGGCTACTACTTGAATGGCATGTTTAACTCATATCAAGGCTTATGCTTAGAGGCACAAAACTATACAGATGCCGAAAATCATAAACATTTCCCCAGCAATGTACTTAAACCTAATCAGCAATATCAGCGAAAAATTATATTTAAATTTGAATCGGTAAATTGAATGAGTTTAGGACTATTAAATTTTCTTCGATAAACTTCTCGTTCAAATAAGTCGTGGCCAAGAAGGTGAAAGGGAGATTTTCCTATATCAATTTCAAGAATGTTAATACTAGACATGATGATTCACCTCATTTGATAGCCTGCCCTAAGTATAAATTAGGGGAGGTGGCCCATATCATTAGCGCCACAATTAATAACTCATTGAAATGCAATAGTTTGTGTGGCGAAGCTGGAGGGGAATAAGTAATAAATCACTAAAATACAGATATTAAAAACTGTCAAAAATTATTCATTCTCTTGTTTCAGAGAAAAATATATGTATAAAAAAATACTTTTTGTTCTTAAAAAAATGTAAAACTGGCTATATTTTAGGTGTTTATTAGCGGTAAATAAGTGATGAATACGAGCTCACCATTTAATGGCAGAAGTAGTTCAATAGAAGATTTATAAATTTGTAATAAATAAAATATGGTGGACGATACTGGGCTTGAACCAGTGACCCCCGCCTTGTAAGGGCGGTGCTCTCCCAACTGAGCTAATCGTCCATTTTGAAATGGAATACAGGGTAGTAATTATGGTGGGCGATACTGGGCTTGAACCAGTGACCCCCGCCTTGTAAGGGCGGTGCTCTCCCAACTGAGCTAATCGCCCATAATTACTTTAAACTTAGATTGGTGGGCGATACTGGGCTTGAACCAGTGACCCCCGCCTTGTAAGGGCGGTGCTCTCCCAACTGAGCTAATCGCCCAATCTTAAGTTTTCTGAACCGTTAACTGTCTTCTTAATTGCAAGACTGTCTGCGTTTCAGTGGGGCGTATTATAGGGATATCGAAAAAGCTGTCAACAAAAAATAAAGCTTTTTTCTGTTTTTTTTCACTTTATTTGATTTTTTGATATTGCTTGCTGTAAAATCCAACAGCTTGATTGTTTTATCATCTTTTCTTTGTTTCTTTTCTTGGTTTCTTATTCCAAATGATGTTTTCCTTTTCCATGCCTGATAAAATATCGGCAATTATTAACGTCCCTGTTTTAGACTTTAAGCATTATCTTTATAAGTAGTCTTTAGGTCTTAACATTTATAGTGAGATTTTTATGAGCTTAACAACTCGATTTGCGCCAAGCCCTACTGGTTATTTACATGTTGGTGGAGCACGTACTGCTCTTTATAGTTGGTTATATGCCAAGAAAAGTGGTGGTGATTTTGTTCTACGTATTGAAGACACTGATTTAGAACGTTCAAGTCAAGCATCTGTTGATGCCATTATGGACGGTATGAATTGGTTAAATCTTGAATGGACACATGGTCCATACTTTCAAACCAAACGTTTTGATCGCTATAAAGAAGTTATTGACCAATTACTTGAGTCAGGTAATGCGTACCGTTGTTATAGTACCAGCGAAGAAGTTGAAGCAATGCGTGAAGAAGCTCGTGAATCAGGCGCAAAAGAAAAGTATAACGGGTTGTGGCGTGATCGTACTGATCACCCAACAGACAAGCCTTTTGTTATCCGTTTCAAAAACCCACTTGATGGCGAAGTTGTTATCAAGGACATGGTTAAAGGCGATATCACCATTGCTAACGAAGAGCTAGACGATTTAATTATAGCGCGTAGCGATGGCACACCAACGTATAACTTAACCGTCGTTGTTGATGACTGGGATATGAAAATTACTCATGTTGTTCGTGGTGACGACCATATTAGTAATACTCCGAAACAAATTAATATTTTAGTGGCTCTGGGGGCAACACTTCCTGAGTACGCTCATATCCCGATGATTTTAGGTGACGACGGTAAACGCTTATCTAAACGCCATGGTGCTGTTGGTGTAATGCAATATCGTGATGACGGTTATTTACCAGAAGCACTGCTTAATTATTTAGTCAGATTGGGTTGGTCACATGGCGATAAAGAAATTTTCTCTCGTGAAGAAATGATCGACTTATTCGACTTAAAAGACTGTAACCGTGCAGCTTCTGGTTTTAACACAGATAAATTAATTTGGGTAAACCAGCATTACATGAAAACCATGGAGCCAAGTTATGTTGCAAAGCATTTAGCATGGCACATGAACGAGCAGGGCATTAATACTGAAAATGGTCCTTCACTTGAAGAAATCGTTAAAATTCAAGCTGACCGTGTTAAAACATTAAAAGAAATGGCGCAAATTTCTCGTTATTTTTATGAAGACTTTAGCGAGCTAGAAGCATCGGCAGTGAAAAAGCATTTACGCCCAGTAGTAAAAGAGCCACTTATTGTCGTAAAAGCTAAACTTGCTGCGTTAAGCGAATGGTCTCCTGAACTTATTCATGCGGCTATTAACGATACAGCCACTGAACTTGAAGTAGGTATGGGTAAAG